>Ga0182738_1001608_pt1 | contig 27960 bp, 23 predicted proteins | sample eDN5th30CBELigMG_FD_128876 | JGI IMG/M metagenome (GOLD analysis project Ga0182738, IMG submission 128876) | Enriched Miracle-Growth compost microbial communities from Emeryville, California, USA - eDNA 5th pass 30_C BE-Lig MG (version 2)... ...
CCCGTCACCGTGTCGGTCAAGGCGCCGCCGGCGACCTTTTCCTTCGACGGCACCGCGAACCTGTCGCAGAACGCCTATTTCGACGGCCAGGCGAAGTTCGCCGCTCCTTCGCTGCGGCGGCTTCTGGAATGGTCCGGTACCGGGCTGGCGTCCGGCAGCGCCATCGGCGCGGTCGCCCTGTCGAGCAAGATCAGCGGCGAGCCGAAGCGGCTGAAGCTGGCCAATACCGAGGTGACCCTCAACAACAATCCCGGCATGGGCGCGCTCGACCTGTCTCTGTCGGAGGCGGTGCCGGCGATTTCGGGCACACTCGCCTTCGACACGTTCGACCTGCGCTCCTTCCTCGCCGCCTTCACGCCGCTGGCGTCGCCGAGCGGCCGGCAGGACCAGGAGGTCGGCGCGGGCATCACCGATCGCCTCAACCTCGATCTCAGGTTGTCGGCCGCCCATGCCAGCGTCGGCTCCATCCAGCTTGCCAATGTGGCCGCCACCGCGCAGGTGAAGAACGGCCTCGCCGTCTTCGACATTTCCGATGCCGCCGCTTTTGGCGGCAACATCCAGTCCAGCCTGCGCTTCGACCGCAAGCCGGCGGGCACGCAGGTGGAGATGCGGCTGCTTGCCTCCGACGTCAACGGCGCCCAGTTCGGCGCCGCAGCCGGCATGACGCGGCTGATGCCGACCGGCACCGGCACCATCTCGATCATCCTCAAGGGCCCAGGCAGGGCCTGGGATTCGATCCTGGAGAGCGCCAACGGCTCTATTTCGGCGACTTTCGGTCCGGGCAATCTCACCGGCCTCAACCTGCCGGCCTTCCTCAAGCGCAACCAGCAGGGCGGCTTCTTCGCCCTCGACGAGGTGTCGGACGGCACGGTGCCGATCGACGGCGCCGAGCTCAAGGCCAGCATCTCCAACGGCGTGGCGCGTATCGACAAGGCCGAGGCCAAGTCGGCCAAGACGAAGATCTGGCTGTCCGGCATCGTTCCCTATGCCGGACATGGCCTGGCGCTGTCGGGCGGCATCACCTCGGCGGCCCAGCCGCCGCCTGCCCAGCCGGCGCAGCCGGCCCAGCCGCCCGCCCAGTCCGCCGACGCCGGAACCGGGGCGGATGCGGCGACGCCGCCGGCCCAACCGCCCGCGCCGCCGGCACAGCCGGATCAGCTGTCGTTCTTCGTCGGCGGGACGTGGAACACGCCGTTCATCTCGCCGATCACGCGGGCCGTTCCCAGCGGCGGCTGAGGCTTTTTCTTCCTTGATGGAAAATTGAAGTTGTCCGCTCAGCCGCGCTGGGCCGCCTGCTCGTCGCGCAACCGCTGCACTTCGCGGCGTTTGTTGACGATCGAGGCGGCGATGACGCCGGCGGTGACGATGCCGATCAGGATGGTGCAGGCAGCGTTGATCTCCGGCGTTACGCCGAGGCGGACCTGGCTGTAGATCTTCATCGGCAGCGTCGTGGCGCCCGGACCGGAGGTGAAGGAGGCGACGACGAGGTCGTCCAGCGACAGGGTGAAGGCCAGCATCCAGCCGGAAATGATGGCCGGCGCGATCACCGGCAGGGTGATCTGGAAGAAGGTCTTGACCGGGGGGGCGCCGAGATCCATGGCCGCCTCCTCCAGCGAGCGGTCGAAGGTGACGAGGCGCGACTGCACCACCACGGCGACGAAGCACATGGTGAAGGTGATGTGGGCGAGCGTGACCGTATAGAAGCCGCGGTCGAGGCCGACGGCGACGAACAGAAGCAGCAGCGACAGGCCGGTGATGACGTCGGGCATGACCAGCGGCGCGAAGATCATGCCGGAAAACAGCATCCGCCCGCGGAAGCGCGTGTAGCGCGTCAGCGCCAGCGCCCCCAGCGTGCCGAGCACCGTGGCGACCGAGGCCGAGATCAGGCCGACGCGGATCGTCACCCAGGCCGCGTCCATCAGGCCCTGGTTGTGGAACAGCGATACGTACCATTTGGTCGAGAAGCCGCCCCATACGGTGACCAGCTTCGAGGCGTTGAAGGAAAAGATGACCAGAAGCACGATCGGCAGATAGAGGAAGGCGAGGCCGAGCGTGACTGCGGTGATGTTGAAGCGGCTCCAGGTCGAGTTCATCGCCTTACCTCCCCGCTTCTTGGGCACGCGCCTGGGCGTTCTGGAAGAAGACGATCGGCACGATCAGCACCAGAAGCAGGATGATCGCCACCGCCGACGAAACCGGCCAGTCGCGGTTGGTGAAGAACTCGGTCCACAGCGTCTTGCCGATCATCAGCGTGCGCGAGCTTCCGAGCAGGTCGGGGATGACGAACTCGCCGACTGCGGGAATGAAGACCAGCAGGCAGCCGGCGACGACGCCGGGGATCGACAGCGGGAAGGTGATCTTCCAGAAGGCCGCGATCGGCTGGCAGCCGAGGTCCTGCGCCGCCTCGATCAGCGAGTGATCCATCTTCTCCAGCGACGAATAGAGCGGCAGCACCATGAACGGCAGGTAGGAATAGACGATGCCGATGAAGATCGCCGTATAGGTGTTGGTGATGATGAGCGGTTCCTGGATGACGCCGATGCCGAGCAGAAGCTGGTTGAGCAGCCCTTCGGGCTTCAGGATGCCGATCCAGGCGTAGACGCGGATCAGGAACGAGGTCCAGAACGGCAGGATGACCATCATCAGCAGCGTCGGCCTGAGCGAGGCCGGTGCGCGCGCCATGCCGTAGGCGATCGGATAGCCGATCAGCAGGGTCAGAAAGGTTGAAATGCCGGCGACGATGACGCTGGTGATGTAGGCGTTGAAATAGAGCGCGTCCTGGGTCAGCCAGACATAGTTGTCGAAGCTCAGTTGCTTCAGGCCGTCGATGAAGCCGGAGATGCCGTCGCCGAAGCCGAGCACCGGCGTATAGGGCGGCATGGCGATCGCCGTCGTCGACAGCGAGATCTTGAAGACGATGAGGAAGGGGATGAGGAAGAAGAACAGCAGCCACACATAGGGTACGATGATGACGAGGCGGCTGACGAAGGCGGCCGCCAACCGCGCCGGCAGCGGCTTTTGCGCGGCGGTGGCCGTGTCTGCGGCCGGCAGGGCGACGTTCGTCATTGTCCGGCTCCTATTGCGTCAGCACCACGCCGGCGTCGGGCCGGAACGAGATCCAGGCCTTGTCGTCCCAGGTCAGCGGATCGTCGACGACGCGGGTGGCGTTCATCGTCGCGGCGCGCACCATCTGCCCGTCGTCCAGGCGCACGTGATAGACGGTCATGTCGCCGAGATAGGCGATGTCGTAGACTTCACCTTGCAACGCGTTGACGGCGTCGGCCGGTCGTTTCGACGAGACGCGGATCTTCTCCGGCCGGATGGCGAAGGCGACGTCGGCGTCCTTCGCAGCTTCGCCGGCATTCTCCACCATGATCTGCGCGCCGGTTCCGCCGGTGATGCGCACGCTGCTGCCGTTGCGCTCGGCGACCTTGCCCTCGAACATGTTGACGTTGCCGACGAAGTTGGCGACGAAGCGCGAGGCTGGCGCTTCGTAGACCTCGGCCGGCGTCGCCACCTGCATCACCTGGCCCTTGTCCATGATGGCGATGCGGTCGGCCATGGTCATCGCCTCCTCCTGGTCGTGCGTGACGACGACGAAGGTGAGGCCGAGCTCCTGCTGCAGGTCCATCAGCTCGAACTGCGTTTCCTCGCGCAGCTTCTTGTCCAGCGCGCCGAGCGGCTCGTCGAGCAGCAGCACCTTGGGCCGCTTGGCGACGGAGCGGGCGAGCGCCACGCGCTGGCGCTGGCCGCCGGAAAGCTGGTGCGGCTTGCGCTTGGCGAACGGCTCGAGCTTGACCAGCTTGAGCATCTCGGCCACGCGCCGGTCGATATCGGCCTTCGGCATGCCTTCCTGCTTCAGGCCGAAGGCGATGTTCTTTTCCACGCTCATATGCGGGAACAGCGCGTAGGACTGGAACATCATGTTGACCGGCCGCCGGTAGGGCGGGATGCCGGCGAGATCCTGCCCGTCGAGCATGATGCGGCCCGACGTCGGCTCCTCGAAGCCGGCGAGCATCCTCAGAAGCGTGGACTTGCCGCAGCCGGACGCCCCGAGCAGGGCGAAGAACTCGCGCTCGTAGATGGCCAGCGAGAGATCGTTGACGGCGGTGAAGTCGCCGAACTTCTTGGTCACCTTGTCGAAATGGATATACGGCTTCGCGCCCGGATCGTTCCACGGCGCGAAGGCCCTGCGTATGCTGCCCAGTGACTTCATGCTCCACCCGTCCCTGCTGGCCCTTCCCTCTGGCTTGGCGGTCCCTTGCGCCTTTAGCCGAAGGCCCCGGCAGGTTGCTGCCGGGGCCTGGCGTTCGCTGCGGCTACTGGCCGGTCACGACCTTCGTCCACGTCCGGGTGAACAGACGCTGCGTCTTGGGGTCGAGCGCCGTGTTGACGAACAGCTTGGCCATAGTCGCCGCGTCCGGATAGACTGCCGGATCGTCCTTCACTTCGGGATCGAGGAATTCCTGCGAGGCCTTGTTGCCGTTGGCGTAGAACACGTAGTTCGAAGACTTGGCGATGACCTCGGGCTTCATCATGTAGTTGAGGAATTCCAGCGCCTCTTCCTTGTGCGGCGCGTCGGCGGGAATCGCCATCTGGTCGAACCACATCTGCGTGCCTTCCTTCGGAATGGCGTAGGCGAGCTCGACGCCGTTCTTGGCTTCCTCGGCGCGCGACCGCGCCTGGAAGACGTCGCCCGACCAGCCGACCGCCACGCAGATGTCGCCGTTGGCGAGGCCGTTGATGAATTCGGAGGAGTGGAACTTGCGCACATAAGGCCGCACCTTGAGCAGCGCTTCCTCTGCCTTGGCGATGTCGTCCGGCTCGTGGCTGTCGGGGTTGAGCCCGAGATAGGCGAGCACGACGGGGATCATGTCCGTCGGCGAATCGAGGAAGTTGATGCCGCAATCCTTGAGCTTGGCCGCCTGCTCCGGATCGAACACCGCCTTCCAGCTGTCGATCGTGTCCGTGCCGAGGGCAGCCTTCACCTTCTCCTTGTTGTAGCCGATGCCGACCGTGCCCCACATGTAGTTGATCGAATATTCGTTGCCCGGATCGAACACTTCCAGGCGCTTGCTGACCTCGTCCCACATGTTCTTCAGGTTGGGCAGCTTCGACTTGTCGAGCTTCTGGAAGACGCCGGCCTGGATCTGGCGGGCGAGGAAGCTGGCGGTCGGCACCACGACGTCGTAGCCGCTGCCGCCGGCGAGCAGCTTGGTCTCTAGGATCTCGTTCGAATCGTAGACGTCGTAGACGACCTTGATGCCGGTCTCCTTGGTGAAGTCCTGCAGGATCGAGGAATCGATGTAGTCCGACCAGTTGAAGACGTTGACGACGCGGTCCTCGGCTTGTGCGCCAAGGACGGCGAGCGTCACGAATGCGGTTGTCGCCGAAAGCCGGAGCGCTGTTCTGGCCATGGTATTCTCCCTTGCTGAGTGTTCCCGCCCTGACGCTCGGCCGGACCGGCGCGACAGGAGATGGTTTCGAAGACTATTGAGCTTGTTGCGGAGCGGCAAGCCGCAATCGGCTGGTCGGGCTCGACCTGAGCGAGCCGCCGGTTCCGAAGGGTAGGATATGCAGCAGTCCTGTTCGGGCCGGAAGTACTTCGGGCCGTCGCGAAAGCTTGGCAAAATACGCCTGTCTTGTTGTTGCCTTGCCGCCAGCCTGCCCGCCGCGCGACGCGCTTGTCAAGTCGATGCGGGAACCGGGCGGAAGCGGGCGGGACGCTTCAGTTGGGAGCCGGCAGGCCGGTGATGCCCGGCCGCACCGGTCGCGACTGGCGGCGCGCTTCCAGCGCGATGTGGATGATGAGCGCGGTGAACACGACCGCGCCGCCGACCATGGTGCGCGCGGACGGCACCTCGCCATGCACCAGCCAGACCCAGATCGGGCCGAGCAGCGGCTCGAACGTGCCCAGAAGTGCCGCGACCGCCGCCGGGACCATGCGCGCGCCGGTGGCGAAGAAGGCGAGGCCGAGGCCGAGATTGATCACGCCGAAGGCGAACAGGAAGCCCATGTCGTGGCCGCTCACCGCGAAACCGGAGGCCTGGGAGGCGGCGAAGGCGGCGGCAAGCAGCGTGCCGAGGCAGGTGGCCGGCGTCATGCGTACATGGGCGAAGCGGCGGGTGATGACGGTGGCGATGGAAAACACCACCGCGATCAAAAGCGCCAGCCCGTCGCCGATGGGCGAGACGGCGCCGCCGAGCGATTCGGAAACCATGATGGCGACGCCGGCGATGACGGCCGCGATGGCGATCCAGGTGGCGGTCGACACGGTTTCGCGAAAGAGAATCCACGCAAGGAGCGCCGCCAGCAGCGGCACGCCGGCCTGCATCAAAAGGATGTTGGCGACCGTGGTGTAGGACAGCGCAACGATGAAGGTCGTCGAAGCGGTGGCGAAGCAGGCGGCGACCGCCAGGCCCGGCAGGCCCATGCCGCGAAACAGCGCGACCGTGCCGCGCCAGCCGTCTCGCCAGAGCATGAAGCCGATCAGGAAGGCCGCCGCCCAGACCGAGCGCCAGAACACCACGGTCCAGTTGTCCTGCGTGTCGATGAAACGGGCGATGACGCCGCCGAAGCTCCACATCAACGCCGACAGGAAGACCAGCAGCGAGCCCCAGCGCTCGCTGCCCCCGGTTGCAGGCGGTGCCGTCACATTGTGCTCAAGCGTCGGAGCCGACATGCGTTTCCTGCCCGGTTCAAAAAGCCAGCAAACGACCACTACAACTGTGCCTGCAATCCGGGTAGACGAAGCTCTGCCCGGCGGCGTGATCCAGCGCGCGAAGACGGTTGGCGCACCGGCAGGCCATGGCTTGGCGCGGTCGATCGGCGAGGCTGGCCATTGAACGAACGACCGGGGACGGTAGGCTGGCTGCGGGCGGGAAACGTGAATCATGAATGTCTACAAGGCGACGATCAATTCCAGGGAACTGAAGCAGTTGTCGGTGCTCGCTCCCTGGCGCACCGCCGCGGCGCTGGCGCTTGACTGGCTGGTGATCGCGGCCGCCATCGGCGTCAGCGAATATGCCGGGAACGTCTGGGTCTATCTCGTGGCCGTGGCGCTGATCGCCGGCCGCATGCATGCCTTCGGCGTGCTCGTGCACGAGGCGGCGCATTTCCGTTTCCTGAAGAACCGCCGCACGAGCGAATGGATCATGGACACGCTGGCGGCCTGGCCGATCGGAACCACGGTCGAGGGCTACCGGCAGAACCATCTCGCCCACCACCAGAACGTCAACACCGAGAACGATCCCGACTGGGTGGTGAAGCTCGGCACCACCGCCTTCACGTTTCCGCAGAAGGTGCAGGTTCTGACGCTGCGCCTTGTCGGCTATCTGGTCGCCGTCAGCTCGCTGCTGGACTTGACCCACATCCTGCCCCGCGCCGGCAAGGCCGCTCCCAAGGACAAAACCTACCGGCTGATACGGCTGGGCTTCTACCTGGCCTTTGCCGTCCTGTTCACCGTGTTCGGCATCTGGAAGGGCGTGCTGCTCTATTGGCTCGTCCCCTATTTCACGGTGTTCTTCCTGTTCCTCTACGTGCGCAGCGTTGCCGAGCATTTCGGCGGCATGGATTATGAGGAGGAACTGGGCAGCACCCGCACGGTCTATCCCTATCTATGGGAGCGCCTGTTCTTTGCCCCGCACAACATCAATTACCACCTGGAGCACCACATGTTTCCGGGCGTTCCGTTCTACAACCTGCCGAAGCTGCACGCGGCGTTGATGCGCGACGAGACCTATCGCGCCAAGGCGCACCTGACGCGCGGCTATTCGACCGGACTGGTGCGCGAATGCCTGTCGAACCGCTACGAGCCGCTGCAATCACTGAAAATCGAAAGCTGACAGGCCCGTCACCATCTCGTCCAGCCCGAGCGGGCGGGTGACGGGCGGCTCGGCGCGGGCGAGGCAGCCGGCCCGCTCGCACAGCCGGCAGGCGGGACCGATCGGGGTCGCCGTCACCCCCGCCGCGCCCTTGCCGGCGTTTCCGGGCGCGGCCGCCGGCAGCGCGGCGCCATAGACGATCTCGTCCCTGAAGCCGATGTCGCAGCCGATCAAAAGTGCTGTGCGGCGCGGGCGCTCGCTGAAGCTGCCCTGCGGCCCTTCCAGTGTGCGCGCCACCGTCAGGAATTCCGCCCCGTCAGGCATTTCCACCGCCTCGACGAAAATCTGGCCGGGCTGGGCGAATGCGGCGTGCACGGCGAGCTTGGGACAGCCGCCGCCGAAGCGGGCGTGCGGAAAGCCTTGCGCGCCGGCGCGGCGGAAGCGGTTGCCGGCATTGTCCACCTCCAGCATGAAGAATGGCACGCCGCCAGCACTCGGCCGCTGCAGCGTGGTCAGCCGGTTGGCGGCCTGCTCGAACGAGACGCCGAAGCGCGAGCGCAGCACGTCGAGGTCGTAGCGGGCGCGCAAGGCGGCGGCGTGGAAGGCGCCGTAAGGCATCATCAGCGCGTGCGCGGCGTAGCGGCCGAGTTCGAAGCGCGCCAGCCGCCGCGCCTCGTCCGAAGACAGCTTCAGGCCCTGGATCTCGCCGGCAACGGCCACCGTCATGCGGATCAGGCAGGCCTCCATCGCCACTTCGCGCAACTGGTCGAAGGGCGACAGCCGCTCCGACAGGAACAGACGCTGCGAATGGCGGTCGTAGCGGCGGCGCCAGTTCGGCATCGTGGCGACGGGCAGTACCTTGACGACGATGCCGTATTCGCGCTTCAGCCATGCCTTGAGCGCGCCGTAGAGATCGTCGCCGGGATCGAGCAGGGCGGTGAAGGCATCTGCTTCCTCCTCGATGGCGGAAAAATGGTTGGGCCGCCGCTCGAACGTCTCGCGCACCTCGTCGATCGGCAGGCGCGCGCCCGAAAGGGCGGTGCCCTTGCCTTCGCGCGCCAGCACCTCGTTGAGGTCGGTGAGCCGCTCGGCCTGCTCGCGGTAGGCGCGGAACAGCTTTATCACCGCCGCCGCCGCGTTGGGCGCGGCTTCCGCCACCTCGATCAGTTCCTGGTCGCCCGGCAGTTCGCCGGCCAGCAGCGGATCGGCGAAGACCTCGCGCAAGGCTGCGATCGAGCCGCGCGCCTCGCCCTGCAATTCCTCCGGATCGACATGATAGACGGAGGCGAGCTTGAGGATGAGCTGCACCGTCAGCGGCCGCTGGTTGCGCTCGATGAGGTTCAGATAGGACGGCGAGATGCCGAGCCCTTCCGCCATCGCTGTCTGGGTCAGGCCCTTGCCGTTGCGGATGCGGCGGATGCGCGGCCCGGCGAAGATCTTCTGCTCAGCCATCGATGGCCTTTGACATGGTTTTTACAGCTCGGTTGCGCCAACCCATCTCCGAGATGGCTTTACAAGTTTGACAAATTTACAGGCAGCGATTGTCAATCGCAAGACAGTTTTTCCTTTATTCTGAGCTCGAGATGGTGGTTTTTCTGGTCTATTTTGCGGTGCAATGTAAATGAAGTCACATGTCGAGGCGGCAAGAAAATGGTTCTCGCCTCACACCTGGCGACGCAGCATCTTTTTCGGAGTGAGACGATGACCGATTTTTACAACCTTGTTCCCTCGGCGGCTGAAGGCCGGTTCGACGGCATCGAACGGCCTTACACGCCCGACGACGTGAAGCGGTTGCGCGGCTCCGTGCAGATCAGGCACACGCTGGCCGAGAATGGCGCCAACCGGCTGTGGAAGCTCGTCCACGAGGAAAGCTTCGTCAACGCGCTCGGCGCCATGACCGGCAACCAGGCCATGCAGCAGGTGCGCGCCGGCCTGAAGGCCATTTATCTCTCCGGCTGGCAGGTCGCCGCCGACGCCAACACCGCGTCCGCCATGTATCCCGACCAGTCGCTCTATCCGGCCAACGCCGCGCCCGAACTGGTCAAGCGCATCAACCGCACCCTGCAGCGCGCCGACCAGATCGAGGTTTCGGAAGGCAAGGGCCTGTCGGTCGACACCTGGTTCGCGCCGATCGTCGCCGACGCCGAGGCCGGTTTCGGCGGCCCGCTCAACGCCTTCGAGATCATGAAGGCCTTCATCGAGGCTGGCGCGGCCGGCGTCCACTTCGAGGACCAGCTCGCCTCGGAGAAGAAGTGCGGCCATCTCGGCGGCAAGGTGCTGATCCCGACCGCCGCCCATATCCGCAACCTTACCGCGGCGCGCCTCGCCGCCGACGTGATGGGCACGCCGACGCTGATCGTCGCCCGTACCGACGCCGAGGCCGCCAAGCTGCTCACCTCCGACATCGACGAGCGCGACCAGCCCTTCGTCGACTACGACGCCGGCCGCACGGTGGAAGGCTTCTACCAGGTGCGCAACGGCATCGAAGCCTGCATCGCCCGCGCCATCGCCTATGCGCCCTATTCCGACCTGATCTGGATGGAGACCTCCAAGCCGGACCTGGCGCAGGCGAAGAAGTTCGCCGACGGCGTGCACAAGCATCACCCGGGCAAGATGCTCGCCTACAACTGTTCGCCGTCCTTCAACTGGAAGAAGAATCTCGACGACGCCACCATCGCCAAGTTCCAGCGCGAGCTCGGCGCCATGGGCTACAAGTTCCAGTTCATCACGCTGGCCGGCTTCCACCAGTTGAACCACGGCATGTTCGAACTGGCGCGCGACTACAAGGACCGGCAGATGGCCGCCTATTCGGTGCTTCAGGAAGCGGAGTTCGCCTCCGAGGCGAACGGCTACACCGCCACCAAGCACCAGCGCGAGGTCGGAACCGGCTACTTCGACGCCGTGTCGCTGGCCATCACCGGCGGCCGCTCGTCGACCACCGCCATGCACGGCTCGACCGAGCAGGCGCAGTTCAAGCCGGCGGCGGAGTAAGGCGCGGCCCGTGAACCGTAGCGGGGAGCCCTTTACCGGGCTTCCCGAACGACCAGCCCGGAAGGGCCACCGAGGGAACATCCGAGGCGCAACGCCCGGCATTTGAAGGAGAAAGACCATGGCTTCCATCAGCCGCGTCAAGGAAAGAGCCGAGGAGCAGTCGTCGGCCATGAATTCCGACCAGCAGGCCGCCATCCGCATGCTGGCCAACGACCTGCACAGGTTGAACCAGTCCGTCATGAAGGCGGTCGACGCCGGCGTGTCGGTCGAACTGGTGCGTTCGGCCAGGCATCACGGCGGCGACGGCAACTGGGGCGACCTGTTGATCCCGGTGGTCGTGACCCAGCCGGGCCACAACTGAGTCGGAGGCACCAAAAGCCGTCGATTCGGCCTCTCCCATCGCAACCACCTGCACGCCAGCCGCGCAGGTGGTTTTCGTTTTTGCGCGCATGTGGGCAAGCCGCGCCGCGCAAGCGAACGATTGTGCGTTTCCTCGCTCACATTCGTGTGCCGGCCGTTTTGGCGCTTGACAGGGCGCGCGATCTCGCCGCTATTTGCGCGCGGCTTTCAACTCTGCATTGAAACCGGGCGGGGCGGTTCGATGTCCATGTCTTCCTTCGACAACGATAACGCCTGGACGGCCGAGCGCGAGACCTCGACACGGACCGACTTCTCGAAGGTGCTGGTCGTCGCCAGGTCGCCGATCAACCGTGTGGTCGTCGCCAAGATCGTCGAGCGCGCCGGCCTGAAGCCGATCGCCGAAACCCCGGAAGCCGCGGAGAAGGCCCTGCGCGCGCAGGCGCCTGGTACTGTCGTGCTCGACGGCGGCCCCGACAACCGGGATTGCGACGTCCTGATGGCCGGCATCGCGGCGGCGCGCACGGCCGGCGGTCATGCTCCGGCGGTGATCCTTCTGTCAAACCGCGTCGGCACGCCCGAGAGCCTCGATCTGCCGGGCGTGGTCGACGTGGTAGTGGCCAAGCCGATCACGCCGGAATGCCTGCAGCCGGTGATCGACCGCCTAGCCGCCCTCGGCCGCGGCTGAGACCGGCGGCCCATTTCCCAGTCGACCTATTCCAGAGTTTCGATCAGCGCCGGCAGTTCACCGAGATCGTCGATCTGGCGGAAGCGGGGCGCTTCTAGCGGCGCCTCGACATGCTCCAGCACCCAGGTCAGTTCGTGCGGCACATGGATGCCCCAGCCGCCGGCCTCGATCGCCGGCACGACGTCCGACTTCAGCGAGTTGCCCACCATCATCGCCCGACCCGGCCCGTCGCCGTGGCGGCTGAAGATACGGCGGTAGGTGGCGGCGTCCTTGCTGCTGACGATCTCGACGGCCTCGAACAGGTCGGCGAGGCCGGACTGGTTGAGCTTGCGCTCCTGGTCGAACAGGTCGCCCTTGGTCACCAGCACCAGCCGATAGCGGCCGGCCAGCCGCTCCAGCGTCTCGCGTGCATGCGGCAGGATCTCGATCGGATGCGCCAGCATCTCGCGCCCCGCCGCCATGATTTCGGCGATGACGGCGGCCGGCACCGCGCCGCCGCTGACCTCGATCGCCGTCTCGACCATCGACAGCGTGAATCCCTTGATGCCGAAGCCGTATAGGGAAAGGTTGCGTCGCTCCGCCTCCAGCAGCCGCGCCGCGACATCGACGTCCGGCGCGTGGTCGGCCAAAAGCTCGGTCAGCCGCCGTTCGGTGGCGCGGAAGAACTGTTCGTTCTGCCACAGCGTGTCGTCGGCATCGAAGCCGATCGTCGTCAGATCTCCTGCCATCTCCCTGCCTTTGCCGGCGCTTCCCGTTGCCGGGGCCTTCCCTTTACCGGGGCGTCGTGGCTATAGTCACGGATTATTGCAGCCAATTGGTGATTGATGCCACCCGTAAAGAAGGACGCCCGCCCGAAACGCGCCCGTACCCCTGCCTTCGTCAAGAACCTGCGTGGGGTCAAATCATGGAAGGAAGCCAGCGCCTGGCTCGAGTGGCGCGGCATCGAGGATATCGAGTGCATCACGCCCGACCAGGCGGGTGTGGCCCGCGGCAAGATGATGCCGTCGAAGAAATTCACCTCCAACACGTCGCTTGCGCTGCCGTCCGCCGTCTTCATGGCGACCATCTCTGGCGATTATCCCGAGGACGGCAACGGCTTCGTCTATCCCGAAGACGACGGCGACCTGAAACTCCTGCCGGACCTTTCGACGCTGACCGTGGTGCCGTGGGAGGAAGATCCCACCGCCGCCGTCATATGCGACCTCGTCCATCAGGACGGCCGGCTGGTGGAGTTTACGCCCCGCAATGTGCTCAGGCGCGTGCTCGCCGCCTATGACAAGCGCGGCCTGAAGCCGGTCGTGGCGCCCGAGATCGAATTCTATCTGGTGCGCAAGAATCCGGACCCGGACTATCCGCTGACGCCGCCCGTCGGCCGTTCCGGCCGCGCCATCGGCGGCGGCGCCGGCTATTCCATCGCCGGCGTCAACGAGTTCGACGAGCTGATCGACGACATCTATCATTTCTCCGAAAGCCAGGGGCTGGAGATCGACACGCTCATCCACGAGGAGGGCGCCGGCCAGCTGGAGATCAACCTGCGCCACGGTGACCCCATCGAGCTTGCCGACCAGGTGTTCATGTTCAAGCGCACCATCCGCGAGGCGGCGCTGAAGCACGACACCTACGCCACCTTCATGGCCAAGCCGATCCAGGGCCAGCCCGGTTCGGCCATGCACATCCACCAGTCGATCATCGACAAGAAGACCGGCAAAAACATCTTCACCGCCGAGGACGGTTCGGAATCGGACGCCTTCTTCCATTTCATCGGCGGCATGCAGAAACATGTGCCGAACGCACTGGTGATGTTCGCGCCCTACGTCAATTCCTATCGCCGGTTGACGCAGGCCGCCTCCGCGCCCGTCAACAACAAGTGGGGCTACGACAACCGCACGACGGCTTTCCGCGTGCCGCGCTCGGACCCGGCGGCGCGGCGCGTGGAAAACCGCATCCCGTCATCCGACGCCAATCCCTATCTGGCGCTCGCCGCCTCGCTCGCCTGCGGCCTGATCGGCATGACCAACAAGGCCAAGGCCGAACCTCCGGTTTTGACCACGGCCAACGAGGACGAGATCGACCTGCCGCGAGGGCTTCTGGAAGCGGTCGACCTGTTCGAGGCCGACGAGGAATTGGCGGCGGTGCTGGGCAAATCCTTCGCCACCACCTACGCCGCCATCAAGCGCGCCGAGTTCGAGACCTTCATGGAAGTGATCTCGCCGTGGGAGCGGGAGTATTTGTTGCTCAACGTCTGACATAATGGCTTACCAATCCCCGATTTCTCCCGGTCGCTCCTGGTACGAAGATACTGTCGATGACAGGCCGACCTATCCTAGCCTCGACGGCGACCGGACCTGTGACGTCGTCATCGTCGGCGGCGGCTTCACCGGCCTGTCGGCGGCAACGCATCTGGCCAAGGCCGGCACCAATGTCGTGCTGGTCGAGGCGCACCGCTTCGGCGACGGCGCCTCCGGGCGCAACGGCGGCCATCTCGGCACCGGCCAGCGCGCCTGGGCCGAGGAACTGGAGGCCGAGTACGGCTTTTCCCGCGCCAAGGCGCTGTTCGACCTGGCCGAGGAGGCCAAGGCGCACCTGCTGGAATTCGCGCAGGCCAACGCCATCGACATCGACTATCGGCCGGGCCAGATGTCAGTGGCGCACAAGCCGCGCTATGTCGACGCCTATCGCAAGCACGCCGAACTGATGGCGGGCCGCTTCGGCTATCCGCACATCGCCTTCATGGACCGACAGGAGGCCGCCGAGCGGCTCGGCTCGCAGGCCTTCTTCGGCGGCGTGCGCGACACCGGCACCGGCCATATCCATCCCTTGAAGCTGGTCGTCGGCACGGCGCGGGTGGCCGCCGGCGCCGGCGCGCATCTGTTCGAGAATACGCCAGTCACCGGCATCTCCTCCTCGGGCGGCAAGGTGCGGATGGCGACGCCGCGCGGCACCGTGACCGCCGACAAATGCCTGATCGCCGTCAACGCCTATGGCGGCACGCTGGAGCCGATGAGCGCCGCGCACGTCATGCCGATCGGCTCCTTCATCGGCGCCACCGTGCCGCTGGGCGCCGACAGTCCCGTCCTGCCGGGCTGGGAGGCGGTGGACGATTCGCGCTTCGTCGTGCGCTATTTCCGCAAGGCGCCGGACGGGCGGCTTCTGTTCGGCGGCCGCGAGATCTACGCCGTCAACGACCCCAAGGACATCCACATTCATATCCGCCGCCAGATCGCCGAAATCTATCCGCAGCTGAAGGATGTCGAGATCACCCATGGCTGGGGCGGCTATGTCGGCATTACCATGCCGAGGAAACCGTTTGTCCGCGAGGTGATGCCGAACGTCATTTCCGCCGGCGGTTATTCCGGCCACGGTGTCATGCTGTCCAATTTCGTCGGCAAGCTCTATGCCGAGACCGTCTCGGGCAACCGCGACCGGCTGAAGCTGATCGAGGACCTGAAGATACCGCCGTTCCCCGGCGGCCGGCGCCTGCGCGCGCCGCTGCTGTTTCTGGCGCTCAACTGGTATGCGTTGCGCGATCGCCTGTGAACAGGGCGCACCGCGAAGAACGCCGGCGTAGTAATGCCACAATTAATGCGTTAACTTATTCAACCGGCTAGACCTTCCGATAGAGGAGGTGCCGTCGCGAAACAGTCGGGACCGATGCGAGCCGCAGCGTTATTTGCTCCGGAAGAGAACGTCGGCCCTCCATGGAGGTTGCTGGAGTGAAGGGGCTTTTCGGTTTCGGCTCTCCGAAGCAGCGGCGCTTTGCCATGCAGTTCGGCTATGCCGCCCGGCCGTCCTTCTGGCAGGAACTCAAGGCCAATTCCCATCTCGTCATTGCCGCGGTCGGCACTATGGCTCTGCTCGGCGTCGCCGGCACAGCTCTGTGGCTTGCCATGCCCTCCGGCGACAGGCCGGCCTTCGCCGAACCCAAACCGCAGGCGGAGGCCACTGCCGAAGCGCCGGCCGCCGAACAGGCTGAAACCGTCGCCGCAAATTCAAAAGCCGTGGTGACCGACGGCGCCTCGGTGGTGTCGAGCCAGGTGGCGCCGAAGGCCGATGCGGTAAGGCCCTCGGAGACGACCGAGGCCGATATTGCCGCTTTGCCGCGCAACGATCCGCGCTGGACGGGCGAGGGCAAGCCGCCCCCCGCCATCGACGCCAAGGCGGTCGCGGTGCAGACGAACGACGGCGCCAAGACGGCTTTCGCCGAGGAGGACGGCGCTGCGAAGGGCGCGGTTGCCGGCGACAAGACCGCGGCCGATGCCGCGAATGAGCAGGCTGCCGCCGCACCGTCGACCGACGATGACGAGACGACGGCCGACTCTCATTCCGATCCCGATCCGAAGGCGGCGACCGCGGCGATCCCCGCCGCCCGTCCGGAGCCGCCGGCCGAGGAGGCGGGCGCCGCCGCGAACGGCCATATCCTGCGCGCCGTCACCATGCGCTCCGGCCCGAAGAAGGGGGCTGCGGCCATCGGCACGATCCCGGCGAAAACGGCGGTCCAGGTGATCTCGTGCAAGTCCTGGTGCGAGGTCGTCTACAAGGGCCGGCACGGCTTCATCTATAAGAGCTTCGTCCGCCGCGACAGCTGAGCGCCGCCCGCAAATCTCGGCTGCTCAGATGCAGCGGCCGCCATCCACTTCCAGCGCCACGCCGGTGATGAAGGCTGCCTCGTCGGAGGCCAGCCACAGGGCGGCGTTGGCGATGTCGAGCGGTGTCGAAAGCCGTCCGAGCGGGATCGAGGCGCGGAACTTGGCGCGCAATTCCGGCGTGTCCTCCCCCATGAACTGCGCCAGCATGCCGGTGTCGCCGGCGACGGGGCACAGACAGTTGACGCGGATGTTCTTCGGCGCCAGCTCCACCGCCATCGACTTGGTTGCGGTGATCGCCCAGCCCTTGGAGGCGTTGTACCAGGTCAGCCCCGGCCGCGGCCTCAGGCCTGCCGTCGACGCCGTCGTCAGGATGACGCCGCCGCCCTGTTTTTCCATGATCGGCACGACCGTCAGCGCGGCGTGGTAGATCGCCTTCATGTTGACGGCGGTGATCAGGTCGAAGGTCGCTTCGTCGACGCCCAGCATGTCGCCGTTGCGGTGGGTGAAGCCGGCATTGTTGACCATGATGTCGATGCGGCCGAAGGCGTCCAGCGCCGCTTTCGCCATTTCCTCGAATTCCGAAGCCTGCGACACGTCGGTCTGCGTCCAGATGGCGGCCTTGCCGATGTCGCCGGCGACACGTTCGGCGCCCTTGGCGTTGATGTCGGAGACGACCACACGGGCGCCTTCCTCAGCGAAACGCCTCGCCATGCCCTCGCCGAAACCGGAAGCGGCACCCGTAACGACCGCGACCTTGCCCTTTAAACGCTCACCCATGGTTGAACACCACCGTCTTGGTTGCCGACATGTCGTAGAGGGCCTCGAAGCCTTTCTCGCGTCCGTGGCCGGAGCGCTTGAAGCCGCCGAAGGGAAGTTCGATGCCGCCGCCGGCACCGTAACCGTTGACGAACACCTGGCCGGAGCGGACGCGCTTGGCGAGCCGATGCTGACGGGCGCCGTCCTTCGTCCAGATACCGGCGACCAGCCCGTATTCGGTGCCGTTGGCGAGCCGCACGGCTTCCTCCTCGCCGTCGAAGGAAAACAGGGTCAGCACCGGGCCGAACACTTCCTCCTGCGCGATGGTCGAGGACGGCTCGACCGCGCCGAATAGGGTTGGCGCAAAGTAGTAGCCGCCCTCCGGCGCGTCCTTGGCGACCGAGCCGCGCGCCAGCACTTTGGTTCCAGCCTGTTCGGCGTCGGCGACCATGGCCGACACGCGCTGCTGCTGGCGGCGGTTGATGAGCGCGCCGAGGTCGAGATCGGCGTCGTGCGGGCCGGCGACCAGTTTGGAAAAGCGTTCGGCCAGGGCGGCGGCGACCTTGTCGTAGATCGGCTTTTCGATCAGCACCCGGCTGCCGGCCGAGCAGGTCTGGCCGCCGTTCTGGATGATGGCGTTGACCAGCACCGGCAGCGCCTTGTCGAGGTCGGCGTCGGCGAAGACGATCTGCGGGGACTTGCCGCCGAGTTCCATGGTGACGCCACGATTGTTGGCGGCCGCCGCCTGCTGGATCGCCGTGCCGGTGGCCGGCGAGCCGGTGAAGGTGACGTAGTCGACCATCGGATGGGCGGAAAGGGCCGCGCCCGCGTCGCGGCCGTAGCCGGTGACGACGTTGAAGACGCCCTCTGGGAAGCCCGCCTCCAGCGCGAGTTCCGCGATGCGGATGGTGGTCAGCGAGGCATCCTCCGCCGGCTTGACCACCAGCGTGTTGCCCATGGCGAGCGCCGCGCCCGCCACGCGGGCGAGGATCTGCAGCGGATAGTTCCAGGGAATGATGCCGGCCACCACGCCATGCGGCTCGCGCAAGGTCAGCGCCGTGTAGCCGTCGAGGAAGGGAATGGTGTCGCCGTGGATCTTGTCGGCCGCGCCGCCGTAGAATTCGTAATAGCGCATGGTGGCGGTGACGTCCGCCTTGCCCTGTCTGGCCGGCTTGCCGGTGTCGCGCGACTCCAGCGCCGCCAGTTCGTCGCCGTTCTTTTCGACCAGTTGGCCGAGACGGGTGAGCAGTCGGCCGCGTTCCACCGCCGGCGTCTTCGACCACGGCCCGTCGTCGAAAGCGGTGCGGGCGGCACGCACGGCCAGATCGATGTCCTCCTTGCCCGCCGCCGGGATCGACGTGAAGGTCTTGCCGTCGGATGGGCAGGCGACGTCGAGGCGCTCGCCCGACAGCGCGTCCGCCTGCTTGCCGCCGATGACCTGCCGCCAGGCGCGCCCTCCGGCGACTCTGCTGGAAAGAGGCTTGTCCATGGCGTTCTCCTTTTCTGCCGTGGCCGCGCTATATCATAGTGCGGCGCCAAGCGGCATCGGGTTGTTGCCGGTCATGAGGTCGGCACATTGGGCCAGTAGAATGGGCGCTGCTGTGACACCTTGCCACTGGTAAATTTAAATCGATTAGATTATATCGACCCCGTCGCATCGACCGGCCTTTGAGCGAACAGAGCATGACCAGCCAGATCATTCCCGTCGACCCCTTCGACTTCATCGTTTTCGGCGGCACCGGCGACCTCGCCGAGCGCAAGCTGCTGCCGGCGCTCTACTATCGCCAGCGCGACCACCAGTTCAGCGAGCCGACGCGCATCATCGGCACCTCGCGGGCGAAATTGTCCGACGCCGACTTCCAGGCCTTCGCCCGCAAGGCGATCACCGACCACGTCAAGGCCGACGATATCGATGAGAAGGAACTGGAAAAGTTCCTCGCCCGCTTTTCCTACGTGCCGGCCGACGCCACCACCGGCGCCGGCTTTGACGAGCTGAAAAAGGCAGTCGGCGACAGCGATCGCATCCGCGCCTTCTACATGGCAGTGTCGCCGTCGCTGTTCGGCGACATTTCGCACCAGTTGCGCGAGCACAGGTTGATCACGCCCAACTCGCGCATCGTGGTGGAAAAGCCGATCGGCCGCGACCTCGCTTCGGCCCGCGCGCTCAACGATCTCGTCGGCGACGATTTCGGTGAGCAGCAGATCTTCCGCATCGACCATTATCTCGGCAAGGAGACGGTGCAGAACCTGATGGCGCTGCGCTTCGCCAACATGCTCTACGAGCCGCTGTGGAACTCCGCTCATATCGATCATGTGCAGATCACGGTGGCCGAGACGGTCGGGCTGGAGGATCGCGTCACTTACTACGACAAGGCCGGCGCCCTGCGCGACATGGTGCAGAACCATATCCTGCAGCTGCTCTGCCTCGTCGCCATGGAGGCGCCGTCCTCGATGGACGCCGACGCCGTGCGCGACGAGAAGCTGAAGGTGCTGCGTGCGCTGAAGCGTATCAACGGCGCCGAGGCGCCGAAGCTGACGGTGCGCGGCCAGTACCGCGCCGGCGCCTCGGCCGGCGGCCCGGTCGAGGGCTATGTCGAGGAGCTGGGCCACGGTTCCGACACCGAGACCTTCGTCGCTATCAAGGCCGAGATCGCCAACTGGCGCTGGGCCGGCGTGCCGTTCTACCTGCGCACAGGCAAACGGCTGGCGACGCGCGTCTCCGAGATCGTCATCGAGTTCAAGCAGATCCCGCATTCGATCTTCGGCGAGAGCGCCGGCAACATCAGCCCCAACCAGCTCGTCATCCGCCTGCAGCCCAACGAGGGCGTCAAGCAGTACCTGATGGTCAAGGATCCCGGCCCCGGCGGCATGCGGCTGCGGCAGATTCCGCTCGACATGAGCTTCGCCCAGTCCTTCCACAGCCGTGCCCCGGATGCCTATGAGCGCCTCGTCATGGACGTGGTGCGCGGCAACCAGACGCTGTTCATGCGCCGCGACGAGGTCGAGGCGGCCTGGAGCTGGGTCGATCCGATCCTCAAGGCGTGGGAGCAGAACGGGCAGGAGGCGCAGGGCTACACCGCCGGCACCTGGGGGCCGTCCTCTTCCATTGCGCTGATCGAGCGCGACGGCCGCACCTGGCACGAGAGCAATTGAGCGCGATGACGGAAAGCTTTCACTGGAACGAGTTCGCCGACCGCGAGGCGCTGGCCGAGGCCTTGGCCGGCCGCATCGCCGGACTGCTTTCAGCCGCCATCGAACGCCGGGGCACCGCGCTGCTCGCCGTCTCCGGCGGCACCACGCCCGCGCGCCTGTTCGAAGTTCTATCCGATCAGCAGATTGCCTGGGACAGGGTCACCGTGACGCTGGTGGACGAGCGCTTCGTGCCGCCGTCCTCGCCGCGCTCGAATGCGGCGCTTGTGACGAGCAAGCTTTTGCAGGGCAGGGCGGCCGGGGCGCGTTTTCTGCCGCTGTTCAGGCGAGGCGAGACCCTCGATGAGGCCGCGGCCTACGGCGACCGCGAGATCGCGGCGCTGCCGCAGCCCTTCGACGTCGTCATCCTCGGTATGGGCGGCGACGGCCATACCGCCTCGTTCTTCCCCGATGCGCGAGAATTGCCGGCGCTGCTCGACCCGCAAAACAGCCTCGCGCTGATGCCTGTTCATGCCGGGAGCGCAGGCGAATCCAGGCTGACGCTGACCCTGCCACGCATCGTCGCGGCCGGATTCCTGGCCCTCCATATCGAGGGGGGCGAAAAACGCGCCACCTTCGACAAGGCAATGGGAAACGGGGCGATGGGCAATGGGCCGGAATTGCCGATCCGCACCGTGCTCGACGCCTCGCCGCGACCCGTCGAGGTGTATTGGGCGCCGTGATGTCGGACGTTCGAGCTGAAAACCCCTCTCCGTCTCGGCTTCGCCGAGCACCTCTCCCCAGCAGGGCGAGGAACTTCTGCCGCCATGCCGGCGCTTTTCCAGCTTGGGTTCCTCGCCCCTCTGGGGAGAGGTGCTCGGCGAAGCCGAGACGGAGAGGGGTCTTGTTCGTGAGCGCGACTAAGAAAGACTGATCATGACCGCCAGAGCCGACATCGAAGCCATCACCGACCGCATCCGCGAGCGCTCGAAGCCGACGCGCGAAGCCTATCTCGGCCGCATCGCCGCGGCCGCCGGCAAGACGGCCAACCGCGCCGTGCTCTCTTGCGGCAACCTCGCGCACGGCTTTGCCGTGTGCAGTCCTGCCGAAAAGATCGCGCTCGGCGGCAACCGCGCGCCGAACCTCGGCATCGTCACTTCCTACAACGACATGCTGTCGGCGCATCAGCCGTTCGAGACGTTCCCGCAGCTCATCAAGCAGGCGGCGAAGGAGGCCGGCGGCATCGCCCAGGTCGCGGGCGGCGTGCCGGCCATGTGCGACGGTGTGACCCAAGGCCAGCCGGGCATGGAACTGTCGCTGTTTTCGCGCGACGTCATCGCCATGGCCGCGGCCATCGGCCTCTCCCACAACATGTTCGATGCCGCCGTCTATCTCGGCGTCTGCGACAAGATCGTGCCGGGCCTGGTGATCGCGGCCCTCACCTTCGGCCACCTGCCGGCTGTCTTCATCCCGGCTGGGCCGATGCCGAGCGGCATCCCCAACGACGAGAAGGCGAAGGTCCGCCAGCTTTACGCCGAGGGCAAGGTCGGCCGCGCAGAGCTGTTGGAGGCGGAATCGAAATCCTATCACGGGCCGGGCACCTGCACCTTCTACGGCACCGCCAACTCCAACCAGATGCTGATGGAGATCATGGGCCTGCACACGCCCGGCGCTTCCTTCGTCAATCCGAACACGCCGCTGCGCGATGCCCTGACCAGGGAAGCGGCGAAGCGTGCGCTGGAAATCACGGCGCTCGGCAATGCCTATACACCGGTGGGCGCCATGATCGACGAGCGCTCCATCGTCAACGGCGTCGTCGGCCTGCATGCCACCGGCGGCTCGACCAACCACACCATCCACCTGATCGCCATGGCGGCGGCCGCCGGCATCAGGCTGACATGGCAGGATATCTCCGAGCTGTCGGACGCCGTGCCGCTGCTCGCCCGCGTGTATCCGAACGGGCTCGCCGACGTGAACCATTTCCACGCCGCCGGCGGCATGGGTTTCCTCATCCGTGAACTGCTCGACGCCGGCCTGCTGCACGAGGATGTGCGCACGGTCTGGGGCGAAGGACTGCGCCCCTATGCGGTCGAGGCGAAGCTTGGCGCCGACGGTCAGGTCGTGCGCGAGGCGGCCCTGCGCAAAAGCGGCGACGCCAAGGTTCTGGCGCCGGCCGCCACGCCTTTCCAGCCCACCGGCGGCCTGAAAGTGCTCAACGGCAATCTCGGCCACGCCGTCATCAAGACGTCCGCCGTGAAGCCGGAGCGGCGCATTGTCGAGGCGCCGGCAAAGGTGTTTGCCAGCCAGCAGGCGCTAAACGACGCCTTCAAGGCCGGCGAACTGACGGGCGATTTCGTCGCCGTGGTGCGCTTCCAGGGGCCGAAGGCCAACGGCATGCCGGAACTGCACAAGCTCACCACCGTGCTCGGCATCCTGCAGGACCGCGGCCAGCACGTCGCGCTGGTCACCGACGGGCGCATGTCCGGCGCCAGCGGAAAAGTGCCGGCGGCCATCCACGTCACGCCCGAGGCGCTGGAAGGCGGCGCCATCGGCCGCATCCATGAAGGCGACGTCATTCGCCTCGATGCCGAGGCGGGCAGCCTGGAAGTGTTTGTGACCGCCGAAGAGTTGGCGCGGCGCACGCCTGCGCCCGCCGACCTTTCCGAGGGCGAGCACGGCTTCGGCCGCGAGCTGTTCGCCGGGCTGCGGCACATGGCCGGCCGCGCCGATCACGGCGCCAGCGTCTTCGCCGGCTGACCTACTTTACCGTCAGTTCGGTGCGCTCACCGGCCTTCACCGTGAACGGCGTCTCGCTGTCGGGCTTGTCGGTCGTGAAGCCGGTGACCAGGACATAGTCGCCGGCGGCGAGCGTCGTCTGGAATTTCTCGCCGTAGCCGTAGGTGACCTTCTTGCGCTGGCCCTGGATGTCCTTCTTCGCCTCGAAGACGTTGAAGTAGTCCGCGCCTGGTGCCTCGATGGCGACGACGCCGGCATTCAGCGCGACATTGACTTCGTTCAGTTCTCCGACCTTGACGCTGAACGGCTGCTCGGCGCTGACGGCCTGCATGTCGACGGCCATGACATAGTCGCCCGCCGGCAGATCGAACTTCGCATCGGCGCCGAAGCCATAGGTCACCTGGTCGCGCGTGCCGTCGATCTTCTTCGTCGCCTTGAGGACCTTCCAGGACAGGTCGCCGGAATCCACCTTCTCGCCGCCGGCGGTATAGGAGGCGTTCGCCTGCACCTTGCCGACGCCGACGATTATGTCCTTGTCGACGACCTGCCCGGCCGTGAGCTGCAGCGTCTCGCTGGCCTCGCCCGCACCCAGCTTGACGGTGATTTTCGTCTCGCCCGCCGGCACGACGAACTTCGTCTCGCCGAAGTTGGCCGAGGATGTGCCGCCCGGATAGTCGATGACGATCTGGGCGTTGCCGTCGGGCTCGGCATCCGGCGCCGGCCTGGGGCGCAGATAGAGCGCGGCGGCGTTGAGGTTGAGCACCGGCTCGGCCGTCTTGTCGGCGGTCAGCGTGATCTTCTGTTCGGCTCTCGCTCCGCCGCTGGTGGCGCGCAGGATATAGTCACCGGCGGCGGCGTGCATCTTGGCCGGATAATAGCCGGAATCGACATATTTCCCGTCCGTGCCCTGGGCGTCGTCCTTGAACAGCTCGAAGAAGACGTCGTTCCTGGCCGGCGGCTCGCCGCCGTCCTTCAGCACGGCCTTGGGAACGAGGTTGTATTCGACTTCGGCCGCCTTCGGCTCGGGTTCGGGGGCGGGCGCCGGCTCGGGAGCCGCGACCGTCTCGGCCAGCGCGTCCTTGAGCGCGGCCTCGTCGGAGGCCTGGATGTACTTGCCGCCGGTGTTGTCGGCGAGACAGGCCACCTGCTTGCCTTCTTCCGCCGTCAGGCCGAAACCGACGACGTCGGCGGTGAAGTCGACGCCGGCCGCTTCCAGCTCCTTGCCGAGCGCGCAGGGATCGCCCTGGCAGGTCTCCAACCCGTCGGTGATCAGCACGACGGTCGCCTTGTCCTCGGTGTATTTCAGCGCTTCGGCGGCCTGCTTGACGGCCGCCGTCAGCGGCGTCTTGCCGAGGAACTTCAGGTTGTCGGCGGCCGTAGCTATGGCGCCGGCGGTGCCGGCGGCCGGCGGCACGATCAGTTCGATGTCGGAGCAGCTTCCCTTCTCGCGATGACCGTAGGCCATGAAGCCGATTTCCCGGTCGGCCGGGGTCGACTGCAGCGCGGCGCGGAGCGATTCGCGGGCGATCTCCAGCTTCGGCTTGCCGTCGATCTGCGCCCACATGGAACCCGAAGCATCCAGCACGACGATGACGCGGTCGGCGGCGAAGCCGAGCGCCGTCGTCCACAGAAGCAGGATGGTCGCAGCAATGCACCGCGCGAAAGCCGTCATGAAAATCTCCCGGAAGCCCCTCGGTCGCGGGAAGCTACGTGAGCCGACGGAAACTGGCAAGCGCGAGGCGCGGTCGCCTCGCGCGGGTCCGTGTCGTCGCCGGCGGGGTTACAGGCCGCGGGCGCTGCGCACCCACTGCTCAATCTCCGTGAGATTGGCCGGCACGGGCAGGCCGCACTGGTTCAATTCGCTGGCGAGCTCGAGCGTGATGCCTTCCTTGCCCTTGGCAAAAGCGTCGGCGATGGGGCCGCTGGAGATCTGCGTCTTGGCGTTCTTGAGATCGGAAACGCCTTCGCACAGATGCACGACCTTGCCGCCTTCGCTCCACCATACGAGGTCCTGCCCGACCAGATGCGTCACGACCTGGGATTCCACAGCCGCCTGCTCCTGTGACAGCGGCTTGAAGTCGACGCCGAGTATCGTCGCGGCCAGCGCGACGATGATGCCGGCGGCACCCGCAATGTTCTTCTGCTTGGCGTCCATGTCCTTGTTCGTGAAGATCAGGACGATCAGCGGCAGGAACGCCAGCAGCGAGATGAAGGCGCCGAGCTGGTTCTGGATGAAGAACTTCACCGGCTGCGAGCGCGTCGCCGGATCGAGGTGGTTGGCCTTCTTCCAAAGCATCGAGCCGATGATGGCGAGCACGCCGATGACGGCGATGAAGCCGAGCAGCGTATACCAGCGCCACTGCGGGAAGCCGTGGGCGGCGGCCAGCTCGTCGAACGACGGCCTGAGCAGCCAGAAGATCGCGACCAGTTCGAGGATGATCGCCGCCGCCCAGAGGACGAGCGCGATGATGCGCGACCGCGTCGCCTGGGCCTTCGCCTCGGGCGCCGGCGTGAACATGCGGCCCCCGTCGCGGGTGGCGGTTTGCTTCGAAGCTTCCGTCATGAGCCTGAATTCCCCTGTGCAATGCATCCTGGTGGTGAAAAGCCCGCCCTCAACCGCCTTATCCAACGAATCGGCGGGAATGGCAAAGGTCGGAACGCTCCCGACCGTCCGGCGCTCAATATGTCGTACGGCGTTCCTCGCTCGGCGGCCTGCCGAATTGCAGCCGGTAGCTCTGGGCGAAGTAGGAATGCGAGGTGAAGCCGGTGGCGATCGCCACGTCGAGGATCGGCATGTTGGTCTGGCGCAGGAGCTCGCGCGCCCGTTCGAGCCTGAGGCGCATGTAGTAGCGGCCGGGCGTGACGCCGAGGTGACGCAGGAACAGCCGCTCGACCTGCCGGACCGACAGTCCGGCGGCTTTCGCCAGTTGCACGGCAGAGCGCGGTTCGTCGAGATGGTCCGCCATCAGTTCGACGATCCGGCGCAGCTTCTCCGACTTGCCGGTGAGATCCCGCTCCGGCCCGACGCGCTGGCGGTCGCCGGCGGAGCGGATGCGCTCGTGCTGGAACTGGTTGGCGACGCCGTTGGCGAGATTGGTGCCGAAGTCGGAGCGCACGATCTCCAGCATCAGGTCGATCGAGGTGGTGCCGCCGGCGCAGGTGTAGCGCTTGCGGTCGATCTCGAAGACGTTACCGGTGCAGTCGATCTCGGGGAAGCGCTCCATGAAGCCGGCGCGGTTCTCCCAGTGGATGGTGCAGCGGTAGCCGTCGAGCTGGCCGGCTTCGGCCAGAAGGTGCGAGCCGACTGACAGGGCGCCGAGCGCGCCGCCGCGCCGGCCCCAGGCGCGCAGCGCCGCCAGCACCTTGGACTTGCCGGGAAAGTCGAGGTTGAGCGCCACGCAGGCGAACAGAATATCGGCCGGCGGCAGGTCGGCTACCGCATAGTCGACCTTCAGCGGCAGGCCGTTGGAAGCCGCCACCGCCTCGCCGTCCGGCGACACGGTCGTCCAGCTGTAGAAGTCCTGGCCGAGCAGGCGGTTTGCCGAGCGGCACACGTCGATCGCCGCCGCCAGCGAGAACATCGGGAACTTGTCCACCAGAAGGAAGGCGAAGCGCCTTCCCCCCTGAATCGGATCGGCCACAAGGGGCCTTTCTACGGGAAGGGGTGGCGTCGGCACGGCATCGCTTTCTTGCAGGCGGATGAAGAATCAGAACGCGGGGCGATCAAATCCGGCGGCAAGATAGGCGGAAACGACCGTGTTGGCCATCAGCATGGCGATGGTCATCGGGCCGACGCCGCCGGGTACCGGCGTGATGGCGCCGGCAACCTTCTCGGCTTCGGCATAGGCGACGTCGCCCACCAGCCGCGTCTTGCCTTCGCCCTTCTCGGGCGCGGGGATGCGGTTGATGCCGACGTCGATGACGGTGGCGCCGGGCTTGACCCAGTCGCCGCGCACCATTTCCGGCCTGCCGACGGCAGCGACCAGGATATCGGCCGTGCGGGCCAGCGCCGGCAGGTCCTTGGTGCGGCTGTGGGCGATGGTCACCGTGCAGTTCGCGGCGAGCAAAAGGTTCGCCATCGGCTTGCCGACGATGTTGGAGCGGCCGACCACCACGGCACTCAGGCCTGACAGGTCCTTGCCGCGCACCCGCTCGATGAGCAGCATCGAGCCGGCCGGCGTGCAGGGCACGAAGGCGGTGTCGAGTTCGCCGGTGCCGAGCTTGCCGACATTGACGAAGTGGAATCCGTCGACGTCCTTCTCCGGCGCGATAGCCTGGATGACGGTGCCCGAATCAATCTGCCCGGGCAGCGGCAGCTGGACGAGGATGCCGTGGATCGCAGGGTCGGCATTGAGCGTGCCGATCAGCTTGAGCAGGTCGGCCTGCGTGGTCTGGGCAGGAAGCGTGTGCTGGACCGAATGGAAGCCGCACTCCTTGGCGGTGCGCGACTTGGAGGCGACATAGACCTGGCTGGCAGGGTCCTCGCCGACAATGACGACGGCCAGTCCCGGCTGGCCCTTGCCCTTTGCCGCGAGGTCCGCCGTCAGGGCCTTGACCTTCGCCACCACATCCGCCGCGACGTTCTTGCCGTCGATCACCTCAGCCATGACCTCTCCTCGCTGCCGAATCCTGTCGGGTGCCGGGGCGCCCCATCTGTGCGGCCCAGTCTCGGGGCACCCAATCTGTGCGGCATTGTCACGAAAATTCGGCCGCGCAATCCCGCCAATGCGCCGTCCGATGCCGTAAACCCGAAATCGGACGGCCGATTGGTCCGTCGAGGCCCGGAGTTTGCGGGCGGGCTGTCAGAAGTAGCGGCGGCGGGTGCGGCTCTCGGCGAGTTCCCGCACCGCCTCGCGGAATTCGCGCAGGCTGGCGCGGATTTCCTCCAGCGAGG
>Ga0182738_1001609_pt1 | contig 27956 bp, 20 predicted proteins | sample eDN5th30CBELigMG_FD_128876 | JGI IMG/M metagenome (GOLD analysis project Ga0182738, IMG submission 128876) | Enriched Miracle-Growth compost microbial communities from Emeryville, California, USA - eDNA 5th pass 30_C BE-Lig MG (version 2)... ...
CAAAAAATCAGGGGTGCGAAGAAAAAAAATAAGGCTCGGCGAGGCCGATCGCCTCAACAGTGGTTGTAACCTTGACTTGCGACACTGTCAAGGTGCGACGAATTCCTGATTTCTCAGAACTGAATCTCCCTTCGCGGTTCCCAGGTGAGATCGTCACCCGGTTTTCGTATAAAGTAACGCGAAGTGCCACCTACCTGGACGGAGGAGCTGACTTGCTCCAGCCGATTACGACACGGCGGACAGCAAGTACCAGGTAGGCGTTACCGGCCGGGAACTCACCCACCTCTCCAACCTTATTCATCAGGAAACTCTCGCATGAACCGACTCTACATCCGTCTGCTTCTTTCCGCCTTGGCTGTTGGCTTCGGTATCAACTTTGGATTTAGCGGATCGGCGGTCGCGGAGGATCGCGACGCTCCGCTGGCTCACGCGGTCTTCTTTACCTTGAAGGACCGCTCGCCCGAAGCGCGGCGGAAGCTCGTGGATTCGTGCAACAAGTACCTGACCAACCACGAAGGAACCTTGTCCTATTCCGTCGGCACGGTCGCCGAGGATGTCAAGGAACCCGTCAGCGACCACGACTTCGACATCGCCCTATGCGTGGTCTTCAAAAACAAGGCCGCGGGCGCCACCTACCAGTCCCACCCCCGGCACAAGCAGTTTATCGAGGAAAACAAGGCAAGCTGGTCCAAGGTCCGCGTCTTCGACTCCTACCTCGCCAAGACAGCTCACTGAGCCGAAAGCCCAGAGCGTTGAGGAGAAAGCCAGCACAACGCCGTGGGCTTACTCTTCACAAGCCCGAAGCGCGAGCGAGTGAATCGTCTTAGATCGACTCTTTACCGATCGAAAGAAACAAGCCCACATTGAGGGAACCGCGTTGATTCTCTACAAGCCCGAAGCGCCAGCGAGTGAATAATTTCATGTTTCCAAAACATGTTCACCCCACGACGATTTTGACTAGCCGTGAAAAAAGCGAAGAGATTCACTCGCTCGCGCTTCGGGCTGGTAAACGCAACGGAATCCTCTTCCAATGTCGATACGAGGCGAATCAAAGAGATTCACTCGCTCGCGCTTCGGGCTGGTAAATTCAATTGCCGAATCGTCTAAAATCTATAAAAACGTATATACACTATTGCAAATTTCAACCTAATGACTCGACGCCCCGCCGGAGTTTGAATCCGGCGGGGTATCCGATCGAACAAGGGACATCAATCAAGCTTAAGGCTGCTCGGCTTCACGCCGGGTTTCGTGCCTCCGAAGCCGAACGGTAGGGGCTGATAGTCGCCAACGAGGGTGACGTCGGCCTTGTCGGGGATCACCGTGTCGAGACCGGCGGCCCAGTAGGTTGCATTCACGAGGAGGCGTCGGACTCCCTCGCTCAGGAGGTCTTGCGAGGCCCCCATGGTGGTGGTAAACACCCGCGCGGTCTTTCCGGACGAGCCGGTGTAGGTCTTCACCCAGGCGACGGGCATCATGGGGTCGTTCTTCGGACCTTCGAGCGGTGGGTCGGTCGGCTTCATGCCGGTGAGCACCTGGCCCAGCACCAAGGGTTTGCTGTCCCCAGGAAGGGGAAGGTGGACGGTGTAAACGTCGGTTGGGCCCCAGATGTCGCCGGTCTTGATTCCTTTCAAGATCGGGTGGTCTTCCTCCCCAGGGGCGATGACGCCACGGGTGCTCTGCTTGCCGTGGGCTCCGTGGTGGTTGACCCACGTCTCGCCCAGAACCAGGCGGCCGAAGCCCCCTTCGAAGCCCTTCTCCTTGCTATTAAAGGAGTAGCGGGCGTAGGTGGGGCTCGACTTCAGGTTGAACGCGTGAGTCGCGGTGCGCAAACCGATGATCGGCCGGCCGGAATCGACGTAATCGACCAATCGCTTCATCTGTTCGTCGGGAAGGTCGCGGAACCGGGTGGCGAGGATCAGGACATCGGCGGTGTCGAGCGCCTGGAGGCCGGGGATATTGTCGAGCCGCTTGGGGTCGATGGTCCCATCCTTACCGACGGCGAAGAGGACCGTGCACGGAAACCCATGGCGCGTCGAGAGGATCTTGGCCAGTTGGGGGAGCGCTTCCTCCGAGCGATACTCCTCGTCGCCGCTGATCAGGACCACGCGGGTCTCTTTACCAGGCCCCTGCCCTCCCTGATAGGTGACCCAGGGGTCTTCCTCGGCCCGCGCCGCGGGAAGGCTGCCGAAAGCGGCGATCAGGGCGATTGCCCAGAGCAGTCGAAGGCGTTCCGCAAATCTCATCCTGGTCATGGTTCCGCCTCGCTTTGAGTTCGCGTGATCTATTCATTCATGCATCAAAGGCGACTAAGACGAACGCGAGAAGCAACGGCTCAGCCTCCAGCCAACCAACGAGTCCATGAAGTGAGCGAGCAAGCCTCGGTATCCTGGAGTCTTCCCAGCATCGAGAAAAGGTAATCCGTACGAACGAACGGCGTCGGCCGGGGTCTGCTTAAAACCCGCGCCGGACGACCTCGAAGACATGCACTCCCCAGGGGGGCAAGTCGAGGTAGAGGCCGTAAGGGATCAGGTTCTCGCCGGACCGAGGATATTCGTGAGGGCCGACCAGGTCGCGGAAGATCCAGGACTTCCCGGCGAATTCCTCGGCGGGGAGGTTCACGTAACATTGGCCTTGAGCGTTCGCGTAATTCACGGCGATGAGCAGGCGTTCCCCCGCGTTCCCTTGCCAGGAGAAGGCCAGAAATTGCTCGGAGGTCCGGTTCTCACTCCAGGCGGGCCGGCATTCCATCAGGCTCCAGCGTCCTTGACGCACCTCGGCGCGTTGAAGAATCGCCAGGAGCCGAGCGTAGAATTCGGTCACGAGCCGGTCGGCGGGCTCGACCATCCGGCGCGCCAGGTGAACCGAGGGCTGGATCCGCCAACCGTCGAGCTGTCCCTGGTGAAATAGCCTGATCCCAGGTGCGAGAAACGTGATGATTGCCGCGGCCCGGTGGACTTCCCAGGGGACGAAGGCCGAGACGGCCCGGGGTTCGTCGTGGTTCTCCAGGAACCGGACGGATCGGCCCTGAAACTCAACACCCGCCCGCAGGTGGTCGCGCACCGCGCTGGCATCCTGACCGCGAAGCCGGTCGTAAAGCCGCTTGTCGTACGTGCCGTCGAACCCCTGACGCTGAAGGGTCCATTCGAGGTCCCAGTAGGCCTCGGCCAGGAAGAGAAAGCCGGGAACCGCCTCGCGAACCCGGCTGATGGCGCCGAGCCAGAACGAGGATTCGTCGGGGGTGGCTCCGTCGCTTGGATTCGCGAGCGTTCCCCAGGTCCGCTCGAAAATCTCAGGCAGGATGAGCATGGCCATATCACAGCGCAGGCCGTCGCACTGGCGAGCCACCTTGCTCAGCACCTCGCTCATGGCCTGGCGCAAACCCGGATGCCGATAGTTGAGCTGGAATGTGTCGGGCCAGCCCGGGAAGTAGGGGTCACGGCCCAGGGCGAGGATTTCCCCTCCGCTCTCACTCTCGCTCCCGGCTCCCTTGCCGACGCGGGCGAAGTTCCCCGGCTCACGAGCCAGGTCGGCCTCGGTGCCGCCGATGTAATAGCTTGGATGCTGGCTAACCCAGGTGTGATCTCTGGCCGTGTGGTTGGGAACGAAGTCGAGCATGAGCCGAATGCCCCGCTCGTGCAGTCGGGCTCGCAACCGGCTCAGTGCTTCGTCTCCTCCGAAGTCGCGATGGACCGCGTACTCCTGAATCGCATAGGGGGAGCCGCAAACATCTTCTTCCGGGACGAAGTCGGGCAGAACGGTTCGAAACCCCTTCATCCACTCCGGCTGGCTGAGCGAGACTTCTCGGCCGATCGTCCCGGTCTGCCAGACCCCCATCAGCCAGAGCCAGTTGAACCCCAACCGCGCCAACTCATCGAGCGACTCATCGGGCACGTCATCGAGCGTGGCCGGACGTCCAAGCGCCAGAGTCCGGGAGAAGCCAGCCAGCCAGTCACGCGTGGCAATTTCGTACAGCAACGTTTGCTCGCGTCCCATAGAACCTCGGTCTTGATCGTCCAACTAGCGAGTCCACACCCGGTCGTTCCCAACAGCCGCAAGTCGGGCGGTCAATCTTTCTGATCCAGCTTCCGCACTTCTTCCTGGAGCGATTTTTGCACGCGGTGCTTGGCCATGAAGACGTTGGCAACGGGCATGCCAAGCTGCTTCGAGGCCTCGGCTCCGGAAAGCCCTTCAAGCGCGGTCAGCCGGAAGGCGTTCCACGACTGCGGGGAGACGCGCTGTTGAACCTGGAGCATGGCGGCTTCCAAGAGCTCGTGATCGAACGCCTCGGCGATTCGGCGCTCGAGTTCTTCGCGAGCTTCGATCGAGTTGAGGATCTCCCAGCCTCGGTCGACACCGCTCCCCTTTTTGCTCCGCTGGCTCTCCACGAAGTCGAGCAAGGTACGCTGGGTTACCGTCTTGAGCCAGGCCCGAAAGCTCCGAGTGGGGTCGTACCGAAAGTCGTGCATTCGAACCATGAGCTTGGCCAAGACGATCTGGGCGACATCTTCGGCGTCGGCCCGTTGCAACCCTCGGGCGCAGCACCAGCCTTGGATCTTCGGTCGGTATCGACGAACGAACTCCTCCCAGGCTTCAGGGTTTGCCGGGTCGTCGTGGAACATTCCGAGCAGACTGACGGAGGTCTGCGTGTCGGCGGCTTCGGTCATTGGCCTCTCCTCGGCCTTTTGGATCCAATCCATCCTTCAAGTCAGAACTTCCATCAGAAGGAAAGCCCCGATCACGACGATACGGCCAACCCCCGAGACCCAGGCTCCACGGGCGATCGTCAAGTTTGTTGGGAGATCCTGGCATCCCCCATCGAACGAAAGCCTGCTCGCGCGACCAGCTTAACGTATCAGCCACCAGGCCACGACACGAGAGTCCGAGAAGTTTTTCAACCCTCTACCCCCTTATCGGGGTGGCTCGATAGCATGTTGTGACCGCGAGCGGCGAGCCCAAGACCCCTCGAGGGTGTCGGCTCGAGCCGCGCCAGCACGAGGGTTAATATAGGGCATCGGTGGCTTCAGGGAAGAAGGACCCTGTTAAATCGAGGGGGCTCAGACCGTACTCTCCATCGGGAAACGCGGTTTCGCAGGCAGTTTGGGCGAAAGAGAGTCGCCATCTTGGAGAAGGCATCAGGAGGTCGCGATGGAAGGCTGCCCGGAGGGCGAGCGGTTCGTGTTGCTTCTCACGGAGCAGCTCGACCCCGACGAACACGCGTTCATCGTGAGCCATGTCGAACACTGCCTGGATTGCCAGGAGCACCTGGAAACCCTGACCGCCGGGGGGCTTACACCTAACTCGGTTGGCTCGCCCCGCGCGAACAACCTAGGGATGACGAATGACGCCAACGCCCCCTCTTTTCGCCTGAACTTGACGATCGAGGAGAGCGGTCCACGCCTGGATTCCCATGCGGGAGTGAGCACGAGGGATGGCGAGAGCAACGCGGAGTCGTGGTTGGACTGGCCTTTGCTTCCGGCTCCCATCCCAAGTTGGCGCTCGGCCTTCACGGCCGGAAGAGCCGGACGAGACGCCGCGGGTCACTGGCCGCAAGTTCCCAACTTCGAGATCCTCGAGCTCATCGGTCGGGGTGGGATGGGGGTTGTTTACAAGGCGAGGCAGCGGTCGTTGAACCGGCTGGTCGCCCTGAAGATGATCCGGGACGGCAACCACGCGAAGCCAAAGGATCTGGCTCGGTTCCGCATCGAGGCGCGCGCCGTCGCCCAGCTTCGCCACGCCAATATCGTGCAGATTCACGAGATTGGAGAAGAAGGAGGCCTTCCGTTCGTGGCTCTCGAGCTCCTCGAACGAGAGAGCCTGGAAACCCGAACCGCGGGAACACCTCAGCCAGGGCCCCAGGCCGCCCAGATCCTCAGTACCCTGGCCCGGGCGATCCATGTCGCGCACCAGGCTGGGATCATCCACCGCGACCTCAAACCCTCCAACGTCCTCTTTACCTCTGACGGTGTTCTGAAAATCACCGACTTCGGCCTCGCCAAGCGCCTGGAGCAAGACGAAGGGCATACCGAGAGCGGCCAGGTGATGGGCTCGCCCAGCTACATCGCCCCCGAGCAGGCGCGGGGACGAAACCGCGAGGTCGGGCCGGCCGCCGATATTTACAGCCTGGGTGCGATCCTCTACCAGCTTCTGACGGGCCGCCCCCCGTTCCGAGGCACCACCCCGGTCGAAACCGTCATGCAGGTCATCCAGGAGGAGCCGGTCGCTCCTTCGCGGCTTCAGTCGAAGGTTTCGCGCGACCTGGAGACCATCTGCCTGAAGTGCCTGGACAAGGACCCCCGGCGCCGCTACGCCAGCGCCGAGGAACTGGCCGACGACCTGGATCGCTACCTCGCGCAAAAGCCCATCCGGGCACGCCCCACCCCCTCTTGGGAACGCGCCCTCAAATGGGCGAGGAGACGCCCGACCGCCGCCCTCTTACTGGCGTTCACGCTGGCGGGTCTCGCGGGGGTGGGAGCCGCCGGAGCCCGGTACGAACGGAACCTGCGCCAGCGGAACCGCGACCTGGCATCGGCTCGACTTGCCGGCAATTTCTGTCTGGCCGAAGCCCGAAGCGCCATGCGACGCGGCGACCTGAACGACGCCCGAGCCACGCTGGTCGCTCTCAACGCCCGAGTCGAGCGCACGCCAGCCCTGGCCGATCTCGGCTCCCAGGCCCTCCAACTCCTCGATCAAATTCGGCGCGGGCTGGCCGAGCAAGAGTCGAGAGAGTCAGTCCACGCCCGATTCCTCCAGTTCCGGAAACGGAAGGACGAGGCGATCGTCCGCGACGTTCACTTCACCGGGCTCGACCTTCCCGACGACCCCCTCCGCACGCGCGAGGCCGCCAGAGCCGCGCTCGAGGTGTTCGGCGGCCCCGAAGGCTCGAGCAGCCTGTTCCAGCTCCCCCCAAGCCTGAATGAAGCCGAACGCGACCTGGTCGTGCAAGGAACCCACGAACTCCTGCTGATTCTGGCCGAAGCGGTCGCACGCCCCGTCTCGGGCGAGAACCGAGAGGAACAAGCCCGAGACGCCCTGGCCATTCTCGACAACGCCGCCCAGGTGCGACCAACCCCTTCTCCCGCCTACCACCTTCGGCGCGCGGCGTGCCTGGTCCGCGCGGGGGAAGAGGTCGAGGCAGCCCGCCAGCGGGTTGAGGCCGAGCGGCTCGAGCCGAGGGACACCTTCGACCACTTCCTGCTCGGCCGGGAATGGCTGAAGCGCGGGTCGCTGGGCCGAGCGCGCGCTCACTTCGACGCCGCCCTCAGAATTCAGCCCGACCATTTCTGGGCCCTCTGCCTCCTGGCCATCTGCGACCTGAACGCGCGGCCCGCCCAGCCCGAAGTGGCCAAGGCCGCCCTGCGTGAATGCCTGGCGCGCTATCCCGACTTCGCCTGGCTTTACCTGCTTCGAGGGTTCGCCTGCGGCCAGATCGCCGTGACCGCCAACGACCCCCTCGTCGCCAACCAGGCATTCGACGACGCCGAAGCCGATTTTCAGAAGGCGATCCACCTCAGCAAGACCCAAGAGCTGCACTATGCGACCCGAGTGAACCGAGGCCTGATCCGTTTCCAGCGCCAGCGTGCCAACGACGCGATGGCCGACCTACGCGAAGCCATCTCCATCGACCCGACCCGGTTCAACGCCTACGCCACCCTGGCCCACGTTGATCGTGAGCAAGGGCGGCCCGAAGAAGCCTCGGCCCTGCTCGACCGGGCGATCGAGCTCCGCCCCGATCTCGCCTCCCTCTACCGCACGCGCGCGTTGTGGCGAATCGAAAGCCAGGAGCAAGAAGGGGCGTTGAGCGACCTGGACGAAGCGATCGGCCATTCACCGGCCCGATGCGCCGAGACCGCTGGCGACCTGACACTCAAAGGGCACCTCCTCTGTCTGCTCGGCCGTCATCAGGAGGCACTCGACGCGTGCGATACCGCGATCGCCGTCCAGGCGAACAACCCGGAGGCCCACCGCTGGCGGGTCGCCGCGTTACTCGAGTTAAGGCGATATGACGACGTTCTCCGATCCTGCAACGGCTATCTCGCGACGAATCGCGCCTCGCCCGAGATCCTGGAAATTCGAGGGCTGGCCAAGGCCCACCGAAAGGATTTCACGGGGGCCATCGCCGACTACACGCAGGCCCTTGCCCTCAAGCCCGACCGAGCCCCGCTCCACGCGCATCGAGGGTGGGCCCACCTGGTCTCCGACGCTCCCAAGCTCGCCCTGGCCGACTTCGAAGAGGCTGTACGACTCGATCCCGCGAGTGCCGACGCCTTCGTGGGCCGCGCCTCCGCCCTGGTCCTGCTCGGACGATATCGCCCGGCCGTCGCCGACGCCGAGGAGGCGCTCCGGCATGGCACCCCAACCCCTCGGCTCTACTACAACGCCGCCCGCACTTATGCCCAGGCGTCATTGGCGGCCGCGCCGCACTCCGGCTTACGCAACCGAGACGCCCTGAACGTTTCCTTTCGCTATCAAGATCGCGCGATCGAGCTTCTAACCCGGGCGATCGGGCTGATCCCAAGCGACGAACGCGAGAGTTTCTGGCGCGAGGTGATCCGCTCGGACGACGCCCTGAACGCGATCCGTCGCCGCCCTCAATACAGCGCCCTCTCCGCTCAGTTTCCGTTGTCCCCTTAATTAGTCCGAAGCTCGATCAAGTAAGGCGCCATCGAAAGGTCCAATGCCCAAGCTCGAGACACCGCCCGCCTGGCAAACTAACATGCTTTTAAGACGCAACTTCAAACGGTTTCCTACCCACAAGAAAGCCTCGATCTGCTTCAACACGCTCTGGGCCGACGCCGGCCACTCGCGAACAGGATGATCGCCCCCTTAATATTTCGTCGAGGACTTAGACCCCCATGTCCCTCAAACGTCATGCCCGAAGCTTGCAGCCAAGCCGGATTGAGCCACTCGAAGGGCGTGCCTTGCTCACATCGATGCCCGTCGCGGTCGGGCCCAGCCTCTACTTTCGGACCGTTCATTTCATGTCGGTGCAAGGAACCAACGCCCCAACCACGAACTTCACGGTCGACTACAACGCGCAACCCACCTTCGATTACAACGTTCAACCGACCCCAAGCGCGACGATCGGCCAGTTCGCCAGCAATGCCTGGCCCACAAGTTACGGCCCCATGCCGGCAAGCACCGTGGCCCGATGGGCCCCTCCCATCAACCCCCTTTCGTTTCGCGACTGGACCATCTCGTCAGGCGCCGGGCCCATCGGACGGCCCAACATCCTCTTCGCGGCGATGGCGGAACCGTGGGTCCTGGAGAACGGCCCAGAAGGCTACCACCTCAACACCAGCGGCCCCGAGCCCTTCAGCGCGTCGGACAAGCCGGTGTTCATGCTTGCCGGCGGGACCGGTCGCGGCCCAATGCCCTTCGACCTCATCACGCGCTTTCGCGACGACATGAGCGTCGGACTCGTGCGGTTTGGCTCTCGCCCGCTCTTTCGGATCGTGGCACCTGAGAGCTTCTGGGAGAACGGACTCCTCGGACTGGCCACCGATCATTCGTTCCTTGCGTCCCTCGGCATTCATCCCGGCCACCCGGGCAACGGGTCGGGAGAGAACGAGCCAGCGGGAAACTCCGGCGCCTCAAGCTCAATGGCACAGGGTAATTCCAGCGGCGGAGCACAGGCTCTACTCGCATCCCGCACCTTGATTAACAGCGTGACCATCTGGACCGGCCCTCAGGAGTGGGCCGGTAACTCACTCGCTTCGCTCCTGCTGAGCCGAAGCGACCTTGAGCTGGGCGCTTTCTTCTCCGAAGACGAGGAACCCGACCTCTCGGCGCTGCTCGCCGCGCTGCTGGACAAATGGCTCGCCAACCCAGAGGAGTTGATCCTCCCTCTGATCAGTCCGTCGCGGGAGATCACCACGCTCGAGCCCGCGGACGAGACCTCGCTCGCCTTCACCGCCTCATTGGTTACCGTCGCGGGCGCGTCCAAGCCCGGTACGTCAGGCCCAAGCCCAGGCCCAGGCCCAGCACCAATGGAAGCGATTGGCCCGGAAACTTCGCAGGCGGAGAATAAGCGAAGCGCAACGCCCCCCTCTCCCACCTGGGCCGGGTTCGTGATTGGCCTGGACGAGGCGTTCGAGGCCAACCGCGAGGCGGTCCGCCACTGGGACTCGGCAGAATCCCCCTGGGCCGCCTCCTCGACGATTCCAGGCCTCGCCGCTCCCCCCTACCCCGAACTCCAAGACCAACCACTCACCAGCAAGCCCGACCCCAAATTCCAGCCCTCCGACCCCACAACCGAGGAGCGCATCCGCCGGATCCCGCAAGAGTCTCAAGAGCAGGAAACGACGCCCGACCCCTCCTGGAGCGAAGCCCTCGGCACCGCCTCCGCGGGCCTCGTCCTCCTCCCCACGCTTTGGGGCGAACTCTCTCCCATCTCCCCTGCCCGCCGCCCCATTACTCAGCGCCCATACCCAGAAGGACCCGCCTCGAAAAAATCCAAGACCGCCACAAAGAACCCACGCAGGGTCCCTCGAACCCACCTCCTCGAATAAAGCCGAGAGACCGGACAATCGAAAGCCTCCCCGCCACGAGCAACCAACAACTCCAAAGGGTAGAGCGACCTCGTTCCTTCACCTTCAGCGAGAACAGCGAGACCGCTCGAACCGCGCCACCACCAGGGCCTCGATAATCATTTTTTATTCACATATCACGATGATATCGAAAAACTTCGACTTGACCCCTCCCAGCTTTTAAGGTAACACCCTCCCAAAGCACAATCCTTTTACCTCTCCGAAACCACATCCACTCCGAGCGGGATTGCAGCCTGACACAATAGGCAAGAGAGATCATGGCAGGGGTTCCGACGAGTTTCCGTGCCCTTTTATTGAGGTTGCGACAACAACTTCGGACGGGAATCGGTCGCGTCTGGTTCGAGCCCTCGTGCGAGGACGCACGGCGTTCGACCGCTGGACGTGGGCTGGACCTTGCTTTCCAAAAGAATTGAGTGCCGGCGACGGGACGGGTGGTGGAATTGCCCGTTGGCCGAATCTCTTCGTCGCAAGAGGAGCGCGCGATGGGTGGAAGGAAAGGATTCACGACCTTACTGGCAGTGGGCCTGGGTCACACTTTGGCCCTGGCGGCTCCTCCCGCCGCGGAGCCTCCGCGAGCGGACGCCGGGCAGCAGGCCGCCGAACCCAAGAAGGTCCCGCCGATCGACTATATCAAGGCGGGCGCCTACCTCTTCAACAAGGGGCAGGTCGAGAAGGCGACCAAGTACTTCGACGCCGCGGAGAAACTCCGAAGCGAGTTGAACGAGAACGAGCAGATCGTGCTCGAGGTCTACCGCGAAGAGATTGAGAAGACGCAAAAGCTCGGCAAACAGACAGCCCCGACCAGGGATGCGTCGGTCGCGCCTGCCTCAACCGTTCAGACACCGGCCATGGCTGGTTCGAATCAGCCAACGCAAACGCAAACTCAAACTCAACCAGCGGCAGGGGGCGTTGCGAGTAACAACAGCGACATGAGCATGCCCCTCCCCGGGCTTGAAGCCCCGCGATCCCAAACGCGATACGACTCAACCGACCCCAAGCAACGAGCGCGTTGGCTAATTCAGGAAGCTCGCGAAGAAATGGCCAAGGGACATTACGAGGAAGCCGAACGAAAAATCGAAGAATCAAGAACTTTAGATGTAAAGTGGAGCTTCCTGGAGGAGACACCGGACAAGACCGCGAAAATTCTCGCCAAGGTCCGAGCCAAGTCCCCCAATGGCCCGGCTGTCCCCTCCGCTCGCCCCTTGGGAATCCGCTCGGTCGTCCCTTGATTCTTTTTCGCCCCAAACAAGGCTTCCTAAACGACGTAGCCTTCCCCCCTTCAAGTGGGTGTGAATCGACATAGTCGACCGATCACCCATGTGCTATTGTTAAGAAGTAGCGAATACGCAGCCTGACCAAGTCGAAGCGGCGGGCCGAGTCAACGCTCGCCGCATTCGGCCTTGGCACTGGGGCGATTCGTGAGTTGAGCGAGGAATGCGCCTCGGTTCGAGCCCCGATCTTGAACGCCCCTTCCCGCCGCCGACTCGTGCGAACCGATCTAAACAGTCCGAGCCCAACAAAGGCGACGCGGTCAGAATATCTGTCAAGCTTGGCCGTGAGCCCAGCCTTGGCATCGAGGCCTTCCCAATGCAGCAGACGACCATCAGCTCCTACGATGGAAAGGAGACGATGATCCTCCCCGAGTCGAACTCTCCTTCACGCCACGACCTGGTCGGCCGGTATGCCCGGCTGCTGGAAGAACCCAGGCTGAGCTGGATTGAAAGCCATCGCCGACTCCGTCGGCTCGGAGAGGGGGGGCAAGGAATCGTCTATCTCTGCGAACGCATGGGAGCGGACCACTTCACCTTGCCCGTGGCCCTCAAGGTCTTCTCGCCGGAACGCTTCGAGGACATCAGCGCTTACGACAAGGCCATGGCGCAGGTGGCCCGGGTCGCTTGCCGGATCGCCATGATCCAGCAAGACAACCTGATCGACGTTCACAACGTCATCGAGCTCGACCGAGTCCGGGTCATGGAGATGGAGTGGGTCGACGGCTACGACCTGCTTCGCCTGCTCTCCCCACGAATGCTCGAGCGTGCCCGCCAGCGAGTGAGCGATGAACGCTGGAATTACCTGAACGACGTCATCGTGACCTCGGGCCCCACCCAGCCCCGCCTGAAGCCGGGGGTTGCCATCGCCGTGCTCCGCGACGCCCTGGCCGCTCTCTCCGCGCTTCACCGCGAGGGGATCGTCCACGGAGATGTCAAGCCATCGAACCTGATGCTCAAACGCACAGGCGACGCCAAGCTCGTCGATATCGGCTCGGCCTTCGAGTGGTCGCCCGGCGTGGGCTCGCAGTCTTGCACCCCCGCCTACGCCGCCCCCGAGGCGCTCGAAGGAGCGGGCGAATCGCCGCAGTCCGACCTCGCCAACCTGGGCTACCTGCTCGTCGAGATGCTCTCCGGCGTCCGCCCCTTCGGCACCCTTCAAGGGCGAGACGAGCTCCTCGCCGCCAAACGATCCCTCCCCGACCGCGTCGCCTCGATCCTCCCCCAGGACGTGGTCCGCAACGACCTGTTGATGGGCCTGATCCATAGCCTCATCGCTCCCGACCCCGCCAACCGCTTCCCCAGCGCCGAGGCCGCCGACCTCGTCGAAAAAGGAGCCGCCAACTTCCACCGCCAACTCGTCCGAGGCAACCTCGCCAGCGAGTACAACAACGAAATCCGCGTCTGGCTCGAAGAGCTCGAATAAAAGGCCAGCCAGACCGGCACCTCTGCATGCGAAGCCGAAATGATCAAACTATTTTTTATCATTATATCTAAATAGAATATCAAATCAGTTATCAATAGAGCATAGCAGCATCGCTCACCGACAAACCCATCCACTAATTTCGATGCGTCAGGAATTGCCCACCCTACCTGGCTCTTCGTAGACTCGAGAAATCCGTGTGCAACCAAGGGCAACGGATACTCGTGAAGGGGCGAGAACCTGGTTGAGTGAACGGGCTGGAGCCGCTATTCTGGCAAGGCTTTAGGTCGGAAGGCCTCCAATCCACGAATCCTAACCCCTTGGTGTCGCCTTGAGTGTTCCCCCCGATCCCGCCGAGCCATCGGCTGCGGCTCCGTTGCATGCCGATGATGATCATCCTGCCCTGGCCGCGGCGAATGCCCGCGCCGGCCTCGGACTCTTTTTTCTGTACCTCGCGCTTTACACCGGTTTCGTGGGCCTGAATGCGTTCGCGCCCCAGCGGATGGCCAGGCCCGCGCTCGGGGGCTTGAACCTGGCCTTGCTGTACGGCTTGGTGCTCATTGCCGCGGCATTCGTCCTGGCCCTGGTGTACATGGCCCTGTGTCGGCTCGCGCACGGGCGGCATCGCGTGGGAGGTGAAGACCGATGATTTACGAACACTCTCCCATAGCCGTCATCGTATTCGCCTCCTTCGTCGCGGTTGTGCTGGGAATCAGCTTCTTTCTGGGGGCCAAGGCCAAGTCGAGCCAGGGATACTTCGCTGCGCACGGGCAGATTCACTGGTTCATCAACGGCGTCGCCTTCGCCGGAGACTACCTCTCGGCCGCCTCGTTCCTGGGCATCTGCGGGATGATCGCGTTTTACGGATACGACGGATTCCTCTACTCGATCGGATATCTCGCCGGGTGGGTGGTCGCCCTGTTCGTGATCGCCGAACCCTTGAAGCGGCTGGGCAAGTTCACCTTCGCCGATGCTCTCGACAACCGGTTCCAGTCCAAGGGGATCAAGTTCGCGGCGGCGATCAGTACCCTGGCGGTGAGCCTCTTCTACCTGATCCCCCAGATGGTTGGCGCGGGGACCCTGGTCCGCCCCTTACTCGGGTTCTCGCACCAGGCCGGGGTGATCACCGTGGGCGTGGTCGTGATTCTGATCGTGGTCACCGCCGGAATGGTCTCCACCACCTATGTTCAATTCATCAAGGGCGCAATGCTGGTCAGCTTCTGCGCCATTCTCACGGTGTTGATTCTTCAGCGCGGACTGACGACCAAGACGAATCCCGAGAACGAGCTCCCGCTTCAGAGCAAGGTCGGGGCGCCTGGCACCCAGGTCCTGGCCGAGTCGGGGGGATGGGCGGAAAAGCCGTACGTCCGGGTCCTGGACGAAAAAACCAGTCTGGTGACCGTCTGGCGCAAGGAGCCGAAGGCTCCCTCGGGCCTGGCCCCCACCCAAACCTTGACCCGGCTGGCCAACGGTAAAGTCCTGGCGAATGGACTCCCTCAGGGAAAGGGGAAAGGCGAAGCGGACCTCAAGCCGGTGGGGCGCGTGCTCAAACTCTCCGGAGACCGGACCGAGACCGGTCCGCTCGGCCCCATCTCGTTCCTGAACACCCTTCAAGAGAGCGAGGTTGAGCTCTGGGGCTCCGAAACGATCCAGGAGAACGACGGGTCGGCCACCACGGTCTACTACGCCAAGCCGACCCCCGGCGCCGACGTGCTCGTCCCAGGCGCGAGCCCCACGTTCAAAGGGGTTCGCGGTAGCAACTGGTCCGACAAGCTCGACTTTCTCTCGCTCATGCTCGCCCTGTTCGGCGGCACGGCATCGCTCCCTCACATTTTGATTCGTTACTATACAGTGAAAGACCAGACCGCCGCGCGCAGGTCGACGGTGGTGGGGATCGCGGTCATCGGATTCTTCTATATCCTGACCCTCTACCTGGGCCTGGGAGCGATGACCGGCGGGTCGCTCGACGTGACGAACTCGAACATGGCCGCCCCGCTGCTCGCCCGGACCTTCGGCGAGCTTCCCTTCGCGGTCATCTCGGCCGTGGCGTTTACCACCGTGCTCGGTACGGTGAGCGGGCTGATCCTGGCCGCGAGCGGAGCCGTGGCCCACGACCTGATGGATAACGTGCTCGGGCTCCAACTGACCGACCACGCCAAGGTGCGCGCAGGGAAGATCGTGGCGGTCCTGGTTGGCCTGGCCGCGATGGTCCTGGGGATCGTCTTCGAGAAAATGAATGTCAGCTTCCTGGTCGGCTGGGCGTTCAATGTCGCGGCCTCGGCAAACCTTCCTTCCCTGGTGATGCTCCTGTTCTGGAAGAAGACCACGAAGGAAGGCATCACCTCCGCCATCCTGGTCGGCATGATCAGCTCGCTCGCCTGGATTCTCCTGAGCGCCCAGGCGTACCGCGACGTATACGGCCTTCCGCCCGAACAGGCCCTCGCCCCATTCAGTCAGCCCGGCCTGGTGACCATCCCGCTCGGTTTCCTCGTCCTGGTCGTGGCGTCGCTCCTGACCCAGCCCAGGCCGAAACCCCAGTTGGAATTCTGAGCGAATCCGCAAAGGACCGAGCCCGCCCTGGATCGAGCCTTCGATTCATTGACGGGCCCGGTCCAGGCGGCTTAATATCGTCGAAAGCCCCGAGTCTTGGGCCCCCCAACAGCCTAGCCAGAGGGTACTCCACTCGCTTACGCCCAGACCTCGTGGCACGCCCCCCTTCGATCGACTTACCAATCCAGACCAGCGCACGTTCAAATCGATCATCAACGTTTGAAGACTAAAAGAAAAGAAGAGATCCGTAGTCGCGACTGGGCTAGTCAGATCAAGCCTCTCTCCACTCTGGACTTGACGGGAGATCAAAGCATGGACCGACGCCAATTTCTGCAGGTCGGCACGACGGGCCTGGCCGCCGGGGCACTCGGGGCTGTTCCATTGGAGGTTCGAGGCGCCACCGAACCGAAGCGAGTCGGCCTGATCGGCTGCGGTTGGTACGGCAAGTGCGACCTGTTCCGGCTGGTGCAAGTCGCGCCGGTGGAGATCGTCTCGCTCTGCGATGTGGATCGAAACATGCTCGATGGGGCCGCCGACATGGCGGCGGCGCGGCAGGTTTCCAAAAAACGTCCGCGCACCTACGGCGACTACCGGGAGATGCTCAAGGAAAAAGACCTCGACATGGTCCTGGTCGCAACGCCCGACCACTGGCACCCACTGGCCATGATCGCGGCCGTCGAGGCGGGGGCCGACGTCTACGTGCAAAAGCCGATCAGCGTGGATGTGACCGAAGGACAAGCCATGCTGGCGGCCGCTCGCAAGCACAAGCGCGTCGTCCAGGTCGGCACCCAGCGCAGGAGTACGCCGCACATCATCGAGGCGCGCGACCGTATCGTCAAGGAAGGCAAGCTTGGCAAAGTTGGACATGTGGAAATTTACTGCTATTACCACATGCGTGCCAAGGACAATCCACCCGACACCGCCCCTCCTGAGTCGCTCGACTACGAGATGTGGACCGGCCCCGCGCCGATGCGGCCCTACAACGCCCTGGTCCATCCCCGGCGCTGGCGAGCCTTCATGGAGTACGGCAACGGCATAATGGGAGACATGTGCATCCACATGTACGACATGGTGCGCTGGATGCTCAACCTGAGCTGGCCAAAGCGCATCAGCTCGGAAGGGGGGACTTACCTCGCAAGGAATAGCAAGGCGAACATCGCCGACACCCAGACGGCCTCGTTCCACTTCGACGACCTGAACGTGGTGTGGCAGCATCGGACCTGGGGCGAAGCGCCCGACCCCAAGTACGCCTGGGGAGCGACCCTCTACGGCGACAAGGGGACCTTGAAGGTGGGGCTCCAGAGCTACGACTTCACCCCCATCGGCAAGGGAAAGCCCATCCATGGCGACGTGGTCATGGAGCTCGATAAGTACCCCGAGGATCAGACCGAGAAGGATCTCGAGAAGCACGTCGCCCCGGCGATCCGAGGGCACATGCAAGACTTCCTCAATGCCATCGCCTCACGGGGAAAGCCGGTGGCCGACATCGAGCAAGGTTACATCTCCACGGCCTGCTGCATTCTGGCCAACAACGCCATGAAGCTGGGGCGAACCCTGGAGTGGGACCCCGTCTCGGGGCGAGTGGTGGGGGACGACGAAGCCAACGCCCTTCTGACCCGACCGTATCGTCAGCCCTGGACACACCCCTGATCGTCAGCGAGAATCAAAAGAGCCGTGCGACATCTCCCGCTCGATTGGGATGAGAAGATCCCCACGCCGGAGTGATTTGAGCGCGACGCACGGCTCCTTGTTGGATGCCAAGACAATGACACTCATAGGCATCTTGCTGATCTCGCTGGCAGTGCCCGGACAGTCCTTACTCGGGCCCTTGAAGTCGCGGACCGGGATCCCTTACGAGGATCACCTGAGCTGGCAGATCGAGAACGACAAGGGCTGGGTCGCGTTCCAGAACGGCGACCTGCCCAAGGCCTCGGCACGGTTCAAGGCCGCCATCGAGATCATGCGGCCTTACGAGAAGATTGATCCAAGAAGCATGGCCCGGTCGTACTGCGACCTAGCCATGGTCCTCTATAGCCAGAATCGCTATGACCAAGCCGAGCCGCTGGCCAGGTGGTCGCTCGAGGTCCGGGAAAAGTCCTCGAAGGTTCAACCCGCGGCGGTCTACCAGAACCTCTACGTCCTGGCCCAGATCCTTTGCGCTCAGCGCCGATTTAAAGAGGCCGAGCCCATTTTGCGCCGAGCCCTGGCACTACTCGAAAAGCCAGGTAGCCGCGTGGAGGCCGACCTCGGCGCCGCGCATAACGACCTGGCCTGGATCCTCACCGAGAACGGCAAGTTGAATGAGGCGGCCAAAAGCTATAGCCGGGCCCTGTCCCATCAGATCAATACGCTTCCCCCCTCAGACCTGGCCATCGCCGAGACGTCGGAAAAGTACGCCGCGCTCCTTCAACGTCTGAACCGGGTGACTGAGGCCCAGTGGCACCTCGCGCGTGCCAAGGCAATTCGCGAGGGATCCTCCTCGTCCGATCCGCAAGCCGACCCGCCTCCCGCGCCCAAACAACCGAGCACGCCTCAAGCATTGCTATTTCTTAGACACATGGCTATTTCCCTTGATATAAAACCGAAGCAGCCGGCTGGCCCAGTCTGCACCCGCATAGTCCACCCCCACTCTGGGGCGGGCCACGATCTCGAATTCTTCCGACTCCGCGGGTTCGGAGATGAAGAAGTCTTCGCTTAACAGGTCATGCCCGTAGAGACTGCGATCGATCTCCATCGCTCGGCAAAGCAGACCTGGGCCGCTGGTCTTCCCTTCGAGGTTCAGCACCGGTTCGAGTGCCCGAAAGAGGACCGCGGTCGGCTGTCCTTCGGGACCGGTTACCGCATTCAGGCAGTTGTACATGCCGTAAATTAAATAGACGTAGGCATGCCCGGGGGGGCCGAACATGACCTCGGTCCGAGGGGTACGTCCGCGTGAGGAGTGCGCCGCGAGGTCGAGCACCCCGAGGTAGGCCTCGGTCTCCACGATCCGGCCGACTCGAAGCTCACCGTCCACCCGGTGAACAAGCTGTTTGCCCAGTAGTTCCCTGGCGACGAGCTCGGTATCTCGGTCGTAAAACGACCTTGGTAATGGTTGCACTGCGTATCGAGGGGTGATCAGTCTGTTGGGTTGGGTTGAAGTCGCTCAAGGGCATTCTTGCGCCCAACCCACTCCTGGTCAAGGATCCGATACCTCTCGACGGCTTGAGTCGCCTTCCTCGCGAACATGGAATAGCCGAATGGGGGCAGGCTTCCCGGCGTATTCTCGCCATTTTTCCTAACCGTGCCAACCAACGGAAGGTTGGGGTGAAAAGCAGGAGAAGAGGCGGCCCCCCTCCAAAAAACGGTCGATAAATGAAGGCATCGGTGGGCCAATCTATCCAATAAAGATAGATCGAGGAACGACCACCGCGGACGAGTCTAGCCAAATAGGTTCCCGTGCGCGATCCATTACACGAGGTTCCCAGCCGAGTGTGAATTGAGGGATGAACCCCTTCCAACGAGTTGGGATCGTTTCGCTTTGTCGCATGATCAATTCATCCACCTTGCCATTGAAGGGGCGGCGAGTCCACCGAATTCTGAGGCGAACCGGAACGGTGGGCACCTCGCTGGGGACGTGACATGGATGATCTCTCCGCCGCGAGCCGAACCTTCGATAGCCTTTCGTCCTTCTACAGGTCGTTCTCGAAACGCTCGCGCAGGCCGAATGTTCCGCCGAGAGTCGTGAAGTACTCGGAAACCGCCTCCTTCTCCGTCATCAGCGAGGCGGCCGTCACGCACCAGTCGGTCGCCATTGAACAGACCGAGTCGGCTCTGGACCACTTCCTCGAGCTCAGGCAGCGGCTCGCCGAGGTACGACGACGCCACGAAAGCACGGTCCGGTTTCAGGCGGAGGGAGGGGCGTACGGCCAAAGTCAGGTGGCACTCGAGGAGAAGCGTGCCTGGGAAAGGTGGATGACCGTGATCGAGAAAGCGTTGCTCCACGCCGAGGAAGAAATCATCTCCGCGGTACGCGCGTGGGATGAAATGAAACGCCCCGGCGACGCGGAATCTCTCGAATCTCGAGGCGTCATTTACAAGGGCCACTTGTACCTGGCTCTCCCCTCCGAAAGCGACGGCCAGTACCGCTTGGTTGTCGCCAACCTGAAAACCTCGCTCAACCTGGACAAAAGCCTGGCAATCGTCGATTTGATCAGTTGAGTCGCTTCACCGCGGAATCAGAAGCCCGCCACTGAGTACCCCGAGAGATTCAGATCGAGCGAACGGCCCACCCCCTGCCAGACCGCTTCACTCTTCTTCGCGTTGTCGAATCCAAAAAGCAGCATGATCAAAGTCGAGTGGATACGACGTTTCCCCGGTCGTATTCGGTCTCGGGCCGGCGATGTAACCTTTAAAGATGCCGTTGTACTCCGGTGGGACCTTGGCCATAATAACTTAACCTGAATTCGTGGATCCAAGATTTCTAATAGTCTCAATACACTCTCATGTCCAGAGACCGTGCATGATTCGCCCAGTCCTCGCCCACTCCATGCATTCAATTATGGCGAAGATCCTCTCTGACCGCTGAGATCGCTGAGCTCCGTCAAAAAATGATCCCTGGCAGGAGCGGCCCCAACAAAGTTTCAACAACCTAACCTCAATTGTAATCTGCTTTATGGCAGGAGGTTAGATCGACGAACCCATGCTTGGACCACCTCCGATCACGCGTTGATCCTGAGTCGGTTCGAGCAAAATCAGGCCTGGGTCCAGGCAAGTTTCATTCGATTCGAGGGACGGGGTCCCACATCCCCAAACCAGGACGGACCGCTCGGCGCGGCGAATATAATTCCCGCATTCTCGTTTCATCGAAAAAACTGGCCTGCCACTTTCCTGAGTCCCAAGCTCAAGTGAATCAAGGCGATGTCGCCGTCGGGCATGCCCGCTTCCACCTCAGCTCAGGACGATGATGACACCCAAGCCAACCTCAACGACCTCTGAGTCACGTACCGGGTTTGAACTCTACATCGGAATCGCCGCGACGCTGCTCACCGTCGCCGTCAGCGCGATCATCTCGAATATCAACATTCGAACGCTGGAAGCCAATCGGGTCCGAATCACCAGCACTCATGATGTGATCTCGGCTCTCAACGAGTTGCTCTCGATTGTGAAAGATGCCGAAACCGGTCAGCGCGGCTTTTTGCTCACCGAGGACGAAGTCTACATGACTCCGTACCACGCGGCTGTCGCGAAGATTCCAGACCGCCTACACGAACTGGAGAAACTGACCCAATCCGAGGTCACGCAGACGGCTCGCCTCGAATCCTTGCGACACCACCTCAATGTCAAACTTGACGAGCTTCGCAACACCATCAATCTGCATGAAAGCCAGAATAGGACGGCGGCCCTCGACATCGTGAAATCGAACCAGGGAAAGCTCACGATGGACGAGATTCGTAACATCGTCGGGCAAATGGTTCAGCACGAACGCCAGGTTCGAAATCGCCTGATCGACGAAGTCGCCCGAGCCTACCGGACAGCGCTCTCCAGCGGAGTCCTGAGCGCCCTGGTCGGCCTGGTGATGATCTGTACCGTGGGCGTGATGGTGCGACGTTCCATTCAGATGCGCCAGCGTCATGACTGGGTCCAGTCTGGCCAGATTGGTCTGAGTCACGCGATGCTTGGCGAACAGTCGATCCACCAAGTTGCCGAGAACGTGCTGAACCACCTTTCCGAGTACGTGGATGCGCGTGCTGGAGCCCTCTACGTGAAGGATGGATCCTTCCGCCGCGCGGCCACCTATGGAGTCCCCGCCCAGAGCACGATCCCCGAAAGCTTCGACCTGAGCGATGGCCTGCTCGGCCTGGCGGCGAAGAGTGGACACACGATCACTCTTAATGACGTCCCCGATGGATATCTCGTGCTGGGATCGGCCCTTGGTCGTGGTAAGCCGAAACATCTCGCGGTCGCTCCTCTGAAGGAAGATGGGTCCGTCATCGGTGTGCTCGAGCTCGGACTCATGCGCCCCGTCGACGCGACGATGAAGGAACTCCTGGAAAAGGCCAGCGAGTCGATTGGTGTCGCCATCCGGTCCGCGAAATATCGCGATCATGTTCAAAAGCTGCTCCATGAAACGCAGCAGCAGGCCGAGGAGCTTCAGACTCAAGGGGAGGAGCTCCGGGTCTCCAACGAGGAGTTGGAGGAACAAGGACGGGCGCTCAAGGAATCGCAAGCCCGGCTCGAAATGCAACAGGCCGAATTGGAGCAGACCAATTCCCAACTCGAACAGCAGGCCGAAATCCTCGAACGTCAGCGCGATGCGGCCAGCCGAGCCAAAAAAGCGCTTGAAGTCCAGGCGCACGAGCTCGAGCAGTCGAGTCGGTACAAGTCGGACTTCCTGGCGAACATGTCTCACGAGCTTCGCACCCCGCTCAACTCGTCGCTGATTCTCGCCAAGCTGCTCGCCGACAACCGAGATGGCAACCTCACCGCGGAGCAGGTTCGATACGCCGAGACCATTCGAACGGCGGGTAACGACCTGCTCGCCCTGATCAACGACATCCTCGACCTCTCCAAGATCGAGGCGGGTCACATGGAGATCAGGTCGGAGCAAGTGCGGATCGCGAAGCTCGTCGAAGAGCTCGAACGGGGCTTTCAACCGATCGCGAACGAGAAGGGTCTAGCATTCCACCACCGGCTCGCATCCGGCTGCCCAGAAATGCTGGTGACGGACCGACAACGGCTCGAGCAGATCCTCAAGAACCTGATCTCCAACGCGCTCAAGTTCACCTCAAGCGGCGAGGTGAGCCTGGAGATTGGACCAAGCAACGACGGGCGGGTTGCCTTTCAGGTGCGAGACACGGGAATCGGCATCCCTGAACATCAGCAATCGGTCATCTTTGAAGCGTTCCGCCAGGCCGATGGCACCACGAACCGAAAGTACGGGGGAACCGGCCTGGGACTTTCCATCGCGAAAGAGCTCGCGAGGCTCCTGGGTGGAGAAATCCAGCTTCAGAGCAAACCTGGAACCGGTAGCATCTTCACGGTCTTGCTTCCCCAGGTTCTCGACCTCATGTTCCAGTCGGAACACGCTTCGAATCACAATGCCGCTCCTCAGACCCCAGACCGAGGCTCGGTCGACTCCGCCCGGTCCAGCCCCCCGAATCGCACGCTGAACCTGACCAACGGCGATCGACCACCCCCGCAGACTCACGCCGAACTGGCGGTGAGCCCCCTGAGCCAACCGGTCGCGCACGCGGCTGACGACCGCGACCACTTGACGGGTCACCAGCGGGTGGTGCTCGTGGTTGAGGATGATGAGGACTTCGCCCGGATCATCTACGACCTGGCCCACGAAACCGGGTTCCAGTGCCTGATCGCGTCGACCGCCGAGGAAGGCCTGGCCGTGGCGATCAAGCATCGCCCCAACGCGGTGGTCCTCGACGTGGGACTCCCCGACTACTCCGGGCTGTCGGTCCTCGACCGGCTCAAACAAGACGACCGAACCCGCCATATCCCCGTCCACGTGATCTCCGGCCACGACCACTCCGAGACGGCTCTGGCGCTCGGCGCCGTCGGGTACATGCTTAAACCCGTGAAACGCGAGGAACTTTCGCAGACCTTGGCCCAGCTCGAAGCCAAGCTCGACCAGCGCATGCATCGCGTCCTGATCGTCGAGGACGACCCGGTGCAGCTCGACAGCCTTGGCAAGCTACTCAGCGCTCACGACGTGGAGACGATCGGAGTTCGGACCGCCGCGGAATGCCTCGAGCACCTGAAACACGCGACGTTCGACTGCATGGTCCTCGACCTCTCCCTCCCCGACACCACGGGCCATGAGCTCCTGGAAACGCTCAGCCAACAAGAGAATCACTCGTTCCCGCCGGTGATCGTTTACACGGGACGCGACCTCTCGCATCGCGAAGAGCTCGACCTGCGTAAGTATTCGAAATCCATTATCATCAAGGGGGCGAAATCGCCCGAGCGGCTCCTCGACGAGGTCACGCTGTTCCTCCACCAGGTCGTTTCCGAGCTTCCCGCGGAACAGCAACAAATGCTGGCCCGGGCAAAGAATCGAGACGCCGCGCTGGAGAACCGATGCATCCTCGTGGTCGAGGACGACGTGCGCAACGTCTTCGCCCTGACCAGTGTGCTGGAGCCACGCGGGGCCAGGGTCCAGATCGCCCGCAATGGCCGCGAAGCGCTCGAGGCACTCGACCAGTCCCTTAAGCACCCAGGCCAGGCCATCAACCTGGTTCTGATGGATATCATGATGCCGGAGATGGATGGCCTCACCGCGATACGCGAGATCCGCAAGCAGCCTCGCTGGCGCAAGCTCCCGATCATCGCGCTGACGGCCAAGGCCATGAAGAACGACCAGGAAGACTGCCTCTCGGCAGGCGCCAACGACTACCTGGCCAAGCCGCTGGACGTGGAAAAGCTGCTCTCCCTCGTTCGCGTTTGGATGCCCAGGTCATGACGCACAACTGGTCCACGCCCGAAAGAACGGATGAGATCGAGCTCAAGCTCCTGCTCGACTCGATCTATCAGAAGTACCACTACGACTTCCGCGGCTACTCCATGGCATCGATCAAGCGGCGTCTGACGCAAGGCAAGGCGCACTTTAACTGCCGTTCTTACTCACAGCTTCAGGATCGCGTCCTGCACGAGCCCGAGGTCTTGCCAAAACTCCTCTCGTATCTGACCGTGCAGGTCAGCGAGCTCTTTCGCGACCCCGCCTACTTTCGAGCTCTGCGCGAACGGGTCATTCCTCACCTGAGAACCTATCCCTCGATCAAGATTTGGGTTGCGGGCTGTAGCGCGGGGGAAGAAGTCTATTCTCTGGCCATCCTGTTGCGTGAAGAGGGGCTGGAGTCGAAGTCCATGATCTACGGGACCGACATCGACCCCTCGGCGCTCAAGCGGGCCGAAGCAGGCGTGTACGGACTCGACCGCATTCCGCTATTCACCGAGAACCACCGCCGATCGGGAGGGCGTTCTTCTCTTTCCGACTATTACACCGCCGCGTATGATGCCGCCGTTTTCGATAAGAGCCTCAAACGTAGGGTCGTCTTCTCAGACCATAGCCTGGTCAGTGACGCCGTATTCGCCGAGGTCCATTTGATCTCCTGTCGGAACGTCCTGATCTATTTTGAACGCGAGCTCCAGGATCGAGCCATCGGCCTGTTCAAAGACTCCCTTACGCGGAAAGGGTTTCTGGGCCTGGGCGCCAAGGAAAATCTGCGGTTCTCAGCGCACGTCAACGACTTCTCCGAGTTCGCACGGGACGAACGGATTTATCAGAAGCGAGGCACCCCATGAGCACCCCTCAACCCGAGGCGATCGTCATCGGGGCGTCGGCGGGCGCGGTTGAGGCCCTTTCCACGATCTTGCCCATGTTGCCCAAGGGGTATCCCCTCCCCTTGTTGGTGGTGGTTCATATCCCCCCCGACAGGAAATGCATCCTGACCGAGCTGTTCCGCCAGAAATGCGAACTCGAAGTCCAGGAGGCCGACGACAAGGAGCCCGTGGTCGGAGGCACCATCTATTTCGCTCCCCCCGACTACCACCTCCAGGTCGAACAGAACAAGACCCTTTCTCTCTCGAGTGACGAGGCGGTCTCCTTCAGCCGCCCCTCGATCGACGTGCTCTTCGAGACAGCGGCCGACGCCTATGGAGAGCACCTGATCGGGGTTCTCCTCACCGGCGCCAATCACGACGGTTCCCAGGGCCTCCGCGCGATCCACGACGCCGGAGGCACCGTACTGGTCCAAGATCCTCGCCAATCGCTTGCTCCCGAGATGCCTCAGGCCGCCATCGCCGCTTGCCCCGACGTCAAAGTCTTGAGCCTTAGTGAAATCGCGTGTTATTTGAAGGAAGCCGCGGGGACCTTGATATGATCAACAAGCCAGCAAACCCCGTTCACTTCCTCCTGGTTGACGACCTCCCTGGCAACCTCCTGGCCCTGGAAGCCCTGCTCCGCAGAGAGGGATTGGTCCTGCTGAAGGCCCAGTCGGGTCCTGACGCCCTCGAGCTCTTGCTCAAGCACGAGGTCGCGCTGGCGCTGGTCGACGTCCAGATGCCGGGAATGGATGGCTTCGAGTTGGCCGAGCTCATGCGTGGGTCGGAACGAACCAGACGCGTCCCCATCATCTTCCTCACCGCGGGGATCGCGGACCGTCAGCGCCGCTTTCGAGGATACGAAGCGGGGGCGGTCGACTTCTTGCAAAAACCGCTGGAAGAATCAATTCTCCGGAGCAAGGCCGACGTCTTCTTCGAGCTCTACCGCCAACGCGACGAGCTCCGGATCGCCACGGAAGAGAACGCGCGTCTGCTCAAGGAAAGCCAGCAGTACGCCGCGGCCCTTGAAGAGTCGGGCCAGCGCAAGGATGAGTTCCTCGCCATGCTCGCCCACGAGCTCCGGAATCCCCTGGCCGCCATCAGCAACGCCGCCCAACTGATGCGACGCCCCACTAACCCTGAGCACCATGACTGGGCCCACCAGGTCATCGAAGGACAGGTCAAGAATCTTTCACGCCTCATCGATGACCTGCTCGACGTTTCCCGGATCACGCGTGGGTCGATCCAGCTCAAACGCGAGATCCTCGAAGTTCAGCCCATGATCGAACGGGCCGTCAGCTCGGTCCTCCTCCTCGTCGAAGCCAGGAAGCACTCTCTTCAGCTCAACTTCCAACACGGCAACGCTCGCGTTGATGTTGATCCTACCCGGTTTGAGCAAATCATTTCAAACCTGCTGAACAACGCCGCGAAGTATTCGGAGAACCACGGGAATATTCTCCTCCAGACCTCGGTCGAGGACGACGCGTTGGTCATCTCCGTCAAGGATCAGGGACTTGGGATCGCGCCGGAACAACTCTCCGAGATGTTCGAGCTGTTCGTTCAAGGAAGTTCGTCCCTCGCCCGCTCCGAGGGGGGGCTCGGTATCGGCCTCACCATCGTGCGCCGGCTCGTTGAGATGCACGGCGGAACCATCAGCGCCGAGAGCGCGGGGCTTGGCCACGGCAGCACCTTCTTCGTTCGATTGCCCGCCGTCTCGAGCGAGGCTGAGACGAAACAACAACAGCCCGCCTCCCCTCGAGAAAGGGAACCGGCCTCGCCACTGCCGCCGCCTCTCGTTCAGGTCAAGCCAACCCCCACCGAGTCACACAAGCCGCAGATCCTCGTCGTCGATGACAACCTGGAAGCGGCCCACGGTCTCGCCCGGCTCCTCAGCCTCTCAGGACACGAAGTCCGAAGCGCCCAGGACGGTGACGAAGCCCTTCGGATCGTCGATCACTTCGCCCCCGACTTCATCCTCATGGACATCGGACTCCCCGGGCGAGACGGCTACCAGGTCGTCGAGCTTCTGCGCGAACGCGACTGCTGCAAGAACTCCGTCGTCGTCGCCATCTCCGGCTACGGGCAGGAGGAGCACATCAAACGATCGCATAAAGCTTCATTCAACTATCACCTCGTCAAGCCCGTTGACTATGACGCCTTGCTGACGATCCTTTCCACCTCTTGAGCTTGGGCCTCGCAGAATTTAACGAATTTACACACCTCACATCGCCGATTCAGCTTTACCTTTCAACACTTATCGCGACCGGGCAAATCTTCCTGACAAGCCCGAAGCGCAAGCGAGTGAATCGGATTCACCGGAACTCCATCACTTATCTGTGAAATAAGGTCGATGTAAACATCAAAAAGAAAAAAACGATCAACTCGTCTACGTTTTGGGGTTACACAGAGATCAAAGAGATTCACTCGCCTGCGCTTCGGGCTTGTACAGGGTTTAAAGAGATTCACTCGCTTGCGCTTCGGGCTCGTAAAGAAAGATCGTGAAACGATGCACCGGCCGAAGATGCTGGCATGGAGCCCTTTGCTTCGGCCGGCAGCGAGGATCGGGTTTGCGGGACGATCACCTGTTGCGTTTCGTTCGGGAAGACTCGAGGGTTCCCCGGGTGAATCACTCCTGGTCTGACTTTGCCTTCGTCAGTTTGACATCGTACTTCACCTTGCTTTCATCACTTCGGAAGGTACGCGATTCAAACGGCTCATATCCTTTAGCGTTGAAACGCAGGCGATACTCCGGCGACTTCTCGGCGTCGAGGGTGCCATGTAGAATCCCTTGCCTCACAATAATCTCCGAGTTCGCTCTCCAGGTGACCGAGTCGGTTTTCGGGTCTGGGATGCCCG
>Ga0182738_1001610_pt1 | contig 27945 bp, 28 predicted proteins | sample eDN5th30CBELigMG_FD_128876 | JGI IMG/M metagenome (GOLD analysis project Ga0182738, IMG submission 128876) | Enriched Miracle-Growth compost microbial communities from Emeryville, California, USA - eDNA 5th pass 30_C BE-Lig MG (version 2)... ...
AACTCTCCATACCTTCTAAATAACGTAGTGCTGCTTGTAACTTCTCTTCTGGTGTATATTTTGCCATATAAAAAAACTGCACCTCCAATTGTTAGATGTGTCTAACAATTGGGGTGCAGTTCAAAAACAATTATTTTTCGAGGGTATTTTTATGCCCATGTTTAAAGAAAAAATAATTAGGCTAAATAAAAATATCAAACTTAGAAAGGGAAGGTGCAAAAGATTATGCTAGATGAAAAAGAACAGCAGTTGGTGCGGACTTTACAAGAATGTATGATTGCTTGTAATCACTGTTTTAATGAGTGCTTAGCAGGGCCTAATGTGGAGATGATGCTAGATTGTATTCGATTAGATAGAGATTGTGCAGAATTCTGCTCCTACTTAGAACAAGCTATTATTCGGAAATCACCATTTGCAAAAGAATTGGCAAGCTTATGCATATCCATTTGCGAAGCATGCGCAAAAGAATGCCAAAAGCATAACCACAAGCATTGCCAATATTGCAGCGATATTTGTTTGCAATGTGCGGAAGCCTGCAAACAGTGTCTTCAATAAAATTATCCACTTAGATTTTTTGTTTCTCTTTAGTTGGGGGACATCCCATTAAATAGTGATAAACTAAATAGAAAAGGAAATGGCTTGTTTGATGTGAAGCCATTTCCCTTTTTATCTTAAGTAATGAGAATCAATTCATCCCCTTTTTCTATCACAAAAGAAGAGGAAGGGTCAAAATAAGTTTTTTCGCCTCGTTTTATGCCGATAAGAAGCTTTCCTTCTTTTAAAGTATGCATGCTTAAGTCTGCAAAGCGGCTATTTTCCTGCCAGAAACCTTCCTCATGTAACGGGGTAATTTTTAATTTTTTATCTTTTAATTGATTAAGCAGATCCAAAAATGCAACCATTGTATCTTTGGAATTTAAACTGCTGTTCATGACGAAACTAGTTAAGCTATTGGATTGGATAATCTCATCTGCTCCCGCTCTTTCTGCATTGGCAACTTGTTCAACGGTTAGTATCTCTACAATGCAAGTGACCGCAGGATTTAATCCTTTTGTAGCAAGCAGTGTCAGAATGGAGCTCATATCTGCTTGCAGCTCATCTTTATTTTGGTCAGCTGTAATAATCACTTTTTTCGCTAAACGAACATTTGCCATAAGAAGGGTACTATCAAGGTTGGGATTTCCTTGGATAAAATGAATGGATTCAGGTAAAGGATTTTTTGTTAATGATGCATCAATAAGCGTAATAGATGTTTTTTTTTGTTCATGGATCAGTGAGTAGATAAGTGATCTGGATCGTTCATTCCAGCCGATGATAATAAGATGATTTTCTCCTTTATACATTGCTTTCCCCTCGATAAAAGTATTTTGTTTTGTAACAGCTGCTGTTGCCAATGTGACAAAATAGGTAGAAATAAAACCAACACCTGTAAAAATAAGCGCGATGCCTGTTAATCGTCCTAGCAATGTTTTGGGAACTAAATCTCCATAGCCGATCGTGGAGGTAGTAATAATAGCCCACCAAATCCCATCAAAAAGGGTAGGAAAACTTTGTGGTTCTATCATGGTAATGACTATGCCAAAAGTAGTGATAATCATAATGGAAATAGCTAAAATTCGTAAAGTAATAGGCAAACGCAAAAACGTAGCTAAAATATTATTAGGCAATATCTTCACCCCAAAACATCTATTTAATATGCCGATTGATTTGTCTCCAGGCAGCAAAAAGACTGGAACAGTAAATGTACAATACCCCAAATTTTAATTTTATATGTACAGTATCTTTAAAGAGTAATATTTGGCATAATGACAGTAGCCGATTTTTTAAAAATTTGGATATGCTAATAACTAGTATGGATAAAAATTAACAGGGTTATTTATTTATATTAAAAACATCATTTTAATGGAAAATAGAAAAAATATGAAAAAAATCGTGTTTGTATATTTTAAAAGATTCCTATATGATAATAATTATCAGTGATTTTTATCTTCATTACTTGACGTTATTTTGTTATCAATATATACTTGCTTACATATAGTAAGTAATAGGTCCATTTATTTTTATATCAATAATAAAGAAGGAAGTAACACGACCTATAGGGAAAAGGAGATTAGGAAATGGAAAAAGAAGTGATAAATCTTCTTCAAGATAAAATGGAGATTCTTCTATTTAATGATACAAATAATTTATGCCTTGTTGGCCCAGTAAAGCTTCCTGTTCGTTTAGGCGAAGATACGGTTACATTTCAATGGTATACATGGCTGCCCATTAGCAAGAATCAATCAAAAGAGGAACTGCTAGAAATGCTTCCCTCCTTGCATTTAGCAGACTATCAGCAGTCTTCTGTTCTTGTATATGGAGATTTTAAAAATGCAGAAGAAGCATTGATTCGCATGCATAGCATTTGCCATACGGGAGATATATTCGGAAGCAAAAGATGCGATTGTGGCTTTCAGCTGCGAGAATCGATGAAGATGATTGTAGAAAACGGCAGTGGAGCATTATTTTATATTGCCAACCATGAAGGGCGCGGCATTGGGTTATTTACAAAGTCGTTAGCGTATCTTCTTCAACAAGAGGGGTTTGATACAGTAGAAGCAAATAATGCTTTAGATTTTCCAGATGACTTGCGCAATTATGAGGAGCCCATCAAAGTCCTTCAGTCTTTGCGACAAAAGCAAGTAAAGTTAATTACAAATAATCCGAAGAAGTTGGCCGCATTAAAAGCATTAGGGCTGACAGCAGAAGAAAATGTTCCGATTTGGGGCGACATCTCAGAATACAATGAAAACTATTTGAAAACAAAAGTGCTTAAATCTGGCCATATTCCAGCAAATGAAAAAATGGTAACAACATGAGGGAGAAAAAAGGATGAAAACAGATCAAGATTTTATGAGGATGGCATTAGATCTTGCAGCTACAGCGAAAGGAAAAACAAATCCAAATCCTGTTGTTGGGGCAATTCTTGTAAAGGATGGAGTGGTCGTTGGATCGGGCATTCATCGAAAAGCTGGAGAACCACATGCAGAAGTCCATGCTTTTCAAATGGCGGGTGAACATGCTGCTGGAGCTACTCTTTATGTAACGCTTGAACCATGTTCACATTTCGGAAAAACTCCTCCTTGCGCCAATCTTGTAAAGGATTCTGGTGTAAAAAGAGTAGTGGTTGCAACAGAAGATCCCAATCCTGCTGTAAGCGGCAAAGGAATTACGATTATTAAAAATGCAGGAATTGAAGTAGAAGTAGGCATGCTAAAGGAAGAAGCAGTTAAGTTAAATGAACGATTTATTCATAATATGATATTTGAAATGCCTTTTGTCATTTCGAAAGTGGCGATGACTTTAGATGGGAAAATTGCTGCATATACAGGTCAAAGCAAATGGATTACGGGTTCAGAAGCAAGGAGAGAAGTCCACTATCTCCGCGATGAGGTGGATGGCATTCTTGTTGGGGTAGGCACTGTGCTTGCAGATAATCCAAAGCTTACTACAAGACTTGATGGAAAAGGGAAAAATCCAGTACGCATTATTATGGATTCTCGCCTTCGAACACCATTAGATGCTTATGTGGCAGACTGCAGGGAAGCGGCTACTATTATTGTGACAACGATGGATGCAAGAGAGGAAAAAGCAAAGCAGCTTGCCAAAAAGGGTGTAAAAATTTTAACTATTCCAAGTGAAAATGGCAAAATAGACAGTAAATTAGCATTAAAGATGCTGTATAAAGAGGGGATTACAGATATTTTATTAGAAGGCGGCAGTGAGATTAATGCCAATTTTATGCGAAATAATCTCATTCAAAAATATCTTGTTTATGTTGCTCCAAAAATTTTGGGAGGAAAAACTTCTTATACGCCATTTAGAGGAGAAGATGTTGAAACGGTGGCTGAAGCGGTGCCCCTTCAGTTTACAGAAGTGCAAAAAGTTGGAGAAGATTTAAAAATTACTGCTTATCCTCTTCAGCAATAGGTTGCATATTTCGATTTTTATCACTATTTAACGGATTTTTGACCCCGACCTCAAGGTGATGAGAGAAAACAAGAAGTCTAGACAGGGGAAAAACTGCCCGTAAAAGCCTGATTGAAGCTTCACTTTATACTGTGACCCTTTCCTTTTATAAGGGAAGGGTTTTTGATAGAAGCAGAAATGAAAAAAGAAGAGAAGAGTTGGGTAAATTTGACAGTTTTAAAAGCGGATGTTTGTATAGTTGGTGCAGGACCTGGGGGAGCATTATTAGCGTACCTTTTAGCGAAAGCAAATATTTCCACCATTTTACTGGAACGACATCAAGAAATTAACAAAGAGTTTAGAGGGGAGCATCTAAATGAAGAAGGAGTAGCTGTTTTAGAGAAAGCAGGGCTTTTTTTGTCTTTGAAAAAGATGGGGATTTTACCGATGAAGCGAGTGGAATATGTAGATAAAGGCAAAGTCTTAAAAACGGTTTTGCCCGAGGAAGGAAAGGATCATACTGGCATACATGTACCTCAAAACCATTTATTAAAGGTGATTCTTGCATCAGCCCAGCATTTTTCTTCTTTTCAGTTAAAAATGAATGCAAAAGCAGTAGATTTAATGGCAGATAAAGATGCCTATTATGGTGTAAAAGCAATAATAGATGGCAAGGAAACATCTATCCGCAGTAAATTGATTATTGCGGCAGACGGAAGATTTTCTGCAATGAGGAAAAAAGCAGCATTTCCTGTGACCTTTATTCGGCATGGATACGATTTATTGTGGGCCAAAATCCCAGCACCCGAAAATTGGGAAGCAACAGTAAGAATGGCCTTTGCAAATAATAGTCAATTAGCGTTATTTACACAATTTGGAGGCTATATTCAAATCGGCTGGAATATTGAAGAAAATAGTTTTCCTCATTTAAGAAAGGGATCCTTTCAGTCCTTTATTGCTAGCTTAGTGGAAGCTTTCCCTGAATTAGAGCAAACAGTTTCGGAGCATATACGTTCCTGGCAAGATTTTATTTTATTAAAAGTAGAAAGCTCTAGAAGCTCAACATGGGTTAAACAAAATGTCGTGCTATTAGGTGATGCTGCCCATACAATGAGTCCAACAGGTGCTTTTGGATTAAACAGTTCACTGAAAGATGCAGAAGTGCTCGCAGAAGTGATTTCAGCCATTTTTTTAGAAAATAAATCATTTGACCATTTGCAGGTATATGAACAAATCCGAAAAATGCCTGTTGAACATATTCAATTAGAACAATTAAAGCGAGAGGCTCATTTTAAAGAATGCTTTATCACTATTTAACGCTTCTCCTTAAGGGATAGGGAGAGAAAACGAGAAACTAGGCAGGGCGAAGCTTATCGATAAAAGTCTGATTAAAAGAATACAGATGTTGCCACTTCTTGTGGCAACATCTGTGTGACCTATATTCTAACAATCAGTGAGGAACGTGAAAAACCCAACTGATGGAAGCTTTACTTTATTTGGCTGGAGGAAAAAAGATGAAATTTGGATTTGATATTGATGATACTCTCATTAATTTAAGGGAGCATGCTTTTCACTTATATAATAAAAAATTGCAAAAAAATATTGCACTGGATGTATTTAAAGAATTAACAACTGTAGAGATTCACCGCCCATTTGGTTTGCTTGACTCTGAAGGCAAAGAATTATGGAATTCTTTGCGAGAGGAAATCTACTTTACCGATTGTCCCCCTTTTCCAATGGCGATTGAAACATTACAGGAGTTAGTGGCAAAGGGACATGAGGTATACTATATCACGGCGCGAAATAAAGAGTATGGGAATCAGACAAAGGAATGGATGGAAAAACAAGGCTTCCCAATGCAAGAAGGACACTTTTTTTGTGGAATGGAAGACCATGAGAAAATTGACATTATCAAAAAGCTGGGGCTTGATTATTATTTTGACGATAAGCCCCAAGTACTAGATACGCTTGCAGGCACTTCTGTACAAGTGTATGTAAAAGATCATCCATATAATCAAGAATTAAAAATGAATCGATTAAAGAGCTGGTCTGAGCTTGCAGATATTTTAGGAAATAAAGCATAGTCATTTTAGATTTAAGTATTCTGAATGCGGAGCAGGCATTATTAGAGGAAAAGCAATTGGAGAAAAACTGGTTTTTCGCCAATTGCTTTTTTTGTTATGCTTATAGCTTCATTCCCATTCGGCTCTTATACCTTTTGATTAACAGCTGGGTATCGACGCTTACAACTCCCTCTGTGGCATATAATTTATCGGTCAGAAACTCTTCCATTTCTTGATTATCAGCAAAAATTCCATGCATATGAAGTTTGCTGGGTCCTGTCATATGATAAAGACTAGAAACAGAGGGATCATTCGCTAATTTCTCCGCCACTTGCTCCAAATGCTTTGGCTCTACATCAACATTAAAAAAAGCAGAAACCATCATGCCGATTCTGGTAGGATTAATAACCGTTGTAAATCGTTCAATAATGCCTTGTTCCATTAATGTATTAATTCTCATTTGAACAGCGACCCGTGAAATGCCCACTTGTTTGCCGATATCTGTATAAGAAATCCTGCTGTTCTCATGAAGTAAATCTAAGATAGATTGATCGATATCATCTAGTTTAAAGTATGGAATATGAAAATCATTAGACATGGCTATCTCCTTATTAGTACTAGATATTAGTGAATATGTGGAACAACAAGCCCTCCGTAAAGAAAAGCAAGGATGATTACGAGTGCTGGATGGACTTTAAATTTTTGTAATAGCAATAAGGCGATAATAGCAATTAAGGCTGATTGAAGAAGTCCTAAAGAATGGTAAGAGTCTTGGAACATTTCCAATGTAAGACCAATCATTAGAGCTGCAATCACAGGCTGCACCATAATGGTCATTCCTTTGACAATAAGAGAATCCCGGTGCTTGCTCATTACTTTTATTAAGAAAATAAGAGCAGCAGCCGATGGAACCACTGTTGCAAATAAGGCAATAAAAAACCCCGGCCAGCCACCCATGCCGAATCCGACATATGCGGCGATTTTTGTAGCAATTGGTCCAGGCAAAGCATTTCCTAATGCAAGCATATTCGAAAATTCAGCATTGGACAACCAATTGTATCGATTAACAATTTCTTCATACATTAATGGAATAGAAGCTGGCCCTCCCCCATAACCAAGAAGGTTTGCCAAAAGAAAACTTAAAAATAGGCTGACAAGTATCATCTATTCCATCCCTCTTTCTTTGTTTTTTATTTTTGCTTTAATTTTAAAATGGAATGCCCCATATGTTAAAAAAATCAAAATAACAATGGCTGGATGAATAGAGATAGTTTGGATTAAAACTAGGCAAACAATTGTTAACAGAATGCCAATGTAAATGCCTAAACCCTTTACAGCTTTTTCGCCAAACTCATATGCCATTACGCCAAGCATAACAGCGATAACAGGAAGAACAGCGGAAATCATTCCAGTCACTACAACAGAGTTGCTTAATACATTAACAAAAGTGATTAATAAAACCATTGCTAGGCAAGTAGGCAGTATATGTGCTAAAACAGCAACAATTGCACCAAGTGTGCCTTTTTGTTTATAGCCTAAATAGGCAGCCATTTTTGTGGCAATAGGTCCAGGCAAAGTATTGGCAATGGCTAATACTTCGCCAAATTCGTCATTTGTAACCCAGTTGAAGCGATTAACTGCTTCATGTCGGATAAGTGGAATAACGGAAGGGCCGCCTCCAAAGCCAAAGATGCCTGAACGCATTAAACCAATAATAAGTTCTTTATAAATCATTGCTTTCTCCTCTCTGGTAAAACATTATGTAAATAAATGATAACAAAACAGAACTATATGTAATAATAATAGCATTTTTTTAGAATATATCTAGAGTATTTATGAAAAAATAGTTACATATTGTATGGTGACTTTTGTTGATTTTAACTAGAAGACAATTTGTATTCTTGAAAATACCTCCAAATGATTCGTGGCTAATGAGAAATCTGGTTTGGCGGTAGAGATAGGGGAGCGAAAGAGTAGAAAAAACAAGCAGTGCGGTGAAAAGAAAAAACGGCTGCACTTATTTCACATGAAAAAGACGGAAAAGGATCTAGCGCTGCCTTTTCCGTCTTTTTATAGCGTTTTCTGTATGAATGTAGATGGTTGCTTTAAAATGAAGCCTATATTATATGTTTGATGCTGCGTTTTTCTTTTCTCATTTTGTATGATAAAAATAATGAATTTAGAGAGTCAAGTCAAAAAAAATCATAAAGTAAAACTTCACTCAGGCCTTTACTACCCCTAGGTTTTTTGGGGTAGGAGTTAATAGGGAATAAAAAAGATCCGAATGGAACGATTCGGATCAAAAGAAAATATATATTTAAGAGGGGAAACTCTTAACATGTTTATATACTAAAGGATAATTATGAAAAAAAAATGAACAAATCATTAATAGATTAATAAAATTTATAAAAAATGGATTTCTTTTTTCAATTAATTAGTATCTCCGTTTGTTTATTATATCGTTTATTGCTGAACTTGTTTGTTTGAACATCTGTTAAACTTTCTTCATAATATGCTCATATTTATTAAAGCAAAAAAAATTAAAATGTTTAAAAAGACAAAAAATTGTTAAAAATAGTTATAGATATTGGCATAATGAAAGCGTTTTCGTTTATAATGAATATATACAATTCATTAGCTGATCTACTTTACTTACATTAAGGAGTGGATAGAATGGAAGAACAAGCAAATTTTTTAAAAGGGTTAAAATGGGGAGTAGCTATAAGTATACCTCTTTGGATTTCTTTTTTCGGATGGATTAAAATGTTATACCATTTGGTTTAAATTTTTATGATATACATGAAGCCCAAACGTTTGGGCTGTTTTTTATATCCGGCATTAAGGGGCTTTTGATTCCCACTTCAAAATGATGAGAAGAAACGAGAAATCTAAGTGGGTAGAAACTTGCTGAATAAAAGCCCGGTTGGTTCAACTAACAATCAAGGGGGACATGGAAAACCTCCCACCGATTGAAGTTTCACTTTATATGGGAAGAGAAGCAAATGAAAAAAATAAAAAGCCACAAAATGCGGCTTTTTATTTAGAAAACTGGATGAGGAGGGTCTATACCTAATACAGGTACTCCATCAACTGTTAGCCAAATATAATAATGGTCAATTTCTTTTCCAATGATTTTTTCAATTTTAGCAATTGTTTTTTCTTGTGCATCAAAACTCATTTTCGCTGTTTGCTCCCCAAGCGGAATATCCTTCATTCCTAATAGGTCAGCAATTTGTCTTGCTTGGTCATAAGATACTTCCACATATTTATCGTATTCTGGCAAATATGCAGCTTCTGCAGGCTTTATTTGAAATGATAAAAATAAAACAGCCGCAATAAAAATCCACGCTAACTTTTTCATAATAATTCTCTCCCTTTATTATTGTATAGAATCTATTAATGAAATAAATGTATCAACAATTAATGGATGATACATGATCCCCTTGTAATTGTTTATTTCTTCTAATGCTTTTTCTTTAGGCATTGCTTTTCTATAAACTCTATCTGTTGTCATGGCATCATAAGAATCAGCGACCGCAATGATAGCGGCTTCTATTGATATTTGATCCCCACTTAAGCCGTTAGGATAGCCCTTTCCATCAAAGCGTTCATGATGCTGGGCAACAATTTCTCCAGCTTCTATCAATAGAGTGATTCCTGTATCTGCGAGAATTTCTTTCCCATAGATAGGATGCAGTTTCATTATTTCCCATTCTTCAGCTGTTAACTTTCCTGGTTTTTGCAGAATTTGTAACGGGACTTTAACCTTTCCTAGATCGTGTAAAAATGATGCCATATTTAACCGTAATAGATGTCTAGAATCTAATTCTAATGCTTTTCCTATCAGCATAGAAATTTGCTTAATTCTATTACAATGGTCACTGGTATAGCCGTCTTTTTCCTCAATTGAAATAGTTAATTCCATCATTTCTTTTGAGACAAAGCTAAAATGATGGAAGACAGGCTGACTAGATACATATATAAATTCAGTTAATTCTATAGCATGGAATAGATAATGCTTTTTTACTGGGTTTTCATAAAAAGAATCTCCCTTTTTAAGCTCTAAATGTTCTGTTTCAGTCTGGATTCTCAGATGTCCCGAAATAATATATAAATACTCAAATGCAGTCCAGCCTTCTTCTGGTGTAATTGCCCAGTCAGTTCCAGGCTGCAGTTTATGATAAATAACCTCTGTGCCATCACCAGACGAAACTAAAGATACCTGTGCACCTTTAATATGTACAGTTTCTATAAACTCACCTGCATTAATAATGCCCACACTAATCTTACCTCTCTCCTTTAGAGTTCGTGTTATTCATAGTAAGTAATTACTAGATTAAGAGAAAACTCGGCTATTTACATTTTAAATGAAAATAGCGCCAATTGTAAGAGGTAAATATTATTATTAGAGAGTTTAGGATAACACTTTACCATAGATAAGTTTTATATAGTGCATATGGATTTGAGCGATTGGAAATATTAAAAAGGGGTATAGGAAAGAATAGATTGATGAAAATCAATGGGATTACTTGACAATACAAAATAATTAAAATAAACTTTATTACAAATAGTAAGTTTGTAACGAAAGAAAATGGAGGGGAAAATAATGAGTAATTTTTTAGAAGCAATTAAAAACAGACGCACTTATTATGGCATTAGTAAAGAGCGGGTTATTTCTGATGAAAAAATTCAAAATATTGTGAATGAGGCAGTTTTGCATACGCCTTCTGCTTTTAATTCTCAAAGCACTCGCGTAGTTGTTTTGTTGGGAGAAAGCCATGATCAAGTGTGGGATATTACGGCAGATGAATTAAGGAAAGTTACTTCTGCTGAAAAATTTGCATCAACCGAAGAGAAAATTAATTCTTTTAAAGCTGGTTATGGTACAGTTCTTTTTTTCGAAGATCAGGAAGTAGTAGAGGGGCTGCAAAAACAATTTGAGTCATATGCAGATAATTTTCCAATTTGGTCTGCACATACGTCTGCAATGCATCAGCTAGTTATTTGGACGGCATTAGACGAAGCTGGATTTGGCGCATCTCTGCAGCATTACAACCCACTGATTGATGAAGCTGTGCAAGAAAAATGGGACCTTTCAGGAACATGGAAACTAGTTGCACAAATGCCATTTGGAAAACCGACAGCAGAGCCAGGCGAAAAAGAATTTAAGCCGCTAGATGAACGTGTGAAAGTATTTAAATAATGATAAAAGGCACATGAATAAATCTAAGTAGTTCCGTTTCGGTGGAGAAACATACCAAATAGGATGCTAATTAGCAGACCAAATCGCATATGATTTGGTCTTTTATTTTCCTCTTATCTATCAACGAATAGGAGATATTACTACTAGCAAAATCGCAACCTGAAAACCAGCTTGACAATTGTTTTTGGCAACGTGCTATTTACTATGTTTATTTTTTTACTTAAGTGGTAATGGATGTCCTTTTTGAGTAACTAGAGATCATTAAAATAAGCGGAGATTTTTCGGTTAGACAGCAGAATAGAGCTAGTTTCGGGGGATATAAGCGGAGGTTTTCCGATTAAGTGAAGCAATATTGCTCTTTTTCACGTTTTTCGAGACAATAGTCGGAATCCTTCCGTCTATTCAAGCTATTTTCCGTGCTACTTCTTAAATAAGGGGAATTTTTCCGCTTATTTATCACACCCGGACTTCTACTACTTCTCCTTTAGTTAAACATATGAAAGGCAAAAGCTTGGGAAAAATCCCGAGCTTTTGTCTGCTAATTATATAGTTATTCCATGCTACGAATTTTATATTACTTATGCTGCGATTTTAGATTTTCTCCACGTTATCGGAACTACTTAGAATAAATCATGTGCCTTTTATCATTATTTAAGGAGCACTTTGCTCCTACTGAAGGAATCATGAGGGAAAAAGAGAGATCCAGGTGGGCAAAAACTTGCTGATTGAGGTTCCACTTTATTTTGAAAATATAAGTAAACGAAAAAGTGATAGGTGTATGCATTTGACAGAAAAGAAACAGAAATAGTATAATTATCTTGAATTCGAGATAAAATAAATTTGTAAAATTGCTTTAAATAATAGGAGGAAAAAATCATGTTTATGATTGATCCAGCGTCTTTGTCTGCCAAGGATATATACAAATTTTTTATTGGAAGCATTCTTCCTAGGCCGATAGCATTTGTCACTTCTATGGGAGAGGAAGAGATAGTGAATGGTGCGCCTTTTAGTTTTTTTAATATTGTTTCCTCCGATCCACCCATTCTTTCAATTGCTGTGCAAAGGAAAGATCATCTGCAAAAGGATACAGCCCGTAATATTCTTGTAAATAAAGAGTTTGTTGTTCATATTTGCGATCAAGAAAATATAGGGAAAATAAATGAAACAGCAGCAAATTTACCAAGCAATCAGAGTGAAATTGAGCATGCCAGCATGAAAAGGGTGGAAAGTTCAAAAATCTCTACACCAGGAATAACAGAAGCAAAAGTAAGAATTGAGTGCAAGCTCGAACAGGTTATTACTATTGAAAATGATGATGGAAAGCCTACATGTGATTTAATACTCGGCCGTGCTGTCTGTTTTCATATTCAAGAAGAATTATATAAAGATGGAAAAATAGACGCTCAGAAGCTGAAGCCGGTTGCGAGGATGGCTGGCAATGATTACAGCAAGCTTGGAGAAACATTTAGCATAACAAGACCAATTTAAGAAGAGGAGAAAGATCAAGATGAAGCATATTTTTAAAAAAGGAACTGATCCAAACAAACCAACTTTATTATTATTGCACGGCACAGGCGGAACAGAACATGATCTGCTGCCCCTTGCTGAGTTAGTAGAGCCAGAAAGCTCTGTTTTAAGTGTGCGCGGCAATATTTTAGAAAACGGAATGCCGCGCTTCTTTCGCAGATTAGCAGAAGGCGTATTTGATGAAGAAGATTTAATTTTTCGTACAAGGGAATTGAAGGACTTTTTAGATGAAAGTGCCAAAAAATATGAATTTGATCGAAATAATATTGTAGCAATCGGCTATTCGAATGGTGCCAATATAGCAGCAAGCATTTTATTCCATTATGAGGATGGATTAAGAGGAGCTATTTTGCATCATCCGATGGTTCCGCGCCGGGGAATAGATCTTCCAAATTTAAAGAGGCTTCCTGTTTTTATTGCAGCAGGCAAAAATGATCCTATTTGTCCATTGCAGGAATCACAGGAGTTGAAAGGGCTTTTAGAAAATGCGGGAGCAGCTGTCCATATGCATTGGGAAAACTATGGACACCAATTAACAAGAACAGAAGTAGAAGCAGCAGCAAACTGGTTTCAGCAGAATTTTGCAAAATAAAGAGAAACTAAAGAGGAAGGAAAATAGGAGAATAATTATGTTCTTATAATAGAAGAAAGTCAAAAAATATGGTATCATTCCTCTAATGAAGATTTATCAGTGAACTTTTCAAAAATGAGATCACTATTGTTGCAGATCATTAGACAACATATTCGGTTTAAATATTTTTTATAAAGATGGTTTTATTGTGAAATGATAAATATAAAAATAATTGCTAAAAAATAAGAGAAAACCCAAATGCTCTAATTAGAACATTTGGGTTTTAGATTTACCTATTATAAATGTCATTAACGGATTAATCATTGTTGCCGTTTGTTGCGTTGCCGCCTTTTTTACCGATTTCTTGATAAAATTCTTTATCGTGATTCTCAGAAGTAGCTTCTCCGCCTTTTTTACCGATTTCTTGATAGAACTCTTTATCATGATTTTCGGAAGTAGCTTCTCCGCCTTTTTTACCAATTTCTTGGTAAAACTCTTTATCATGATTGTTGGAAGTAGCTTCTCCGCCTTTTTCGCCGATTTCTTGGTAGAATTCCTTATCATGGTTTTTGGAAGTAGCTTCTCCGCCCTTTTGTCCAATTTCTTGATAAAATTCTTTATCGTGATTTTTAGCTGTTGCTTGTCCGCCTTTTCTTCCTGCTTCTTCTCTGCTCATTTTATCTGCCATATTGATCACTCCTAAAAAATTTTTTTAATAAATTGTACATAGGTTATATAGCCGATTTGGAGACGAATAAACATAAGCAGGAGATAAAAAGCGGAGGAAATGTTTGGTAACTTTTTGTTTTTTCAATAAATTATCCAAAGTCTGCATATAAAAGAAAGTAAATGCTAATACTTTGATGGGAAAAAGGAGATTGAATAGAATGATTTCAATAGATAAGTTTTTGCAAGTGGTTCAAAAAGCAGAAGAGCTTGGCTGCAAGGTAGTGTATGATTCTAGGAAAAAAATAAGCTTTAATGCAAATATGTATATTACTATTCCTTATGAAATTTCTTTGGAAAATACGTATGCTCTTGCCCATGAGATTGGTCATGTACTTGACTTTGTTCAAGGAGATTTAGATTATGATAAATGGCTAAATGACTGGTCCTATCGAGTAAATGCAGAAATGAGTGCATGGGTGCATGCTTACAAGTTGCTAAATGAATTGGAAGTGCCTCTTAATAATTGGAAAAATCATGTAGACAGCAAGTTGTCCAATTACTTTAAATTGCCCGAAGTGATATAAATGAATAGTAGAGCTGCATCCTTTATTTTTATAAAGGGTGCTTTTTTATTTGCAACATAGGGCTTTTAATCCCGGCCTAAGGGAGAATGAGAGAAAACGAGAAATTTAGATGGAGGATAACTGTTAAGCAACAGCCTTCTATAATTGGTGAGAATGTGGAAACCCCGCTGATTAAAGAAGGATTAACGGAATGCCAATAAGGCAGTACTGAAGTTTGCTGATTTGCCTATAGTTTCTTCCTTGTTTCTGTAAAAACTTTGGAAAAGTTAAGGATTAATTAAGGTTTATTCAGTAAAATCACTTTATTCCATTCGGAAGTAACAAAGGAATTATTGTTACAGGTTATGAAAGGAAAGGTGATAATAAATGGATAACATAAAATATTCTATTATTATACCTGTGTTTAATGAAGAACAGGTGATAGAGCATACCTATGAACGCTTAAAAGTTGTGATGGACAGCATGGCAGAACCATATGAGCTACTGTTTATCAATGATGGAAGCAGAGATAAGACTGTTGATATATTAAAACATTTGGGAGAGGCTGATGATCATATTAAAATAATCAATTTTTCCAGAAACTTTGGCCACCAAATTGCAATTACAGCTGGAATGGATTATGCCAAAGGGGATGCTGTTATTATTATTGATGCCGATCTGCAAGATCCTCCTGAGCTGATATTAGAAATGATTGAAAAGTGGAAAAGCGGCTATGATGTGGTATATGCCAAAAGGACGGCAAGAAAAGGAGAAACTTTTTTCAAAAAACAAACAGCTGCCCTATTTTATCGAACATTGCGAGCTATGACGGATATTGAAATTCCTATTGATACAGGGGATTTTCGTCTAATTGATCGAAAAGTTTGTGAGCAGATGCAAAATGTTCATGAAAGAAATCGATTTGTGAGAGGTTTGGTAAGTTGGGTTGGCTTTAAGCAAACGGCTGTAGAATATGAGAGAGACGAAAGGTATGCTGGCGAAACAAAGTATCCGTTAAAAAGAATGCTTAAATTATCGATAGATGGCATTACTTCATTTTCCTATAAACCATTAAAAATAGCCAATTATCTAGGTGCAGCATTATCAATAATTGGTTTTATTTATATGCTTGTTGTGCTGTACCAAAAACTTTTTACCACAACGACTATTACAGGATGGTCCTCCATCATTGTGATCCAGCTGTTTTTTAGCGGCATTATTCTGATGATGCTAGGGGTAATAGGGGAATATATCGGCCGCATTTATGATGAAGCAAAAAATCGGCCGTTATATATTGTACAAGATGTATATAGTGTAGAAAATCAAGCAAAAACGACTGTTACGACAAAATGAAGCAGAAATTTGTCGTTTTTAGCAAGTTTGCAGCTGTAGGCGGCATCAACACTTGCATTGATTTTATTGTCTATACATTATTGTCTGTTTTATCGGTGAATTATTTGCTGGCACAATGCATTTCTTATATTTGTGGGCTCCTAAACAGTTATTTTATGAACCGCACTTGGACATTTAATAGGAAAGAAAAGGCGAATTGGCAAGAGTTTGTTCGGTTTGCTTGTGTAAATGGGTCAACCTTAGTTGTGACTATATTCCTTCTCCAGCTTTTTTATGCTGAAAATCATTGGAGTTTGGCTGCAAGCAAGTTTGCAGTAACAATCATTGGTGTTTTTATCAATTTTATCGGCACAAAGCTATTTGTTTTTACGAAAAAAACAAATGGTGCCTAGTAGCAAGAAATCTTTAAACTGGTAAAAAAAAACAGAAAGTATGAGGTATTTATGAAAAAATGGACTAAAGGAAGAGTGGACATTCTTTTAATTATCATACTATTGTTTTCGGCAGGGCTAAATTTTTATAATTTGCAAAATGCGGGAACCAACTCTTATTATAGTGTGGCAGTAAAAAGCATGTTGACAAGCTTTCATAACTTTTTCTTTGTATCTTTTGATCCTGCAGGTTTTATCACGGTCGATAAACCTCCTGTAGCTTTATGGATACAAGCTATATTTGCTTATATTTTTGGATTTAATGATTTTGTATTATTGCTGCCAGAAGCGCTAGCTGGAATTGTATCAGTATTTTTGCTTTATTTAATAGTGAAGCCAAAATTCGGCAGAACATCAGCGTTGATTGCAAGTTTAGTACTAGCATGTTCTCCTATTTTTGTAGCAGTTGTGCGTACAAACAATGTAGATAGCATCTTGATTTTAACATTGATGACGGCAACTTGGGTGCTTATGAAAGCAGTTGAAAAGCAGAAGCTAGGCTGGTTGATTTTAAGTTTTGCTTTAGTCGGCATTGTCTTTAATGTAAAGATGATGCAAGCATTTATGGTATTGCCGGCATTTTTTTTCTATTATGTCTTTGCAACAAGAGAAGTAAAACTTGTCAAAAAAATAATAAACTTAGTAATATCAACGGTTGTTTTGGCTGTTATCTCTTTATCATGGGCAGTGGCAGTGGATTTAACGCCTGAAAGTGAACGGCCTTATATGGGAGGAAGTGAAACAAATTCCGTATTAGAATTAGCGCTTGGCTATAATGGCTTGTCTCGTTTAACAGGAAATAATTCCGGCGGCGGGAATAGTTCTGGCCAACAAGAAATGCCAGCTAATGATAGTACAGAGGCCATACAAAACAGTGATCAGACCACAAACAGCACTAGCAATGATAACTCATCAGCTAGCGTAAATATGCAAAACGAAGGAATTCCTGACACTGGCATGCAAGATGGCGGTGGAGGTCCTCCAAGTGGGCAAGGAGGCATGATGAATGGCGACTCTAGCCAGAAGTCTGGAATGTTTAATACAGGAAATGCAGGCCCTCTTCGTCTATTCCAAAGTGAACTTTCTGGCCAGATTAGTTGGCTGCTGCCATTTGTGCTATTTGCTGCAATTGGACTAGTGGTAACTTTCTTAAAAACAAGAAGATATACGATGCAGCATCACTTTGCTTTATTTTGGTTAGCGTGGCTGTTGCCGATGATGGTATTTTTCAGCATTGCTCTATTTTACCATCACTATTATTTAAGCATGATGGGTCCTGCAATTGCGGCGCTGACAGGCATTGGATTTACTGCCATGCATAACTTTTATAAAGAAGAAAAGGGATGGGAAAGCTGGCTGCTGCCAGTCGGCGTTTTTGCAACAAGCTTATTTGAGGCATTAATTGTGTATCAAAATAGTTCATCTGTTTCTATTATTTGGATGTGGGTTAGCATTGTTCTCGGAGTCGTCCTATTTATGCTTCTGGTTGCAGCCAGATCAAGCGAAACAATTAAACATACTATAGCAATTGCCAGCATTTTGTCTCTTTTAGTGCTGCCAATTTATTGGACAGCCATTACTATCACTAAATCAGGCAATGAATCTATTCCAACGGCTGGACCGACAAGTGGAATGGACGGCGGCCGAGGCGGCATGCAAGGAGGTCCAGACGGCAATATGGGAATGGGAGCACCTGGAAATATGAAGGGAAGCTCAGGAGGCAATATGTCAAGTGGCGCAGATAGCATGGCTGACAGCGATAATAGTGGGAATGCAGCCAATAATCAAGGAAATGCTCCTTCCATGCAAGGAGGCACTCCGCCCGGTAATAATGGGAAAATGGGCAGTGTGAATACAGCGCTGATGAATTATTTAGAGGAGAATTATAATGGAGAAAAATTCTTCTTAGCTGTTCAAGGAGCACAGTCTGCCTATTCTATTATGCTGAATACAGATTATGCAGTGATGGCAATGGGAGGATTTGGCGGAAGCGATCCGGCTCCAACGGTGGAAGAATTAGAAAAAATGGTGAAAAATGGTGAGGTGAAATACTTCTTAATTTCCGATCGAGGAATGGGGCAAGGCGGAAATAGTGATGTAACCACATGGATTCAAGAAAATTGCGAGGAAGTGCCAAGCAGTGAATATTCTTCAGATGCTTCTAGTACTGACAGCAGTTCTTCTAATAATACAGACAGTGCGGAAATGCAAAATCAACGCAGCGGAAGTTCTACATTATATGTATATAAAGGAAAATAAAAAATTAGGCAGAAGAAAAGTGATTTGCATCTTGCGAATCACTTTTCTTTTGATAGCAAGAACCTCAAGATCCAAATGGAAAACTGGATAAAGTGAAACTTCAATCAGTGGGAGTTTTCTTTATCTCCCACTGATTGTTAGTTGAGCCAATCAGGCTTTTACGGACAGTTTCCCCCACCTAGATTGCTCGTTTTCTCTCCTAATCTTGAGGTGATGGTATTGCTGCCCGTTACTGCGTGATAAAATACTTAGATGCTTCTTCTGAAACCTGAAACTAAGCTTGTATTTCTATCTGCAGATTAATAAGATAGAAGTAGTTTTTTACGAAAGTGAGGAGAATAAATATGAAAATATTAATAGTAGAAGATAATATTTCTTTATTAGAATCGATAAAAGAAATACTAGAAAAGGAATATGAAGTAGATGGAGCAGATAATGGAGAGGATGGCTTATTTTATGCCCAGCAAAATATTTATGATCTAATTGTATTAGATGTAATGCTTCCATATATAAATGGATTTGACATTGTTAAAGCAATAAGAAAGGAAAAAATTAAGACACCTGTTTTGTTTCTTACAGCAAAAGATTCCTTGGAGGATCGGGTAAAAGGATTGGAATTTGGCGGGGATGATTATTTGGTGAAGCCATTCCAAGCACCAGAGCTTTTGGCGAGAATTAAAGCATTATTGAGAAGAAGCGGCGTCATTGATATGGATGAGGGCATTAAATATCGAGAAATAGTTTTAACAGGAAAAGAAAATGATGTTCTAGTGAAAGGTGTTCCTGTCAAGCTGACAATTAAACAGTATGATTTATTGGAATATCTTATTCAAAACTCTGGGAAAATTTTAACGAAAGAGCAGATTTTTGACCGTATTTGGGGATTTGATTCAGATACTACCATTGCTATTGTAGAAGTGTTTATCCACCAATTACGCAAAAAGCTAGAGGAATTTTCTTATCATAAAGATATTCAAACAGTTCGTGGAGTCGGGTATATTTTAAAAGAAAATTAAGGAGCCTATAATAATATGTTTCAAAAAACAAGAATAAAACTGACCATGCTAAACTCCCTTGTTTTTATTGTATTAATTATTGGGTTAGGCACCCTTATTTATCACTATACAGAAAAACAGATTTACAGCGATGTTAATAAATCGCTGATAAATGCAGTAGAAATGATTAAGTCGGTGGAAAAACAGGGAAATCGAGAGACAAATCGTGGGCCAGTCTTAGAGCCGCAAGTAAATTATATTGTTTGGAAAGATAAAAAAGTAATAGAAGTATCAGACCATGCAATGATTGATTATGAAGAAGAATCCAAGGCTTTTGTGATAAATAAAAAGGGAGTGATTGAAGAAAAACAATCTTCTGATGGAAGCAGCTTTCATACCCTTGCAACAAACATTACCTTAAATAATGAAGAAGTAGTTGTGCAATTTATTCGCTATATTGATCCAGAAAAAATGATGCTAGATCGTTTAATTATTATCATGACAGTTGGCGGCATTATCGGTAGCATTTGTGCTGTAATTGCCGGCTATTTTCTTGCAGGAAGAGCGCTTGTGCCTATTCAAAAGTCATGGGAAACACAGCAGCAGTTTGTTTCAGATGCATCCCATGAATTAAGAACACCTTTAGCAGTCATTCAATCAAGAACAGACCTTTTATTTCAAGAGCCAGAAGCAACAATTCAAGAAAAAGCTCTTGATATTTCTGTCATTTCAAAAGAGACAAGAAGGCTGATTAAGCTAGTGGCAAATTTACTGACACTGGCAAGATCCGACTCTAATCAAATGGAAATCACTAAAAATAAATTTTCATTAACGGATGTATTAAATGAAATAACAGATCAATATGCAGATATTGCTGAGTTTCAAGGGAAAAAAATTGAAACAAAATTAACAGATACAATTTATCTTATGGGAGACAAAGAAAGAATTCATCAACTGCTCGTTATATTAGTGGATAATAGCATGAAATTCACAGAAGAGGGCGGAGAAATTATTTTAAATGCCATTGAAAAAACACATACTGTCACTTTAACGTTAAAAGATAATGGGATAGGGATTCCAAAAGAAGATGTACCAAAAATATTTAATCGTTTCTATCAAGTCGAACAATCAAGAACAAATAGAGAAGGAACTGGGTTGGGACTATCGATAGCAAAATGGATTGTTGAGCAGCATGAAGGCACTATCAAAGTCGATAGTACATTAGGGGAAGGGACAACTTTTGAAATGAACTTTCCAAAACTAGGTTAAAAGGGGAATCAGCAATTAAGGTTCCTTGTTTATTTAGGAAGAGAACAAAATAGTCTCAGACAGAACATAAAGCAGTGGAAAAATATTTCCCACTGCTTAGGATCGTGAGTGGTTAAATATTTTGCATATTATCTAAATGAAGAAAGGACCTTATTTAGAGAGATCTTTTGCGAGAAGCCCCTGTTTTTTCAGCATGTCTGCATTGCTTGGATAATAGGATTTGCTATAGAAGCTTGCAACACGATCTGTCCAATTAGCTTCCATATCTCCTCGGCCTTTTAAATAACTTTTAAAGGTTTCATTATAAGACTGCAAAAAAGGCAGCTGCTCTTTATTATAGATTTCCTTATGCATAATACTTTCTTTAGGCAAGCGTGGTTTTACTCCTGGATCTTCTGCTGGGTAGCCAAGGCATAAACCAGAAATCGGAACTACATATTTGGGGAGTTGCAAAAAATCTATCACTTGGAGAGAATTTCTTCTGATTCCTCCAATTGGAACAGTGCCAAGTTCTAGTGATTCCGCAGCTGCAATCGAATTCGCTAACGCAAGCCCCACATCTGTTGCGCCTACTAATAATGCATCTACATCATTCAGTGCCTCTAGTTCTGCATTTTCCATGTCGCCAGCAAGCTTTGCACGATAGAAATCTGCACAAAATATGAGAAATAAAGGAGCTTCATTTATATGCTTTTGATTTCCGCAAAGTTTAGCAAGCTGTTCTTTTCGATTTTTGTCTTGAATGATAATGATAGAAACTTGCTGTCCATTCACCCATGATGGTGCTGCCTGTGCAGCTTCTATAATTGCTTCCAATTTATCTGCTGATACAGGCTTTTGGGAATATTTTCGATAGGAACGGTGATTTTTTAATGTTTCAATTACTGGATTCATTTTATAGTAAAGACTCCTTTAACATAAATTGTTGAAAATAAGTTTCTTGGCTAAAAACTATTGCATATATGCACTTAGCTTTATCATAGTATTTTTTTTATAAAAAATAAACTAATCTATTTTGCTGCAGAAAAAAAGCGGAATGATGTTATCTTTTTTAGACATCATTCCGCTTTTTTGTCTTCTGGATGGAAAGTTTACAGTAAAGATTCTGCACCATCAATATAAATTTCTGTTCCAGTAATATGATTAGAGGCTTTTGAGCTTAAAAAGCAGACCAAATCTGCAACTTGTTCTGCTTCGCCGGATTTTTGAGCAAGTGGCTGATTTCCCTTTGGATATTCTACAGGAATGGCAATTTCATTTAGTTTCTCTTGGTCAGAAATGGTGCTTGCATCAATATTTGTAGAAATGGCACCTGGGCAAATCATATTTACTCTAATTTTATATTGCGCTAACTCTAATGCGGCCATCTTTCCAAAGGCTACTTGCCCGGCTTTAGATGTACTATATGCAGACATGCCGAAATTTTTGTATATTCTATTTCCATTAATGCTGCTAGTAATAATGATGCTTCCTCCTGTTTTTTTCATAAAAGGTATACAATAGCGGACCGTTAAAAAGGTGCTTTTCAGATTTGTTTCCATTGTTGTATCCCAATCTAATGGGGTTAATGTTTCAATTGGTGCCACACGTCCATTTATACCTGCATTAACTAAGGCGATATCAATTCTTTTCCATTTTTTCGCGGTTTGTTCAATCGCATTTTTTAAGGAAATAGGATCGGATACATTTGTTTCAAAAATAATGGCTTCGCCTCCTGTATGCGATATTTCTTCTTGAACTTCGTTTAACTGATTGATTTCAAGATCAAGCAAACTAACTTTCACTCCCAAAGATGCTAAAGCAATAGCAGAAGCCCGGCCGATGCCTGATGCAGCACCAGTTATGACTGCTATCTTATCCGTTAAATCATTTATCATTGTTTGTTTCCTCCCTAGGTCAACTTTTTATAATAAGAAGTAAATCGTACATATTGGAAATACGTTAATATCCTATAACCGAATAATAGATTTTAAAAACCTAATTTAAATAAAACTTATAGGAGAAGGAGAGAAGGAAAATTTCGTGACAATAATGGATAATTACTGTTGTATTCTGCTTTTTTCTGTAAAATAAGGAGTATAAGGAGGGGGAGTAATGAAGGCGCAAGTAATAAAAGAATTTGGAGATGCCGATATTTTTCAGCTAACAGAAATAGCTAAACCTAATGTTAGTTATGGCCATGTATTGATTCATGTAAAGGCAACAAGTGTGAATCCGATTGATACGAAAGTGAGAAGTGGAGCAGTGCCCGCAGCAGCGCCTAGTTTGCCTGCCATTATCCATGGAGATGTTGCTGGAGTTGTGGTGGAAGTTGGCGAAGGTGTAACAGATTTTAAAGTAGGAGATGAAGTATTTGGCTGTGCCGGCGGCTTTAAAGGAATGGGAGGAGCCCTTGCGGAATATATGGCGGCAGATGCACGTCTGCTTGCTCATAAGCCTAAAAACATTTCAATGGAAGAAGCAGCAGCGATTCCTTTGGTAGCCATTACAGCTTGGGAAGCATTATTTGAAAAAGGAAAGTTGACAAAGGGGCAAGACGTTTTAATACATGGAGCAACAGGCGGCGTTGGACATATTGCTGTTCAATTGGCTAAATGGGCGGGTGCAAAAGTATATACAACCGCTTCTGCAGAACATAAAATAAAGCTGGCAAAACAGCTGGGAGCAGATGCTGTTATCAATTATAAGGAACAATCTGTACAAGCATATGTTGATAAGTATACAGACGGCAAAGGTTTTGCTTTAGTGTTTGATACAGTTGGAGGGCAAAATCTAGACCGTTCTTTTGAAGCGGCAGCACTTAATGGTGTTGTGGTAGCAATTGCAGCAAGATCTACCCATGATTTAACGCCATTACATAGCAAAGGGTTATCTCTTCATGTTGTATTTATGCTGCTAAAAATATTAAATGTAGAACAACGAAAAGACCATGGAAGGATTTTAGCAGAAATTGCAAAAGTAATAGAAGAAGGAAAACTTCGCCCGTTAGTGGATAAGAATGTATTTACGTTTGATGAAGCCCCGCTTGCTCATCAATATTTAGAATCTGGCAAAGCAATTGGCAAAATTATATTGAAAAATGAATGGTAAGATACAAAACATCCACTCCTAGTTACGAAGTGGATGTTTATTTTTATTATTTCACTACTTTGATGGACTTGCTTTTGCTTGTATTTTTTGCTGTGTCTGTTGCGGCGGCCGTGATAATAGTATTTGCCTTTTGTGGTTTAATCGTAATTTTAAAGTGTTGGGATTTATCGGCTTTTCCTTTGCCGATTTGTTTATTATTCACCTTTAAAATAATTGTAGAACCAGCTTCGGCTTTTCCTGTAACGACTTTAGATTTGCTTGTTACTTTATTTAGCATAGGAGATGCAGGTGGTGTTTTATCTATGACTTTTACACTGCTGCCTTTGCTTGTATTGCTGCTGGCATCAATTGCAGTTGCAGTAATAATAGTATTTGCTTTTTGCGGCTTGATCGTAATTTTAAAGTTTTTAGATTTATCGGCTTTTCCTTTGCCGATTTGTTTATTATTCACCTTTAAAATGACTGTAGCACCAGCTTCGGCTTTTCCTGTAACAGTTTTCGCGACACTAGTTACTTTAGTTAAAGTGGGTGCAGCAGGTGGCGTTTTGTCTGAAACTGTAATTACTTTTGCTTCACTCACAGTATTTAAGCTGTTTTTATACGTAATCGTTAATTTGGTTCCAGCTTTTTGCAGTGTGATGTTAGCAGTAAACTTTCCATTTTTGTCCGCTGTCGGTGCCGCTAGCATGGCTGTACCTTTTTTTATCGATACTTTAGATCCTGCGGGAGCTTTCCCAGATATAGATGTTGATTGATCGCTCACTGCGGATACTGTTGGTGCGTCCACTTTTTTTGTAATATAAACAGATGAAATAAAGCCGCTAGTCTTGCCATCAGCTGTTTTTACCGGATACCATACAAATTGGTTTGGTTTAGATGTTGCATCATAGGTAAAACTGCCATTTATCATCAAGGTTGTATTTTTTGCCAAGCTTTTAATTAAATTGGATTCTTTGTTTGGAGATTTGCGCAAGCTTACACTATCTACCGTTACTACTTTGGCACTTTTATTCAAATAATATATTGATTCATGCATTTCTGCTTGAATAGCATAGTTTTTCTTTACAAATTTTATATTGTCAGCCGAGCTTGAATTATACTGAAAGTCTGTTTTGTTGAATGGATAGGAGGCAAGGGATCTGGAACTTAAAAGGCTTTCCGATACAAGATATGCAAGTACCTTTTCTTGATAAGCATTGCTATTCCGTTTGCCAGTACTGCTTATAATGGGACTATTACTAGGTTTTGTTCCATTATAGGCCATAATAGGGAAATACCAGTTTTCAATGACTTGACGGCCTGCGCCAACAATTTTGGGCAAATCCCCGCGTTTGTACATACTATCTAGAACCTCAACTCCCGCTTGAATATTATAGAAAATATCTGTTTTAAGCTTTTCTTCGGAGTACTTTGGTTGATTTGTGAGCTGCATAATGCCGATTCCGCCATCTGAGGCTATAAGTGGCTTTTTATTAGCACCATACTGTCTCCAGCCACTTTCTTGAAAAGCAACTGCTTTCACTACTTCTGGAGGAATATTATAGGCGAGTGCAGCATTTGTTAATAGACAATTGATATGCTGAAAAGACGGATTCATGCCTTGTTTTATTGCACCAAACGAAGAACATTTCGAACTCCAATCTGATGCTGCTGCTTTATCAGGCTGGAGAAAAGGAGCGATAAAGAGAAAACAACTTAAACTATATATTACTAATTTTTTCACAAACAATTAAATACAATCCTCCAATTTTAAATAGAATATTAAACTAGTTTGTTTTTTATTTTACTATATTAGAAGGGATAGGGCTAAGAGGAATAGCAAGGAAATAATGGAAATTAAAAAAGAAACGATAAATAATTATCATTTCTCAATCAATAAAATTTGATATAAATGCATTGGGAATTTAAGAATTTTCATTGATATTTGAAGACTCTTGTTCAAATAAAGAAAGAGCTTCCTTACTAATTGTTACAGAGTCTTTATTTTTGGGCATTGCTTGTGTTTGGGAACTGTTTTGACTGCTAGTAGTGCTATTTGTTTTTAATGCTTGAATTTGCTCTTCGATGGCTTCAATTTGCTTTTTAATTTGTTCTACTTGTTTTTCCTTTTCTTCTTCTTTTAAATTTTCATTTTGCTCAATTTGTGTTTGTTGTGCTTGAAGCTGCTGTTTTTGACTTTCTAACTTTTGCAGTTCATTGTTAGATGAATTGGTAGAAGCTGTACTGCCGATATTAGAGCCGATTGATGTAATGTTCATTTTATAGTTCCTCTCTTTTTAAGAAATAGTATGGAAAGTATAATCAAAATTCCTTAATATTTCCTTAAAATTATTTTGCTAAAAATGTAAAAAAAAATTTGGATAATTAAGCAAAAAAAAATCCAAAATACATTAGTAAATATTTTTTATTAGGAGGAAATGCACATGGTACAACATAAACAAAATCCCGATGACCGATTAGATAATGTAGAGAAATTACAAGATATGGTGCAAAATACACTGGAAAATATCGATAAAGCAGAGGAAACAATGGCTTTCGCAAGTGGAGAAGAGAAAGCTAAAATTGAACAAAAAAACAAAAGAAGAGAGCAATCAATCCAGGGCTTTAGAGAAGAAATAGAAGATGAAGCTACAGCCCGAGAAAATGGCTATCAATAATATTGTGATGTGATTCCAATTAAGAATGGGCGTATATTTATTTGCGCCCATTTTTTTATATAGAATAAAAGGGGAATTATAAAAAGATAAAGGGCAGAGTTACATATAAAGTGATGAATGAACAAGAAGCAAGTTTTTCTGGAAAGATATTAGGAGCAAATTCAGCTACAAATAGTAGGTCTGTCGGATACACTTGCCGGTCATCTATAGGTTCTAAAACTAAATGATGTATTAGTTCCAAGGGGATGGTCTAATTCATCTATTGTTAATGGGGAATTTTGAAAAATATTATATAGGCATGTTAAAGATATATTAGGTTTAAACTCGACCAATATAGATATTGTTGAATGAGAGCTAAAGTGAAGCTTCAATCAAGCTTTTACGGTCACTTAGATTTCTCGTTTTCTCTCATCAATTTGAGATGGGAGATTACGTCCCTTAACTTTGAAGGGGTTTTGGTAAATATATATAAATAATAGGGTTATATCGACAGCGTGGCTAGAAGCTATGAAGGAGAAACTTTGCAAAGTGATCGGCAAAACGAAAATATTATGATATTCAAAGAACTAATTGGTGTGATTGCGGGACTTTCACCATGGAATTTTCCGTTTTTCCTTGTTGCAAGAAAGGTAGCTCCAGCATTGGTAACGGGAAATACAATTGTAATTAAACCAAGCAGTGAAACACCAAACAATGCAATAGAGTTCGCTGGATTAGTGGAAAAAGTGGTTATTCCTAGAGGTGTATTTAATATTGTTACCGGTAGAGGTAGTACAGTAGGGGATAAGCTTGCTTCCAGTGAAAAAAATGGTCTAGTAAGTTTAAATGGAAGCGTAAGTGTAATGAAGGCGGCAAGTGAAAATGTGACTAAAGTAAGTTTAGAGCTTGGCGGAAAAGCACCAGCAATTGTCGCAGAAGATGCAGACATAGATTTAGCTGTACAAGCAATTGTCGATTCTCGCGTCATTAACAGTGGACAAGTATGTAACTGTGCAGAACGTGTATATGTACATGAAAGCATTCCTGGCACTTTTACTAGTAAATTAGTCGAGGCAATGAAACAGGTGAAGATTGGAAATCCACTAGAGGATAAAAATTTAGATATGGGACCTCTTGTAAGCCATCAAGCATTAGAATCTGTTGATGGTCTGGTGAAGCGAGCTGTTAAGGCTGGAGCTGAAGTATTGACAGGCGGAAAAAGACTTGATAAAGAAAAAGGCTTTTTCTATCAGATTTTGCCGAAAGAGTACCCCTACTTCAATTTCGTGAAGGGCAAAGCCCAGAAATAAGTAGGGGGTGAATTTCGGTTTTGCATAGCAAACAGCTTTGCTTTTTATTTTGCTTTTG
>Ga0182738_1001612_pt1 | contig 27942 bp, 7 predicted proteins | sample eDN5th30CBELigMG_FD_128876 | JGI IMG/M metagenome (GOLD analysis project Ga0182738, IMG submission 128876) | Enriched Miracle-Growth compost microbial communities from Emeryville, California, USA - eDNA 5th pass 30_C BE-Lig MG (version 2)... ...
AAATCTGGATGACTTTTCGAAAATCCGGAGAATTCCAAACCCTAGAAAGATTGTCCAGAAAACTTGTTGGATTCATTTTCAAAAAATTTTCTAGTTGAATTTTTATGGTAGAAAACCTTTCTTTTTCAAACATTAAAAAGTTAAATTTTCATTTGATATGGATTCCAGATATGATATGAAAAATCTTTAGGGACTTTACATTAAAAAAAAAACTTTCTTCAAAGACTCTAAATACTTTTGTATTGAATGAGAATCTCCAGAAAAAATTGCCAAGGCCCTCAAAATTGGAAATCTTCGACCAACTTTAAATGGCCAGAAATTGGCCATTGTTGAAAATAAGGTCAAATTCCAGAATTAAAGGATACTTTCTTCAGTCCTCAAATTTTGAATTTTGTTATTTCACAAATGAAAAAAAAAATCCGGAGAAATCTTGAGAAACTCAGAAAATCCTTCGAAATAGAATAGAATTTACCCAATCAGAGAAATTTTTTTCCGGATTTGATTTGACTTCTTCTGATTTTCACTTCATTTGATGTGAGAGGCCTTTCCAAACAAATTTTTGAGAAAAATTGTGCTTTGACCTTTGGACCTTTTGACCTTCAAGATTGAAAATTTAGCGTTTCTCCAAAAAATATTGACTGCCAAGTTTTTTGCATCCCAATACTTCATTAAATACTTGTGAATTCAACTGTTTCCGAGTGATACAGAAGTGGAAAAAAAAAGACCTTTTGAAAGCCATTCAACAATAAATTTTTTCTTTTTCACTGATTTCTAAAGTTCAATCGAACCGACTTAGAATATCCTAAAAATCTCTCAAAAAAATGTTATTATGACTTGAATAGTTTAGACTAATTCAATAACAAAGAAGAGAAAAAAATTTGGAGGAGGCTTTAATAAAGTATTCCCAGAATTAATAACATGGTTTTCTGAAAATTAAAACTTTGGGGTGAAATTTATCAATGCCAATTTTTCAATCAAAAGCTCTTTTTGCTTCCAAGATCTCAAAAATCTTTTTCTCAAGATCAAGACATCAAAGGAAAGAAAGAGTAAGACATCAAGTTAAATGAGGATGAACTTGAACAAAAACAAAATTCATTTTGGTAAAATGAGACTGAGAACTCACCAAGAGACTCAGATTTGTGAAAATTACGAAAAAAAAATTTTTTCAAGATTTTTGGTGAGGTTGCGAAGAATTGAAAAGTCTTTGATTGAGGTCGAACAGAAGAACAAAAAAAGCTTTTTGAAGCCAGATCAAGTCTTTGAGATATCAAAGAGATTTGCCCCATAAAATTTGAAGGAATTTCTTTGGCTTTTTTGAGAAATCAACAAGAAAATTTTCTTCTGATAAGATTGACAAAAAAAATTGACTTTCAGAGTTTAAGAAGAATTTCTATTCCAGAATTTTTGAGTCTGTCATGATGCATAAAATCAATTCTCTCAAGGATTAAAAGATCTAAACTGCTCAACATTTTTCTTTCTCAGGTGACAAATCTCTTGATCAATAAAAACCTTTTCCTTTTTCTCCAAATGTGTTCCAAGATATGATTTTTTGAGGCTCTCCTTTCTCTCAAGACCTAATCGATTTTGAGCCTAAACCATATTTAAGAAAATTGAGATCTCAAATTATTTGAAGAATAGCCTACAAATCTTTGCATGCTACTTTTATAAAAAATCACACCTAAAATTTAATTCCACCAATATTTACCATAGACATTTTCCTGAGTGATTTCACACTCTCAACAAAATTTTCAGCGAAATCCGCCCTTAAAAAGCCTTCAATCTATGTTGTCCTCTTCTCATTTAAAATACCCTGTGCCCAACAATACCTTAGAAAATTACTACCTAGAAAAGAGAAAGAGCCTTTTTCTTGATTTTGTTCGAACTTTTTCCTTCCCTCTTTGTTTTTCCCAGAGACATTTTCTTATTCTCAATTCATTACTTTCATTCTTAAGTCATTTTCTTTAGCCTATAAAATCACTTCTTCATCAAAATCTGTAGATCTATGAAACTATCCCAACAAACCCATCCAAGTCTACAAGATACGGTTGTTTATGAACCAGGTCTCTAGTCCAAAATACTCGAGAGCGATTATACCAGCCTACACTTCAAAAAATCGTCATCAGATAGAGATGTTGAATCCGTTTTTGTTGAAAAATTAAAACAATTTCAATTGGAGCTTCAAAAATGATATCATATAACTCAATAACTCAGATAACACAGGTTTCAAGCCTAAGATATTCATTATTCTGCTTCCTAATGGTTAGACTAAAAGAAATGAAATTTTGACACAGGAAATAAACTTTTATAAAAAGGAATGTGTTGATTGTGAGGAAATGGGACAGAATCTCGATTTTTTTGTAAAGAACACGTTTTTCTGTTGATTTGACCAGAAAAGAACGCGGACGCAAGAAATCAGAAAGATTGTACAGTATGAAGTACTTACTGTACATAAATATTATTAACACGTAAGTCATGATTTACCAAAATTAATTTTTAAATTGAAAATCATCCTTGCAATATCAAAAGAATCTTTTGAAAAAGTTGACCTCACTCTCTCTTGAAAAAATCCCAACTCACCTAGAATTTTACAAAGAGGATGGCACTCTTCGTTTTCTTATATTTCAATTTTTTTTCTGATTGAATAGGGAGACCCAAAAACCATTTTATCCTGAAAAATCCTTATAAAAAAATTCATTCAGATTCAAAAATTTGATTTGAATATCTCAAGAGTTTCTAAGCTCTTCTTGTTAGTCTTTAGGTTTCGTCCTCGAAAATAATTTCAGAGTGATTTTTTTCAAAACGACCTGCTTTATTTTTTCGCCGCCAGAGACTCCAGAAACCTTTCTATAAAATAAATATAAATTTGAGCCAAAACGAATTTTTAAAAGAGATTTCAGATTTTCTTCCAATCTGAGGAAACTCGATTTCAAATCTTAATTTCTAAAATTACAGACAAGACAAGTCTTCTTTTATTTCATAATCCTAATCAGAGTTTTCAACAAGAAAAGCCCATATGAAGCTGCTCCAGCCCAATCCAACTCCACCAGAATTATATGGTCTATTTTATCCTTTTTACCTCTCAAAATAAATCTCGTGCTATCCAAAAAAACCAAATTTGACAAATGTGACATTTGCCTTGCCGCCTTTCTCTAGAAAATCTACAGAATCAACTCTTATTGGCCAATCTTGGATTTATTCAACTGTACACGTTGCTTAGCCTGAGTCTATTTATTTATATTTGGCTAATCATCTTTTGACATCATACATCATCTCCATATTAAATGTATAAATTTATTTGTTTTTTCAAAATATTTCTATTCGCTTTTCCACTAAAAGAATCCAGAACAATAACAACCAACAGCCTTGTATTGTTATGTATTCTTTTTGTCGTAGAAATGAATAGAAAGTACTATGAACAATCTAGAATATCATGGCCGTGTATTAACTCTTTGATAGATTTTTCTTGAACCTCGCAATTTAGAAATGAAAATAATTTTAAATTTATTTCTTTAGAAAGAAGAATTTTTCATTGCATTCCAAAACTAAAACCTCTCAAAAAATTTTAAACCTATTCCTTCCTTTTTCTTTCTCGAATTCACCCCCTGTTTATGGAATCCGAGCAAAATTGAAACTGATATGGCATCTGTTCGGCCCAATTAAATTAATTTTGGCTGAAACAAGGCCCCAATCAAATATCTTGCTTCCAACGTTTTATTGGAGAATGTTCTTTAATTCCACAAAAAAAAAATCAAACTCCCATTTCTCTCTATATGCTGTTTTCTTCTTCCCTCTCTTCCTTCTGAGGTCTCTTTTCGATTTTATTCCTTCCAAAATCTCCTCTGTATCACCGAAAAGTGAGGTCTTTTCTTCGCAATATTCGGGTTTTTATTTGCCAAATTACAAGAAACTTAAATTATTTAACTGATTTTCTTAGCGAAAAAAAAATCTTTTAAACAAAGATTTCGCGGGACAGATCTTCATCTCATCCCACTTCAACACCTTCTATTCCGATCTTATACACCTAAAAACAGCATCAAACCCATCATCAGAAACGATCAAAACTCCCTGGTATAGAGTGTTCTCAAGGAAGATTCTGGTTGTTTTCTGATTTCAATAAAATCTAACAATAAAAAATTAATCGAAATTTCTTCTTTAAATAGTTAGCAAGTGGATTTACTTTTCAAATTAATTAATTAAAACTCTGAAAGTTTATATGACAGGAGTCAAGCAACAAGCCGTCCTCTCTAAATCCCAACCCACCCAACATGCTGAAGATAAGGAGGAAAAGGCTATGCTTAACAGCAAATTACAACTCACTAAAAGGGAACGTTTCCTTTTAGAACTCATCATGCTCAGCCCCATTTTCATTGTGCTCACTGTTCTCCACACCACCCACAGCTTTGTCTTCACTCTCTTCCTTTTCCACGTTGTCCTTACTGTCTTCCCCATCCTCTTCCTCAGACAGAAGAACATCCACATCGACTGGAAGGGATTACTCAAGCAAGACCTTGCTAGATACTCCAGAGTCCTCAAGAACGATGTCAAGCTCATTGCAGTCCCAGCTGTTTTGCTCTCAGGTGTCTACGTTGCTTATAGATGTGTCTTCCCTGACTATCCTTATCACAACCTTAGATTGCCTCTTTTGAGCGATAAGTTGGCTGCTATTGTCTTGACTATTGAGTTTGTGATCTTGAACCCTATTGTTGAAGAACTTTTCTGGAGATTCTTTGCTGATTTGTTCACTGGAAGAAGCAAGACTATCTGGAACAGATTGGATTTAAGCATCCATTTCGGACTCTATCACTTCTTTGTGGCTCACTATTTATCACAAGATGTGGTCTTGAGTCTTATGGGATGCATTGGTGTGGCCACTTTGGGCTTCATTTTAACCTACGTTAAACAAAAAGCTGGATTGATCACAGCAATGATTTTACACGTTGGTGTTGACTTGGCAGCTGCTATTGTCATTGTCGACATGCAATCGAAATTCATTCCCTTATATTAAAACACAAGGATTTTATAGGCTAGCTCGTGCTTGGTAAGACAGTCTTAGAAAGGAGATTTAGACTGTGTTTTCACATTTGGATTTTTTTCTTAATATTATTTGTATCAAAAGGGAAAACTTCTTTGCTGTAGTTCATATGAAGTATGTCTTTTTATGATTCATGTTTAGGCTTTTTGTCAATTTTATGCAATCGAAAATCAAAATAAATGATTGTATACACTTATTAGTTAGTTAGTTAGTATTCGACTCTTGTCTCTTTTTATTTTTTCTATATATTCATAAGCTTTGTTCACTTTTGAAGCTAGTAAATCGTTCCCCTCACTCTCTTTTGAGAAAATTATTCTCTCTGTTTTTTGTTCAGTTTTAAAATATGTTGCTAAATGAGAAAACCTTTCTGTTTCAATTTTATAAAATACAATTTTGAACCAACGCCCCTTGGTTTTTTTTTCTAGTTTCATTTTTGACTCAACACAAATTTTTCTCTATGATCAGTGCTTTTCCCAAGAAATTCGAAAATTCCGATCTTATCAGAGGGGCTTTCTTGAAAAACCGACCCTCTACATGAAAGCGTCCGACAATAGAAAAATTTTAGAGAACTTTTTCAAGTTGGTTGTGATCCTCTCTTGATGACGATGACCTGATTTTTAAACATAGGATCCGATAGTCTATGAAATAATCGTCATAAGCTTATTAAAGGCTCAACAATATGCAAACATAAACTTTCTAATCTCAAGTTCCTTTCCAATGAGTGAGACTTTCAAGAGAAAAGAAATATTTTTTTGAATGTCCAGCTAAAGTTATCCGCATAGCTTTTTCTAGATTTTCTTCACCTTGATGACTTGAGGAAAGAGAGAAGACAATTATCTTTCTCCAAGAAGATTTCTGAAATCATTTCAAATTATTTTTTGAAAGAATTAAAAGCAGAAAAACTTCTTTCTGTCTCTGCTCTTGGAATGAGAAAAGCATGCCCAACCATTGCGAATTTGAGGACATTTTGATATGTTTCTTGTTGATTATGAATTGATGGAAATGTTTTTGTCAAAAGAAAATTTTAGACTTTTTTATTTTCTTTCGACATTTTCGAAATAAAATAATGGAGAAAAAGGAATTTAAAAAAAATATTGTCAGAAGCTTTTGGAGAAAAGTCGATAGGTCAAGTTGAAAAGCCGGAGAAGTCGGAAACTGCCATTCCTTAGGAAAAGCAATGTCTATAATTCTTCTAAACTTCATCTAATTTCGCTTCTCAAAATAAATCCAATCATTCTTCCCACTTCTAACTTTTCATTTCTCCCCTTCAAAATAAAAATATAATCTCACAGTCCTAGATTTTATTGTATTTTCATCACATACTGTAAAATAAAATACAGCTCAAAATTCCTTTTTATCTTTTATTTCTCTATTAAATTTTTATTGCTCTAATTTCCTCTCATAATATTAAATAATCTATCTATCTATCTGTCAAATCCCCACTCCAATGGCCTACTTTTACGACCTCAAGACCAAAATCCCCATTCCTACCTCAATCGAAAACATTCTCGTCTTTCCATTAGACCGAACCACCCACAAATTTACCAATATTGACAAGCTTCCCACGAATTTCGAAGAAAAAACCTCTTTGCATGAAATCAACCAGGTTTTAACTCAACTTGATGATCAAACTGTCCAACTGCCTTCCAGAATAAATGTCTTACTTGTGAGCCTGCTCATCATTTTCCTCCCTTGGCCTTATCTCATTTATAAAATGGCTACATGGACAGAAGTTTATCCGATTTGGGAGTGGATTATTTATGGCGTGTATTTCGTTTTCAGTACGACGTTATATGTGAAATTCTTGAAGGATAAACTGAATAAAGCCAAGTCTGAATCTGGAAGAAGAATAGAGAAACAACAAGAAATCTTTGTATCAAAAGGAATGAAATGGCAGCTTCCTGAATATTTCCCTTTGTGGATTGAGCTTCATAATAATGAGACAACAGCAAGACACGTGGATATTTCAACACTCGATTCTCGTCATAATACTGAGCAAGATGAATCAACAAGTTATCAACCTCCTAATATGTATCCCTAATTATGAGGGTTGAGTTTTTCGGGGGAAAACCTTTGAGAGATAAATTTACTGGTTATTTGTTATATTTATATTTGTAAAGGAGTTAAAACTCTCTTGTATAAATGGTTATAAATCATTAAATTTGCAATTTATAAAATATTTTTAGGTAACTTTACCTTATAATTCCTATAATATGTTTTGTGAATTGCCGAATGATATTTCACAAATTACCTTCCATCTTACCTGACTCAGGATGAAAAGAAGGAGAAGAACGATGTAAGAGAGTTCACCTTCATCATCACTGCCGAATACAAGTAATAAACCACATAAAACACCACCATCATAATACATCCGAATGTGAAACGAGGCTTGTAGTAGGCACATGCTGCGAGAAAAAGAACAGAAACAAGGAGAACGACCAACATGTCACCTCCTTTTCCAGCCGTAGGTCTATAAGATTTGAGCTCGTCCACTTGTTGGTTTAATTTCTGAAGTTGAATTTCTTTCTCTCGAACAACACTTTCAATATCTGCAACTCTGAGAGTAACTTCAGTCCTTTCTCTTTCCAATTTTGCCAGTGATTTCTTCATATTGTATTGAGTAGCCCTCAGTTCCTCATTCTCGCTATTCGTTTCTTCGAGCTCTTTGCTCATATCGTAAAGAATCTGCTTCTTTTTTTCAATCTCTTCTTGCTTTTCTCTGAGAAGTTTCTCAGATTTTTCTTCAGTTTCTTTCATTGTTTGCAAAGCCAACTCCGCCAGTTTTGTCTTTTCTTCCAGTTCAACATCACGTTTTTCAAGCAATTCTTGCATAGCAGAAGTTGCAAAGAAAGCTCTGACTGAATCTACATCGCTCAGGTTCAGATTTAGTGGGACCTCAGGCTGATAATTTGAAGAGCCGGCCACAAATTTCGAGAAAGGGGAAACGAACTTTTCATGGAAATTCTCAAAATCTGCAAAAAGTACCTTTTCAGAGGCAAAATCAAACAGTCCATGATTCTTGAGAATTTGTGGTAATTCTTGAGGATAACGGCTTTCACTGTCCACTCTTTGTTCAGAAGTAAGAGTGTTAATTTTCGTCACTGCAATTATAGAGTGCTCAAAAACTCTTTTTCCTAATAACAAGCTTATTGTGGTGAGTTCGTCAATATCGTGCATGCTCACACCTGATCCAGCTGGAATACAGTAAACGCCGATCTCCATCCCGTCTTTTAAATTTTTCATAAAGGCCAAAATGTCACTGAGAACGTCTTCATTAGTTCTATCGACTCGATTGTCAGCAAATCCAGGAGTATCAATAATTCTCAAGAGATAAGAATCATTGCCCTTCTCATCTTTCAGAGAAATTATCGCATCTTTTGTTGATGTTGTATTTGACTCAAGCCCATCTCCCACTTCGAAAAGGGATCCTCCGCTAAGTTTATTTCCCAGGGAGGATTTTCCAGCCCTTGTTCTTCCAAAAAGTAAAATTGTTATTGGCTTGACTCCTTCAGGGAGTTCCAAATCAGTTGGCTGATAAACCTTCTGGGCCGCTTTCTTCATAATCCTTTCATAGGAGGGTTTTTCTTGGGGTCTTGTGCTCATTTTCCAAACCACGAGGAAAACGACAACGAAAAGAGAATACTTTATCCAATTGGACATTTTTTTAGTTTTGAAATTTAGAAATTTTGTTTTATAAAAATCATCATTTTAGCTGGGTATTTATAGACGAATTTTTGAGGGTTTCTTAATAAAAAGTTCCATAAAACAAATTACCGCATATTCGGATTATTTTCAATTCTAATTATTGGTCCTTTTCATCTGGTCAGTTTTTCGTAATAACATCCACCAAAAAAAATCATCTATTTTTTTATAAAAACGCGTAATCAATTATTGTTCGCGAACTCGAGCGTTTTTCTGCAAAATGCTCATCACTCAAAGACAATTTCTTCGCAGAAAAGAACGACGTTTTTGAGATTTTCAATCAAAGTTGAGTCAAACTTCAAACGTGTTTTATGGAATATAGAGATCTCGTTTCGCACTTTTTGTAGTTCTTCAGAAGTTTGAAATCTAATTGAGTCTCCGTCTACAAGCAATTTTTTGTGAAAAATATCTCGATTGCTGAAAGAAAACACTGGTAAGAGTTATCGTGAAAGGCTTTTTTCCCCTCTCTCCCAACAAAAATCCTTCCGCCTGAGAAATCGAGGGAAAATGAGGCCTACATGGATTTTTGCTGAATTGAATTTTCTTTGTTTTTTATAATTTTTTTTTTTGAAAAAGATTGTTCAAACCCCAAACATCAAACTAAAGAAATATCTTTCGCTATAATGAAGCAGTTTTGGATGCTTTTCAGAAGGGATATCGAAGAATAAGAAAACATACGATGCTGAATTATAATGATTGTATTTCAGATTAATCCAAACTCCATTTGAAAAAACTCAAGTCTAGCTAATTTTGGTTTTTAAATATTGGGATGATTATAAACCTGAGTTTTTATGAATCTCCCTGCTTTCAACTAATTCACCTGACCGCTTTTTCTATATTTTTGGCTCTTGAAATCATCATCTATATGCTCAATTCCTTCGAAAATTCTTCTTTTCTCAATCATTTTAAAATAGGTTTTTTCGAAATAAACAGAGCGAGGAAGCCTCTAATTTTCATGAATCTTCGAAGTTTTATTTCTAGGATTCTGATTATTTTTATTTTAACCTCTCCTTATTTTCGTTGAAATTCGATCCTTTTCCAACCATTCATATTTCTCAATTCGATATATAATTTCTAACAGAGTTTATAGGGATCAACAATCAGGTAGTTTATGATTATAAATATCCCTTTCATCATTCTTTTTTGAGGGTTCTCTTTTATTTTTTCCCCCACCAAAAAGCAAATTTCCAAAAGATTCAAAAAAGAAAAAGCTTTCGATTCTGCTTGCCCCAGCAACTCATACTCTTAATAACTTAAAATTCATTTTTCGAGATTTTTTGAGAGAAAAAAATTCTCTTTGTTAAAATTTCATCAGAATAAAAAACTGCTTTCGATGAGGATCCTTGCATTTGACGAATTCAAGACAATGCTGACATAACTAAAAAAACTCAAGCTTGGATCTTCCAAAAAATAAATAAATCCGTTTTGAATCGTTCAAATTCAACCAAATTAGGTCTCAAAAATGTTTTCGTCTGAGACTGTATCCAGAATTTCCCTTTTTCTTCTAAAGAGCTTTCCTCATAATTCTTGAATTTTGAAAGCCGAAATTTAAATGATGTTTGGGATCGACTTCAACAACAACGAAAATGGAAATCAGAGTTTTTGAAAGAGTTTGAAGGATCTCAAAATATTCAGAAACAGCTCAAATTGCAGTTTTTATTTGACGAGTTTAATTCAAAAATTAGAGGACGTATTTTTCAATTATAGGAAATCTTACAAAAAGATGTTTTTTTTAAGTCTTCTTTTCAGAAAATGCACAAAGTTTTATTTGAAATTGAAAAATATGTTAGAAATCTTTTTTCTTCAGAGAAAAACATCTGAGATGAGCAAATTTCCAATATGTCCTACAAATATAAAATGAAAAGATTTTTCTCAGTTTTCTAACAGAAAATTATATGGATATTGACTATTCTAAAATAAATAAGACAAGACAATAAGAATGCCAATTTTATCAACTCAATTCATCACCTTTTTGCCAAGAGGTAGTTTTCTGGATTTTGGGCCATAATCAGCTTCCCTTTATGTTGAATTTTAAAAGTTGATTTTGCTGGAAAAAACTAACGTCAGGTGATCAAGAAAAATCTTCTACCTCATATTGAAACTCAAAAATAGACTCTTATTATTTTTATGAGAATCGAATTTGTCGATGGCGAATCAAACCAAAAAGCCCAACATTAAAATTTAAGGGAGACTAACTATTCGGTTTAATGCAATTGAGATTTCTCTCTTCAAATTTTCTGAAAAACAAATTTCTCAAATAAATTTTAAAGCGCTTAAATCCCTTTATCTTGACTTAATAACCCAGATTTCAAGCATCTAGTTGCCTTATCTGACATCCCCGCTGTCATCACTGCTCCTCGAAAAAAATTCTTCAAATTTCATGGAGAATTTTGAATAACTGCTTTGAAGGATGAAATCGAGAATATGAAAAAAGTTTCTGGCAAGCCACGAATCTTTGAAGGTGTCAGGAAAACCCTTTCTGAATCGCTTGACTTGGGACAAATTGAAAATGAGAAATTTGAGGTGAACCTGAAAATTCTTGACCCCATGAACATCTAGCTGGGTTTGAAGATCAGATGAATCGACTAAAATGTTTTTGAAGATTTCTTTCCCCTAAAATTAGAAGAAATTGAAATCCTAGTCAGAAGTTTTATCGATTATCCTTTGTTTGTGAATTATCATATGATTTATAACGATGAAAATCTCACCCAGAATAACTGAAACTGGAATCAAGAAATTTATTGACTGCTCATTTTTACAAAAATGCGAATGATCAAAAAGAGAAGCTCTTGGGACATGCATATTTTTGAGAAGTCCTCTTCGAAAAGTTTCTTTCTATTTTGAAAAAAAATATCAAATAAATTTTCTTGTTTTTTACGATTTTTAAAACATTGACCAAATCTTTTAATTTCTAATCAATAATTTCTTATGAAATTCTAACGATTATCATATGCCGAAAAGAGCAATTAGGAACTCTCTCTTAATAATGTCTTTTTCCCATAAGAATGGCTCACCTGAAGCCTCCTCTCAACAAGGAAAAAGGTGAATCTTGATTCGCTAGATTTCCTTCCCAAACAAGGCAAAGGGCCCATTTTGAAGGAAGTTCTGCAATAACGGCCTCTGTCATTGGACTTTAATTTCCATCAATTTAAGACTTTTAAATTTTGGACTTAATTAAAACAGTTAGCTTATAAATTGATTTGTGATGATAAATTCAACGCGTTTAAACGTTTCATTTTTTCAATTAATCATTGTTTGCTTCTTGGTGTTTTTGCCAACAAACTCTTGAAATATTGCTCCTTATGTTGAGAAATTCTCTATTGAGAAAACTCAAAAAAACTGAACTCTGAAAATACAAAATATCTTGGAATGAAGCTGAGAATGCTGAAAAAATGTTCATTGAATTTTTTGTGAACATTTACAATGAAGAGCTTATGAAACACTGCTTCAAAAATCGATAAATAAAAACTCATTTTTGTTGGAAGCCTTTAATTAAAGGAACAAAATTAATAAAGGCTTGATTTGTGGTAAAATTCCATTTGCTTAGGATGAATTAAAAGCTGTTTACTCCACAGAGAAATTCATCTTTCAAAACACCCATATTCTCAATGAAAAATCCAAAACCAACCTCACTCTTCCAATCTAGCTTCAAATCTGATAATTGCTTCCAAGAGGCAACGAAAATCAATTCTAATGGAGTAAATTCCATTCGATTCTCTGAACTCGATAATATCGTACAACAACGAAATTTATGAATCGTTGAATCTCAGAGTGCATCTTAATAAAGGGATTTGAGGTGGGATCGAACGTTTTTATGATTGAATTTATCACTTGTAACTGTAATATCTATATCCCTTTATCTGATTTTCTTAAATGTTTGAATTTGAAACTTCAAACTGACTTGATAAAAATAACATCGATTAGAATAATGCACTCTCAGACTTGTAATCCAACTGCATATTTTATTCAACGTGTCAATATGTAATTTTGTGAGTCCTTTGAGAAAAAAGTTTTCAAAAGGAAAACTGAGAATTTCATTAACTTTTGGGAATTCAAGTAAGAGAAATTATTCTTTACCCAATGAGTATGTCTAGTTCCCTTTCTATGCTCTTAAAAATCCTCTGAAGAACAACTAGAGATTCTTCATATTAAATAGCTGTTGTTATCCCAATAAAAAATTTTAATCGTCCAATAAGAAGTTGGTTTATTTGTCGAAAATAAAACTTAGATATTATATAGCAACAAACAAATAAGGTTCTAAACCGATTCCAATCATGAAAAAATCTTCCATCAAACAAGACTTACAATCATTCTCCCAGACTCGCTTCTTCTTAAAGAAAAGAATTGGACTTATGACCTTTTATGATGTTGAATATTCCAAGTTGACTGAGATGCTCATATTATTCTTGGAATATTCCCAACTCATCTCTCAAGTTTTACTCGTCTGCTCTTCTACTTACACTGCCACAGACTCAGAAAACGACTTCGCCATTGACAAAAAGTTCTTTTTCGATTTCATTACGTACTCCTTCAAACTTACCAATCCAAGCTTTTTGATTTCATTTCAAGAATACAACAAGAACAACGGAAGCATATTGGGAATTCTTATTGCCTGCACTATATTGAAATTTGCTCTTCTGGCTTACATTACCTTCATTGCTTATTACGAAAACTGCAAAGGAAGCCATTTCTTAATCATGTTATGGAAATGGATCTACAGGTTACAGACAAGAGTTCTTTGCTTTTTCGTTACATCTTTCTGGCTGAGAAGTCTTTTAGGAAATGAGACTGAAGGGTTTCGTTTATTTGGGATGGGAAAAATTGCAGGAAGAAGTATCCTGAGTCTCCTCATTCCCATTGAATATATATTCTCTGCTTATATGGTAATGCAATTTTGCTATAGACTTCCCACGAAAAACTTTTTATCAAGCAAAAGTTTTAACATGGAGCTCTTGACTCTGGCTCAAAAACTTGTCCTGCAAATCGTCCATCTTTCTTTCAGAAACGACTCGATTGCTTGTGCTTGGGTGTTTACAGTGCTAAATCTATTTTTCTGCATGGCGAGGACCCAAAAATTTTACAGGACATTGCCCTTGTATAATCTTCAAGCCTTGAGATTTAAAGGGGATCTTGTGAGCATTGTAAATTCCTTGAGTATAGCGTGCATTTTCCAGACTTTATTGAGAGCTTCAGATTATAATTATTTCGACTCCAATTTTGTTTTGATCATTTGGATCATCCTTTCAATTCTGATGGTCAAATTATCAAGAGGATATTTGAATCAATTGATTCTGGGATTACTCACAAGAAGCTCAAAAAAATATTCACCAGAATTGCTTGTCCACAAAATCTGCCTTACAAAACAATTGAGAGAAAAAGTAGAAGTACCTGGTGAGAAAAATTCAAAATATCAATGGAGTTATCTCCTTTCACAAGCTGAAAATGCAAAAGCCGAACAAGTCTTTGGAGTAAAACTCGAAAATGATTTGCAAAATCATCAAGAGTTAGACACCATATTTCTCAGGTTTCTTGATAATATATCAACAAAATATCCAAACAATTCACTGATAAAACTCCATATTGCTGATATTTGTGCGAAAAAGCCAGAGTTGTATGCGAGAACTATCAAAATTTCATCGGATCTTGCAAAAAACCTCTGGTCCAAAAATTACATCACCTTTTCATTTTTGCTCTATAAAATTGAAAACTCAATCATTCAAACATCCATTAAAAGCGACACAAAACTTGATCTTTTCACTTACGTCAAAAGCCAAATTTTCTTTGAAGAATTCAAGAACGAAATCTCCAAGCAGACCCAACTCACAATTGATTTATGCAAAAATATCGTCAAAGAAGTCACTGAAATCGGAACCATATTTAACTATGCACAAGAAATCCACAAATTTCGCATTCAAATTCAGAAAAAAATGCTTGATATCACTCATAAACTCCCTGAGCATTTTATTGAACCTCTCAAGATTTGCGCTGATTACCACCTGTCTTTAAACTTTTCTTTCTATGACTACCAAAAATATATCGAGCTTTACACCAATAAACTCTCCAAATGTGAAAAATACTTTAAAGCGCCAACTCTTATCCAAGAAAACCTCTATCAAGACACAAATGCTTTTGTGCTCCTTTCAGGCCAAAGACTAGATAATGGAAAAATTACCTTTTGCACAAAATCCCTCGAAGACATCTGTGGAGCCAAAAAGATGTCACTTTGTGGTTCCCACATTTATTCTTTATTCACCTCCAGTTTCCAAAATTCTTTCGTTGAAATTTTCAGACAGCTTTTCGACACCGGAAAGACAAGCCTTCTTAATAAAACTATCCGTGCTTATTTGTACCATAAGGATGGCTACATTCGTGAAGTTGACTTTTATCTCAGGATCCATCCTTATGTGACAGAAAATCTCTTCCTAAACATGCTAATCAGGCCAACTCCCTCTTCAAATGAATATTTATTGCTTAGAGAAAATGGCGATATCGAAGGTGCAACCAAAAATATTTCACAAAAACTCGGCTTAACCGACTCTCTTCGAAACAACTCTTATATTAATATAAAAACTCTTTCTGAAGAATTATGGAAAGTGAATGAAGCCTTTAATATTGCCAATAAAGAGTTATTGCCAAAAGACTTTAATGATCCAGAAATCTCAGAGACTTTCTTGAAAAAATTCGAAAGTAATCCTGCAAAAATCTTCAGCCCCACTGAAACTATGAAAAGCCCCAGCCTACCCAAAGAAAAAGCGATAGAACTTTATCATCATTACTCTTTAGATCCCCAAAAAGTCTCTATCTCTCCCTTTAGAACAATCCAAAGCTCTCTCAAAACATATGACTGCAGAGTTTCTCTCCTCCAATATGGTCCAATTTCAATGAAATTGATCAGTATTGATGAATCCACACATGAAGAAAATCAATATCAAAGAGGGGATAGCACCAAAAGAAGTCACAAAGAAAAACCAGTCCAGAATAAAGCAGCAGTCCCACCAACAGCAGATAATAATATCTCGTTTACACAATCCGAGAATTTCGATTTTTGTGAAGAGGGAGTCCCAGAGGAAAATTACGTCACAACTGTATGGAGAGGGGGAACCGGCACAGGAATGGGAACAGATGGAAATCTTCTATCCCCTCGTACATCAAGAAGCCAAGCTCATCTTCTTACTTCGAGGACCGAAAATAAAGTATTTCTTTTCCCACAAAACCCCGTCGACGCTCCTATGTCTCATACTGCAAGAAGTCATTTTCAGAATGAAGATTATGAAACCCCACGAAATTTCAAAATCCAAAAACTAGCTTCTTTGGGTAGCAGCACTCCTGTTTCACAAGGAAGACCAGAACTCCGCCTACATAAAGCGTTCCAGACTGCTATCAACACAAAATCCTATCCAAAAGTCTTTAATGCTCTTTGTTTTATTTTCTTTGTGATTCTTCTTGGAACTCTTTGTAGTCAAGTTCTCCTGAAGACATACTCAGACTCTACTTATCAAAAATTGGTCATCAAGAAAGATATGCTGATTTATGCTCAATATAGAACATTTTACATCATCAGAATCCAGACCAGTTGTCGAGGAGGTCTCCTCCAAGTGAGTGGATTTATCACGGCAGAACAGACAGGAAATCCTTTACAAGTCACAACACTTGTGAATCTAACAGAAACCTGGACGAAAAGACTTTCTGTTGTGAACCAAAATATCATTGATAAAATTGATTACTTAGATCAAGATATTAAAGATGAGCTCTTTAAACATGACGTGACTTTAGTGGGATCTTATACAGACAGTAAAGATAAAAGCACAACAGTCTATACAAGCTTCCAAGCCATTGATGAAATTCAAACCGTCATACAAAGGTTAACCAACTTACCAGGCGCGCAATTGTTTAATCTTTCAGGCTATTATACATTCAATTATCTAACCCTCAACACTCTTAATGATATCGTGTATAAAAACCTTCAAATCACAAATCTTTTCCTTGAGTCAGTCAACAGAGAAAAAGACTCTTTACAAGTTATTATGATCTTATGCATTACCATTATTCCAGTCTTGCTTGTTGTCATCGCAGTTGTTCTGATATCGATTATTTGGAAGCAATACGCCCTTGAAAAAAAACTGATGAAAGCCTTTGTGAAACTGAATCCTCAAGGGATCAAAAATCTATTAGAAAATCTCACAAAATTCAAAAAAAGACTTGATGAAGAAGAATCTTTCCAAATCAAAAGTGCTTCTCTTATTCTCAAAGCAGACATCGCCAATGAATCAAGATTATCCTCTTATCATAAACAGCAAAATGCTCATCTTATAAAATACTCAGAAACTCAAAAGAAATACTGGACTTACACCGTCAAAGTCTCTCTTTACATGACTCTACTTCTTGCTATTATCATTGCCAATTTTGTCTCTGCTCAAAACTCTGTCGACACCATTTACAAAAGACAGACTCAGCTTCAATTCGCCAATCAAATCAGCGTGACTGCCACTCTTTGTTATATTTCTTTCACTGAGCTTTTCACCTCAAATAATACAAATACTGTCAATCATATGCTCCCTTATGATAGTCTTGTCTCCACAATGGCCCAAACCGACATTATTCAAAGTGAAATCGCCGATATTCTCATGGAAAACAACAACGAATATGACCCAGAAATCAAGCAGATCTTGTCAAATACTTCAGCCTGCGCGAAATTAGATGGACTTTTTTCGACTTATTGTGACAATTTAGAAGGAATAGGCCAGTTCACTGGCATGAATTATGTTCTTGCCTTATTCAGTCAATATATGAGAACGAAACCTCAAGATTATTTGAATGCAGATAAATCAACAATTGGTGGGATTATTGCTGTTGGCTTGGCAAATTTCGATATTTTAGTTTGGAGCTCTGGTGTTGCGTCGGCTGAAGCTCAAATGATTGGTGAAGTTATCAATTCGAAGCTAACGAAAAATATTTCTGATGCAAATACTCACCAAAGTATTCTGTTGGGTGTCTTTGTTTTCAGTTTGGTTGTTGTCAGTGGGTTGATTTGGAAGCAGATTTTGACAAAATTAAGAGAGGTTAATAATCAATTTAAACGTGTGCTTCAAGTTTTCCCTCCGGATTTTGTCCTGTCTAGCTTTTTGTTGAAAAACTTTTTAATGGAATCCTCGATGGTTATTCAAGATTTCTAACATTATGTAGAGGGTATATAATTCAACACTTTTTTCATCGTATTTCATATTCTTATTGAGAAGAGCTGAGAAAACATTCTTTTGCTTTAAAATTCAAATTTCTTCTCATCGGAAATAACCCCTGAATTCTTTGTTTTTAGGAGAAGTATCTTCAAATTTAATTTTTTGGACTTGAATTTTGGAAAGTTATTTTTTTAAAGAATTTTAACTTTGAAACAAAAATTGAGTTTTAGTATGCCTTTTTACAGCCTTCCTCTTGATAAAAATTTAATTTTTAATTCCTCCAGAACCTTCAAAATTGTTCTTTTCGAAAATAGCAAAAAAAACTTTTTCGAATATTTGAAGGAGAAAAAATTGGGTGGAAAAATCAGGTCAATAATATCCCTGAACTTTTGCGGACCTCAAAAATACAGAGAGTTAGAAGACTTGAAACTTAATTTTGAATAAAACTTTCTGAAAACAACATTGAGACGTTTTTGGTTTCAAAATTTACAGCTCAACAAACATGAATTGAAAATTTTAGAATGCTAATTTTGAGCCATGGCCAGTTTAAAATCGAGTTTCACAAGGGTTTGACTTAAAAAGAGTTTTTCTAAATTCATTTAATTATGCGTTTACAATCCGAGTCAGATTATGCGAATTCATCTAAAAACCTAAATTACTGATTTCTTTCCTCTCGAAAAAGTTCTTCATGGAGAGCCAACTTTGGCTGAGAACTCCCCTGACTGTTTTCAATTTGTCTTCCAAGCCAATATCATTCCGCCATGTGAAAACACCACAATGTCATCTTCTCTAAAAAACAAAGTGACCATAAAATTAACAAGCTCATAGCCTTATTGTTTATATTTCAAAGGGCGAGGCCCCTGCAAACAGGCATATATTTGCAAAAATCTTTACTGAACTCAGTTTTAATTAATTCCCATCATCAAAAATTGAATCGTAAACAGATATTTAAAATCTACAACAACAACAGCAACAAAGGCTTTCCAAAATCTATCCAAGGGGATGCAAAAATCCCACAATTCACAACAAGATCTTCAATCTTTTTCACAAAACTCTTCCTTCTTTAAAAGACGAATTGGAACCCTCACCCTCTATGAAACACAAAATACACCATCAATCGATAAACTCATCTTATTCATCGAGTACTTCCAGCTTATCTCTCAAATCTTTGTGATATGCTGTGACGATTACACCAATAAAACCCCAGAAACTGACTCAGCCTTGGACAAAAAGTACATTTTCGAAATCATCACTTATTTCTTCAAACTCATCAACCCCAGTTTCCTCATCAACTTTACAGAATCAAATGGAATAACCGCTTCCATATTATGCCTTGTTTTCGCTTTCAGTCTCTTTAAAATCCTTCTCTTTGGCTACATTACCTACGTGGCTTATTACAAGAAAGACAAAGGAAGGAATTCTTTCCTAATAGCTCTATGGAGATGGATCTGGAAACTTCAAACAAGGAATTTTTGTTTCTTCATCACTTCATTCTGGGTTAAAAGTCTTCTTGGCCTTGAAAACCAAGGGTTTAACTTATTTGGGATGAGAAGGCCTATCTGTATAGTCCTATATTGTTGCCTCATCGCTATTGAATACATTTTCTCTATTTATCTAAAGACACAATTTTATTACAGACTGCCCACCAAGAAATTCCTATCGAGTAAAAGCTTTGACCTTCAGCTTTCTACTCTGATTCACAAGCTTGCTCTGCAAATTATACAGATTTCTTTCAAGACTAATTCACTAACTTGTCGCTGGGCTTTCACCTCAATTAATCTACTTTTTTGCTTATTCAAAAATCGAATTTTCTATGGAAAATTACCTTTGTATCACTTTAAAGCTTTGCTTTCTCAAAGTGATCTAATGAGCATTGTAAATTCATTCAGTGTAGCTTGCTTCTTTCAAACACTCCTCAAGGCTGCAAATTACCAAGAATTTGATTCCAACTTCCCTCTTATCTTTGGAATTTTGCTTTCAATACTCATCGCAAAAGTATCAAGGGGATATATAAATCAAGTGATTCTCAATTTACTGACAAAAAATTCCAAGAATTATTCTCCAAATTTGCTCGTGCATAAAATCTGCCTCATAAAACAACTGGAAAGAAAACTAGAAAAGCCTGGAAAGAGAAACCCAAAATTTGATTGGGTCTCCTTAATTGCAGCAACTGAGCATTCAAGACTCAATTATATCTTTAATATTGAAGAAGAGAATCATCAGACACAAAATCATCAGAATGATCGGAACTCCATATTTCTCAATTTTTTAGAGAACCTTTCCAAAAAATTTCCAAAAAGTTCTTTGGTAAAACTCCATATTGCTAAACTTTGTGCAAAGAAACCAGAACTCTACGCAAGGGCGATAAAAATCTCAGCTGACCTTGCCAAAAATTCTTGGTCCAAAAACTACATCACTTTCCTCTTTTTACTTGATAAAATCCAAAAATCAATCACACAAGCTTCGATGACAAGCAACACTAAACTTGATCTTTATACCTACGTCAAAAGCCAACTTTTTTTCGAAGAGCTCAAAAATGAAATTTCTCAACAAACTCAACTCACTATAGATTTATGCAGCAATATTATGAAAGAGGTCACTGAAATTGGAACCATTTTTAACCACGCCCAAGAAATCCATAAATATAGAATGAAAGTCCAGAAAAAAATGCTTGATATCTCTTGTAAACTCCCTGAGCATTTTATTGCTCCGCTCAAATTATGTGCTGATTACCATTTGGTTCTCAATTTCTCTTTTCATGATTCCCAAAAATACATCGACCTCTACACTAATAAATACTTCAAATGTGAAAAATATTTCAAAGCTCCTAACCTAATCCAAGAGAATCTTTATCAAAACACCAACTCCTTTTTGCTGCTTTCAGGTCAAAAACTGGACAATGGTCAGATTTTATTCTGCACCAAGTCTCTCGAAGATCTCTGTGGAACTAAGAAAACCTCCCTTTGTGGATCCCATGTTTCTACTCTCTTCACATCAAGCCTACAAGCTTATTTTGCTGAGATTTTCAAACAACTCTTTGAGAATGGAAAAGCAAGCCTTCTGAACCAAACTACGCGAGCTTATTTCAATCACAAAAACGGACATATTATCGAAGCAGAATTCTATCTCCGCATCCATCCTTATATCACTGAAAACCTATATCTCAATATGCTCATTCGTCCAATTCCATCAGAACATGAATATTTGTTGCTGAGAGAAAATGGAGACATCGAAGGTGCCACAAAGAATATCTCAAAAAAACTTGGCTTAAACCTCTCTTCAAAATCTCCCTCTGTCATTAATATTAATGCTCTCTCATCAGAATTAGCTCGAGTCAATGAAGCTTTTAATTTTATTGAAAGGCAACCTTCGTTAATAAATCCTGCTGATCTGACAGAACCAAGTCTTTTCAAAGTTGAAAGCGCTCCTGCTTCTGCCACTAGAAAACGAAATTACTCAGGCCAGAGTAAAAGTTTACATTTAATCTCTCACGTTAGAGCTCTCGAGATTCAAGCTCTTTATCGTTCAGAACCTCAAAAAGTCAGAATTTCTCCACTCAAAGCTAAAAAAATTCAAATTAGCAATGGCAGCAGCATCGCTGGATTCAAACTTTCTGAGGACTATATCTATGATTGCAAAGTCTCTGTTTTGCAATATGGCCCCGCATCTATCAAGCTTATCAGTCTTTATGAAAGATTCTTCGGCCACGAAAAAGATGAGGATCAACATATATCTGATCTCCACAGCCCTCGTCGTATTCTTCCGTCTCCAAAGAAATCTTCTGCCACTCCACTCCAAAAGATCCTAGAACAAAATCAAAGTTTTTCATCAATGGTTGATGCATCAGAAAATATTGAAGAATGCACAGAAGTCAAATTTGACGAACGACTTGTTACTGAATGGAGAGGTCAGACACAAATGACGACAGAAGGGAATCTCTTGTCCCCACGTACAGATCGAAGCCAGGCTAATTTACTTTCTCCAAGAACTGAGAATAGAATCTCCCTTTTTCCCAATGGCAATCATCCACCACCACCGCTTTCTCATACTGTTTTCACAGAACTAGATGAAGCAGCTCCAACACCAAGAAACATCAAAATAAAGAAATTACAATCTCAAAAGAGCGATAATCCATTATCACAAACCACCCTGACAGAAACGAAATTTCATCGAGCCTTTCAACAAGCAATCAATGCAAGAACTTATCCAAAACTCTTTAATGCTCTTTATCTTGTTTTTTATGTTATTATTTTCTCGACTTTTTGCAGCCAAATCGCCCTCAAGGTTCTTTCAGATATCACCTATAATAATCTCGCTGTCAAGAAAGACCTCCTTGTTTGTGCTCAACTTCAAACATTTTACATTATTCGTATCCAAACGAGCTGTCGTGGCGCTTCATTACAAGTCTACGGAACATTAACTGCACAGCAAACTGGGAATCCTTTTTCTGTGTCAGAATTGATTGAATTGACTCAATATTGGGTCACTAAACTCTCAAATGCAAATGAGAAAATCATTTCTAGTGCTAATTATTTGGATTCTGAGGCTAAAGAAGAGCTTTTTAAAAAGGATATTGACGTTGTCGGATCTTATTTCAATATTAAAGATAAAAGTACAACAAAAATGACAACCTTCCAGGCAATTGACCAAATTAAAGCCACGCTACAAAGATTGTATCATATGTCAAGTGATGACATAAATTCCTCAGCTGGTTATGCTCTCCTTCGTTATATTGCGCTCAATACCTTGAATGATATCATCGCCAAAAATCTGGATATTACTAATCTCTTTATCGACTCTGTTCAAAGAGAAAGAGAATACCTACAGCTGACGATGATTTTATGCATTACGCTGATTCCGACTTTACTTGCAGTTATTGTCATCATGCTGATCTATATTATTTGGAAACAATATGTCGTCGAAAAAAATCTCATGCTGGCTTTTGTTAAACTTCATCCTCAAGGCATAAAAACTCTTTTCAATACTCTGAGTAAATTCCAAAAAAGACTAACTGATGAGGAAAAGTTCGAGGACAAAAGTGCCCTTCATCTTGTCATTGTTCCTGGTGGTGACGAGCAGGATTCCAGGATGTCGATCTATCATAAAAAACAAAGCACTCATTTGGTGAAATATTCCCAAATCCAAAAGAAGTACTGGGGTTACACCGCAAAAGTTCTCTTCTACATTATTATTCTTACAGGAATAATTATCTGTAATTATGTTTCTGCTCAAAAATCAGCCAATATCATTTACAAAAGACAAGATCAGCTTCAATTTGCCAATTGGGTTAGTGTCACGGCTTCATTAAGCTATATTTCCTACACTGAGCTTTTTATTTCAAACAATACAAATCTTGTCAATCACATGTTGCCAATGAAAAGCCTAACAACCACTTTAAAGCAGCTTGACACTATTCAAAATCAATTAGAAACTGTTTTCTTGGAAGGTGATAACAATTATGATCCAGAAATTAAACATTTATTGTTCGGTAACTCCACATGCTCAAAACTAACAGGACTTCTTCAGGAATATTGCCAAAATCTTCAAGACGCTGGCTTGTACACGGGCTTAAATTATGCCATTTCTTTATTTAGATATTATCTGAAAGGCAAGCCAGATCAATATGAAAATGTTGACAAAACAAGTCTGACCCATATTGTAGCTGTTGGTTTAGAAAATTTTGATTTGTTGGTGTGGAGTTCAGGAACTGGGTCTGGTGATGCTCAAGTGATTGCTAATCTAATCAATAAAAAACTTCAAAATAATATTTCTGATGCGAGTTTCCAAAGAATTTTGATTCTCATTGTTTTTATCATTAGTCTAATGGTTGTAAGTGTGCTCATATGGAGACAAATTTTGGTGAAATTGAGCGATGTCAATAATGATTTCAAGAGGGTTCTTCAAGTGTTTCCTCCAGACTTTGTCTTGTCCAGCTTCTTATTGAAAAATTTCTTGATGGAAACATCCCAAGGTATTCAGAATTTCTAATTTTCAAGAGCTATTTTTTACCTCACTTTTTGAAACAAAAGGGAATTACCTCAGTTATGAAAATTTATGGCAATTAAATCAAGTGACAGATTTTGTTGTTGCTTTGTCTCGAAAAGTTGTTTGTAATCTCAGTTTTTGTTTGAAAAAATTTTTTTCATAATGTTTCATAGAATTTTATTTGTAAAATGAAAATAAAATTTCCCAAAAAAGTTTTTCCTATGGATTTGAAATTTTTCAGATGAAAGATCAATGAGGAAAATAAAGTATTTGGAGGCGTTTTTTTTTTTTCAAACAGCCTTTCATTCATGTACACAGAGAAAAATTGGCCTTGAATTTGTTTTAACAAAAAATGGCCGAAGCTGAAATTGCAAAAAATAAAAACCTAAATTTTTTTTTATCTTCTGCCTGGCAGCTTTGGCCTGAAGAGCAATCTTTTTTGAAATAAAGAATAATCTTTTAATGAACACAAGAGTCCAGGGTCGTTTCTTTGTGTGAAAAAATCAAATGATGGGAAATTTTTTTCTCAAAAATTTTCTTCTCATGCGAATCGCGACATTCGAAGAATCAAAAAAAAACTTTCTGGAGGTTCGCTCGCAGTGGGAAGAAATATTTGATTGTCTAGTTCCAAAAATATTTAACAAAGATTACTTTTTTTCGTTAAAACCCTCAATCTCTCAGAATTGGAAAAAAAAAAATAAAAATGAGATTTTTTTTCGTAAGGCAATGCCTTACTTCAATGTATCATATACTGGATACTCAGTTTAAAATGAGATTCGTTCTCCATTTTATTTTTCTCGTTTTGATTTTATCCATTCTAATTTATCAAAGGTTTGAAAGAATTTTTCATCTCACAGCACAAGTCTCATTTACAATATAAATAGTGAGAATCTTTCTCCTCATTTCAATATAAACACATTCAGCTCATTTCATAAGCAAGATATGAAGATGGAAAGTTGACGACGTTCTAAATGATTTCTTCTGATTATAGAAGAAAAAATCCCAAAATTATCCATCACATCACCTCACAAAAGCCTTAGAAGTTTTGTATAGCTTGAGAGGATTCCATTAAAAAGTTCTTTAACAAAAAGCTAGATAATACAAAATCTGCTGGGAACACTTGGAGCACTTTCTTAAAGTCATTATTCACATTGCTGACTCGGGCGAGAATTTGCTTCCACATCAAAACACTGACTATCACCAAACTGACAACGAAAATTACAAGAATTATGGTCCTTTGAGTCTTACTATGCGAAATATCATCTTCAAGCTTTGTATTGATGATCTGACGAATCATTTGAGCTTCAGCAGCTGCTACTCCTGAGCTCCAAAGAAGAAAGTCAAAGTTTTCTAAGCCGACATTGATAATTTGGAGGAGAGTAGTTTTATCCACAGAGTCATATTGACCCGGCTTGCCTCTAGCATAAAATCTAAAGATGGAGAGAGCAGAATTCAAGCCCGTATTCAGGCCTTTTTCTTGAATGTATCCGCAATATTCCTGGAAAATACTATACCAAAGATTTGAACAGGTCGAATTCATTAATAAAACTTTAATTTCTGGGTCGTAGGTATTATCGTCTTCCAGGAAGATATCCAGTTCACCTTGGATTGTATCAAGCTGAGATAGCGTATAAACCAAAGCATCATAAGGCAGCATATGGTTAACATGATTTGTGTTATTTGTCGCGAAAAGCTCGCCAACAGCGATGTAGCTAAGGGAGATTATAACACTTATTTGATTTGCAAACTGAAGCTGATTTTGCCTTTTATAGATTGCGTTCGCCGAATTTTGGCCTGAAACATAGTTCCATATGATAATGATAACCAAAATAATCGCATATAAAATTACTTGAACTGTATAACCCCAATATTTCTTTTGAATCTGAGAATACTTTATTAATTGGTTACTCTGCTTTTTGTGATAAATTGACATTCGCGAATCGCGTTCACTGCCTACAGGAGAGATCAGTAGGCGAAGGGCATCCCTCTCTTCAAATTTCTCCTCGTCAGTCAGCCTTTTCTGGAACCGAGTCAGGGTATTAAACAAGGTTTTGACTCCTTGGGGATGAAGCTTCACAAATGCCAACATATGATTTCTTTCAACTGTGTACTGCCTCCAAATAGTGTAGATCAGCATGAATAGGATAACTGCAAGCAAAATTGGAAGAATTGTGATGTACAAAATCATCGTTAGCCGTAACAAATCCCGTTCTCTCTGGACTGATTCCAGAAATAGGTCCGTAATTTCGAAATTTTTCACGACAATGTCATTTACAGTATTGAGAGCGACATACTTGAACAAATTATAAGCAGTAGCGCTAAAGAGTTCTGATAAATTATACAATCTTTGCAGACTGATTTGAACTTCGTCAATTGCTTGAAAACTTGTCATTTTAATAGAACTTGTATCGGAACTATTATAATAGGTCCCAACCACTGCAACATCTTTTTCAAACAATTCCGCTTTAATGTCAGACTCTAAATAATCAATCCTCTGGATGATTTGTTGATTTGCATTTGTGAGTTGCTCGATCCAAGTGTGAGAGAGATTCATCAACTGATTTATCTTGACATAGAAATAATCATCTCCCGTAAGTGTTCCTGCAATTTGCATTGACCCTCCTTGACACGTCGTTTGGAGTCTCATCACATAAAACGACCTCAGCTGAGCATACACAAGCATGTCTTTTTTTATCGACAGGTTCTTATATGTCGCATCCAGGAAAATTTTATGTCCAATCAGGCTGCTGAACGAAATCAACAAGATTGCATAGAAAATATAGAAAAGCGCCTTCATGACCCTAGGGTAAGATTTGGTGCTGATTGCTGTCTGGAACACTTTGTAAAGCTTTACTTCTGTCAGAGTTTGTGATGATGGATAACCAGTGTGCTGAGATTTCAGTTTCTTTAATTTGCCTTTTCGAGGGGTTGGAGCCTCCTCCTCTTGTTCAGTCAAAACGGTGTCAGAAATGGGCAGCAGCAGGTTTAAATGTGGCTTTTCTTCAACTCTTGGAGAAAGTAAATGCACTTGACTTCGATCTGTACGAGGTGACAATAAATTCCCTTCTGTCGTTACTAGGGTTCCTTTCCATTCAGTAACCAACCTATCTGTATGTTTAACTTCTTCACAGTCTACATTCTCAGATGCATCCGCTATTGAGGAAAAACTCTGATTTGACAACTCTCTTCGGTTTGTATCAATTTGTTGGACACTCAGCATTCTTGGTGAATGAAGACTCCTCCTTCTTTTTGGGCTTGGGCTATAATCGTCATTATTGTCTTGTTCGAATATTTCATGAAGCCTTAAGAATTTCATTGAAACATATCCGTAATGTAAAATAGTAACTTGACAATTATACATGAAATCTCTCGCTGCGGTGCTACCAGTTGAACTTTTCAACGGGCAAATTCGAACTTTTTGAGGATCTGAACTGTAGAGGGAATGAAGTTCAAGAGCTCTGCTCTTTGTTAGAAAATAGCCACTTTTGTTATGATGCTCAGAGAAACCAAGTTTCCTCATCGGAGCAGGAGTGCTTTCGACTTTTGCTAAACTTAATCTTGGAGAATCCACAGCATGATTTGAGATCGAGGGCTGCTCGCCAATCAAATTAAAAGCTTCGTTTACTTTTGCTAATTCTGTCGATAAAGCTTTAATATTAATTGTTGAGGAGGAGTCTGTCGATAAATTAAATTTCTTCCAGATGTCTTTTGTTGCACCTTCAATATCTCCATTTTCTCTTAAAAATAAGGATTCATTTTTTCCTGGAACTGGTCTGATGAGCATATTGAGGTACAGGTTCTCCGTGATATATGGATGTATTCTGAGATAAAACTCAACTTCAATTATATACCCATTCTTGTGTTTTAAAAAGGCCCTGGTTGTTTGATTCAGAATACTTGTTTTTGCATTCTCAAAAAGCTGTCGAAAAATGTCGACGAACGGAACTTGTAAACTTGAAGTGAATAAAGAAGACACATGCGATCCCAAAATTGAATCAAGTTTCGTTCCAACAAGATCTTCTAAAGCTCTATTGCAAAACAGAATCT
>Ga0182738_1001613_pt1 | contig 27930 bp, 27 predicted proteins | sample eDN5th30CBELigMG_FD_128876 | JGI IMG/M metagenome (GOLD analysis project Ga0182738, IMG submission 128876) | Enriched Miracle-Growth compost microbial communities from Emeryville, California, USA - eDNA 5th pass 30_C BE-Lig MG (version 2)... ...
ATCTGAAATTCGCTTTAGTAGCTGATCATTCCATGAATCATCAAAATTGATTTGAACGGTCATATATTATTCGTCCTTTCTTACTTTATTTAGTAAAGCTAAAAAGTTATGTATGTATAAAAATGATTGAAAAAAGAATGCTAGTAAAACAAAAAATATATTGCCACCTTTTCGTTCGGATGTTAGGATAAAAGGGTGAAAAAGTTTTTAATTTTGTCACAATTTATTTATATTTGGACAAAACATGAACATTAAATTCAAAATGACCAATAAATAATCGGTTTTTAATTTTTGAAATTAGAGAAACTTTCATCAGTGGCGTTTTCCTTCAACACTCCTGATGGTTAGTTGAACCAATCTCACTATACGGATAGTATCTCCCACCTAACTTTCACGAATATTTCATAAGGCTTTAAGTGGAAGGCAACTGTCAGGTGGGAAAACATTTTTTCAGGTAGTATTTAGTATGACCAATTGAGAAAATTTTATGAATCGCGGATGAGAAATAGGGGAGAGACTACATTCGTAGCGCCGAAGGAGCAAGCAAAGTATTTTGTGAATCTCTCAGGCAAAAGAACTCTATTTGGACGCAGCTCTGGAGAGTGCTTACATATAGGTAAGCCACCAAAGGGGACAGCCGATTAATCGGTAAACTTTCAGGTGCAAGGACAGAGACCTTACTTTTTTATAAAAGGGGGTTATCTGTCTTTTTTGTTGCCGTTTTTTAATGGCATAAATGAGAAAGTCTAATACATAGGGGATAGGAGTGCTGTTCGTTGACTTTATTAAAGCAAACACCATTATATGAGGTGTACAAAGAGTATGGAGGAAAGACAATCGATTTCGGAGGATGGGCTTTACCTGTACAATTTTCCGGTATAAAGCTGGAGCATGAGGCTGTTCGTACAAAAGCAGGGTTATTTGATGTTTCCCATATGGGCGAAATCGAAGTGAAGGGAAGCGGTAGCTTAGCTTTTCTTCAAAAAATGCTAACAAATGACATCGGAAAAATCACAATAGGTGCTGCACAATATTCGGCAATGTGCTACGAAAATGGTGGAACGGTAGATGATTTATTAACATATAAACTTGCAGACAATCACTATTTGTTAGTGGTGAATGCATCCAATATCGAGAAAGATTTCGAATGGCTCCAAAAACATACTACTGGAGATGTTATCTTAACTAATTTATCAGAAGATTTTGCTCAATTAGCACTTCAAGGTCCGTTAGCAGAAGAGATATTAAAAAAAATAAATCCCTCTGTTGATTATGCTGGAATTAAGTATTTTCACTTTCAGAACAAGGTAAATTTAGCAGGCAAAGAGGTTCTGTTATCCCGCACTGGATATACTGGCGAGGATGGTTTTGAAATTTATTGTCAAAGTGAAGATGCTAAAGACTTATGGCGTGAAATATTATCGTTAGGTGAGGAATTAGGGGTACTTCCTTGCGGCTTAGGTGCAAGGGATACTTTGCGATTTGAAGCAACACTTGCATTATATGGGCAAGAATTATCGGCAAATATTTCACCATTAGAAGCTGGAATTGGATTTGCCGTTAAATTAAATAAAGAAGCTGACTTTTTCGGGAAGGAAGCTTTAAAGAAACAAAAGGAAGAAGGATTATCAAGAAAGTTAATTGGAATTGAAATGTTAGACAGAGGTATTCCAAGACATGGTTATAAAGTATTTGCAAATGACAAGTGTATTGGGGAAGTTACTACTGGTACTCAGTCGCCGACTTTAAAGAAAAACATTGGGCTTGCGTTAATTCAAGTTGATTATGCTTTATTGGGTACAGAGGTGGAAGTAGAAATAAGAGGAAAGCATTTGAAGGCAAAAGTTATCAAGACGCCTTTTTATAAAAGAAAATAACTTTTATGGCTATGTTTAAAATCAAGATGGGCTAATGACTGGGGGAAAAACGAATGAAGCATCGCTATTTACCGATGACAGAACAAGATCAAAAGGAAATGCTTGAAAAAATTGGTGTAAATTCAGTAGATGAATTATTTTCAGATATACCAGAAAAAGTACGTTTTAAAGGAAGCTATCAAATCAAGCCTGCAAAAAGTGAATCTGCATTATTGAAAGAATTAACAAAGCTATCCCAAAAAAATGCTGACGCGAAAGCGAATGTATCTTTTCTTGGAGCTGGAGTTTATGATCACTATTCGCCTGTTATAGTAGACCATGTTCTATCACGCTCCGAATTTTATACAGCCTACACCCCGTATCAACCGGAAATTTCACAAGGGGAATTACAAGCTATTTTTGAGTTTCAGACAATGATTTGTGAACTAACAGGAATGGACGTAGCTAACTCTTCTATGTACGACGGAGCAACTGCATTAGCAGAGGCAGGGATGTTAAGTGCAGGGACGACGAAACGAAAAAAGATTCTTTTATCAAGCGCCATTCATCCAGAAGCAAAAGAAGTTGTTAAAACCTATGCAAAGGGTCAGTATATCGAAGTTGTAGAGGTTCCACATAAGGAAGGCATAACAGATTTAGATGCTTTAGAGACGATGATCGATAATACAGTTGCAGCAGTGATGATTCAATACCCAAACTTTTTTGGAAGAGTGGAGCCATTAAAAGATTTAGAAGCAATTATTCATGAGCATAAATCATTATTCGTCGTATCAAGCAACCCACTCGCTTTAGGAGCATTAACACCACCAGGGAAATTCCAAGCTGATATGGTAGTAGGAGATGCACAACCATTTGGTATTCCGATGGGCTTTGGAGGACCGCACTGTGGCTATTTTGCTGTAACTTCTAAGTTAATGAGAAAGGTTCCTGGGCGCTTAGTCGGCCAGACTATAGATGATAATGGCCAAAGAGGATTTGTGTTAACCCTGCAGGCAAGGGAGCAGCATATTCGCCGTGATAAAGCCACTTCTAATATTTGCTCAAACCAAGCCCTAAATGCATTAGCTGCATCTGTTGCGATGACAGCACTTGGAAAGCATGGTGTGAAAGAAATGGCCATTGCCAATATGCAAAAAGCACATTACGCTAAAATAAAACTAAAGGAAGCAGGCTTTGATATTGTTTATGAAGGGCCATCCTTTAATGAATTTCTTATTAAATGTAATGCTTCCATATCTTCTATTAACCGTGCGTTATTAGAAAAAGGAATGATTGGTGGCTATGATTTAGGAAGAGACTTTGAACAACTAGAAAACCATATGCTAATTGCCGTAACGGAATTGCGTACCAAAGCTGAAATTGATGAATTTGTTGCAGAAATGGAGGAGTATCATGTCTAATCAAAATCAACCTCTTATCTTTGAAAGCAGTACACCAGGAAGAATAGGGTATAGTTTACCAGAAATGGATATCCCAACAGTTAATCTGTCGGAGCTTTTGCCGAATGATTATATAAGAGAAGAAACTCCAGAACTTCCGGAAGTATCCGAATTAGATATAATGCGTCATTATACTGCTTTATCAAAACGAAATCATGGCTTAGATTCCGGCTTTTATCCATTAGGGTCATGTACGATGAAATATAATCCGAAAATAAATGAAAATGTTGCCAGATTCAATGGCTTTGCTCATATCCATCCATTACAAGAGGAATCATCCATCCAGGGTGCATTAGAGCTTATGTATGACTTGCAACAGCATCTTGTTGAAATCACCGGCATGGATGAAGTTACTTTACAGCCGGCTGCAGGGGCACATGGTGAGTGGACTGGGTTAATGCTGATTAGAGCTTTTCATGAAGCAAACGGGGATACAGAGCGAACAAAAGTCATTGTTCCTGATTCTGCACACGGAACAAATCCTGCATCTGCAACAGTTGCAGGGTTAGAAACGGTGACAGTAAAATCAAATGAATATGGATTAGTAGATTTAGAAGATTTAAAAAGAGTAGTTGGTACAGATACAGCGGCATTAATGTTGACAAACCCCAATACACTAGGCCTTTTTGAAGAAAATATTTTAGAAATGGCTGAAATTGTTCATAGTGCTGGCGGGAAATTATATTATGATGGTGCCAATCTAAATGCGGTACTTTCAAAGGCAAGACCTGGAGACATGGGCTTTGATGTTGTCCATTTGAATCTGCATAAAACATTTACAGGACCGCATGGTGGTGGTGGGCCAGGTTCTGGACCTGTGGGAGTGAAAGCTGATTTAATTCCTTTTCTACCAAAGCCAGTTTTAACAAAGGTAGGAGATGAATTTGTCTTTGATTATAATCGACCACAAGCAATTGGTAGAGTAAAACCATACTATGGAAACTTTGGTATTAACGTACGTGCCTATACGTATATTCGTTCAATGGGACCAGATGGATTAAAGGCTGTAACAGAAAATGCCGTCTTAAATGCAAATTATATGATGAGACGTCTTGCTGAATTTTATGATTTGCCATTTGATCGTCATTGTAAACATGAGTTTGTCTTAAGTGGTAGAAGACAAAAGAAATTAGGGGTGCGAACATTAGATATAGCCAAAAGATTGCTTGATTTTGGCTATCATCCACCAACAATCTATTTCCCTTTAAATGTCGAAGAATGCATAATGATTGAGCCAACTGAAACGGAATCAAAGGAGACATTGGATAGTTTTATTGATGCAATGATTCAAATTGCAAAAGAAGCAGAAGAAACACCAGAAGTTGTTCAGGAAGCACCTCATACGACAGTAATCGGTCGTTTAGATGAGACTTTAGCTGCAAGAAAACCAGTCCTTCGTTATACGAAGAAGATAGCAGATTTGAAATAAGAAGTAAATGAAAAAAGCTGATGTCTAAGTATGCATCAGCTTTTTTTATATAATAATTCCTAGTTAGAATATTATTATTTTTTTGCTTTAATTCTTCCTGTCCACTTTTTGAATCCGCCTTCTAATTGGGTTAAGTCCTTATATCCTTTACGATAAAGAAACTGAGCAGCTCTTCCGCTTCTCATCCCATTTTGGCAGTATAAATATACTGGCTTATCAGGACGAATTTCACTTTTTCTCATCTTTAGCTGTGATAGTGGAATATTTCTTGCACCGAGTACATGACCAGCCTCATATTCATTTGGTTCACGTACATCAATCAACTGTGCCTTTCTGTATCCTTGGCGGAATTCATCCTGGCTTACAGTTTTTACAATGCGACGTTGATAAAGCCACATAACCACTGAATATACAAGGAATGCGACTAAAACGATGAGAAGAGTATAAATCATTGTCAATTCTCATTTCTCCTTTCAATTACTTACACTATCTCTATTATATCTATCAACCCTTCTAGTAGTAAAGTAAATACTTATAATATATCCATAACATTTCTTTAATTAAATTTATTTCCATGCAAGTTACTTTTAAATAGGCTTTCTTTTTGATATCCTTAGTAGGGATTTAATGTAATTATACATAGAAAAAGAGGGTTCGTTATGGTAAAAGAAACATGGAGATTTATTGATTCAGGCAATCATTCTCCTTCTTTTAATATGGCATTAGACGAAGCGTTATTAGAATGGCATTCTAAAGGAGTTTTTCCGCCGGTGATTCGTTTTTATGGCTGGAATCCTGCTACTTTATCTATTGGATATTTTCAGAAGGTAGAGAAAGAAATTGACTTACAAGCGGTTAAAGAATTAGGTCTTGGATTTGTAAGAAGACCAACTGGTGGAAGAGGCGTTCTGCATGAGCATGAATTGACATACAGTGTGATTGTTACAGAAGAACATCCTAATATGCCGAAAACAGTAACAGAAGCTTATCGGGTCATTTCGGAAGGTATATTAAAAGGGTTTCACTTTTTAGAATTAGATGCCTATTTTTCTGTGCCGAAAACAGAAGAACAAAAAAATAATTTGAAAAGTCCAAGATCCGCAGTATGCTTTGATGCGCCTAGTTGGTATGAATTAGTAGTTGAGGGAAGAAAGGTCGCTGGGAGTGCACAAACGAGACAACAGGGTGTTATTTTGCAGCATGGTTCTATTTTATTAGACTTAGACGAGGATAAATTATTCCGTCTATTTAAGTATCCAAATGACCGCGTCAAGGAAAGAATGCAAAAGGCTTTTAAGAGTAAAGCGGTAGCTATTAACGATTTAACATCGAGAAACATTTCCATTGAGATGGCGAAAGAAGCTTTTAGAAAAGGCTTTGAAGAAGGGTTGGATATTCAGTTAGATAATTATCAGTTAACTGATGAAGAATTAGAATATGTAAAAAAAATCGCGAAAGAAAAATATGAAAGCGATGAATGGAATTTTAGACGATAAATAGATCTAAATTTTTGAGCACGAAATTCTTTTATTAGAATTTCGTGTTTTAATTGCTTTTAAAAATGGTTGCTTAAACAAAAAAATACAATGCTTTCGTATCATTTTTACATGTCGAAAAATTTTTTTGGAGAGAAAAGATTAAGATAAACAAGCTAATATCAATGGATTATCCTATATTCCAATAAGCAAGTGCGAAAAAGGACGAAATTTCTATTTTTATGTCTAATTATCTATGTATCTCTTTCTTTTTCTTTAAAATCTACTTTTTTTTGGTGTTTGACAAATCGGTAATTTTTTAAATATACACAATATATGGGTATTGATTTTTATAATGAATACTATATGTTGATTTTATGTGTTTGATGTGATAGTTTAAGGGTATTAATAAAAAAATGCTAGATATCTAATTATAGATTTATATACAAAGATTATTTTTCAACAACTATTAGTATCTGCTCTACTTTTTATATGAATGAAGGGGTTGTGTGTATGTCAGTAATGTTAAGTCAAGGTGTGAAGGTAGATATAGAAAAGCTGAATAAGGATATTGCTTTATTTCCGGAGGTTTATCCAATTACCCCAGATATGAAACTAACTCATAAAGGCGTTTCTCGACTTGTCATGCTTGACCGTTATACGTATAAAGATACAGAGAAAATTACGTTATCAGCTGGCGATTTTGTTGTATTAACGATTAAAGAAGATCCGAAGTTTCCAGCAAGAGGATTAGGGTTCATTCAAGAAATTGACCATATTCTTAATACAGCGAAGGTATTAGTGGAAGAAGATTACCGTGGCGTTCTTGAAGGAGAAGAAGGAGAAACGGGTGTCATTGTTCGTTCCTTAGATGTAATTGAAAAACCGTTGGAAATTTATTATGAGCAAATTGCAAAACGAAACGCTACTGGTCTTGCATCTGTAGAAAAGACAGAAGAGAAAAGAAAAGAATGGTTCGAAAAGTTTTACAGTGAGCTTGTTCATTTGAACTTTATCCCTGCAGGTCGTGTATTATATGGAGCTGGAGCAGGAACAGATGTTACGTATTTCAACTGTTATGTAATGCCTTTTGTTCAGGATTCAAGAGAAGGTATTTCCGAGCATCGTAAGCAGGTTATGGAAATCATGAGTCGTGGAGGCGGTGTTGGAACAAATGGATCTACGCTAAGACCTCGTAATACACTAGCAAAAGGAGTTAATGGTAAATCATCTGGTTCTGTTTCTTGGTTAGATGATATTGCGAAATTAACACATTTAGTGGAACAGGGCGGTTCTCGTCGTGGTGCTCAAATGATTATGCTAGCTGATTGGCATCCAGATATTATTGAATTCATTATTTCGAAAATGCAAAATCCACGTATTTTACGTTTCTTGATTGAAAATACGCAAGATGAAACAATTAAAAAATATGCACATGATAAATTGAAATTTACTCCTTTAACAGAACAAGAACGTTCTATGTATCAAGGCATTCTAAATTATAAAAATATCCCTGGGCAAGGTGGTTTTAACGAGGGTATTTTCCGTGATGCAGAAGAAAAGCTATCAAGCGGCGGTACTTATGCTGTTCATCAATCAGAATTTTTAACAGGTGCAAACATTTCTGTCTGCTTAACAAATGAATTTATGGATGCAGTGGAGAAGGATGAAGAATATGCACTTCGTTTCCCTGATGTTGAAAGCTACGATAAGGAGCAAATGCAATATTATAATGAAGAATGGCATAAAGTTGGCGATGTAAGAGAATGGGAAGCAGAAGGAAATAAAGTTCGTGTTTATCGTAAAATAAAAGCGAAGGAATTATGGAACTTAATTAATATCTGTGCAACTTATTCTGCAGAGCCAGGTATCTTCTTCATTGATAATGCAAATGAAATGACAAACGCTACTAGCTATGGTCAAAAAGTTGTGGCGACAAACCCTTGTGGAGAGCAGCCATTAGCTCCATTTAGTGTATGTAATCTAGCTGCTGTTAACCTTGCAGAAATGGCAGATAAGGAAAACAAAACAGTTAATTTTGAAAAGCTGAAGAAAACAGTAGAAATAGGCGTAAGAATGCAGGATAACGTAATCGATGCAACTCCTTACTTCTTGGAAGAAAATAAAAAGCAAGCGCTTGGAGAACGTCGTGTGGGGCTTGGTGTTATGGGTCTTCATGATCTCCTGATTTACTGTGAAACAGAATATGGAAGTGCAGAGGGAAATGTCTTAGTAGATAAAGTATTTGAAACAATCGCAACAACTGCATACAGAGCATCTATTGAGTTAGCGAAAGAAAAAGGCAGTTTCCCATTCTTACAAGCGGAATCAGAGGAAGAGGTTGCGAAACTACGCGATGCCTTTATTCATACTGGCTTCATGAAAAAAATGCCTGAGGATATTAGAGAAGGTATTCTTCAATATGGTATTCGTAACTCTCATTTATTAACAGTAGCACCTACAGGCAGTACTGGTACAATGGTTGGGGTATCAACTGGTCTTGAGCCATACTTCTCCTTCTCTTATTTCCGAAGCGGAAGACTTGGAAAATTCATTGAAGTGAAAGCAGATATTGTTCAAGAATATTTAGATGCGCATCCGGAAGCAGATCCAAATAATCTTCCAAATTGGTTCGTTGCTGCAATGGATTTGGCTCCAGAGGCACATGCTGATGTTCAATGTATCATTCAAAGATGGATTGATAGCTCTATTAGTAAAACGGTAAATGCACCAAAAGGATATAGTGTAGAGCAAGTTCAAAAAGTGTATGAAAGATTATATCGTGGTGGTGCAAAAGGCGGAACTGTTTATGTGGATGGCTCTCGCGATAGTCAAGTACTAACATTAAAAGCGGAAGAAAACACATTTGAAGAAACACAACCACAAAAGCATCAAGAACCACATGTAGTTCTTGTCGATACGATAAATGAGTTAAAATCAACAAATGTAACGATTGGTTCAGAAATCGGCGATACTTGTCCTGTATGCCGAAAAGGTGTAGTAGAAGAAATCGGTGGATGTAATACTTGTACGAATTGCAACACACAATTAAAATGTGGCCTTTAATACGCAGATATTGGTCATAATGAATAGATCTTCAGTTTGAAATTATTACTTTTATGAATAAAGCTACAGAAAGAGGCTGAGCAATTGTCAGCCTCTTTATATATATAAAAGCAGGGTTAATCTAGATTAAGGAAAGCGATATTAAGGTGTTTTCGCTCATCGCTCATTATTTTTTACAATATTTTAATAAAATCCATATGGTGGGACGCCATATCCGTAACCATATGGTGGATAACCATATCCTCCATATAATGCTGGACCAAGTAATGCCCCTGTTGCAAATCCTCCTAACAAGCCTAAGCCAAGTCCTAAGCCAGCTCCTCCAAAGCCGAACCCAGGTCTACCGAATCCAGGTCTACCAAACCCAGGTCTGCCAAATCCACCAAAACCAGGTCGTATTCTTCTAATATCTTGTGGATAAATGAATTGATTTTGCATAAAAATCCTCCTCTTTTTTTATCTTCAAAACAAGATACTGCACTTATCTACTTCGAAATAGTTTATGTGTCTATACACTATATTGATTGATACAAATGCCTAAACCCAATATGCATTTACTGCATCCTATTTAAAGTGAATACGATGACCATAAATAAAAGAATGACATTTAACTTGTCTTCTGTACTATTTTCTAATTACGAATACTAAATTGGAGTATAAAGGTCTAGGGTCCATAAAAATGAAAAACCTTTCGAAGTCCCATTTGCTTGTTAAAAGGAGTGAATTTTATGTATATAGACGGGGTCTTTTCTGGAGGAGGAATTAAAGGGCTAGCTTTAGTGGGAGCATATGAAGTTGTAGAACAACGAGGATTTCAATTTGCTCGGTTGGCAGGAACTAGTGCAGGTTCAATCGTTGCTGCCTTAATTTCCGCAGGGTATACGAGTAGAGAAATAGCGGAATTATTGGAGGATTTGGATTTAAATACCTTTTTAGATGAACGACAATTGCTCATTCCTTTTCCACTTGCAAAATGGTTTTTTCTATATTGGAAGTTAGGGTTATATAAAGGAGAAGAACTGGAAAAATGGATAGAAAGTAAATTGGCCGTAAAAGGTTTAAAAACATTTGCAGATATACCCCCACATACTTTACGCTTTATTGCTTCAGATATTACAAATGGTGTATTAATGATTCTACCAGACGACTTGCCGAAATACGGAATCAATCCCCAAACTTTTTCGATTGCAAAAGCGATTAGGATGAGTTGTAGTCTGCCTTATTTTTTTGAGCCAGTAACTCTTGGAAATAAGTCAAATAAAAATGTGATTGTTGATGGGGGAGTGCTCAGTAATTTCCCAATGTGGTTATTTGATCAAGAGAATGTACTGAAAACAAGACCTGTTTTAGGCGTTAAATTAAGTCATAGTATAAGGGAGCATCCAAAGCATAAAATCAAAAATGCTATTGATTTATTTGCAGCAATGTTTGAAACGATGAAAGATGCACATGATTCCCGCTATATTTCCAGGAAGCATGAGAAAAATATTATCTTTGTTCCAACAGAGGGGGTACTCGCAACAGAATTTGCACTTACAAAAGAAGATCAAGTAAAACTAATACAGTTAGGAAGAGATTGTGCTACGAAATTTTTTGAAAAATGGGCTTATTAAAACATGATGGGGCTATATCCTAAAGGCTCTATCTATATAGCAAAAAAGAATCGAGCCCTCTATAAAGAAGCCCGATTCTTTTTTTTGCTCTTCTTCCCTTCAATAACAGTTAAATGTGCAGTGCTTTTACTACGTTTATGCTTGTTGGCTTTTAAGGAAGAGGATTTAGTTGAATGTTGCTGCTGTCCTGCTGGTACCTTTTCTCTTGTTTGTAGCCGTTTTTTTGATTTCTTTGCAGCTTTTAGAAAAGCTCTTTGCTCTCTTTTTTGCGGACTAGTTGTATTGAAATGGCGGAAAATGAACCAAATAATAGCACCTACAGCAACAATGACAGCAATGTTTAGAAAAAATCCAGCAGGATTTTTTATTAAACTAGTAGTTAAGCCAATGAAAGCAAGGAGAAAAATACTCCCAAATAAGATAATTGAAAATCGGTTCTTCAAAAAGCCACCTCCCTAAAAGCATGATGAGCATTTTTTCTAACTTTTAAACTATTATTAAGAAAAGTTTATTCAAAAAAAGCCAAATTGTTCACAAGAAAAAGTTTTCAGAAAAAAGATTTTTAAACGGTAATAAAACTATATAAATAGGGAAGATTCTTTTATAAATTATTTAACAACTGTCTTTGAAACCTGTGCTTCCGTTTCTTCCTCGCGTTTCTTTAATTCGGAGAAGGAAAGTATAGCAACTTCCACTTGATCATCACTTGGTTCTTTTGTTGTTAATAATTGTAGCCATAGACCAGGCAATCCAAGATATTTTAAAACTGGGACATTTCTTAATTTATTGGTAAACTGTAATACCTCAAAGGAAATTCCAAGCACGACTGGAATCAAAGCAATACGAATAAGTACTCTGTCTAAAAGGTTGTCTGGATAGAAAAATAAATAGAGAAATAACCCAACAATTACCGTGAACAGAATAAAACTTGATCCACAGCGATAATGTAACCTTGAAGCCGACTGTACATTTTCTATTGTTAATTCTTTCCCACTTTCATATGCATTAATAACTTTATGTTCAGCACCATGATACTGAAAAACTCTTTTAATAATAGGAGTCAGTGAGACAAAATAAATATATCCAAGTAAAAGAATTAGCTTAAAAAAGCTTTCTAATAGTATTTGCGCAACATGTCCAGAAATAATCGGCATAAACATAGCTGCTAGGAAAGTCGGAATAAGCGTAAAAATGAATTTTCCAAATAAAAAGGAAAGTACACCAAGAACTGCTACTCCTAAAATCATGGATACTTTGGAAGGCTCTTGTTCTTCCAATTTATAATCTTCAGAAGGATCAACATCATAGCGATCCGTTGAAAAATTTAAATGCTTTGTTCCATTTCCGCTTGATTCAATAATGGCAATAATACCTCGTAAAAATGGTATTTTTTTTAATTTTGCTAGCTTGGTATTATACGTTCTAGGAAGATGAAAATAATCAACAGTCTGATCTTTGCGTCTTATGGCTGTGACATAATGATGTTTTCCACCAAACATCACACCTTCTACAACTGCCTGACCTCCGTATAATGGTTTTTGTTCACTTGACATGTATAACAGCACCAACCTCAGGATAATTTAGGTGAAAACAACTTAATTTTTTCATCTGTAAGATTTTTATGGTTGTATATCCCCTAATACTATATTACTAAAAAATTCAAAAAACCACTAGCAAGACATCCCATCCTTTGTGAATAAACCTTTTAATCAAACGCTAAGATAAACATGCAAGGAAAGAAAAGGATTGGGACATACTAGGGTTGGAGGTGGACATTATGGATAATCAACAACAATCACATGAAAAAGGAAGACCGATGTCTTTTATCGCCTTAGTAATTTGGACAGGCATGTTTGGAGGGATATTCTGGTCGCTTATTGGGTACATAGGATATGTTTTTCATTTTACAGAAATACGCCCTAATATCCTCTTAGAGCCTTGGGCGATTGGCAGTTGGAAATATGGCTGGCTTGGAACGGTAATCAGTATCGTCTTCATAGGTTTTTTTTCAACTGGAGCAGCATTTGCTTACTATTTGATGCTAAGGAAATTTAAAACCGTCTATATAGGAATTGGATATGGGATTGCATTGTTTATTTGTGTTTTTGTCATTTTAAACCCTATATTTCCAAGCATGGCCCCATTTCTAGAGCTGAAAAGGGATACAATCATTTTTTCCGCATGTTTATATGCCCTTTATGGTGTATTTGTGGGTTATACAATCTCTTATGAAGAAAGTGAAATTCAACTAAAAGAATGGAAGGAAAAAAAGCCGTCAACTAATTTAACAGGTAATGAAGGGCAATAAAATCATTTTCTTAATTTCTTGAAAAGTGGTTATGCCCTCTTACTCAAGGCTTTTATTTAGCTAGTTAGGGTGTCTAAAATCTTTATTTGCTAGCTATTTTGCCTGTATTATAAAAGTATTTATGTTAAAATAATTTCATGAGTGTACTTTTTTCATCATTCAGATTTTTACCTTATCTAGAAGTTGTTAAGGCTATAGAAAGCATGTGCCTCTAGGCAAGTGTATAAAATAAGGGAGAGGGTTATAATGGAGAAACTTAAAAGAGTAAGAGAAGTACTAGCAGAAGTTGGGGCAGATGGTATTTTAATAACAAGTACATATAACAGACGTTATGTTAGTAATTTTACAGGATCTTCAGGAGCTGTATTAATCGGCGGAGAGAAAGCTTTATTTATCACAGACTTCCGTTATGTGGAACAGGCAGGAAATCAATGCAGTGGATTCGAAGTTGTTCAGCATAAAGGGGCAATTCTTCAAGAGGTTGCAAGTCAAGCAGAGAAATTGGGAATAAAGAAACTAGCTTTCGAACAAGATTATACAACCTTTACTCAATATAAGGAGCTAGAGTCTGTTGTAAAAGGAGAATTAGTGCCAGTTTCAGGTATAATTGAAAAGTTACGCTTGATTAAGACTAATGAAGAGATTAAGATATTAAAGGAAGCTGCTAAGATTGCTGATGCTGCTTTCACCCATATCCTTGATTTTATTAAGGTAGGGAAAACAGAATTGGAAGTTTCGAATGAATTAGAGTTTTTTATGAGAAAATTAGGCGCCACTTCATCCTCCTTTGATACAATTGTTGCATCAGGGACAAGATCTGCATTGCCACATGGTGTTGCAACCGACAAAGTAATTGAAGCTGGTGATTTTATTACATTAGATTACGGTGCTTATTATAATGGCTATGTATCAGATATTACGAGAACCATTGCTATCGGTAACCCAGATGAGAAATTAAAAGAGATTTATGATATCGTATTAAAAGCTCAACTAAAGGGAATGGAAGGCATTAAACCAGGAATAACAGGTGTCCAAGCAGATGCACTGACTCGTGATTACATAACTGAAAAAGGCTATGGGGAATATTTTGGACATACTACAGGTCACGGAATTGGGCTAGAAGTTCATGAAGGACCTAATTTATCCTTCCGAAATAATGCTCCTCTAGAACCAGGTATGGTCGTAACAGTGGAACCAGGTATTTATATCGCAGGACTTGGTGGAGTGCGTATTGAAGATGATACAATAATAACAAATAATCATAATGAAGCTTTAACCCATTCAACTAAGGAACTGATTATTTTATAGGAGGATTACTGCATGATTTCAGTAAACGATTTTAAAACAGGTTTAACAATTGAGGTAGACGGTGGGATTTGGCGCGTACTTGATTTCCAACACGTTAAGCCTGGTAAGGGAGCAGCGTTTGTTCGCTCTAAATTAAAGAATTTACGTACTGGAGCTGTTCAAGAAAAAACATTTAGAGCTGGCGAAAAAGTTGCAAAAGCGCAAATTGACAATCGCAAAATGCAATATCTATATGCTAATGGTGACCAGCACGTATTTATGGATGTAGAATCTTATGACCAAATTGAGCTTTCTGATTCTGTAATCGAATACGAACTAAAATTCTTAAAAGAAAATATGGAAGTCCATATTATGATGTATCAATCCGAAACTCTAGGTGTAGAGCTTCCAAATACGGTTGTATTAGAAGTTACTGAAACAGAACCTGGAATTAAGGGAGATACGGCATCTGGTGGTACAAAACCTGCAGTGATGGAAACAGGATTAACTGTTCAAGTTCCTTTCTTTGTTAATCAAGGGGATCGTTTGATTATTAACACAGCTGAAGCAAGCTACGTTTCTCGTGCTTAATACTTAAAAATGACATCCTAATTTTACCATTTGCTTTCCAAAGGAAATTCATGTATGATAAAACCATAGAAGCTGCGTTGTACGTTATCGTATGAAGTTTCAACCTTTATCGATAATTAGGGAGTTCTATATTAAAGAAGGATCAGCAGGCCTAATGCCATTTGTCATTAGGACATATGATGAGAGCTTTTGCGAACACCCACCTGGTGGAGCAGGTTTTGAAACTCCATACATCTAAGCGGCAAATGCGGCTGAAAAAGGAGGTAATCAATTGATTACCTCCTTTTTCTATGGGATTTTGACAAAAAGAAATAGCTAATCAATAAAGACAAACATGCTCTAATTTAGCTTTTAAGTGATACGGCTCTTTTATTTAATTGAGTTTTTGAATATATGTCTATGTGCCGACGAGGAAAGCTGATCATATAGATAACTTTATTTCCATTCGAAAGAAAAGATATGGATAAAGATTTACCTTGCCTTTGTGTATACACTACTCTTTTTATTACAGGAGAAAGTAGAGTAAGATAGCTAAAAGCTTATCCTACTCTTAGTTTTTGTCCTGGGTATATTTTATTAACATCCTTCAATTGATTCCATTTCTCTATTTTACTAACACTTGTATGAAAAGTCTTCGCAATTTGGCTGACGGTATCTCCTTTTTTTACTACATAATAAACAGCTTGTGTGGAAGGTATTTTGATTTTCTGTCCTACTTTAATTAGGTTCGGGTTTGCTATTTGATTGTAAGCTGCAAGAACTTTAATTGTTGTTTTATATTTTCTACTAATTTCATATAATGTATCTCCTTTTTTAACAATATATTCATTGTTACTAGAAGGAATGGCTTGAGTATCTGATTCGAAATAAGAAAGTGGGTTTACTGCGTTCGTTTTATTGATATTCCAACGGCCGATGTGTAATTCAAAATGTAAATGCTGACCGGTTGAATCTCCTGTATTACCCATAATGCCAATAACTTGTCCTTTTGTTACATATTCTCCGACCTTTACTTTCCGAGAACCACTTTTTAAGTGGGCATAAACCGTTTCATATTCTTGGCCAGAAATGTTATGAAGAATCATGATACATTCTCCGTAACTTGTTGAAAAATAGGATTTGGTCACCTTGCCGTCAGCACATGCTCTAATCGCATTTATTCCATTTTGTGCAAAGTCAATTCCAAAATGCTTGTCCTTACCTGTAGAACGGAATCCATTTGATATATATGTCACAGAAGTTGGTTTTAAAAACATAAATAATCACCTCATGATAGAATATGTTGAAGTGATTATTTACGTTTGGATGTTTACCATATTAATTAGCAAAAGGATAGCCCATAATGGAGGCAATTTTCTTGGGAATATCGGTATTATCTAACACCCCATGAAATTCTTCTGCCCCCATTCCAAATGCGAAGACAACAATCATATTACTTGTATGCCCCCCTGTAGTGCTAAGCTGTTGTACTTCTGGTTGGAGGATACCGCCGTGATAATGGTTCGCAATAATACTTCCAATTTGCCAGTCGATTTGTTGCTCGCGATAGACTTGTTCTTTCTTCGGTAATTTGTTTGTTTGAAATTTGGCAAGCTCTTCATTAGTTATATCCATTGCTGCATAGTCTTTAAAGACCTTTCGTATACTTTTTTCCGTATAGTGATTACTTGTTTTTTTCTTCGTTAGTTGCTGAGCCATGTAATGAGGAGATGCAGTAATGTTTTTAAGTGCATTTATATCCATTGCTTCAGTGGCAGAAACCCCCATCGTTTCGTGGTCAGCGGCAACAACAACTAATGTATCTTGTTGTTTATTAGCCCACTCCACACAGTATTTAACCACTTCATCGAAGGCAATTGTTTCTTTCCATATTCCTGTAATATCGGATGCATGGGAGGCGTGGTCAATACGACCTCCTTCAATCATGGCAAAAAAACCTTTCTCGTCTTTTGATAGAATATCGAGTGTTTTTTTAGTCATTTCCTGTAAGGTTGGTTCTGTTGTTTTGAGTAGTTCACGATCTAATTGAAAATTTAAGTGAGCATCTCCAAAAAGCCCGAGAATTTTATTCGAATTTGTTTTTTCTAATTGATCTGCAGTTGAAATATAACGATACCCTGCGTTTTTGTATGCATCAATCAGGTCAATCCCTCTTTTATCTTTTCGAGTAAAGTATTTTTTGCCTCCTCCCATAATGATATCTACTTTATTGCTTAATTGTTGCTTGGCAATTTCCTCTTGGTCTGCCCATCTATTATTGACACTTGCAGTAAAGCTTGCTGGTGTTGCATCTGTTACCGAATTAGTAGTAATGATTGCTGTTCTTTTTCCCTCCTTTTTAAATATATCTAAAATGCTGTCTTCGTTTTTTCCATTTGGTGTAATGCCAATCATCCCATTATTCGTTTTCTGTCCAATCGCAAGAGCAGTTCCCCCGGCTGCAGAGTCGGTAACCCGATTATTGCTGGAAGATGTATGGACAATCGCTGTGTAGGGGAGTGTTTCCATAAAAAGTTTTCCTTTTACTCCATGCTCCAATAAGCGAGCAATCTCCATTTGCCCGATACCCATACCATCTCCTATGAGCAATATAACATTTTTAGGTTTATCCTTTTGTTCTTTGCTTAAAGCGGGCTTATCTACAACTGGTTGAACAGAAAGGAAGAACCCTAAACTAATGGAAAGGAAAACGAAAAGTAGCTTTTTCAAATTTTTATCCTCCTAGGCGTTTGACGTTTAATCTTGTATAGCTTTTGAAAAAAAGCATTTTTTAATCCCTATTTACCTATCTTTGCGAGGTTCTTAAATAAATTACATGTATAAAAATAAAGGAATCAAACAGGAAATGACATAAAAAAGGTAGACGAGCATACATTTTAATAAGTCATCCTATGTATGTTATGTGGAGGGAAGTTTTCTTCTGTATATGAATAATGAATAGCAGCCAGAATTAACTTTGCAAATTTACAACCAATAAAATCAATGAAAAGCTGAAAAAAGCAGAAATCTTATAGCAAAGGAGGAATTTTTTGTGAATACTATCTATTCTTTTTTGCCTAAATCTATTGAAAATCAAATACTCACAATCCCTCCATCTGAAAGATTAGGTATGGAAGAGATTCGAGTTCGGATAGGCAGACCTTTAGAAGTATTTGTAAATGGACATTCTATCTTTTTTCCATTTATTGTTTCGAAAGAGGATGGGAACCAATTACTAAATAAAATAAGTCGATACTCGGTTTATACAATGGAAGAAGAATTGAAAAGAGGTTATATCACTGTTCAAGGTGGGCATCGTGTTGGACTTGCGGGCAGAGTTATTTTGCAAGATAGCAAAGTGAAGGCAATACGGGATGTAGCTTCTTTCAATATTCGTATTGCAAAGGAGAAGATCGGAATAGCTAATCCATACATTCCCTATTTATATGATAAAGGAAAATGGCGGCATACGATGATTATTGGACCCCCGCAGACCGGGAAAACGACCTTATTAAGAGATATAGCTAGATTAATTTCATCTGAGGAAGAGCATTCGTTACGTAAGCCAGCGAAAGTAGGGATTGTGGATGAACGATCCGAAATTGCAGGGTGTATGGATGGAATACCTCAAATGACGTTTGGCCAACGCATAGATGTTCTGGATGCTTGTCCAAAAGCGGAAGGAATGATGATGATGATTCGTTCCATGAGCCCAGATGTCCTGATTGTAGATGAGGTAGGTCGAAAAGAAGATGAAGAAGCAATCCTAGAAGCTGTTAATGCCGGTATTCAATTAGTAATGACAACACATGGATCAAGTTTGGAAGAAGTAAAAAAACGACCGATGCTTTCTAGGATGATAAAAATGGGCATATTTGAACGCTATATTGAATTAAATAGAAAGAAGGGTCCTGGTACAATAACAGCAATAAGAAATGGACAAGGCCAATTATTAATGGATGAAATGAAGGTGAAATAAATGGTGAAAATAATTGGCGCTATCTTGATTCTTGCTTCAACAAGCTGGGGTGGAATGGAATTTTCAAAACTATTAAGCCAGAGACCAAAGCAAATAAGGGCACTAAAATCAGCACTTCAATCATTAGAGGCGGAGATTATGTATGGACATACCCCGTTACATGAAGCTTCCAGAAGATTAGCAGAACAATTAAGTGATCCACTAAGTTCTTTTTTTGGAAGTTTTGCGGAGCGCTTAATCAAAGAAGATACAACTGTCAAAGAAGCGTGGAGTTTATCTTTACATGATATTTGGAAAAAAACGGCGATGAAAGATACTGAATTAGAAATCATGAAGCAATTCGGTGAAACATTAGGCAGGCACGACCGTTTTTCACAACAAAAGCAAATAATGCTTACGCTGACTCATTTAGAAAGAGAAGAAGAAGAGGCAAGAGAAATACAAGGAAAATATGAAAAAATGGTAAGAAGCTTAGGATTTCTGTCCGGTCTGCTGATTGTCATTTTATTGATGTAGTTTTTAGGAGGAGACTTTTATGGGCTTAGAGGTCGATATTATATTCAAAATCGCAGGAGTAGGAATCGTCGTAGCTTTTTTACACACAATCCTCGACCAAGTTGGCAAGAAGGAGTATGCACAATGGGTTACCTTATTTGGATTTATTTACATTTTATTTATGGTAGCGAATATTGTAAATGATTTGTTTCAAAAGATAAAAGCCGTATTTTTATTCCAAGGGTAAAGGAGGATATCATCATTGAAATTCTTCAAATAGTTGGAATTGCATTAATTTCTACTTTTTTAGCATTGGTGGTAAAAGAACAAAAGCCCAATATTGCCTTTTTATTAGTTGTGTTTGTTGGCTGTGCAATTTTCCTTTTTCTTGTTGACCAAATAGCGGCAATTATCCAAATGGTAGAAAGAATTGCTTTAAATGCAAGGGTAAACACTGTTTACGTAGAAACAATTCTGAAAATTATTGGCATCGCCTATATAGCAGAATTTGCAGTGCAAATTACTAAAGATGCAGGACAAGGTTCTATCGCATCAAAGATTGAACTAGCAGGAAAAATCTTGATTTTAGCAATGGCGGTACCAATATTGACTGTATTAGTAGAAACAATTTTAAATATGATTCCAAGTTAAGTAGGAAACCGTTTATTTCGAGGTGGAAAAATTGAAAACAAAGTTGAAAGTCGTACTACTAATAATGGCAGCTATCTTTTTTCTCTATCAACCGATTGTACAAGCCTCACCTCATGAGTCACAAGAAGTACCACAGTCAGAAGCATTAAAAGAAACAAATGACGAAGGAATTGATCCAACAAAACTTGTTGAATCGCAATTGGAGTCATTAGATCTAAATGAATTAACGGAATTTTGGGATTCGGTTAAAACAGAATATGGTGGATTTTTGCCAGAAAGCCAAAAGGGAAGTCTATATGATTTTATGATAGGAAATAAAACTTTTGACTTACAAGGCTTTTTTCACGGCATGCTACAATTTGCATTTCATGAAATTATAGTAAATGGAAAATTATTAGGCTCGTTAATTCTGCTTACTATATTTAGTGTTTTACTGCAAATGCTCCAAAATTCGTTTGAGAAAAGCTCTATTAGTACTGTCGCCTATGCGATCGTGTTTATGGTTATCATTATTCTCGCATTGAATAGCTTTCATGTAGCCATTACTTATGCAAGTGACGCAATATCGAATATGACAAATTTTATATTAGCACTAGTTCCTTTATTGCTAGGGCTTATGGCAGCTTCAGGCGGAGCCATATCTGCAGCTTTCTTTCATCCCGTTATTCTTTTTTTAATGAATACAAGTGGGATGTTAATTGAATATATTGTGCTTCCTCTATTGTTTTTATCAACTTTACTTCACGTCGTAAGCAGTCTATCAGAACAATACAAAGTTACACAATTAGCTAATTTATTACGTAATATCAGTATAGGGATCCTAGGAACTTTCTTGACTATATTTTTAGGTGTTATTTCCGTCCAAGGTGCATCGTCAGCAATAACGGATGGAATTACGATTAAGACAGCTAAATTTGTAACGGGAAATTTCATTCCGGTTATAGGCCGAATGTTTACAGATGCAACAGATACAGTTATAAATGCTTCCTTATTGTTAAAAAACACGGTTGGAATAGCAGGAGTGGTAATTCTCCTCCTACTTGTTGCCTTTCCTGCGATTAAGATTTTAATGATTTCTTTTATTTATAAATTTGCCGCAGCACTTTTACAGCCAATTGGTGGAGGACCTGTTATTAAATGCTTAGATGTTATAAGTAAGAGTGTTATCTATGTCTTTGCAGCATTAGCAATCGTTTCCCTTATGTTTTTCCTAAGTATAACAGTAATCATTGTTGCAAGTAATATAACAATGATGGTGAGGTAGAAAGGAGGGGCAAGGATGAATTTTATTACAGAGTGGGTTACAAATATAATTCTGTTTATTTTGCTAGCAACTGTTGTGGACATGCTATTGCCAAACTCTACCTTTCAGAAATATGCCAAGATGGTCGCTGGATTATTACTAATAACTGTTATATTGACACCTGTATTTAAGCTGATATCTAGTGACTTTGAAGCTGTGTTCACTGCCAGTGCGATCGGCGAGCCAGAACAAAAAAATATGAATAATTCGATCGAATTGAAAAAAAGAGAAATACAAGCCTCACTTGATGAATATACATTAAATAAAATGGCTGTCCAATTAAAAGAGGATGCAAATGAGGAGTTGATAGCAAATTACGGAATGGAGATCAATTCGATTCAATTATCAATCGACAAAGAGAAGGATGTTGGGTTTCCTGAAAACTTAGCAGAAATGGTTATTCATATGAAAGAAAGCAAGGATCCACAAAACGTTGTGGAAGCTGTAAGCCCTGTTCGAATTGACACACAGCAACCTCTTCTTGACAAAAATGAATCGAAACAAATGGATACAGAAAGTATTGTTTCTTTTCTTTCCGAAAAATGGGAAGTGCGAGATGATGCAATTGTAATTATGTACGAAGGAGGGGAGGAGGAGAAAAATGGATAACAAGGACAAAGGGCCATTAAGCTGGTTAAAAAACGTACTGTCAAATGACGGGGATGAAAAGAAAAAAGGAAAAGCCACCTATCTTGTCATCGTTGTATTGTTTGGCGTAGCCATTATGCTTTTAAGCAACATGTTTTTTAAGGACAATAATAACGCCCAAGAAGTTGCCGCATTAAGTAATGATGCTTCCTCTGAAAATGCTCAAGAAACATTTGGACAAAAAGCCGATAGCAGCAATTTAACTATTGCTGATTATGAAGAACAATACAAGGAACAAATTAAGGAAGCGATAAATGCAATAGCAGGTGTCAAAGATGCGATTGTTTATGTGAATTTAGAAGGATCAGAAAAAAAAATATATGAAAAAAATAATTCTCAAACGATTCAAAAAACAGAAGAAGAAGATACACAAGGAGGAAATAGAAGCGTAGAAGAAACATCGAATGAGGAAACAGTGGTATTGGTGCCCAATGGGGATAAACAAGTTCCAATTGTAGTGGAAACGATGAAGCCTAAAATTGCTGGTGTACTCGTTGTTGCAAAAGGAGCTGAAAATATAAAAGTTAAAACAATGATTGTGGAGGCAGTTACTCGGGCTTTAGATGTTTCAAGCCATAGAGTTTCTGTACAGCCTAAACAAAACTAAGGGGGAATAATAGATGTTATTAAAAAAGCAAACAGTATGGTTATTAACGATGTTAAGTTTGGTTGTGGTATTGTCAGTCTACTATATCACATCCCCAGAATCTCGATTAAATGAACTTGCAACTAGCGAAGAAGAGAATACAGAAAATGCAACAACAAATGATGCAGAGGAAGCAGCTGCTGATAGTAACGGGGAAAGCACTGTTTCAACAACTGATTCTGAAGCAGTATTTGAACAGATGAGACTTGATTTAATGGAACAGCGTGACAAGATGAAGGAAGAATTAGTAACCATTCAAGGTTCAAAGGATAAAACAGCAGAAGAAAAAAATGAAGCTACAGAAAAGATTAAAGAGCTTCAGGAAATTACAGATAATGAAAAGATTATGGAAAGCCTAATTAAAGCAGAAAATTATGAAGATGTGCTTGTACAGACCTCAGATGATGGTACAGTGAAGGTAACCGTAAAAGCAGAAGAATTATCCGCAGAAGCAGCGAATGAAATTGTTCAGCTTGTTCGCAAAAATATGGATGCACCAAACGCTAATGTTGCAGTAAAAATTGATCCACAATAATAATATTTGTGAAAATGAGAGATAATGAATAGTTAGCGTAACTGTAGATACTTTTTGGGAAGTGTCTACAGTTTTTTTGTAAGGCGATTGTCCAAACAATCAGGAAAATAGACAATGGAATATAAGGTGTGTAACTAGTCAGCAAATTAAAGTAGAGGTGTTCAAAAAGAGAATGAAATAGAATAAATTAGGAAGAAAATAGAGCTTCTAACAGTAATTAATTTTTGCTCTTTTTACCTCTATAACAATAGTAAACGTTTTCTTTTAATTGTACACCTTGGATTAGTTATTTTAAAAAGATAGTGGTATGATAAGTATGTAGAAAGAGAGGAGATCCCCTTTCGACTCACATAATAAAAGGAAAAAAATGAAAGTAATAGTAGCAAAAAAGTCATATTTTAAAGATGGTTGTTGAATTATCATAAGGTCTTATCGTATGATATTAGTATCTAGTCCTAAAAGAATGATTTAAGGGGTGCAATTATATGTTAAATATTTCAGAAGTAAAAGAATTAATTAAATTAATAGATGATTCTACTATTAGTAAATTTTTATATGAACAAGATGGTGTGAAAGTCGAAATCAAGAAGAATGTTGGCGAAACAGTAGTTTCAGCGCCAGTTATTACAAAATCAATTCAACAACAAGAAGCAACAACGAAAGAAGTAGCAGTTGAAAGTGTAGTTGCAGAAACACCTGCAAAATCAATCGATGAAAACTTACATAAAATTACTTCTCCAATGGTAGGAACTTTTTATCAATCAGCTTCTCCAGACGCAGAGGCGTTTGTAAAAGTAGGAGACAAAGTGAAGAAAGACTCTGTTGTATGTATCGTAGAAGCGATGAAGCTATTTAATGAGATTACAGCAGAAGTAGATGGAGAGATTGTAGAAATCCTCGTTAAAGATGGAGAACTTGTAGAGTACGGAGAACCATTATTCCTAGTAAAGGCGTAACAAAGAGGGGTTTAGTCAATGATAAAAAAACTGTTAATCGCAAATAGAGGCGAAATAGCTGTCCGCATAATAAGAGCATGTCGAGAATTAGATATTCAAACTGTAGCCATTTATTCAGAAGCAGATAGTGAGGCTTTGCATGTACAAATTGCAGATGAAGCATACTGTGTTGGTCCAAAAGCTTCCAAGGATAGCTATTTGAATTTTACAAATATAATCAGCGTAGCAACATTGACTGGATGTGATGCTATTCATCCAGGATACGGATTTTTAGCAGAAAATGCTGATTTCGCTGAACTTTGCAGAGATTGCAAAATCACGTTTGTTGGCCCTAGTCCAGAGGCTATTAATAAAATGGGGACAAAAGATATTGCTAGAGAAACGATGCGTCAGGCTGGTGTTCCAATCGTACCTGGATCCCAAGGTATTATTAAAGATTTAGAAGAAGGAAGTACTTTAGCGAAAGAAATAGGTTATCCAGTAATTATTAAAGCTACGGCAGGTGGCGGTGGTAAGGGTATTCGTGTTGCTAAAACAGAAGAAGAACTAGTTAAAGGAATAAATATTACCCAACAAGAAGCTTTAACAGCCTTTGGTAATGCAGGCGTGTATTTAGAAAAATACATTGAGGATTTCCGCCATGTAGAATTGCAAGTACTTGCAGATAATTACGGAAATGTTATTCATTTAGGAGAAAGAGATTGTTCTATTCAGCGTCGATTGCAAAAACTCCTTGAAGAAACACCGTCTCCAGTTTTAACAGAAGAAATGAGAGAGAAAATGGGAGATGCTGCAGTTAAAGCTGCAGCAGCAGTTAATTACACAGGTGCGGGAACAGTAGAATTTATCTTTGACTATCAAAATCAAGCATTCTATTTCATGGAAATGAATACGCGTATCCAAGTAGAGCATCCAGTAACAGAGATGGTAACAGGTATTGATTTAATCAAAGAACAAATACTAGTTGCATCAGGCAAACCACTAGAATACAAACAAAAGGATGTTACATTTACTGGTTGGGCAATAGAATGTCGGATTAATGCAGAAAATCCTGCGAAGAATTTCATGCCTTCACCAGGGAAGATCAACATGTATTTACCACCAGGCGGATTAGGAGTACGTGTTGATTCAGCTGCTTATCCTGGTTATACGATCCCACCATACTATGATAGTATGATTGCTAAGGTAATTGCATATGGGTCAACTAGAAAGGAAGCTATTTCCCGCATGAAACGGGCGCTGAGTGAGTTTGTGATCGAAGGTGTAGATACCACGATTCCCTTTCACTTGAATCTCCTTAATCATGAAAAGTTTGTGGAAGGCAACTTCAACACAAAGTTTTTAGAAATGTATGATTTAATGAAATCAGAAGATTAAAAGGAGGAAAAGGTAATGAGCGAAACAACAAGTTTAGAAATGAACCAAGAGTATAATGGATTAGGTAAAGTAGAAATTGCTCCTGAAGTAATTGAGGTTATTGCAAGTATTGCTGCTTCTGAAGTGGAAGGTGTAGCACAAATGAGAAGCAATTTTGCAACTGGAGTAGTGGAAAAGTTTGGTAAAAAATTACACAACAAAGGTATAAAGGTTGACCTCAGTGAAGAAGGAATAAAAGTGGAAGTATATTGCGTGATGAATTTTGGTATATCTATTCCACAAGTAGCTCAGCAAATTCAAGATAATATTCGTCAGACATTAATTAATATGACTGGACTTGTTACAGAAGAGGTTAATATTCACATTGTTGGAGTTCAGTTTGAAACAGCAAAACAAGAAGCTGAATTACAACAAGAGATGTAAAGACACAGGCAAAGGAACGATAGCATAGCGTTTATATAGCAAAGGCTGAACAGGTAAGAGCAAAATAACTATTAATTGAGGGACTTCCTCATTAATAGTTATTACTGATAACCTGGACAGCCTTTGTTTTTGTGAAAATTACCTGTTAATAAGAACAGAATTCTAGGTTTTTTTCATGTAAGATAGAGTTTTGTTTTTATTTATGCTATTATTCATGTAGCATAGATAAATAGGTTGAAAAACCTATGGAAGGATTTTAAAGGAGCCATAAATAATGAAAAGAAGAACTGCCAGAGAAAAGGCCTTACAGGCACTATTTCAAATTGATATTAGTGATATAGATAAGGAAACAGCAATAGAACATGTTTTAGAAGGAGAAAAATCAGATTTATACCTTACCAAATTAGTGGATGGTGTATTAAGCCATCAAGTATCTATTGATGAAACAATAAAGCAATACCTAGAAAATTGGTCTCTAGAAAGAATCGCGAATGTAGACCGTAATGTTCTTCGTCTTGCTACGTATGAAATTATGTATAGTCAAGCAGATGATGTACCTGTAAATGTAGCAATTGATGAGGCTGTAGAGATTGCTAAACTTTATGGTGATGATCAATCTGGTAGATTTGTCAACGGTGTATTATCTAAGATTAAAGCTAATCAAGAGTAGTAAGAGAAACGATGGTTTGATTAATAGTATGAATATGTGACAATTCAAATTTTGTTTCCTTCTAGAACAAAAAATTTGATATCATCCTGAATTGTTTCCTTCTATAACCTATAAACATGAACGAAAAGGGATGTGGTGTATGGATACTACACCCCTTTTTCCATCCTGTAAAAGGAGTTTTTTATAAATGGAATCACGTTATTTAACGGTACATGCATTGACAAAATACATAAAAAGGAAATTTGATGCAGATCCTCATTTGCATGAGATTATGGTAAAAGGAGAAATCTCAAATTTTAAGCAGCATTCAAGTGGTCATATGTATTTTACCTTAAAAGATGAAAAGGCGAGGATTTTGGCAGTAATGTTTGCTCGAAATAATCAGCAAATGAAATTTAAGCCGGAAAATGGGATGAAAGTACTTATTAAAGCAAGTATCACAGTTTATGAATCAAGCGGGCAATATCAAATGTATGTTTCAGAAATGCAGCCAGACGGAATAGGTCAGCTTTATTTGGCTTATGAACAGTTAAGAGCAAAGTTGGAACAAGAAGGCATGTTTCGCCCAGATCATAAGAAAGCCATTCCTAAATATCCCAGAACAATTGGTGTAATTACCTCTCCAACTGGTGCTGCAATAAGAGATATTATTACGACAATTAAAAGACGATATCCCATTGCAAAAATAATGATCTATCCAGCACTAGTGCAAGGAGAAACAGCGGCTCCTTCTATTGTAAAGGCTGTTCAACAAGCTAATGAACAGGATTCTCCATTGATTGATGTCCTCATAGTAGGTAGAGGTGGCGGTTCCATAGAGGAATTATGGGCTTTTAATGAAGAAATCGTTGCCAGAGCCATTTACACTTCGAATATTCCAGTAATTTCCGCTGTCGGTCATGAAACAGACTTTACTATTTGTGATTTTGTTGCTGATATGCGTGCGCCGACTCCAACTGGAGCAGCTGAGCTTGCTGTACCCCATATAGATGAACTTGTAGAGCGTATTTTGACAAGGCAAAGTCGGTTGATTAGAGGGATAAAAGAGAAAGTTGAGTTACAGAAGCTTCGTCTAAATAGAATTCAGCGTTCCTATGCATTTCGTTATCCAAAGGTATTATATGACCAAAAAATGGAGCAGCTAGATAAACAGACAGAATTATTAACGCGTAATGTGCAAAGA
>Ga0182738_1001614_pt1 | contig 27924 bp, 27 predicted proteins | sample eDN5th30CBELigMG_FD_128876 | JGI IMG/M metagenome (GOLD analysis project Ga0182738, IMG submission 128876) | Enriched Miracle-Growth compost microbial communities from Emeryville, California, USA - eDNA 5th pass 30_C BE-Lig MG (version 2)... ...
GAAGGATAGATGCGTGGCCCCGCGATGCGCCCCTCGTCGATGGCGCGTTTCAGCGCGAATGACGGCCCGCCGACGTCGCGCACCGTCGTGAAGCCGCGCAACATCGTGCGCTCGGCTTCCTGCGCCGCCACCAAATGGACATAGGGGATATCCGCGGTCATCGCCACCATCTGCGAAATACCGGCGAGGATCGAGTGCCAGTGGGCATCGATCATACCCGGCATCAGGGTGCGCCCGCCGCAATCGATCACGTCCGCATCCGCGACCGGGTCCGAGGATGCGATCAGGGCCTTGATGAACTTGCCATCGACCAGCACGTCCTGACCTTCGACAAGCTTGCCGTTTGTCCCATCGAAGATATTCGCGTTCCGGAGCAGCAGTGGTTTTGCGGGACTTTGCGCGAAGGCGGGGCTGACAAGGCCAAGGGCGGGAGCAGCAAAGCTCGCCGCGATTCCACTCAGAACGGAGCGGCGCGACAACCCCTGGTCGATTCGCGCCAACACTTGCTGCGCCTGCGGGTTATGGCAGGCGCAACCCCGGCCGTGGATCAGGTGCTGGTATTTCTGACCAAGACGAATCGGCAAGACATGCTCCCTTCGCGTTCGCCGCTATTTATGTCATCAAGCAAGAATCAATCAACTCATTGAGTCGATTGGACTTCCCCAGCTAAAATCGTCTGGCGATATCGGACTGCAATTGATGGAGTAAAGTCATGATTTCGAAGAAGCGTCCGCGCGCGAGCGCCTGGATCGCCGCGCTCATGTCCACCGGCATGCTGGTTTCCTCGACAGCCGAGGCGTGTACGCGCTTTGTCTATCATGGCGTCGATGATCAGGTGATCACTGGGCGCTCCATGGACTGGAAGACGGATGTCGGGACGAATCTGTGGGTATTTCCGCGCGGCATGCAGCGGTCTGGAGAGGCGGGGCCGAACTCGATCCAGTGGACGTCGAAATACGGCAGCGTCATCGCATCAGGCTACGACATCGCGACAACGGACGGCATGAACGAGGCGGGACTCGTCGCCAACCTGTTGTGGCTGGTGGAATCTTCCTACCCCGAATACGATGGCAAGACGCTAGGCCTGACGCTTGCGGCATGGGCGCAATATGTGCTCGACAATTTTGGGACCGTACAGGAAACGGTCGATGCTCTGGCCAAGGAGCCCTTCACCGTCGTCACGGACAGCGTGCCGGGTGAAGAGAGACTTGCCACCCTGCATCTCTCGCTCTCGGACGCCAGCGGCGACAGTGCCATCATCGAATATATCGACGGCAAGCAGGTCATTCATCACAGCCGCGATTATCAGGTGATGACCAATTCCCCCGTTTTCGAAAAGCAGCTCGCACTGAATGAATACTGGAAGCAGATCGGCGGCACGGTCATGCTGCCGGGCACGAACCGGGCCTCCGACCGTTTTGCGCGCGCCTCCTTCTACGTGAACGCGCTCCCAAAAAGCGAGAGTCCGGTGGAAGCCATCGCAAGCGCCTTCAGCGTGATCCGGAACGTCTCCGTTCCTTATGGCATCACGACACCCGACCAGCCCAACATTTCCTCCACGCGCTGGCGCACCGTTTCCGACCATAAGCGCAAGCTCTATTTCTTCGAGTCCGCGCTCACGCCGAATGTCTTTTGGATCGATCTCACGAAACTGGATTTCTCGGAAGGGACCGGAAAGGTGATGAAACTCGATCTAGGCCCCGACCAGACGCACATCCATTCCGGCATGACCAACGACCAGTTCAAGGAAGCCGAGCCTTTCAAGTTCCTGGGCCTTTAAACCAGGGTGCTGGGAAACCCGGTTCCGCTCCGCAAAAGCAAGACGGAGCCTCCGTCAGCGCAGCATTTGCGCCGGAAAAGCTGCTCGTTTCCCCTCGGCGAAAACCGAAACGATACGCAAGATGCGGCGCGCGCCGCATCTCGGATGGTTCCCAAGTCAGATGAAAGCGCTGCGGATCATACCGGTATCGCACAGGCCTCTCGCCGGTCTGTTTTATCAATTCAATCTTGAAGGTGAATATTCGACAAATGGTTTCCGAACAGGACCGCTTTGGCTTAGGTTGCAATGACTCTGGCCAAGGTGGCCTTGCCTTGGACCCTGCCAGCAACAACAGCGAGAACTGACGGTGCGCAATGTCCTTGCCATTTTTGTCGCCCTTATCGCCGGCGTGATGGTTTATCCGATGCTGGCTTCGGGACAATCGACGAAGGAGACCAATTTGTTCAGCGCGGCTGCGAATGACGATGTTGCGACGATCGGAACACTGCTGTCCAAAGGCGTCGATATCGACGCGCGGGACGGTGACGGGCGCACTGCCCTGCTGCTTGCGACCCACGGCAACAAGGTCGACGCCGCCAGGGCGCTGATCGACGCTGGTGCCGACGTCAACGCCAAGGACAACATCCATGACAGCCCCTATCTCTATGCCGGCGCACGCGGTCATCTGGAAATTCTGATGATGACGCTGGCGCATGGGGCCGATCTCAAAAGCACCAACCGCTATGGCGGTACGGCTCTCATTCCCGCTGCCGAACGCGGGCATGTCGAGACGGTGCGAACGCTGATCGAAGCCGGGGTCGATGTCGACCACGTCAACAACCTTGGCTGGACGGCGTTGCTTGAGGCCATCATCCTGGGCGAAGGCGGCAATGCGCACCGCCAGATCGTGGACCTGCTGGTGAAGGCCGGAGCCAACGTCAATCTGGCGGATCGCGATGGCGTCACGCCACTCCAGCACGCGCGTCAGCGCGGTTACAAGCAAATCGAGGCGATCCTCGTCGCGGCCAGCGCCCGATAAGAGGGCCGGAGAACATCATGGAAAACGAAAAACGCTTCCTGTGCGAAGCCATCGAGCTTGCCCATGCCAATGTCGAGAAGGGCGGACGCCCTTTTGGCGCGGTCGTCGTCAAGGACGGCGAGGTGATCGCCACAGGTGTGAACGAAATTCTCAGCACCAATGACCCGACCGCCCACGCGGAACTGACCGCTATCCGCGCGGCGAGCCAGAAGCTCGGTTCGCCCGATCTTCAAGGCTGCGCGGTTTATGCCAGCGGCCATCCCTGCCCGATGTGCATGGCAGCGATGCGGCTCGCCGGCGTCGGCGAGGTTGCCTATGCCTATTCCAATGATGACGGCACGCCGTTCGGTCTCTCGACCGCCGCGATCTACGCCGATCTCGCAAAGCCCTTCGCCGAACAGTCCATGAAAATCCGCTACGTCCCGGTTCGTCCGGAGACCGGCTTAGACCTTTATGCGGACTGGAAACGGAGACAGCAGGCCTAGGCAATGGAGAGGAAGGAACTGTCATCGTCCACTCGCCTGCTTCTGCTTGCAATCGTTGCGCTGGTCGGCCTCAATCTGCGGCCGTTCATCACCGGCGTCGGCCCTCTTGCTGGCAGCGTAGGTGCGGAGACCGGACTTGATCTCCAGGGCATGGCGCTTCTGACACTGGTGCCAATGTTGCTGATGGGATGCTTTGCCTTTGCCGGACCTTCTCTGCAGGCGCGGCTGGGTGCACGGCGGGCCATCATTGCGGCACTCGCCATCCTCGGCCTTGGCTCCCTGTTGCGCCTATCCGCATCAACCGGCTGGCAGATGGTCGGCACGGCAGCACTTCTCGGCCTCGGGGCGGCGATCGTGCAGGCCGTCTTTCCCGGCGTCATCAAGCGCCATTTTCCTCGGCATGTCAGCGTGGTCATGGGGCTCTATTCCGCAATGCTGATGGGTGGCGGTGCCATTGGCGCACAGATCTCGCCGATGATCGCGAACATCTCCGGAAACTGGCATCTGGGGCTTGCCTGGCTGGCAATCCCCGCATTTCTCGCTGCCGCCCTGGCTTTCCTTCATCTGCCGGACGACGGAGCACGCCAGCAACGCGGGAATGTCGCGATGACCCTGCTCAAGCGACCGCGCACCTGGCTGCTGATGGCATGCTTCGGCCTCGTCAACGGTGGCTATTCGACCGTCGTGGCATGGCTTGCACCCGCTTACCAAAGCCACGGCTGGAGCAGCTCCGCCAGTGGCGGTCTACTGGCGATCATGGCGGTCTGTCAGGCCGTTTCCGCGCTTCTTGCGCCTGCCCTGGCGAGCAGAAGCGACGATCGGCGCCTCTGGCTGTGGCTTACCCTGGCCATGCAGGCGACAGGCTTTGCCGGGCTCGCCTTCTGGCCGGAGGTCGCGCCACTTGTCTGGGCGGCTGTCGTCGGCGCTGGTCTGGGCGGTTGTTTTGCCCTCTCGATGATCGTCGCGCTCGATCACCTGTCCGACCCGGCGGAAGCGGGGGCATTGTCGGCGCTTATGCAGGGCGGCGGCTTCCTGCTTGCAGCGATGCCGCCCTGGATCGTCGCGGTCCTGCACGACCTGACCGGCGACTTCGTGGCCGGCTGGACGCTGCATCTGGTCAATGTCGCCGTGGTGATGGTGCTGACATACCGGCTTGCGCCACGCAGCTATGCGCACACCATGCCGGCAGTCGAAGCCGCGGCGAGAGCATGATCCCGAACCGAAGGACCGCGCCAGCGAAAAGTGGAAACCGATTTCGAAAAAGCCTCTACTCAAGACGATCCGGGAAACGTGTTGAGGCTCCGCTCAGCCAGTCGCAGGCAACGACTTCCGACGGCTACGTCCGGAAGACATCGCGCACCGTCCTGATGGTTCCGGCGTCGTTCACCCGATAGCCGGGCAGCTGCGAGATGGCTGCGTGGAATTCCTGGCTGCGCATCACTGAAAGCACGCGCTTGACGGCTTCCAGTTCCAGCGTCTCCCTGCGGCAGACGAAGAAATAATCCTCGGTCAGAAGCCGCACGAAATCGAGGCCGAACTGGCTGGCGGCCGCTTCCACGCCGAAAGCGACATCGGCCATTCCCGACGCCACATAGGCCGCCACCGCCGCATGCGTGAACTCGGCATGCTCATAGCCGTTGATGCGCGAAGGATCGATGCCATGCTGCGCAAGCAATTGCGCGAAGAGCATGCGCGCGCCCGAATCCGGATCACGGTTGACGAAACGGATTTGCGGATCGAGCAGCCGCTCGAGCGAGGTAATGCCCAGCGGATTGCCGGGCGCCACCATCAACCCCATTTCGCGGATGACGAAGCCGATGACGCGATGCCCGCCGGGGCTGAGCCAGCCCTTGGTGGCAGCGATGCTGCGCTTGCGCAACTCGCCCTGCGGCAGATGCATGCCGGCGAGGTCGCATCCGTCATGCGCCAGTGAAACCAGCGAGTTCTGGTTTCCGACATAACGGAAGTCGATGCCCATGCCCGGCTCCCGGCTGAGCAATTCGCGCAGCTTCGGCACCGCAAAGCCATGGCTGGCATGAACGCGCAGGATCAACCGCTGGTGCGGCAATAGCTGGTTGATCTCGGTCTCCAGCTCCTGCGACAGGTTTTGCAGGAGCGGACCAAGGCGTGCTTCCAGCCGCTGTCCGGCCCATACCAGCTTGTCGCCGAAGGGTGTCAGGCTCGTGCCGCTGCCCCGCTTGCGCACCGCCAGCGGCGTACCGAAGAAAGCCGACCATTTCTCGATCAGGTTCCAGGCATGCCGATAGGAAACCCCGGCGCGGTCGGCGGCCTTCGTGATCTTCCCGGTCGACTTTATCTCGGCCAGGAAGTCGAGCATGACCTGCAAGGACTGGGAGTCCTCGTCACGCCTGAACCGCCAGACGGGGTCGATCTCGATCCGGATCACCGCAATCCTCCCTGTTATTCCACGCGGCATAAATATGATTTGAAATTCATATATAGACCGTCACCAAATCGGCACTCGGGATCATGTATCAGCGGCCCGATATAGGCAACTTATATCTTATTCACATGCAATCATATCTTCCCTACCCTTACGGCGTCTTTCCTGCACGGATGTGCGTTGACGATAAATATGAATCAGATTTCATATATGGAGGAAGAGTCAGTGGTATATGTTTTTTCGGACTGGACCCAGAAACTGCTGATCGACGGCCGGCGCGTCGATGCCCTGTCCGGCCGCACCTTCGACACGGTCGATCCCTCCACCGGCAACATCATCGCCAAGATCGCCGAGGCCGACGCCAGCGATGTCGACATGGCCGTTCGCTCGGCTCGCAAGGCATTCGAGGGTGACTGGGGGCGCATGCGCGCCAACGAACGCGGGCCGCTTCTGCTCAAGCTCGCGGAGCTGATCCGCCGCGACGAGGACGAACTGGTGAGCCTTGAAAGCCTCGACAGCGGCAAGCCCGTCTCGGCGATCCGCCGTCAGGACCTGCCGGCGGTGATCGACACGCTGGTCTACTATGCCGGCATGGCCGACAAGATCAACGGCCAGGTCATCCCGGCGCGTCAGGACGCGCTGACCTATACGGTGCGCGAGCCGCTCGGCGTGGTCGGCGCCATCGTCCCATGGAATTTCCCACTGATGATCGGCATGTGGAAGATCGCGCCGGCGCTGGCCTGCGGCTGCACCGTGGTGCTGAAGCCGGCCGAAATCACCCCGCTGACCGCGCTCAAGATCGGCGAACTGGCGCTTGAGGCGGGCTTGCCCGCCGGCACGCTCAACGTGGTGCCCGGCTTCGGGAGGATCGCCGGGCAGGCCATCGTCGACCATCCCGATATCGACAAGGTCACTTTCACCGGCTCGCCGACTGTCGGCCGCCAGATCCTTCAGGGCGCGGCAGGCAATCTCAAGCGCGTGACGCTGGAGCTTGGCGGCAAATCGGCCAACATCATCTTCCCCGACGCCGATCTCGATGCGGCGGTGAAGGCGGCGGCGGCCGGCATTTTCTTCAATACCGGACAGGTCTGCTCGGCCGGCTCGCGTATTCTCGCCCATGAATCGGTCTATGACGAGGTGGTCGAGAGGCTGGCGGCCCGTGCCGGCACCGTTCGCATCGGCGATCCGCGCGACAGTTCCACCGGCATGGGGCCGCTGGTCTCGGAAGTGCAGATGAACCGGGTGCTGGATTACATTGACATCGGCAGGAAGGAAGGCGCGCGGCTGGTCGCCGGCGGCAACCGTCACGGCGAGCGCGGCTTCTATGTCGAACCGACCGTCTTTGCCGGGGTCGAGCACGAAATGCGCATCTCGCAGGAAGAGATCTTCGGCCCTGTCGCGACCGTCATCAGCTTCAAGGACGAAGACGACGCGCTGCGCATCGCCAACGGCACCGTCTACAGCCTCGCCGCCGGTGTCTGGACCGCCGATATCGGCCGGGCGCATCGCTTCACGCGGCGCCTGAAGGCCGGAACCGTTTGGGTGAACACCTACGGCACGACCGACATTCGCCTGCCCTGGGGCGGCACGCGCGACTCCGGCTTCGGCCGCGAACATGGCGAAGAGGCGATCGAGAACTTTACCGAACCTAAAGCGGTCTGGATCAACACTGGCCGCTGAATGTCTCGCGCCGAGAGGCGCGAGCCGGTTGCAACCGCAGGGCGCCCCCTTCGCAAAGGCTATATGCCAGGCGTCGGGGAAACCCTGCCCAATCCGAAGAAGATCAAGCCCTTATGCGTATCGCTATCATCGGACAACAGGCTTTCGGACAAAGCGTGCTCGAGGCATTCCTGGAACGCGGCGACGAGATCGCCGGCGTATTCTGCGCACCGGAAAAGCCGGGCGCGCGGCCCGACCCCTTGTGGCTCGCGGCCGAAAAGGCCGGCCTCAAACTGTTCCAGCTTCCCAGCCTCAAGGGTGAAGCGGCCGAAAACGCGTTGCGCGCGCTCGACGTCGATCTCGCAGTCATGGCCTATGTGCTGCAGTTCGCGCCGCAGTCCTTCGTCAATATCCCCCGGCACGGCACCATCCAGTATCACCCGTCGCTGCTGCCTAAGTATCGCGGGCCAAGCTCTATCAACTGGCCGATCATCAAGGGCGAAACGCAAACCGGCCTCACCATCTTCCGGCCTACCGACGGGCTCGATGAAGGCCCGGTGATCCTGCAAAAAAGCGTCGACATCGGCCCGGAAGACACGCTGGGCAGCGTCTATTTCGACTGGCTGTTCCCGCTCGGGGTCGAAGCCATTCTGGAAGCGGCCGATCTGGTGATTGCCGGCCGCCACAGCCAAACCGTGCAGGACGAGAGCCAGGCCTCATATGAAGGCTGGTGCAAGGAGCCGGAGGCAAAGATCAACTGGCATGGCCATGTCGATGCCATTCACAACCTGATCCGCGGCTGCGACCCCGCGCCCGGTGCCTGGACGACGATTGGCGGCGCGAAGGTGCGGCTGTTCGACGTGCGCAAGCACCCGGTGCGCCGTTTCGGAGATGTTGTCGGCAAACCGGGCGAGATCGTCGCCGTCGGTGAGCAAAGCTTCTCGGTCAGCGTGCAGGGCGGTGTGCTCGAAATCTTCAAGGCGCGCACGCAAACCGGGCAAAAGCTATCAGGTGCCGAACTCGCCGCCGCTTATGCGCTGACCGCAGGCATGAAGCTCGGCGTCGAGGCAGAAGCGAAGGAAAAAGCCGCCGAGACCGCTTCCTGACTTTTCCGTGGCCGTTCAGAAGTTTCCCATCTTCCCCTTTGGCCGCCGAGCGATCGGCGGCCTTTTTTTCGAGAGATAAGGGTTATGCCGGCTACCGCTATGTTTCGCCGCCGCTGGCTTCGAGGCTTCGAAGGTCGAGTTCCCGGTTGCTATGTCGGGGCCTGTAGAACTGACCCCGCTGGGTGGCGACGCCCATCTCCAGACTGTCGGCAATCCGCCGGGCGCGCTCGATGAAATGCGCAGCCGCGACGGGCGGGCACAGCTCCACCGCCGTTGCCTCGAACAGGTCCAGCCATCGATCGAAATGCGCACCGCCAATCGGCAGCCCCACATGCCTCTGCATGGGCTGCCCGTGATAGCGCCCGGACATCAGCGCCACTGAGGACCAGAACGCGCAGAGCTTGGCGATATGGTGCTCCCAATCGGTAATCCGCGCGGCAAAGATCGGGCCGATCAATGTGTCCTGCTGGACGCGATCGTAAAAGGTGCGAACGAGCCGCTCGATCATCGTCTCGTCGATCCCCGTCCTTTCCATGATCTCGGCGGTGATGCTGGAGCGGCGCTCCGGCCCGCCTTCCGGCACCGACCGCACGGAAATGGTATCGTCCCGCGCAGCTTGCGGCGCGGCCGAATTCGTCTGAACTTCCTTGCTCATATCGCGACACCCAGCAGTGAGACGGCCGCAACTGCTCCTCTGAGCATGGCGATATGATGACGGGATTTCCCTGGCATGATGGTGACCTTGTTCCGAACTGAGCGCGTTGTTCCCGAGAACCACACACCGCAAAAAGGCTTCACAAAGATATAGCCTAAATGTATCTTATAGGACATGAATTGCAACTCGACGTCCCGCGACGTTTTGGCTTGGCGAAAGAACCGCATGTCCCCTGTTCCCGAAACGCTTCCGCCCGGCCTGGTGGCCTATGGCCGATCACCCGACTTCACTCCGCAGAACCTGCCCGCCAAGCTGCAGGCGGCGCACGCAACGAAAGCCGGCACATGGGGATTGCTTCACGTGCTGGAGGGCAAAGTGCTCTACCAGCTGGAAGAACCCCATTCGGACCAGCGAATGGTGGCAGCCGATGAAAGGCTGGTTATCGAGCCCGGCATACCGCACCGCGTCGCCTTCGTCGAACCGGGGCGATTCTTCATTGAGTTCTACCGCGCCATCGAGCCGGCAAATCCATGAGCTTGGTGAACCGTCATAAGAAAAAGCGTCGCTTCATCCCGGCAATTGCCGGAACCAGCGGCCCGGCGGCAGGACAATTCCGCACATGCGTCACCGATCATTGCCAACCAGAAATTGAAAAGATAGAAATATGATAGATCATAACCAATCGATGAAAGGCAGGCAGCGGTCGTGCACAGGCGGAGGTCTCGGGTGCTGCTTGTCTCTGGCGGTACGGCTCCTGGACTCCGGGGTTTCGCGTCAGAACAGTGACCCATCGGCCCTGACCGGCGGTCGCATGTCATGACGCAGTGCTTTACGCGACGCATGCCAGCCGAGGAGCACGGGGCGTCCGCATGATCTCACAACTCACGTTAGGCGAACGGCAACTCGCACTGGCCACCTCGGCCGTTGTGGTGGCTCTCGGATTGGCCATGGCAGTGCTCGGACGAGGCGACCTGATGGGCGGTCAGGGCTTCATCGTGCTGCTGTTCGGCATCGCGATGCTTTTCGCGGTCATGTCGGGATATTATGCCCCCGAACCGTCGAGCGAGCGGCTTGCGCAATATTACGACGACCCCATTCGGGCCGGCATCATCGTGTCGATGGTCTGGGCGATCGTCGCCATGTTCGTCGGAGATTGGGTCGCCTGGCTGCTGGCCTATCCCGACATGACCTTCGACGCGCCCTGGGCGAGCTTCGGCCGGTTGCGGCCGGTGCACACCACGGGCATCATTTTCGGTTTCGGCGGCAATGCGTTGATCGCAACGTCCTTTCATGTGCTTCAGCGGACGTCGCGCACGCGCCTGCCCGACCAGTTCAGCCCGTGGTTCATCCTCGTCGGCTATAATCTTTTCTGTCTGCTCGCCGTTTCCGGCTATCTGATGGGGATCACCCAGTCGAAGGAATATGCCGAGCCTGAATGGTATGCCGATATCTGGCTGGTGGTCGTGTGGGTGAGCTATCTGGCACTCTATTTGCGCACGCTCGCGCGACGCAAGGAGCCGCATATCTACGTCGCGAACTGGTATTTCATGGCGTTCATCCTCGTGGTGGCCATGCTCCACATCGTCAACAATCTGGCGGTGCCGCTTTCCCTGGGCAGCGCCAAAAGCTACTCACTGTTCTCCGGCGTGCAGGACGCGATGACCCAATGGTGGTACGGCCACAATGCCGTGGCCTTCTTCCTCACGGCGGGCTTCCTCGGCATGATGTACTACTATCTGCCGAAGCGCGCCGGCAGGCCGATCTTCTCCTATCGCATGTCGATCATCGGCTTCTGGGGCATCACCTTCTTCTACATGTGGGCGGGGTCGCACCACCTGCATTACACGGCATTGCCGCAGTGGGTGCAGACGCTCGGCATGACCTTCTCACTGATGCTTCTCATACCTTCGTGGATTGCGGCGGCGAATGCGCTGCTCACCCTCAACGGCGCCTGGCACAAGGTGCGCGACGACGCCACCTTGCGTTTCATGATGGTTGCGGCGGTGTTCTACGGACTGGCCACTTTCGAAGGTTCGTTCCTGGCGATCCGGCCGGTCAACTCGCTGTCGCACTATACGGACTGGACCGTCGCCCATGTCCACGCCGGAACGCTCGGCTGGAACTCGATGATCACATTCGGCGCGATCTACTACCTCGTTCCGCAATTGTGGAAGCGCCCGCAGATGTATTCGCCTGCACTTGTCGAGGTGCATTTCTGGCTCGCCGTCGCCGGCACCTTTGTTTACGTCTTCGCGATGTGGAACTCCGGCATCATCCAGGGCCTGATGTGGCGCACCTATAATGAAAGCGGAACGTTGGCCTATTCATTCATCGACTCGGTGGTGGTGATGCATCCCTATTACGTCGCGCGCGGCGTGGGCGGCCTCCTGTTCCTGATCGGCTCCATGATCGGCTTCTACAACATCTGGATGACCATCCGCACGGCGCGATCGAGCTTGCGCGCCTCAGCAGATCAGCCGTTTGCCGCCCCGTCGAGCGGTGGCGCCATGCAGGCCGGAGAGTAAACGCAATGTTCGGGACGCACTATAAGCTTGAACGCCACAGCATCGGTCTCACCATTGCGATCATCGTCGTGGCGAGTATCGGCGGACTGGTCGAGATCGCGCCTCTGTTCACCATCGACCAGACGGTCGAGAAGGCGCCGAACATGCGCGTGTACACACCACTGGAGGTGGCCGGGCGCAATATCTACATCCGCGAGGGATGCTATGCCTGCCATTCGCAGATGATCCGCACGCTGCGCGACGAGGTCGAGCGATATGGGCCATACTCGCTGGCCGTTGAATCGCAATACGACCACCCGATGCTGTGGGGTTCGAAGCGCACCGGACCCGACCTCGCACGCCTGGGCGGCAAATACTCCGATGAGTGGCATGTCGCGCACCTCGACAATCCGCGCGATGTCGTGCCGGAATCGGTGATGCCGGCCTACCGCTTCCTCAAGCAGACCACGCTTCGCATCGACGACCTGCCGCAACATCTTGCCGCGCTCAGGAAGGTCGGGGTGCCCTACACCGATGACATGATCCGGAATGCCATCAGCGATGCCTTTGGCCAGGCTGTGCCGGAGAGCCCGCAGGCAGACGGGGTCAAGACCCGCTATGGCGAGGAAACCACCATACGCGCATTCGACAGCAATCCCGGCAGCGTGACCGAAATGGATGCGCTGGTCGCCTATCTGCAAATCCTCGGAAAGCTGACCGACGCAGCCCACGAACCGCAACAAGCACAGGCGCAAGCCCAATGAACGGATTTGAGCACGACACACTCGTGGCCTTCGCCAAGTCGTGGGGGCTCTTCTACCTGATCGCGATGGCTATCGGCGTCATCGTCTACACATTCTGGCCTGGCAGCAAGAAACGCTTCGACCATGCCGCAAACAGCATCATGGATGATGAGAACGGGCCATGGGCGTGAACGAACGCGATCCCTATACCGGCCATGCAACGACCGGGCACGAATGGAACGGCATCAAGGAACTGAACACGGCGGTGCCGAAGGCGGTATGGCTGTTCCTGGCGGGAACATTCCTGTTCTCGCTTGGCTACTGGATTCTGATGCCGGCATGGCCGCTGGGCACGACCTATAGCAAGGGGCTGCTGGGCGACGATGTCCGCCAGGACGTGGCGGCCCATCTGGAGGCGGGTGCTGCCAACCGTGCCGCCTGGACGACGCGCATCGACACGGAAGACATGTCGACGATCCTCGCCGACGATGAACTGATGCGGGACGTACGCCAGACGGGCCGCGCGCTCTTCGGCGACAATTGCGCCGTCTGCCACGGCCTTCGCGCCACCGGCGGACCCGGCTTCCCCGATCTCGTCGACACTGCATGGTTGTGGGGCGGAACGCCCGAGGCGGTGCTTGAGACGATCCGCGTGGGCATCAATTCCGAACATCCCGAGACGCGCACCTCGCAGATGCCCGCCTTCGGGCGGGACCAGATGCTGGAGCAGCCGGCAATACTCGATGCGGTGGCCTATGTGCGCTCGCTCTCGCAGCCCGAGGTGGCGAATGGCCCTCAAGCCGAGAGGGCTAAGGCCGGGCAACAGGTCTTCGCGGACAATTGCAGTTCCTGTCATGGCGAAGACGCCCGGGGCAACACCGAACTGGGAGCGCCCGATCTCACCGATCGGTTCTGGATTTACGGGGGCGACGAGGCGTCGGTCTATCGGACGGTGTATGGCGGCCGCGAGGGGCATATGCCCACCTGGGAAAAACGACTGAGCGAAACCGATCGCAAGATCCTGACGCTCTATGTCCTCGACCTGCCGAAGAGCGCGCCATGACGGCCAGAACGAAACAACGCCTGCTGCTCGGCCTGTGGGTTCTGGTGGGCGTGAGCGTTTTTGTAGGCGCGAATGTGCATCTGCTCTGGAATTCCCTGCTGTCGCAGCCGGACTGCGTTCCCCACGCGAAGGCTCCGGGACAGAATGGACAATTTCGCGCGGCACAATCATCCTGCTGAAGGGAAGTGAAAAGCAATGGCAGCGACGCGCAATATCGACATGCTTCCGCCAGTCGTTCCCGCTGTCGGGGCGACACGTACGGACTGGCGCCGCCATATGCCGACGGCGGCAGCCTTCTCGTGGCTCAAGGCTGGCTGGCGGGATTTCACGACACGTCCGGGCCTGAGCCTGCTTTATGGCGTGCTCGTGTTCGCAATTTCCATCGTCATCATTGGCGGCCTCTTCCGGTTCGGTCGCGACTACATCCTGTTGCCCGCGCTGTCGGGCTTTCTGGTGGCAGGCCCGCTGATCGCAGTCGGCCTGTATGAGAAGAGCCGCCGTCTCGAACAAGGCACACCGGTGACGCTTGGACGGATGATCTTCGTCCGGTCGCGCTCGGGCGGGCAGATCCTGTTCGTCGGCGTGCTCCTGTGCATGCTCGCCATGTTGTGGATGCGCGCGGCGGTCCTTCTCTATGCGCTTTTCTTCGGGCTCCTGCCCTTCCCCGGCGTTCACGACATCATGCCAATCCTGATCGGCACGCCGCGCGGGCTGGGCCTTATCATCGTCGGCAGCCTGATCGGCGGGCTGTTTGCGGCTTTTGCCTTTGCAATCAGCGTTTTTTCCGTCCCGATGCTGCTTGATCGCCGGACAGATGCACTGACGGCGATGGGAGAGAGCATGGCCACCGTCTGGAACAACAGGCCGGTCATGCTATGCTGGGGCGCCATCGTCGTGGTCCTGTTCGGCCTTAGCGTGGTGACGGGATTGCTTGGCCTCATCGTGGTCTTTCCAGTGCTCGGCCATGCGACGTGGCATGCTTATACGGCGATGCGGCCGGCAGTCGATCTCGGTGAAGAGGAGGAGCCCGACAGTCCGGCGGAATTGCGGGAAGTTCCATCATGAGCGGTAGCGCATCGGGCACTGCGGCACCTGTCACCAATTCAGGCGCACCGGGTCCGGTCGATCCAAATCCTTGCGTGATACAGGTCGCGAAATGACAGCGCTCGAATACCTGATACCCATTTCGCTCATACTGGGCGCCATCGGCCTGGTGGCATTTCTCTGGTCGCTCAAGAGCGGCCAGTATCAGGACCTCGACGGCGCCGGCGCACGCATCATCCTCGATGACGAGGATCGTCCGGAATAAGGTGAACGCGCGCCATCCGCGCGATTGAGCCTGTTACCTCTGGGGTGCAGCAGGCAAGTGAGGACCGCGCGTTTCCTTGGTCGGCGCGCTCGACGGCAGGAAATCGCTCTCCGAAAGCCGCAAATCCGCCAGCGTGTATCGATCGAGCGTGCTCACGAACGCGCCGAGGGCTTCGTTCAGGACTTTCGGCAACTGGCAGCGTCTGGTGATGATGCACTGGTTGCCGGTCGCGAAACACTCGACCAGCGCAAAATCGGGCTCGGTTGCGCGGATGACCGCGCCGAGATTGATCTCTTCGGGCGGCCGGGCAAGCGCGAAGCCGCCGGACCTGCCCCTCACGGCCCGGATAAATCCGGTGCGCGTCAGGATATTGACGACCTTCATGAGATGGGCGCGCGAGATATTGTAGGCTCTGGAGGTTTCCTCGATGGTGATGAGCCGGTCACCTGCGGCTGCGGCATACATCAGCACGCGCAGCGCATAATCCGAGAATGTGGTCAGTCGCATATGATGATCCGCTACCGGCATCCCGCCGATAGATATGTTCGCAACACGGCATTGGCGGGATTGACTGCTCCCATCCGGCGTCATGTCTGCAGCCACGGTATGATGGATAGTAAATGAATCTTTCCACGCTGTCCAACAAAGCCAGCGCCAGCTCCCTCCCCGCCCGTGCACCCGAATCCGCATGGAGTTCGGCTCTTGCGGTTACTGCACCAGCGGCGAAGTGGCCGCGTCGAGTTCGACGCCGACAAGCTCGGCCTGACCTGCCAGGATGGCAACATATTGCCGGAGCGCGTTTTCCTCCACTTGGGCACGCAGCATCGTCGCGATCTGCTCGCGCACTGTTTCGAACGGCAGAATCGTGCCCGGTATGGACTTGTCCACTGCGACGATGTGGAAGCCATAGCGTGTCCTGACCAGTTCGGGCAGCACGCCGGACGCGCCGAGCCGGAACAGTGCCGCCTCGAATTCCGAAACCGTGTCGCCACGCCCGATCTGGCCAAGATTGCCCCCCTGCCGGCTTGAGGGGCAGTTCGACAGTTCCGCGGCAAGTGCCGCGAAACGCTGGGGTTCCGCCAACAGCTCATTCAGGGCCTGTTCCGCGCGGGCGCGTATCTCGGGTAGATGGACAGCGGGCGTCACCTGAAACAGGATATGCCGCGCATGGACGAGATCACCGCTGGTGAAATCGCTGCGGTGCATATCATAGTAGCGCGCGCATTCGTCCAGCGTCGGAGTCGGCACCTGCACCTCCTCGGCAAGCAACCGTTCGATAGCGAAACCGATGGTTTCATCATCGGTTTCGCCCCTGGCCAGCAACCCGGCCGCCACCGCCCGCTGGCGCAACAGTTCGCGCACGGCAGCGAATTCAGCCGAAGCATCATCAGCCGCCAGTTCCACCCCGTTGACCGAGACCGTCATGAGCGGGCCGGCTCCTTCACCACCTTCTTGCGCGTGCGCACGATCTGATAGGGTCGGACGAGATAGGCCAATACCCCCGCGCCGCTCCAGATGTGGATCATGCGGGTGAACGGCGAGATCAGGAATATGGTGAAACCGAGCAGGATATGCAGCTTGTAGGTCAGCGGCACGTCGGTCATCAGCACCGCGACGCTGCCGTCGAGCGTCACGATTCCTTTGACATAGGTGGTCAGCGTCTCGAACAGCACGCCATCCATATGGAATGCCGAAAGCGGCACGGTGAGCAGGCCGAGCGCAAGCTGGAACCACAGCATCACCACCACGGCAATGTCCCATTTGCGGCTATTGGCCCGGATGCGCGGATCACCGAGCCGCCGCCAGATCAGCATCGACAGGCCGATGATGGCGACAAGGCCGGCAATGCCGCCGACGACCATGGCGAGCAACTGATGCATGGTCGGGGACAAAAAGGGGGCAACCAGCCAGTGTGGTGCAAGAAAGCCGACGAAATGGCCCAGAATGACGACCAGCACGCCATAGTGAAACAGGTTGGAGCCGATCCGCAGCGAGCCGGCGCGGAGCATCTGCGAGGAATCGCTTTTCCACGTGTAGGGCTCGCGGTCGAAACGGATCAGGCTGCCCATCAGCAGCACGACGAGGCAGACATAGGGATAAATACCGAAGAGAAGCGTATTCATATAGGAATTGGACATAAGCGTTTCCTTCCTCCCTATCGTGCCGTGCGGCCAGCGTCCGCAGCTTCGCCGAAAGCCGGTTGCTCGAACCAGTCGCGGTCGAGGGTCTGATGGTGTTCCCTGACCGGCGGGATCGCCGATGCATCGACCGCTTTTTGCCCCGCGATCACCAGCAGCGCCTGCGGCACCGCCGCATAGCGGCTCTCGCGCCCGATCAGCGAGCGGGCGATCGATTTCAGGATATGGGCGCAGTCCGCAAGCATCTCGCGCGCTTCCCCCAGATCACGCAGGCTGAGATATTCGAGCACCACCGGCAGGTAATCCGGCAACTCATTGGCCGTCAGCCCATAGCCGGCGCCCGCATAGAGCTGCTTCAATTCGACCATGGCCGAACCACGATCACGGCTTTCGCCATGCAGATGCTCGAACAGATGCAGCGAAAGCGCCCTGCCCCGGTCGAACAGGTCGACATAGCGTTCCTCCGCCGCAAGCTGGTCGTCACGGCCGATCTCGGCGATCAGGTCGAGCAGCGCTTCACGCTCGCGCGGCGCAACCAGTTCCGAACCGCGGACCACCTCGGCGATCTCCGGCAGCGCCTCGCGCATCTCCGCGGTCGGATAGGAAAGCAGCGCGCTGAATGCCTTGAAAAGAAGGTTCATTGGCGTCTCCGTCAATTGTCCAGCGGCCGCATCGGAGCGATCTTGCGCTCACCCATCCTGCCGCCGAACAGGCTCGACGGCGAAGGACCGTGGTCGCAACCGTTCCCGAAGGAAAAGCCACAGGCTCCTTTCAGCCCATACACGTCCTCGGCCTCTTCGCGATGGCTGGTCGGAATGACGAAACGATCCTCGTAGTTGGCGATAGACAGGTAGCGATGCATGTCTTCGACCTGCACGCGGCTCAGGCCCGCCTGAACCAGCACTTCCTGTCCATCTGCCTCGCCAAGCTGGCGCTGGCGGTAATGGATGCGCATCGCAAACAGCCGTTCCAGCGCAGTGACGATAGGTTCTTCGGCACCGGCGGTGAGCAGATTGGCGAGGTAGCGCACCGGAATGCGCAACGAACGCACGTCAGGCAATTCGCCTACCGTATCGATGGCGCCGGCATTGGCGTGCGACTGGATGGGCGACAGCGGCGGCACATACCACACCATCGGCAGCGTGCGGTATTCGGGATGCAGCGGGAAGGCGATCTTCCAGTCCACCGCCATTTTATAGGCAGGCGAATGCTTCGCCGCCTCGAGCCAATCCTCCGACACGCCATCGGCTCGCGCCTGCGCCTGCACGGCCGGGTCATCGGGATCGAAAAACAGCCGAAGCTGCGCCTCGTAAAGGTCTTTTTCGTCCTCCACCGAAGCCGCTTGCTCGATGCCGTCGGCATCGTAGAGCAGCACGCCAAGATAGCGGATACGGCCGACACAGGTTTCGGAGCATACGGTCGGCTGGCCGGCCTCGATGCGCGGATAGCAGAAGATGCACTTCTCCGCCTTGCCCGAGCTCCAGTTGTAATAGATCTTCTTGTAGGGACAGCCGGACACGCACATACGCCAGCCACGGCATTTGTCCTGGTCGATGAGCACGATGCCGTCTTCCTCGCGCTTGTAGATCGAGCCCGACGGGCAGGAGGCGACGCAGGCCGGATTGAGGCAGTGCTCGCACAGCCTCGGCAGATACATCATGAAGGTGTTTTCGAACTGGCCGTAGATGTCCTTCTGCACCGCCTCGAAATTGTAGTCCTGGCTGCGCTTGTCGAACTCACCGCCAAGGATTTCCTCCCAGTTCGGCCCCCATTCGATCTTGTCCATCGGCTGGCCGGTGAGCAGCGAAAGCGGCCGCGCCACCGGGGTGGTCTGCGCTTCGGCCGCCTGCTGCAGATGTTCGTAATCGAAGGTGAAGGGCTCGTAATAGTCGTCGATCTCGGGCAGATGCGGGTTGGCGAAGATCTTCGCGAGGATCGACAGCCGCCCGCCCTGTTTCGGCACGATCTTGCCGTTCTTCCTGCGCTTCCAGCCGCCCTGCCAGCGCTCCTGGTTTTCCCAGTCCTTGGGGTAGCCTATGCCGGGCTTGGTCTCGACATTGTTGAACCAGGCATATTCCATGCCCTGCCGGGAGGTCCAGACCTGCTTGCAGGTCACCGAGCAGGTGTGGCAGCCGATGCATTTGTCGAGGTTCATCACCATCGCGATCTGGGCACGGATTTTCATCAGCGGACTTTTCTCTGCGCGGTTTGGATCGAATGGCTGGCGTCGAGCCAGTCGACATGGCTGAGTTTGCGCACGATGACGAACTCGTCGCGGTTGGACCCGACGGTGCCGTAGTAGTTGAAACCGTAGGAGAGATGGGCGTAGCCGCCAACCATATGGGTCGGCTTGAGAACCGCGCGTGTCACCGAATTGTGGATGCCCCCACGCAAGCCGGTGATTTCGGAACCCGGCACGTTCACGATCTTCTCCTGCGCATGATACATCATGCACATGCCTTCCTGTACGCGCTGGCTCACCACCGCGCGCGCGGCAATCGCCCCGTTTAGGTTGAAAAGTTCGATCCAGTCATTGTCCACGATGCCGGCCTTCCGGGCATCCTTTTCCGAGATCCACACGATCGGCCCGCCGCGCGACAGCGTCAGCATCAGCAGATTGTCGGTATAGGTCGAGTGGATGCCCCATTTCTGGTGCGGCGTGATGAAGTTGAGCACGATCTCCTTTTCGCCATTGGAGCGCGTGCCGCTCATGCCCGCCCGCGAGCGCGTGTCGATGGGTGGCCGGTAGACGGCGAAACCTTCTCCGAAATCGCGGAGCCAGCGATGGTCCTGATAGAATTGCTGGCGGCCGGTTATGGTGCGCCACGGGATTAGTTCGTTCACATTCGTATAGCCGGCCGTGTAGCTGACATGCTCGCTCTCGATACCCGACCATGTCGGCGACGAGATGATCTTGCGTGGCTGTGCCTGGATGTCGCGGAAACGGATTTTTTCGTCCTCGCGCGTTTCTGCCAGGTGGATATGGTCGCGCCCCGTGACCTTGCCGAGTGCCCGCCATGCCTTGACGGCGACCTCGCCATTCGTCTCCGGCGCGAGGTAGAGGATCACCTCGGCGGCGTCGATGTCGCTGTCGATGCGCGGACGTCCATCGGTCGGGCCACCGTCCTCGACACGATAGTTGAGCTTGCCGAGACCGGTGACCTCCTCGGCCGTCGGCCAGGCGATGCCCTTGCCGCCATTGCCCAGCTTGTCGGCAAGCGGCCCCAGCGCCGTGAAACGCCGGTAAGTGTTGGGATAGTCGCGCTCGACCACCGTGATCTGCGGGCCGGTGATGCCCGGCACCAGATCGCATTCGCCCTTCTTCCAGTCCTTGACGTCGAAGGGCTGCGCCAGTTCGCCCGGCGTGTCGTGCTGGATCGGCGTCAGGACCACGTCCTTTTCCACCCCGAGATGGCCGGCCGCCAGCTCCGAGAACTTCCGCGCGATGACCTTGTAGGTTTCCCAATCGCTTTTCGCCTCCCACACCGGGTCCACCGCCGTGGATAGCGGATGAATGAAGGGATGCATGTCGGACGTGTTGAGGTCGTTCTTCTCGTACCAGGTGGCGGTCGGCAGGACGATGTCGGAATAGAGGCAACTCGTGGACATGCGGAAGTCGAGCGTAGTGACGAGGTCGAGCTTGCCTTCGGGAGCGGGGTCGTGCCACGCGACCTCATGCGGTTTTTCACGGCCCTCCTCGCCAAGGTCCTTGCCCTGCAGGCCGTGCCGCGTGCCGAGGAAATGCCGCAGGAAATATTCGTGCCCTTTACCGGACGAGCCGAACAGGTTGGAGCGCCAGATGAACAGGTTGCGCGGAAAATTCTGCGGATTGTCCGGATCCTCGCAGGCCATGGACAACGCACCCGACTTCAAGCCGGCCACGACATGCTCCTTCACCTCGACACCGGCCTTGTCGGCTTGAGCCGCGAGTGTCAGCGGATTGACGCCGAGCTGCGGTGCCGAAGGCAGCCAGCCCATGCGCTCGGCGCGCACATTGAGATCGATCATGCTGCCGCTATACGACGCCGGATCGGCCAGCGGCGAAAGCAGCTCGGCGACGTCCAGCTTCTCATAACGCCACTGGTCGGAATGGGCGTAGAAGAAGGAGGTGCCGTTCATATGACGCGGCGGCCGCGCCCAATCGAGCGCGAAGGTAAGCATGGTCCAGCCGGTCTGCGGCCTGAGCTTCTCCTGCCCGACATAATGCGCCCAGCCGCCGCCGGAGACGCCGACCGTACCGCACATCATCAGCATGTTGATGATCGCGCGATAGCCCATATCCTGATGATACCAGTGGTTCATGCCCGCGCCGATGATGACCATGGAGCGGCCTTTGGTCTTCTCGGCATTGTTGGCGAAGCCGCGTGCAACCGTGATGGCATGCTCGGCCGGCACGCCGGTGATCTCCTGCTGCCATGCCGGGGTGTAGGGCACGTTGTCATCATAGCTTGCGGCGCAGTCGCCGCCGAGACCCCGGTCCAGGCCGTAATTGGCGCAAAGCAGGTCGAAGACCGTGGCGACATGGGCTTCGCCGTCGGCGAGCTTGATGCGCCGCACCGGCACGTTGCGCAACAGCACGTCGCCGTCCTGCGCATTGGCGGTGAAGTGCTCGCTGGCCTTGCCGCCGAAATAGGGAAAGGCCACTGAAACGACCTCGTCACGCCGCTCGGCAAGGCTCAGCGCCAGTCGCACGTCCTTGCCGGTTTCGCCATCTTTCTCTTCGAGGTTCCAGCGGCCCGCCGGCTCACCATCGGCCGGCCAACGATAGCCGATCGAGCCTTGCGGTACCACGAGGTCGCCGCTTTCCTCCGCCACCGCCACTGTTTTCCATGCGGCGCGATCCGGTTTCGGCGCCTTGCGACGCGACCTTGGCGTCGCCGCAAGGTCGCTCTGGCGCACATAGCGATCCGGCACGAAGCGGCCGCCATCCTGCCTGAGCCGCACCAGCATCGGCATGTCGGTGTAGCGACGGCAATAATCCTCGAAATAGGGCGTCTTGCGATCAAGGAAGAACTCCTTGAGGATCACATGGCCCATCGCCATGGCCAGCGCCGCATCCGTGCCCTGCTTGGGATGTAGCCACAGATCGGAGAGCTTCGCCACCTCGGCATAATCGGGCGTGACGGCCACCACATTGGTGCCGTTGTAACGCGCCTCGACGAAGAAATGCGCGTCGGGCGTGCGCGTCTGCGGCACATTGGAGCCCCAGGCGATGATGTAGCCGGAATTGTACCAGTCGGCCGATTCCGGCACATCGGTCTGCTCGCCCCAGGTCTGCGGGCTCGATGGCGGCAGGTCGCAATACCAGTCGTAGAAAGACAGGAGCGTTCCGCCGATGAGGCTGAGATAGCGCGCGCCGGAGGCATAGGACACCATCGACATGGCCGGGATCGGCGAGAAGCCGATGACGCGGTCGGGCCCGAAGGTCTTGATGGTGTGGATGTTGGCGGCCGCGATGATCTCGCTCACCTCGGCCCAGTTCGAGCGCACGAAGCCGCCATGGCCGCGCATGGATTTGTAGCTTTTCGTGGTTTCGGCATTGCCGACGATTGCGGCCCAGGCTTCGACGGGCTGATGCGTCTTGCGCGCCTCGCGCCAGGCCTTGATCAGCCGTCCGCGCACCATCGGATATTTGATGCGGCTGGCGCTGTAGAGATACCAGCTATAGGAAGCTCCGCGCGAGCAGCCGCGCGGCTCGTGATTGGGCATGCCTGAGCGCGTGCGCGGATAATCGGTCTGCTGCGTTTCCCAGGTGACGACGCCGCTCTTGACATAGATTTTCCAGGAGCAGGAACCGGTGCAGTTCACGCCATGCGTGGAGCGCACGATCTTGTCGTGCTGCCAGCGCTGCCGATAGCTTTCTTCCCACCCGCGATCCTCGTCGCGCATTTCGCCAAGCCCGTCGGCAAACGGCTCTCGCTGCCGGCTGAGATAGGTGAGGCGCTCCAGGAAATGGCTCATATGGCTTCCTCCTTCCGCGTCGGTTGCTGTGGCGGGAATGGTTCCAGTCCATCCAGCTTGTGCCCCATGACGGGGGCGCGGCGGACCTCGGTCAGATAGCTCAGGAACAGCGACACCGAGACGATGCCGTAGAGCAGCATGAAGCAGCTCGAATTGAAGCCAAGCCAGTCCCGCAGGCCGCCGAACATGATGGGCAACAGGAAGCCGCCCAGACCGCCGACCATGCCGACAAGGCCGCTCACCACGCCCATATTCTCGGGAAAGTCGTCGCCGATATATTTGAAGGTCGAGGCCATGCCGAAGGCGAAGGCCACACCGACGACGAACAGCAGCGGCGTGAACATCCAGGGCGACAGGGCGATGGTGAAATCGCGCGAACCATCGATGGTGCGGATCGAGAAATCCGTGTGCGGATAGGATAGGAGAAACAGCGCGATCCACGCCGTCCACAAGACCCACCAGGTCACATTATGCGCGCCGAAGCGATCGGAAAGCAGGCCGCCAACCGCGCGCAACAACCCGCCCGGTAGCGAAAAACAGGCTGCGAGCAAAGCGGCTTGCGCGACGGCGAAACCATATTCGCTGACGAAATATTGCGGCATCCAGATCGACAGGGCCGTGAAGCCCCCGAACACGATCGAATAATACTGGCAGTATTTCCAGACACGGCGATCCCTCATCACCGCAAGCTGTGCGCCCAGGGACGTCCCGCTTTTCCCGGCTCCCGGATCGGGCGCGGACAAGAACCAGAACAGCACGGCGCTCGCCACCAGCGCCACGGCATAGGCGCGCGGTACCGCCTGCCAGCCATAGACCTCCATGATCGAGGGCGCGACGAACATATTCAGCGCCGCGCCCGCCGTTCCCGCTCCGAACACGCCCATGGCGAAGCCGCGTTGGCTGGCGGGGAAAAACCGTGCCACATAGGGCGTCCCCACCGCAAAGGATGCGCCGACCAGACCAAGCGCCAGGCCAAGCAGCAGGAACTGCCACAGCGCCGTCGCATAAGCGGCGATGTAGAGCGGGATCGCGCAAATGACGAGCAGCAGGGTCATCAGGATGCGGCCGCCGATGCGGTCGGTCCAGATGCCGAGCGGCAGGCGAAACAGCGAGCCGGTGAGCACCGGCGTTGCCGTCAGCAGACCGAACTGGGTGGCGTCGAGTCCCAACTCCTCGCGGATCGGGATGCCGATGACGCCGAACATCATCCAGACCGCGAAACAGATCATGAAGGCCCAGGTCGTAACCAGCAGTACGACAATTCTTCGAGCATTCGACATCACGACCCCCATTGGGTGCGGGCCAGGCTAGTTCCTGCCAGCCTCCGGCGTGTCAAATGTTCCCTTCAATTACCACGTCGCCGGGGCACCCATCATGCTGACATAGAGCTTCATAAAGCTCCGGCCATCCCGTGTTTCAAAGAATTTGGAGAGTATGTCGTTCACCCGAAGACGGAAATCTTCAGGTTATGCGCAAATTAGACCGCCATGGCTGCCACGAAGACAGCGCGTCCACCAAAGCCGAAGATATAGTCACGGGTCTCACCATGCAGCCGGTCCGCATGGCGCAAAACATGATTTGACGTTATTCGGCGTCGGTCCAGGCTCAGTCGAAGATGCCTTCGCTGTGCTTCTCCACATAGACCGCGAGGCCAAGCGTATGGTCGCGGCTGAGCTTTTCGGCAAGCTCGGTATCGCGCCGTTCCAGCGCGTCGATAATGGCCAGATGGTCCTTGATCGACTGAGAGGCACGGTCGTCGCGGCCGATCGTGATCTGCCGGATGCCGCGCACGTGGAGCAGGATGTCCTCGGTCATGCTCCGCAGCACGCTCGATCCCGTCATCTCGATCAGCGTCTGGTGGAAGGTGAGGTTGGCCGTCGAATATTCGCCTACATAGTCGGAGGGCTTGTGGCTGTCGTTGAACTCCTCGAAGAGTTTGCGCAGCCGGGCAATGTCCTTGCCACTGGCGTTGAGCGAAACCAGGCGTGCCGCCATGCCTTCCAGTGCCGCCCAGACCTGGATCATCTCGATGACCTCGCGCTTAGTCTTGCGCAGCACCATCACGCCGCGGCGCGGGATCGACTTCACAAAACCCTGCTGCTCCAGCATGGCGATGGCTTCGCGGATCGGCGTACGGCTCACGCCCAGCTTTTCGGCAAGCTGACGCTCGTCCAGCCAGGTGTCCTCGCTGGTGCGATAGATTTCCATATTCGCGATCGCATGCTTCAGTGTTGCGTAGATACGCGTCTTGAAGGTCGGTTCCGAATTGAAAGGTTCAAGAACAAGCTCGGGAGTGGTTGCGTCAGCAAGCGGCCAGCGTATCTGAGTTCTAGAAGCCACGAGAGGTGATCTCCATGTTATGGAATAAGTAATGCCATTGTTCTTGTAGCACTTTTCAGCCTGAAAGCGAAACCCGCCCGAGCCTTGAGAACAGGCGCTGACGAACTGGACGGCCCCTTTTCCGGATTCCGGCGCTCTGGCTGGATTGTGCGCTCAATGAACGCACCGGTCGTGCAATTGCAAGCATATTGCCGGGAAGAAACAATGGTTCGTCTCCCCCCGTCCCGAGCTTTGCCCTCGACGGGGGGAGACTGTAAACGCAACCTTCAGCCGTTGGCCACCATGCGCTGGCCGCCACGCAGATCACCCAGCAATTCCACCAGCGTCGAGCCGAGGCTGGCGGGCGTGGGCGAAACGCGGATGCCGGCAGCCTCCATCGCGGCCACCTTGTCCTCCGCGCCACCCTTGCCGCCGGAGATGATGGCGCCCGCATGGCCCATGCGCCGACCCGGAGGGGCAGTGCGGCCCGCAACGAAGCCGACCGTCGGCTTGGAACGCCCACGCTTGGCTTCGTCGGCCAGGAATTGGGCGGCTTCTTCTTCGGCGCTGCCGCCGATCTCGCCGATCATGATGATCGACTCGGTAGACGGGTCGGCGAGGAACAGTTCCAGCACGTCGATGAATTCAGTGCCCTTGATCGGGTCGCCGCCAATGCCCACGGCGGTCGTCTGGCCGAGCCCCTGCTGCGAGGTCTGGAACACCGCCTCATAGGTGAGCGTGCCCGAGCGCGAGACGATGCCGACCGAGCCCTGACGGAAGATCGATCCCGGCATGATGCCGATCTTGCATTCACCGGCGGTAATGATGCCGGGACAGTTCGGCCCCACCAGCCGCGATTTCGAGCCGACGAGCGCACGCTTGACGCGCTGCATGTCGAGCACCGGAATGCCCTCGGTGATACACACAATCAGCGGGATTTCGGCATCGATCGCCTCGCAGATCGCATCGGCCGCGCCGAAGGGCGGCACGTAGATCATGGAGGCATCCGCCCCTGTCGCATCGCGCGCTTCGGCCACCGTGTCGAACACCGGAAGGTCGAGATGCGTGGCCCCGCCCTTGCCCGGCGAAACGCCGCCGACCAGCCTGGTGCCATAGGCCGCCGCCTGTTCGCTGTGGAAGGTGGCGGTCTTGCCGGTGAAACCCTGGCACAGAACGCGCGTGTTCCTGTCGATCAGAATGGACATTAGTGGCCTCCTCCTACCGCCTTGACGATCTTGCGGGCCGCGTCATCGAGGTCGTCGGCGGCAATCACGTTCAGGCCGCTCTCCCCGATGATCTTCTTGCCCAGTTCCACATTGGTGCCTTCCAGCCGCACCACGAGCGGCACTTTCAGGCCCACCTCCTTCACCGCTGCGATCACGCCCTCGGCAATGACGTCGCAGCGCATGATGCCGCCGAAGATGTTGACCAGAATGCCCTTCACATTCGGATCGGAGGTGATGATCTTGAAGGCGGCCGTCACCTTCTCGGCCGTCGCGCCGCCACCCACATCGAGGAAGTTGGCAGGCTCTGCGCCATAGAATTTGATGATGTCCATGGTGGCCATCGCCAGTCCGGCGCCGTTGACCATGCAGCCGATGGAGCCGTCGAGCGCGATATAGGACAGATCGTATTTGGAGGCCTCGATCTCCTTGGCGTCCTCTTCTGTCTCGTCGCGCATGGCGGCGATGTCGGGATGACGGGCAAGTGCGTTGGAATCGAAACCAAGCTTGGCGTCCAGGCACTTGAGTTCTCCGCCGCGCGACACGATCAGCGGATTGATCTCCAGCATCTCCATGTCCTTGGCGATGAATGCCGTATAGAGCTTTTGCGTCAGCGCATGCGCCTGCTTGGCAAGCTCTCCTTCCAGCCCGAGCGCCTTGGCGACCCGACGACCGTGATGCGGCATGATGCCGGTGGCCGGATCCACCGAGAAGGTGACGATTTTCTCAGGCGTGTCATGTGCCACCTGTTCGATGTCCATGCCGCCTTCGGTCGACACCACGAAAGAGACACGGCTGGTCGCCCGGTCAATAAGAAGGGAGAGATAGAACTCCTTCTCGATCTCCGAACCATCTTCGACATAGAGGCGGTTGACCTGCTTGCCGGCGGCGCCGGTCTGCAACGTCACCAGCGTATTGCCGAGCATTTCGGCCGCGTCGGCGCGAATGTCGACAAAGGACTTGGCCAGGCGCACGCCGCCCTTGGCGTCGGCGGCAAGCTCCTTGAACTTGCCCTTGCCGCGTCCACCGGCATGGATTTGCGCCTTGACGACATAGACCGGTCCGGGAAGCCTGCCGGCTGCCTCAGCCGCCTCTTCAATGGTCATGGCCGGGAAGCCCTGCGGCACCGGCACGCCGAAGGAGCGCAACACCTCCTTGGCCTGGTATTCATGGATATTCATCGCGGAAAACCCCTGCAAAATTCGAGCAAATTTCGAGTGGCCCCGGCGCGCGATGCGCCGGGGTTCAGGATGCGAAATCAGTCCGGGTTCAGATCAGCTTAGATCAGAGCAGACCCGCGCCGCGCGCCCACTTGTACTTGGCGCCGAGCACCTCGACCGGCAGTTCGGTCGAGTAGGCATAGGCCGGAATGCCATTCTGGTAGAGATATTCGGCAGCTTCCTCGACCTCCACGTCGCCGGCAAGCGAGGCGACCATGGGCTTTTCGATACCCTTGGCGGCCATCTCTTCCTTCACTTCCACCATCAGCTTGGCGAAGACCATCGGCGGCGTCACGATCGTGTGCCAGTAGCCGAGGATCAGCGAGTGGATGCGGTC
>Ga0182738_1001616_pt1 | contig 27914 bp, 29 predicted proteins | sample eDN5th30CBELigMG_FD_128876 | JGI IMG/M metagenome (GOLD analysis project Ga0182738, IMG submission 128876) | Enriched Miracle-Growth compost microbial communities from Emeryville, California, USA - eDNA 5th pass 30_C BE-Lig MG (version 2)... ...
CTTCGGCTCGGCGCTGCGCACGCTGATGTCCGACCCGAAAAAGGTGCGCTGGTTCAATATCGGCATGGCCCTGCTCCTGCTGGCTTCGCTCGTTCCGATGCTGCGCTGAGGCGTGCGCCGGAACCGGAGTTGACCGGCGGGGTTCGGCGTGGACTGATGGCGAAAAGGTGGGGCGCGAGGCGGATTTGGCCGAGGCTTTGATCGAGGTACGGGGTGTATCGAAGCGCTTCGGCGGGCTGGCAGCGGTGGACGATTGCTCGCTCACCGTCGCCCGCGGCTCGATCACGGGGCTGATCGGCCCCAACGGCGCGGGCAAGTCGACGCTGTTCAACATCGTCGCGGGCACGATCCCGCCCGATTCCGGCCGCGTGATCTTCGACGGCGAGGACGTCACGGGCCTGCCGCCGCACGTGCTCTATGCCCGCGGCATGCTGCGCACCTTTCAGATCGCACACGAGTTCGGCGGGCTGACCGCGCTCGAGAACCTGATGATGGTGCCGGCCGGCCAGCCCGGGGAGAGCCTGTGGGCGACGTGGACGAAGGGTGCCGCCGTCCGCGCGCACGAGGCGGCGGTGCGGCGCAAGGCGGAAGAAGTGATCGACTTCCTGAGCCTGGGCCATGTCCGGCATGAGCTCGCCCGCAATCTGTCCGGTGGGCAGAAGAAGCTGCTGGAGCTCGGCCGGACCATGATGGCCGGGGCCAAGGCCGTGCTGCTCGACGAGGTGGCGGCCGGCGTCAACCGCACCTTGCTGCAGGACCTCGCCGCCAATATCGAGCGGATGAACCGCGAGTTCGGCTACACCTTCTTCGTCATCGAGCACGACATGGACCTGATCGCGCGGCTTTGCGACCCCGTGATCGTGATGGCCGAGGGCCGCATGCTCGCGCAAGGCGCCATGGCCGAGCTGCGTCGGGACCCGCGCATCATCGAGGCCTATTTCGGTGCCCCGCTGGAGGAGGCCACGTGAGCCTCGTCAGCCTCGCCGGCGTCGTCGCGGGCTATGGCGGGGCGCCGATCCTCGGCGGCGTGGACATCGCCATCGACGCCTCCGACATCGGCGTCATCGTCGGGCCGAACGGGGCGGGCAAGTCGACGACGCTGAAGGCGATCTTCGGGCTCATTCGCGTGACGGCGGGCGAAATCCGCTTCGACGGCCGCGACATCACCAACGCCGCCCCGGACAGGCTGGTGCCGATGGGCCTCGGCCTGGTGCCGCAGGAGAAGAACGTCTTCACCTCGATGAGCGTGCAGGAGAACCTCGAGATGGGGGCCTTCGTGCGCCGCGACGACTTCTCCGATACGCTCGGCTTCGTCTACGACATCTTCCCGCCGCTGAAGGCGAAGCGGCGGCAGAAGGCGGGGGAGCTGTCCGGCGGGCAGCGGCAGATGGTGGCGATGGGGCGGGCCCTGATGAGCCGGCCGCGCCTGCTGCTGCTCGACGAGCCTTCCGCCGGCCTCAGCCCGCGCTACGTGCTCGAGGTGTTCGAGCAGATCGTCCGCATCAACGCGACCGGCGTCGGCATCCTGATGGTGGAGCAGAACGCGCGCCAGGCGCTCGGCATCGCCAGCCGCGGCTTCGTGCTCGCCAGCGGCCGCAACCGTTTCACCGGCACGGGGCGGGAGCTGCTCGACGACCCCGAGGTCGCGCGCAGCTTTCTCGGAGGGTGACGGCGTGATTGCGACGCCCCCGCTCCCCGCCCGCGCCGGGGCGCTTGCGTCCAACCCTCGCCGGACGAGGGTCGGGCCGGCATGAACGAGTTCGTCTTCTTCTTTAACAACGTGATCGTGTCCGGCCTCGTGCTCGGCTCGGTCTACGCGCTCGGCGCCGTCGGGGTGACCCTCGTCTACGGCATCCTGCGCTTCGCCCATTTCGCCCATGGCGACATGATGACGATGGGCGCGTTCTTCACCCTGCTGATCGCCTGGGGCCTCGCGGCGCTTGGGCTCACCGCCCCGATCCCGCTCGGCATCATCGCGCTGCCGGTGGCGATCGTCGTGACGGCCGTCGTCGCCCTCGGCATCGACCGCGCCTTCTACGCCCCGCTGCGACGGCACGGAGCCAAGCCGGTGACGCTGCTGATCGCCTCGATCGGCGTCACCATGATGATCCAGGGCCTGATCCGGCTCGCCTTCGGCACCGGCACCTACACCTTCTTCGCCGACGTGCCGAAAAGGCTCTACCGCCTCGACGTGCCGATCGAGGGGGCGACGCGCACGATCAACTTCACCCAGCCGCAGGTCATCATGGTCGCCGCGACGATCGCCGCGGTGCTGGCGCTGCATTTCTTTCTGACGCGCTCGCGGCTCGGCAAGGCCATGCGCGCGGTGTCCGACAATGCCGACCTCGCGCGCGTCTCGGGCATCGACACGCGCCTCGTCGTCCGCGTCACCTGGATCATCGCCGGCGGGCTCGCCTGCCTCGCCGGCACCATGCTGGCGCTCGACGTGACACTGAAGCCGGACCTCGCCTTCAACATCGTGCTGCCGATCTTCGCCGCAGCGATCGTCGGCGGCATCGGCCAGCCCTACGGGGCGATCGCCGGCGGCTATCTCATCGGCTTCGCCGAGACGCTCGCGGTGTTCAACTGGAACGCGGTGCTGCGGCCGTTCCGCGACGTGTTGCCGGACTGGCTGCCGACCAATCTCGCCTTGGTGCCGACCGAGTACAAGCTCACCGTCGCCTTCGTCATCCTCGTCATCACGCTGCTCGTCCGGCCGAGCGGCATCTTCAAGGGGCAGCAGTCGTGATCCGGCGCGCGCTGATCCTCTATCTCGCGCTGTTCCTGGTCTTCGTGGTGGTCGGCTTCGTCATGGGCTCGGCCTATACGACGCGGATGCTGGTGGAGGCTGCCGCCTATGCGCTGATCGCGCTCGGCCTCAACATCCAGTGGGGCTATGGCGGCCTGTTCAATTTCGGCATTCTCGGCTTCCTGATGATCGGCGGCTTCGCGGCGACGGTGGTCGCTATGCCCGTCAACGCCTCGTTCTGGCAGTCCGACGGGCCGTGGCTGCTCGGACGGGCGATCGGCGCGGCCGTCATCGGGGCGCTGCTGATCCTCGGCGCCGGCCGGCTGCGGCGGCTCGGCGCGCCGCGCTGGCTGGCGGGCCTCGCCCAGGTCGTCGCCTGGATCGCGGCTTATATCCTCGTCCGGACGCAGATCGACCCGGCCGCGGCCTATATCGAATCCAATGCCGGCTGGGTCGGCGGGCTCGGGCTGCCCGTGGTGCTCGGCTGGGGGCTCGGCGGCCTCCTCGCCGCGGGCGCGGGCGCCATCGTCGGGAAGATCTCGCTCGGCCTCAGGACCGACTATCTCGCCATCGCGACGATCGGCATCGCCGAGATCATCCGCGCCGTCATCAAGAACGCGGACTGGCTGACGCGCGGCACGCTCACCGTCTCCCCGGTTCCCTGGCCGGTGCCGACGCCGCAGGACTACCAAGCCCTCGGCGCGGGCGGCACGGCGAGCTTCGTCCTCGCCCGGCTCGGCTTCTTCGTCCTCGTGGTGCTGGTCGTGACCCTCGCGCTCGTGCTGCTGCAGCGCGCCTATCGCGGACCCTGGGGGCGCATGATGCGCGCCATCCGCGACAACCACATCGCCGCCGAGGCGATGGGCAAGGACGTCAAGGCGCGACAGTTGCAGGTTTTCGTGTTCGGCACGGTGCTGATCGGCATCGGCGGCGCAATCCTGACCAGCTTCGCGCAGATTTTCGACCCCGCCGGCTACCAATCGATCAATCACACCTTTCTGGTATGGGTGATGTTGATCGTCGGCGGCGCCGGCAACAATTTCGGCGCCCTGTTCGGCGGCCTCTTCATCTACACGATCTGGGTGCTTTCCGAGCCTGTGAGCCAGTCGCTGTTCTCGGCCGTCTCCGACCTCACGGCGCGGATCGGCTGGGGCGCGATCCCCGACATCGCGAGCCGGGCGCTGCAGATGCGCGTGTTCGTGCTCGGCCTCGTCATCGTCCTCGCCCTGCGCTTCGCCCCGCGCGGCGTCATTCCGGAAGTCGTCGGCCGCAGCCGCGAGGCCCGGCCGGGCAACCCCGAGGTGCGCACCGGGCCGAAGGGCGACGCCGGCGAGGCGAGGGGGATGGACCGCGCGGAGCGGTGACGGGACGGAAGGGCTTCAGGTGTTTGGAGCGTTTCGTCCTGACCGAAGCCGGCGGGAGCGGTCCAGGGGATCGCAGCGGTCCCGAACTCCGCTCGTCCCCGCGAAGGCGGGGACCCAGGAACGCCGCGCATAGGGCCTCCGGAGTCCCGCTTGCGCGGGAATGAGCGGTTCTAAAAACGTCGCGAACCTATCATCACTGCGACGGGCGCCGGGGCAATGCGCTCCGGCGCCCTCGTGACTACTGCTGCACCACCTGGCAGCTGAAGCTCGCGGCGTCGTTGGGGTCGCCGGTGCCGTTGTAGACAGCCTGCTGCGGATAGGGGCAGAGAATGCGGGTGCGGTCGGCGACGCCGTCGGTGAGGTGTGCCGCCGGCAGGCTCATCGGCGCCTGGCCGTTGGTCACCCAGGCGTCGATCGCGCCCAGCATGTCGAAGCTCGACGGACCGTTGCCGCCGCCGCAATGGCCCATGCCAGGGACCATGAACAGGCGCACCGAGTCGTCCGCGGCGGGGCCGATCGCGTTCTGCACCGCCTCGTAATAGGCCACCGAGCCGTAGGGCGTGATGCCCGGGTCCGCCCAGCCGTGATAGATCAGCAGCTTGCCGCCGTTCATCACGAAGTTCGAGATGTTCGGGTCGTTGGAGTTCCACAGATCCGCGACATGCGAGTCGGCATAGGCAACGTCGCGCTCGACGTCGAACGTGTTGAAGTCCCAGGTCGGGTCCATGTAGACGTAGTAGCGGAAGGTCCCCACAGCGTCGGCGAGCGGGTTCTCGCCCATGGTGACGAACCACTGGCCTTCGCTGCCGCGGGTGCGCGGGAAGTAGAGCGGCTCGCCGGCCGCGCTCATCGGCCCGGCATACATGGCGGCAGCGATCTCGGCCTGCTCTGCCGTCAGCCCGTTGCCGACGAGGCTGCGCGGGTCGAAGGCGCACATGTTCGGGTTCTCGATCACCCTGTCGGCGACGCCGTCGATCATGTCGCACTGCGCCAGCACCGCCTCGTTCAGCAGCGTGAACTGGTCCTGGGTCAGCGGCCCGCCGGGCATCTGGGTGTTGATGATGTATTCCCACATCTGCGCGCCCTGCAGATGCGTCGGCCAGTAGGCCGCCGCGCCGGCGACGACGCCGTCGAAATCCCCGGGATAGCGCTGCACCTCGGCCATGGCCTGCCGGCCGCCGGTCGAGCAGCCCGTGAAGAACGAGAACTGCGGAGTTTCGGAATAGAAGGCGTCGATCAGCCGCTCCGAGTTCACTGCCATCTCGTGGACGGCGCGGTAGGCGAAGTCGATCGCCAACTCCGCATTCAGCGCGAAGTCGCCGCCCTGGCCGGGAGCGGCGGGGGGATGGCCGGTGTCGGTCGAGCTCACGGCATAGCCGCGGCGCACCGGGTCGACCATCGCGCTGGTCGAGATCGTGCCGGCGAAGCCGCCGTTGCCGACGGCGACATAGCGCCCGTTCCAGGCCTCGCCCGCGGGCAGCCACAGCTCGATATTGACGTTGGACTCAGGGGAGGGATGCAGCGTCGCCGATACGCGGCAGAACGCCGGCAGGTCGGTGTACTGCACGGGATTGCCGCGCACGGTCAGCTCGAACATGCCCGCGGGAACGGGGACGACGCCGGTCACCTCCCCCTCGGGCAGCGCGGCGTTGGCGACTGCCTCGCAGTTCGGCGCGCCGGGCGCGGGGGTCGCGGCCTGCGCGGCGGCAGGGCTCGCGAGGGCCAGCATCGACACGGTGCCGGCCAGGAAGGCCGCAAGGCCTGCCGACAGGCCAAGATGGCTGCGCATGTGTCCGTCCTCCCAAGTATTGTGGTGGGCGGGAGTGTTCATGGCCGGGCATGGGAAGTCAATGCAGAGAAGATGTTGCATTGCGGGAAGAAGAAGTAGGACCGTCCCGCGGGCATTCCGTTCGCTTTGCGGACGGTCTCGATGTCGTGGCCGCTTGCCGCGTCCATCGCAACCCTGCCTGACAGACCCTTTCGACCGGTCCGGAATGCCGCCATGACCCTCGCGGTCCCGCCCCCTTCCGGCCCGCCATTGCTGCCCGCGCGCTTCGCCGACTGGTTCGCCCGGCGCGGCTGGGCGCCGCGGCCGCACCAGCTCGCCCTGTTGGAGAAGGCGGGCGCGGGGCGCTCGACTCTTCTCATTGCGCCGACAGGCGCGGGCAAGACGCTCGCCGGCTTCCTGCCGAGCCTCGTTTCGCTGGAGCGGCGGGGTCGCTGGGTTCCCGGCACGCGGCGGCGCGGGGTGCACACGCTTTACATCTCGCCGCTGAAGGCGCTCGCGGTCGACATCGCCCGCAATCTCGAGACGCCCGTCGCCGAGATGGGGCTCGCCGTCGCCATTGAGACGCGCACCGGCGACACCCCGGCGGGAAAGCGCGCGCGGCAGAAGCTGGCGCCGCCCAACATCCTGCTGACGACGCCCGAGCAGCTGGCGCTCCTCATCGCCGGTCCCGACGCTGCGAGTTTTTTCGCCGATATCGAGACGGTGATCCTCGACGAGTTGCACAGCCTCGTCACCTCCAAGCGCGGCGACCTGCTCGCCCTCGGCCTTGCGCGTCTCCGGACACTCGCGCCCGGGCACGTCGCGATCGGCCTCTCCGCGACAGTCGCCGACCCCGACGCGCTCAGGCGCTGGCTGGTGCCGGCGCGGCAGGACGTGGCGCCGGCGGACCTCGTGGTGGTGGCGGGCGGGGCGAAGCCGGACATCAGCATCCTCAATTCGGAAAACCACGTCCCCTGGTCCGGGCACTCCGCCCGCTACGCCTATCCCGAGATCTATGCCGAGATCGCCGCGCACAGGATGACGCTGGTCTTCGTCAATACACGCAGTCAGGCCGAGATGATCTTCGGCGCGCTGTGGCGGATCAACGAGGACGGGCTGCCGATCGCGCTCCACCACGGCAGCCTCGCGGTCGCGCAGCGCCGGCGCGTCGAGGCCGCCATGGCGGCGGGCGAGCTGCGCGCCGTGGTCTGCACCTCGACGCTCGATCTCGGCATCGACTGGGGCGAGGTTGACCTCGTCATCCATGTCGGCGCGCCGAAGGGGGCGAGCCGGCTCGCCCAGCGCATCGGGCGGGCGAACCACCGCATGGACGAACCGTCGAAGGCGATCCTCGTGCCGGCGAACCGGTTCGAGGTGATGGAGTGCCAGGCCGCGCTCGACGCCAATTATCTCGGCGCGCAGGACACCCCGCCGATCCGCGACGGCGGGCTCGACGTGCTCGCCCAGCACGTGCTCGGCGTCGCCTGCGCCGGGCCGTTCCGGGAGGACGACCTCTATGCCGAGATCGTCGCCGCCTATCCTTACAGGCAGCTCGACCGCCAGACCTTCGGCCGCATCCTCGATTTCGTGGCCACCGGCGGCTACGCGCTCGCCAGCTACGAGCGCTTCGCCAAGATCAGGAAGACGGCGGACGGCACCTGGCGGCTGACGCATCCGCGCTTTGCGCAGCAGTACCGGCTGAATGTCGGGACGATCCTGGAATCGCCGCTGCTCAAGGTGCGGCTCGCCAGCCGCAGGCGCGGCGGGCCGGCGGGCGGCGGCCATGGCGGGCGCGTGCTCGGCGAGGTCGAGGAGTATTTCGCCGAGCTGCTCTCGCCCGGCGATACGTTCCTGTTCGGCGGACTCGTCCTCAAGTTCGAGGGCATTCGCGAGAACGAGGTGATCGCGACCAAGACCTTCGACGAGGCGCCGAAAGTGCCGGCCTATGCGGGCGGCAAGTTCCCGCTCTCGACCTATCTCGCCGACGGCGTGCGGCGGATGCTCGCCGACCCCGCGGAACGGGCGAACCTGCCCGCTCAGGTCCGCGAATGGCTGGACCTGCAGGCCCGGTTCTCCGAACTGCCGGGCCGCGACGAGCTGCTTGTCGAGACCTTCCCTCACGGCAATCGCAACTACATGGTGCTCTACCCGTTCGAGGGGCGGCTGGCGCACCAGACGCTCGGTATGCTGCTGACGCGGCGGCTCGAGCGCGCGCGCCTCTCCCCGATGGGCTTCGTCGCCACCGACTACGCGCTCGCGATCTGGATGATCGGCGACGCCGGCGCGGTTTTCGCAGACATAGACACTGCGCTGCCGGACCTGTTCGCCGAGGACATGCTGGGCGACGATCTCGACGCTTGGATGGCGGAGTCCTGGCTGCTGAAGCGCACTTTCCGCGCCTGCGCCCTGATCTCCGGCCTCGTGGAGAAACGCCATCCCGGCCAGGAGAAGACGGGGCGGCAGGTGACTGTCTCGACCGACCTCATCTACGACGTGCTGCGCAGCCACGAGCCCGACCACATCCTGCTGCGCGCTACCTGGGCTGATGCCGCCACGGGCCTGCTCGACATCGGCCGGCTCGGCGAGATGCTGTCGCGGATTTCGGGGCGAATCAGGCACAAGAGGCTCGACCGCATCTCGCCGCTTGCCGTGCCCATCATGCTCGAGATCGGGCGCGAGCGGGTGCAGGGCGAGGCGGACGACGTGCTGCTCGCGGCCGCGGACGAGCTGGTGCGGGCGGCGCAGGGCGAGACGATCGCGGAGCCGCATTGGCCGCCGCGCGAGGAGCGCGAGGACGCGCCGTTCCGGGCTCCCCGCGGCACGATGGAGCCGCGCCGCGTCGCCGACCGCCGCGCCCGCCGGCGCGGCGGTCGCATCTCTGCGCCGGACGAGGACGCCTAAACGATCGAGGTTGGGGTCATCCCGGTCAGCTGCACACGCAGAGCGCCTCGGAGGCCTCGTCGTTCCAGTCGTCGCCGACATAGGAATAGCTGCGGGAGGAGCGGAAATAGGCGCCGCCCTGGTCGATGTCCTCCCACAGCGTCAGGGTGCATCCGCCGGTGGCCCGGAATGAGGACACCGCGTCGTTCAAGGACGGCTCGTAATAGGTGTAGCCGCAGCGCGTGCCGTTGCTCCGGATGCACCCCGTGTTCTCGCCGTTGACCATGCGCATCCGGTCGCCGTTGCCGAGATAGTAGTACGCGCCCCCGAAGTCCCTGTGCTCGTAGAGTATGCAGTCGGCCCACGCGGAGACGGGCGTCATCACGCCCATGATGGCAGCGGCGGAAATCGTAGCTAAACGGAATGCGCGCATCGAGACCACCATGGATGGACTTGCCCGATACTGGCGATGGTAGTCTACAGCAGCCGGGAGCCGCTGAATACTGGGAGCTAGGGAAATGGTTCAGGTGCTGCGCGCCGCGGACAGACCGCCGAGCCGGAGCCGCACGATCAGGTTCGAGGGCGCCGCCTACGGGGCCGGCATCTCGTTCTTCGCGGTCGACAACGATCCCGGCCAGGGCCCGGGCTTGCACGTCCACCCCTATGCGGAGATATGGGTGGTACGTTCCGGGAACGCCCGATTCGTCGCCGACGGTGTCGAGGCGAATGTCGGCCCGGGCGACATCGTCATCGTGGAAGCCGGCGTGGCGCACAAATTCACCAATATCGGCCCGGGTCGGCTCGACGTGGTCTGCATCCACGACGCCGGCACCATGATGCAGACGGACATCGCGGAATGAGCGCGGCCGGGGAGGGGCGGCAGGCCGGGCACGAACTCTGCGGGGCGCGCCTCGTGCTCGATCCGAGCGGCGCGCTCGCCTGGCCGGAGGAGGGCGTGCTCGTCGTCTCGGACCTTCATTTCGAGACCGGCTCGTCCTTTGCCCGCCGCGGCTTCTTCGTGCCGCCCTACGACACGGGCGTGACGCTGGCGAAGCTCGAGGCCGTCATGGCGCGGCATCGGCCGGCCCGCGTCGTGTGCCTGGGCGACAGTTTTCACGATGCCGGCGGCTCGGCCCGGCTGTCGTCGGAGGCGCGGGCGCGCCTGGTGGCGCTGGCGGAAGCCGCCGAGTGGACCTGGATTTCCGGCAATCACGACCCCGCCCCGCCCGAAGGGCTGCCGGGAACCGCGGCCGATGTGGTCTCGATCGGGCCGCTGACCTTCCGCCACGAGCCGACCGCCGGCCCGGCGCCGGGCGAGGTCGCCGGCCACCTCCACCCCGCCGCCTCCGTCGCGCTGCCGGGGCGCTGGGTGCGGCGCAAGGCCTTCGTGGCGGACGCAACCCGCATGGTGATGCCCGCGTTCGGTGCCTATACGGGCGGGCTCGACGTGTTTCACCGCGCCTTCGCGCCGCTGTTCAGGAAGCGCGACTTCGCGGCCTTCCTACTCGGCACCGGCCTCGTCCACCGGTTTGAGGCGCGGCTGCTCGCGGCGTGAGGCCCGCCCCGGGAGGCGGCTGCGATGGGCGATGTCTTCTGGCCCCTGTTCTGGATATTGGTCCTCATCGCGGGGGCCGCGCTGCTGTTCCTCCTGGCTCGCCCCGGCCGCCACCGCTTCTTCATGGACCGGATGGCCTCCGCACTGGAAAGGCTCGACCGCGCCGACAGCGCGTTCGCGGCCATGACGGAGGAGGAGCGTGCCGTGGCCGCCCGCGGCTATCGCGAAATGTGCGCCGCCCTGTTCCCGGCGGCGCCGCATCTTGCGGCCGCGATGGACGAGACGACGGCGCGGGCCGTCTGGGAGCGGCATTTCGCCGCCGCATCGAACGACGATCTCGACGCCTGGCTGATCCGCGCCGACGCGGGCCGACGCGACGGGGACGACAAGTCGGATGCGAGCGTCGCCTGGGAAGCCGCTTACGACGCCATCGAGCTGCAGCTCCTGTTCCGCGCCGCGCCCGCCCGGGACAAGGCGGAAGCGGCCGAGGGGGCGGCATCCGCCATCGCGATGCTGGGCCGGCTCGCAGCCGCGGCACCCTGAGCCGCCGTCCACCGGTACTCCACAGCCTGTCCACGGCACGTCCGCCGCAGGACGCCGCGCGCTGACGGGCGCCGCCGATGCGCGCCGCTTCGGCCTCGGCCCGAGACCGTCCACAAAGGATTGACGCCCGAAAACCGCAGGAGCGCCGGGTTGCCGCGGCACGGACCGGGTACGTGGGCCAGGTGCTTGGGCCAGGTACTTTCAATTGTCCGAGGCGCTAACCCGCATGACTGTCTCCGGTCGTCTTGCGGTCCCGGCGGTCACAATGCGCGGATAGCCTCGCTGCGGCAGGTGTTCCGTCGACGCGCGTCCCGGGGCTTCAGATCAACGCTCACCCTTGCTATGGTCCCGCTGCCCGAGGGAACGGGCATGAGGCCGAGGGGTGAGCGGCGCCCGTCCGGGGTTGGGGGCTTCGGGAGGGGATTTGCGATACGAGAAGGGACGCGTGCGTTTCCGCCACGGGGCGGTCCTCGCCGCGTTGGCGCTCGCGGCATGCAGCGCCGAACCCGACCGGCCGGCCGTGTCGAGCTATGCCGCGGTGTCGGCGGCGCGCTCCTGCATCGCCGGGGCGCTCACCGCCGTGACCGTCGACACGGTGCCGATCGGCCCGGTGCACGGCCCGGGTCGCTGCGGTGCCATCGAGGCCTATTCGGTGACGGCGCTCGGCTTCGCCGGCGACCCGATCGTCGCCCAACCCGCGGCGACGCTGTCCTGCGGCATGATCCCCGCGCTCGACCGGTGGGTGGCGGAATCGGTGCAGGCGGCGGCGATGGTCGCCTTCGGCAGCGAGGTCGAACGGGTATCGGTCGCGTCGAGCTATATGTGCCGCGCCGTTGCCCGCACCTCGCGCCTGTCCGAGCACGGGCTCGCCAATGCCATCGACATCTCGGCCTTCACGCTGGAGAACGGGCGGGAGATCACGGTCGCGGACGGCTGGCGCGGAGCGCCGGAGGAGCGGCTGTTCCTGCACGCGATCTACAACGCGGCCTGCGGCGTGTTCGAGACGGTGCTCGGGCCGGACGACAACGCCGACCACCGCGACCATCTCCACCTCGACATGGCCGATCGAGGCCCGAACAGCACGTTCCAGACCTGCACCTAGCCTGCCGGAACGGCTCGATTCCGGCATGTCCGGCAATCCGGGCGCGGGGCGAGCGGATGTAGGGGTGCCCCGTGCCCGGTCCCCATAGCCCGGACGGCCCGATCTGACGAGGAGCGGCGCGGTCCGGTCCGTGGCGCCGGACCGCGCCGCCCGCCTGCTACCGCGCCGGGCCGACCTCGACGAACTGGCCGTTCATGACCGTCATCTCGACGAAGGCGCCGGGGATGTCGCCGTTCTCGTCGAATTCGATCGAGCCGGTCGCGCCTTCGTAGTTGATGTCCATGCCTGCGGCGATCAGCTCGCGCGCCCTCTCCCATTCGCCGGGGCCGACCACCTCGCCCGGGGCGGTCGCAACCTCGCGCAGCGCCGCTGTGACGCCCTCGCGGCTCGCCGAGCCGTTCTTCTCGATGGCAAGGGCGAGCAGGAACGTCGCGTCATAGGCCTGGGCGGCGAAGTTCGCCGTCGGATCCTGACCCGCCGCCTGCGCCATTTCGGCATAGACGGCCGCGCCGGGCACCTCGGGGTCGGCGGGCCGCGTCGCGATCATGCCCTCGACCGAAGACAGGTCGATGCCGGTGAACAGTTCCTGGATCACCATGCCGTCGCCGCCGACATAGGTGTTGAAGTCGCCGCCCTCGACGGCCTGGCGCAGGATGGTCTGGCCCGAGCCGTTGCCGTAGGCGAGGATCACCAGGGTCTGCGCGCCCGTCGCGGCGAGCGTGCCGAGCTCGGCGCGGTAGTCCGCGCGCCCCTCCTCGTGCGCGGCGCTCGCCGCCACCGTGCCGCCCGCGGCGGTGAACGCCTCCTCGAGCGCGGCGTCGAAGCCGGCGCCGTAGTCGTTGTTGACATAGGTGATCGCGATCTCGTCGATGCCGTGCGCCATCAGCAGGCGCGCCATCACCTGGCCCTGATAGGCGTCCGAAGGCACGGTGCGGAACACGAGGTCGTTGTCGTCCATCGTGGTAAGCGCCGGCGAGGTCGAGGCCGGCGAGATCATGACCACGTTGCCGGGGATGGCGGCGTTGTTCGCGGCGGCGATGGTCTCACCCGAGCACAGCGCGCCGACGATGGCCGTGACCTGTTCGGTATTGACCATGCGGTCGCCGGCATTGGCGGCGGCGGTAGCGTCGGAGCAGGTGGAGTCCGCGGCGACGATCGACAGCGTGCCCCCGCCCAGAATGCCGCCCTGATCGTTCACCTGCGCGACGGCCATCTCCGCGGCGGAGAAGATCGCCGGCAGCATGCTCTCGATCGGCCCGGTGAAGCCGCCGAGAAAGCCGAGCTTGGCGTCCTCGGCGAGGGCGGGGGTGGCCAACAGCACGGTCGCGGCCGTCGCGAGCACAAGGCGGTTCTTCAGCGCTTGCATCGTCTCCCTCCAATGGCTTCGGCAGGCATGCCGGTCTCGACAGTCCAGGCGAGGTCCCGCCTGGCGTGCGGCGGGACGAAAGCGCCCGCGGCCCGGAAGGATTGCACATCGGCGGCCGGTGAGTCATCGGGGCGCGGCGTGCGGTCCCGCCGCCGGCGCTGGCGCCGGTCCGGCCGCTTGGCTATGGCTCGGCAGCCCGGCCGATTCCCGCCCGGCGTGTGCAGATGGGAGCCGCCCCTTGGCGATCACGATCTACGAAGTCTCAGTCCCCGTATTCGCGCAGAAGATGCAGGCCCTCGCCGCCATCATCGAGAAGGCCGAGGCCTATGCATCGGCGCGCAAGTTCGGGGCCGATTTGCTGCTGGCCCAGCGCCTGTTCCCCGACATGCTGCCGTTCCGCGCCCAGGTGCAGCTCGTGTCCGACCACGCCAAGGGGGCCTCGGCCCGGCTCGCCGGCCTCGAGGTGCCGCGCTTCGAGGACAACGAGACGACGACGGCGGAACTCAAGGCCCGGCTCGCCAAGACGATCGACTTCGTGCGCGGGATCGACCAGGCGAAGTTCGATGGGGCCGAGGACCGCCCCATTTCCCTGAAAGTGGCGGGGCAGGACAGGTCGTTCACCGGCCGGCAATATCTCCTCACCTTCGCGCTGCCGAACTTCTACTTCCACGTCACCACGGCCTACGACATCCTGCGCCACACCGGCGTCGAGCTCGGCAAGGGCGACTTCATGCGCTGAAGCGAAGCGATGGGCTGTGCGCCCGGTCAGGCCTCCGCCCGCGCGGGGCGGGGCCGCGCGCGCTCCCAGCGCGACTGCAGGAGCGCCTCGCCGCTGTCGGTCAGCCTCGGGGTTCCCTCGGCCACGACCACATGGCCCAGCCCGGCGAGCCGCTTCAGTTCACGTTTGAAGAACTGCGGCACGCCGCCCACCGAGACGACGAGCAGGGCCTCGTATTCGGACTCGCTCAAGGCGGCGTGCGTCTCGTTCAAGGCGGCCTCCCTACCCGCGCTCGATTGCCCCAGGCTGGCGCGGCGTGCCCTTAACGGCCGTTAACCCGTTGGCGCCGATTTGAGCGCATCCACCCCCGGACTTTCGGAGTGGTGACGGCCGATCGGCACCACCATCGGCGTGCCGGAGACCGGATCGGGCACAATGCGTGCAGCAAGGCCGAACACGTCCGCGATGACGGCCTCGGTGATCATGTCCCGCGGCGCCCCTTCCGCGGCGATGCGGCCCGCCTTCATCGCGACGAGGTGGTCGGCATAGCGGCAGGCGAGGTTGAGGTCGTGCAGCACCGCCACGATCGTGCGCCCGCGCCCGCGCACGAGGTCAGTCAGGAGGTCGAGGATCTCGACCTGGTGGGCGATGTCGAGAAAGGTCGTGGGCTCGTCGAGCAGCAGCAGGTCGGTTTCCTGCGCCAGCGCCATGGCGATCCAGATGCGCTGGCGCTGCCCGCCGGAGAGGGAATCGACGGGCACGGCGGCGAGATCGGTGCTGCCGGTCGCCGCGAGCGCGGCGGCGACGGCCTCGTCGTCGGCCGCGGTCCAGCGGCGCAGGAAGCCCTGGTGCGGGAAGCGGCCGCGGCCGACGAGCTCGGCGACCGTGATGCCCTCGGGGGCCCTCGGGGTCTGCGGCAGCAGGCCCAGAACGCGGGCGACCTCGCGCGTCGGCCGGTCGTGGATGGCGCGACCGTCGAGCAGCACCGCGCCGCGCCGCGGCGGCAGCAGCCGGGCGAGGCCGCGCAGGAGCGTCGACTTCCCGCAGGCATTGGCGCCGACGATGATCGTAAGCCGCCCCGGCGGGATGGCGAGGTCGAGGCCGGAGACGATCTCGCGCGGGCCGTAGCCGAGCGTGAGCGCCGACGCGGTGAGGGAATGGACGCTGTTCAACTGGCGGAATCCCGGGAACCTGGCGGGACCGGCGCGCACAAGCAGCGCGGGCGCCGGCCGGGTGTCTGCCGACAGATGCGGGCGCGGGCGCGCCTTGTCCAGGGTCCGGGACGCCGCGCCTCAGGCGAACGCGGCGAAGAACGGCGTCTCCGGGTAGACCATCAGCGCGCCCGCCGCGATGGCGATGCCGTAGGGCACGCCGGTGGCGCGGTCGTGCAGCCGCGTCACCCAGCCATGGCGCAGCGCGAACAGCGGCAGCGGGAAGCGGCGGAAGGTGAGAAGGCCGAGCGTCAGGACGCCGCCATAGACGGCGGTGTGGAGCGCGAACTCGAGCCCGTGGGCGGTGCCGAACCACAGCGCCACGGCCGCGGCGAGCTTGGCGTCGCCGCCGCCGATCCAGCCGAAGGCGAACATGGCGAAGGTGAGGGCCAGCACGCCGGCGCCGACCGCGGCGTGCAGCCCGATGTCGCCGAGCGGGATGCCGGCGAAGGGCGCAAGCACCGCGAAGGCGACGACGAGCGCAAGGGAAATCCAGTTCGAGATCGTCATGGTGACGAGGTCGGACGCCGCGGCGAAGGCCATCAGCGCGGGAAAGACGAGGAGAAACGGAAGCGTGAGGAGGTCCATGACGAACTCCGGTGTCTCCTGACGGGATCGATCGAAGCGCTTCGAGGCTTCGGGTCTGCCCGAGCATTGGGCCCAGGCGGTTAAGGCATCGCTTCGGCGGCCAAGGCGCCGGTCGGTTCTGCTGCGCAAAAAAGCGAACGGGCGGCCTCGCTCCACGGAGCGGCCGCCCGTTCTGGGTGCATCGACCCCGGCTACGCCGACCCGTCGGGCGCCGGCTCCAAGCTCCTCGTGTCGATGGTGGTCGCCGTGTCTTCGAACAGGCCCTTGATGCTGGGGCCAAGGGCTCCGACGGCGGCGAGCACCACGATGGCGAGGAGGGCCGCGATCAGGCCGTATTCGATCGCCGTAGCGCCGGATCGGTCTCGGGTGAAACGAAGTACCAGGGTCTGAAGCATCGTTTCACCCGAGTTAAGCGCTTTGGAGTGCCTGGCCGGGCTCAGCCGCCCCCGGCGCCGCCCGTCACGGCCGTGTTGGTGTCGGCGTTGTCGAGCGTCGTGGACACGTCCTGGAAGGCGTTCTTGATGCTCGGGCCGAGAATGGTGATGGCGGCGATGACGACGACGGCCATCAGCGCGGCGATCAGGCCGTACTCGATCGCGGTGGCACCGGACTCGTCCTTCACGAAACGCGAGAAGAGGGTCTTCATGACTGGGCTCCATGGTAGAAGAACTGATGTTCGGTTCGGCGGTGCTTCGCTGCCCGACCCGTCTGAACCGAGGTCGACACTACGCCGCCCCTCTTGCTGCGCGGTTAACCCGATCATCTAACCAGGGGCAATCTTCGGAAAAAGGGCCGGTGGTTAACGGAACATCGTTCCGAATACATGGTGGACGCCCGTTCACGATCCTTCGTATTCGATTTTTTTACTTTAAGAAGGCGTGAATGGCATCCGCGCCTTCGCCAAGCCGTTCTCGGACCGCGACTTTCGGATCGGGTGGGCCGGAGGGGCGGGATCAGCGCCGGGCGGGCGAGGGGCGGCCGCCATGGCCGAGGGCAGCCGCCGCGCCCGCGACGAGAAGGCCGAGCGCGAGCACGCGCCATGCCGCCGAAGGGCCGAGCTCCAGGCTGAAATTGAACCGGAGCGTCTCTAGCGCGGGATAGCCGTGGGAGAGCGCGAGCCAGACCGCCTCGAAGCCGGCGGTGAACAGCGCGGCCACGAGCGCCAGGCCGAACAGCACCGGCGCTCGCGTGCCGAGGCGGAAGCGCTCCAGCACCCGCCATGCCATCAGCCAGGCATAAACCCCCACCATCAGGAAGGGCAGGCCGCCGCCCGAGCCGGGCGCCATCACGAAGTGCAGGATCGCGAGCGCGGCGACGATGTAGACCATCGAATGCAGCCGGTTCCAGGCGACGGGGCCGAGGCGGGCGATCGTCGCGTCGAGCGAGGTGGCCCCGAGCGCCAGCAGGCCCGCGAGCGCGAGCAGCGCCGCCGCGATGCCGAGCCGGGAGGTGATCTCGGCGAAGATGGCCCCGGCGTCGAAGCCGCGGAGCACGACATAGATCGCAAGGTGGCCGAGCGTGTAGGCGAGGCTGGCGACCCCGAGCATTCGCCGCACCGCAATGAGGCGGTTCTGGCGAAAGATGCGCCGCGCCGGGGTGACGAACAGGGTGGCGAGCAGCAGCCAGGCCGCGGCGGCGCCGCTCCAGTAGATCAGCGGGACGATGGGGGTCAGCCCGTAGCCGCCGCCGAGCCAGGTGCCGATCATCACCGCAGCCGGGGCGAACAGCAGCGCGAACACGGCCGCCTTCAGCGCGGAGAGGCGGCCCTGCCGGTCCCGCCACGGCACCTTCCGTCCCAAAACGCTCGACACGCCGGACATCGCCGCCCCTGTTGCTCGCCGGCGCTTAACCCGGCGCGCGGTCGCGCGGCAAGGGTGCGATCGGGGCGCGCGGGTTCACGCGCCCAGACGCTGCGGCTCCGCCGCGGTCTCGGCGAGCCACAGCGCGAGCCGGCGGGTGCCTTGCCCGTCGATGACGGGCGGCCCCACCGCCGCTGCCCGGGCGCGGGACTCTCGCGGGGCGAGGCGGGCGAGACCGGCGCGCAGCCGGCCGGCAAGATCCGGCTCGGACCAGCGGTCGGCGGACAGCGCGGCGCCGAGCGCCGACCAGGCCGCGAGGTTCCGCTCCTGGTTGCTCGCCACCGCCACGGCGAGCGTCGGGGTGCCGCAGCGCGCGAGCTCGCACAGCGTCTGCCCCGCGGCACTGACCGCGAGGTCGGCGGCGCGCATCAGCTCGCGCAAGGCTTCCGCGGGGATGTCGCGGTGGACGGTCGCGGACGGGGGCAGCGGCGAGGACGGGGCAGGGGCACCGGCGCCGAGCACGAGGTCGATTGTCGCGTCCGGGAACACCGCCAGCGCGGCGTCGAGCGCCACCGGGGCGAGGCCGCGCAGATCGGTGCCGCCGGACAGGAGGAGAATGCGGCCGACTTCATCCGCCGCGCGCGCGCGGGGCGGGACGTCCCAGAACGCGCGCCGCATCGGATGCCAGTCCGGGCCGAGCGCCCAGGCCGCCGCACCCGTGCCGGGGGCGGTGGCCCCCGGCGTGCCGTCGACCGCGAGCCCCGGCGGGTAGGCGCACCCGCGTCCGTCGTCGAGATAGAGCACGGACCCGGCGAGCCTGGCGATCGCGGCGAGGGTCGCCGCGTCCGCCGTGTAGGAATCGACAAGCACGGCACCGCCGGCGAGCGCGGCGGGCGCCGGGCCGCGGTGCCATCGCCCCCAGCTCGCGGGCTCGCCTTCAAGCAGCCGGCGCGCGGCCGCGTCGCCGTCGACGAACCAAGCCACGCTGCCGCCCCACTCGCGCCAGAGATCGGCGAACCCGGTGCAGCGCGCAATATGACCGAGCCCGCGGGTGAAATCGCCCTCGGTGAGGATCGTCAGCCGGGCGCCGGCGAGCAACGCCGGGGCCGGCGAGATGGACGGGAAAGTTGCCACCGCCCGCGGGTCCCCCACCCCAAAAGCGCCAGCGGCAAGCCTCGCCCAGGATTTGGACGAGCTTGAGGCAGGCGCAGCACCAGGGTCCTATGCCGTCACGGAAGGCGCGCGCGCCTCGTGAGGCTGGCAGGCCAGGACGCGGGCCTCGAGGCCGGGATAGTCGCGCTCGATCTGCGCCGCCTCGGTGCGGGTGAGCTCGAACCGCCGCTGCGCCAGCATCAGCCTGTCGGCCGGGCTCATGATCGCCATCTCGTCCATGATGCAGCCGACCACGCCGTCGCGCTCGGAGGCGGGAGCGTCGGGCACGCTTTCGGCGACGAAGGCGCCGAGCAGGGCGCGGATCACGCCGTCGACCATCGCTGCGCTCGGCGCGGCCGGCGCAGGGCTTGCGGGCGCGGCAAGGCCGGGCGCCGTGCCGGCGATCACGATCGCGATGACCAGAGCCGCCCTCAGTCGCATCCGGATTTTCCCGTTCTCCGCGGCCGGTCTCAGCCGCGCGCGAGCCTAGCGCGCCGGAGCCGCCCCTGTCGATGGTACGGCGTCGCGCAAGGAGGGGCCGAGCGCCTTGCGCACGGCGGGTGCGACGACGGTGCCGAACAGCTCGATCGACTTCAGCATCCGCGCGTGCGGCATCGGGCCGACGCTCATCTGCATCAGGAAGCGGTCGTGGCGGAACCACTCGTGCTGCTGCAGGATCTTGTCGACGATCATCTGCGGATCGCCGACGAAATTCGCGCCCTGCAGCGTCGTCGAGGCGTCGAACTGCGCCCGGCTCATCGGCGCCCAGCCGCGCTCGCGCCCGATCTTGTTCATGCCGACCGAGAACGAGGCGAATGCGAGGTCGGCGGCCTCGCGCGCGTCCGCCGCGATGAACCCGTGGCTGTTGATGCCCACGGCCGAGCCCGCGGGGTCGCGGCCGAGCTGGCTCAGCGCGCGCCGGTAAAGGTCGGTGAAGGCGGAGAAGCGCTGCGGCTCGCCGCCGATGATGGCGAGCGCCAGCGGCAGGCCGAGCTGGGCGGCGCGCACCACCGATTGCGGCGTGCCGCCGACGGCGAGCCAGACCGGCAGCGGGTCCTGGATCGGGCGGGGATAGACGCCGCGGCCGTCCACTTTCGGCGTGTGCCGCCCGCCGGGCCAGGAGAAGATCTCGCTTTGCCGCAGCGCCAGCAGCATCTCGAGCTTCTCGGCGAACAGCGAGTCGTAGTCGTTGAGGTCGTAGCCGAACAGCGGGAAGCTTTCGATGAACGATCCCCGCCCCGCCATGATCTCGGCGCGGCCGCCCGAAAGCAGGTCGAGTTCGGCGTATTGCTGGAACACGCGGATCGGATCGTCCGAGGACAGCACCGTCACCGCGCTGGTGAGGCGGATGCGTTTCGTCCGCGCCGCGCCTGCCGCGAGCACCACGGCCGGCGCGGAGACGAGGAAGTCGCTGCGGTGGTGCTCGCCGAGGCCGAACACGTCGAGCCCGACCTGATCGGCGAGCTCCGTCTCCTCCACGAGGTTGCGGAAGCGCTCGGCGGGGCTGATCGCCCGGCCGGTCGCGGGGTCGGGGAGGGCGTCCCCGAAGGTGTAGATGCCGAGTTCCATCGCGTAAAACCTAGCGCAGGGCTCCGGGAAGTGGATTCCGTTCCGCCTCAGCCGACCCCGATGCGTTCCAGGATGGCGTTCTCGGGGCGGCGGGCGAACCAGAGGATGACGAGCGCCGCGGCGGCGGCGAGCAGGAACCAGAGCTGCCCCGCCGCGGCGAGGCCGGTGGTCAGCGCCCAGACAGCGCCGACGGCGAGGTCGATGAGGGTGAGGCCCAGCGCGCCACTGTTGCGGCGCTGGAAGTCGCGCCGGTTACCCGGCTTCTGCAGCCAGATATGCAACATTCCGGAGGAAAGACTCGCCGCCGCGCAGCCGAGCGCCGCGACGATGCCCGCCCACGGCGCCAGCACGACGAGCGCGATCAGCGGCACCACGAGGATCGCGGCGAGCGGGATCATCGAAGCCGCGAGCTTGGCCCGCCACACCTGACCCGCCGGCATCGGCGCGGCGGCGAGGAGCGCCGGCGCGTCTTCGGCCGAGACGGTGATCCAGGCGAGGCTGCCGGCGAGCTGACTGGACAGGAAGGCGAGCGCGCCGGCGCCCATCGTCACCGCGAGGTCCTGGTCGTCGCTGGCGTTGCGCAGCACGATGAAGGCGAGGGGGAGCAGGTAGAGCACGCGCAGCAGCACGTGGCTGAGAAGCCCGGGATCGCGGGCGAGCAGGCGCAGCTCCTTCCGGATCATCGCCCGGAACGCGTTCGCCCCGAAGCTGCCGCTGCCCGTGGCCCGGCGGCGCCGGCGGCCGGTGTCGGCGCCCGAGGCCGCGGCCGAATCCTCGGCGAAGCGGCCGCCGATCACCCAGGTCACCGCGGCGAACACAACGACCGCGAGAAGGAGAAAGCCGAGCAGCGGCAGCGGATGGCCGACGATGGCCCGTGCCGGCCACTCCACGATGTGCGGATAGGTGACGGTGTCGCCTTCGATGAACCGGCGGGCGAGGCTCGACCACAGCGATTCCGCCCGATCGCTGCCGAGGATGTTCGGCAGGTTCGCGCCGAGCACGAAGGCGGCGCCGATGAAGGCGCCCACGACCTGCGCGATGGTGCGCGTCCTCCGCGGCCCGATGACGCGGAACAGCAGCATCGCCAGCGCAAGGCCCACGGCGGCGGCGAGCAGTGCCATGCCGATGGCGATGAGGAAGCCGGACAGCAGCTCGGGATGGCCCCACAGCGCCATCGGGATCAGGAAGGGCACGAGAATGAGGAAGAACAGCGTGCCGGCGGTGACCGCCATGCCGAGCGCGCGGACGATCAGCACCTGGCGCGGCGGCACCGGGGAGGACAGCAGCAGGTCGAGATCGCCGCGCGCATAGAGCCCGTCGACCGCGGCGACCAGCGTTTGCGACAGCATCAGGGGAAAGATCGCGGCCAGCGCCACCGCGGACAGCACGACGAAGGGCGGGCTCAGCGCGATCTCGCGCCCCGCAAGGGCGCGCGCGGCAGGAACGCCGGCGAGAACGGCGATCACGAGCAGCAGGACCAGGATCAGCACCGGCATCGGCACGCGGCGCCGGCGGGTCCTGACGCGCCCGCGCCGGCCGCTTTCGAGCGTGCGCCAGGTGACGCGCAGCTCGTTGCGGAGCAGCAGGAGGAGGGGGCTCCGCCCCATCAGACGGCCTCGGGGTCGCTGACGAGCTGGAGGAATACGTCCTCGAGCGTAGCCTGGCCTTCGCCCGCCCGCTCCCGAAGCTCGGCGAAGGTGCCCTCCGCGAGCAGGCGTCCGTGCGCGATGATGCCGATCCGGTCGGCCAAGCGCTCGGCGACCTCGAGAATGTGGGTGGTCAGGATTACCGTGTTCCCGACCGCGGTGCGGGCCTCGATCATGTCCTTGACGAGGCGGGCGGCACCGGCGTCGAGCCCGGTGAGCGGCTCGTCCAGGATGAGGAGCGGGGGATCGTGGATGAGCGCGCCGGCGAGCACGGTCTTCTGCTTCATGCCGCGGGAGAAGGTCTCGCAGCGGTCGCCGCGCTGCTCCCACAGGCCCAGCGCGGTGAGCAGCTCCTCCGCCCGGGCGCGGGCGGTTGCGGGCGCCACCTCCCAGAGGCTCGCCACGAATTCGAGATATTCGAGCGGCGTCAGCTTGTCGTAGAGCAGCGGCTCGTCCGGCACCCAGGCAATGCGCCGCTTGGCTTCGCGCGGGTTCGCCAGCGCGTCGATGCCGAAGACGCGGATCGCGCCGGCATCGGGCTTGAGCAGCCCGGTGACCATCCGCAGCGTCGTAGTCTTGCCGGCCCCGTTGGGGCCGAGCAGGGCGTAGAGCTCGCCGCGGTGAACCGTTAGGTCGAGCCCGTCGACCGCGGGCCTGCCGAAGGCCTTTGCGAGGCCGCGGACCGCGAGCGGCGGCGGCCCCGACCCGGTATCGAACTCGGATGCTGCCACCGCTCCCCTCCGCGCCCGGACCTCGGGGTCAAGTCTTGGCGGTGGCCGGTTTCTTCCGCCTGAACGTGTTGCGGATATTGCTCCACAGCTCGATCTTCACGCCCTGCCGGCGCATGATGAAGCTCTGCTGCAGCACCGAGAGCAAGTTGTTCCAGGCCCAGTAGATGACGAGCCCGGCCGGGAACTTCGCCAGCATGAAGGTGAAGATGACCGGCAGCCAGTTGAAGATCATCGCCTGGGTGCGATCGGGCGGCGTCGGGTTCAGCTTCATCTGCATCCACTGGGTGAAGCCCATCACGATCGGCCACACGCCGATCATCAACAGGGCCGGCGGCTCCCAGGGAATGAGGCCGAACAGGTTGAAGACGGAAGTCGGGTCCGGCGCGGAGAGATCGTGGATCCAGCCGAAGAACGGCGCGTGCCGCATCTCGATCGTGGTGTAGAGCACCTTGTAGAGCGAGAAGAACACGGGAATCTGGACGAGCGTCGGCAGGCAGCCCGCGAGCGGGTTGACCTTCTCCCGCTTGTAGAGCGCCATCACCTCCTGCTGCTGTCTGGCCGGGTCGTCCTTGTAGCGCTCCCTGACCTCCGTCATCAGGGGGCCGATCTTCTTCATCTTGCTCATCGAAACGTAGGACTTATTCGCGAGCGGGAAGAAGATGATCTTCACGATCACGGTCACGGCGAGAATCGCGAGACCGAAATTACCGAAGATCTGGAACAGGTTGTCGATGACCCAGAACATCGGCCGGGTCAGGAAGTAGAACATGCCCCAATCGATCAGCAGGTCGAACTTGGGGATGGCGTACTGGTCCTCGTAGGCATCGAGGACCGAGACCTCCTTGGCGCCGGCGAACAGGCGCGCGGTGTTGGAGGCGGAGGCGCCCGGCGCCACCGTGACGGGGTCGCTCAGATAGTCGGCCTGGAAGGTCTCGAGCCCGTTCACGGTGCCGTAAGTGAAGCGCGGCTGGAAGGCTTGGGTGGAGCCGGGAATGACCGTCGCCGCCCAGTACTTGTCGGTGATGCCGATCCAGCCGCCGGTGGCCTGGTCGTAGCGCGCGGTGCCGTCGTCGCGGAGGTCGTCGTAGTCGACGCGGACGGCTTCGTCGCCGAACACGCCGATCATGCCCTCGTGGAGGATATAGGTGCCCTCGCTCGCGGGCGTGCCGTGGCGGGAGACCAGCGCGTAAGGGTAAAGCGTCGCGGCCGAGTCGGAATTGTTCTGCACACTGTCGGTGACGGCGAACATGTAGTTCTCGTCGACAGCGATGGTGCGGGTGAAGACGTAGCCGGCGCCGTTGTCCCATGTCAGCGTCAGCGGCGTCTGGGGCGTCAGCACCGCGCCTTCGGGCGCGCTCCACACGGTACGCGCGTCGGGCACGGCAACGCCCGGCACGGCCGGGTCGGCGCCCGGCGGGGCGACCCAGCCGAAATCGGCGTAGTAGGGCGCGGGGCTGCCGAGCGGGGAGAACAGCGTGATGATCGGGCTGTCCTCGTCGGTGGTCTCTTGGAACGACTTCAGCCGGATGTCGTCGATGCGGCCGCCGGTGAGGTTCACCGAGCCGGCGATCTCGGGGGTGTCGATGGCGATGCGCGGGTTCGCGGCGACGGCGTCGGCGCGCGTCAGCGCCACCGCAGCGGGGGTCTCGACCCCGGGCACCGCGACGTCGGGCGCCGTCGCGCCGGTGGTCGCGGCGACCTCGGCCTGCGGCGAGCCTTCCTGCAGGTCGGACTGGTTCGGGCGGACGATGAAGAACTGCCAGCCGAACAGGACGAGGACGGAGAGGACGATCGCAATGATGTAGTTGCGGTTTTCAGACATCGACTGGCCTTTCGGGGACTGGCCTTTCGGGCCCCCTGCCGCTCCGCCCTGGCGCGGCGCGGCGCTTGGTCTTGGCCAGGCTGTCGGCAAGGTCGGCGACGAGGTCGGCGAACGGGACGGTGAGCGCAGGCCGCCGCCCGACCAGCACATAGTCATGGCCCGGCCGCGCACAAGCCGGCGCGACCAATCTCACCGCTTCGCGGAGGCGGCGACGGATGCGGTTGCGCTCGACCGAATGGCCGGTCTTGCGCGTCACCGTGAAGCCGAAGCGCGGGCCGCCGTCGTCGCCCCGGTCAAGGACCTGGAGCAGGAACCCGGGCTTGGATTGGCGGCCGCCGCGGGCGGCGGCCTGGAACTCGCTGCGCTTCTTCAGCCGCGGGACTTGCGGCGCCAAGGCGCGTTCGCCCCCGGCCCGGGCGCTCAGGCCGACAGGCGCTTGCGGCCGCGAGCCCGGCGGCGGGCGATGACGGTGCGTCCGCCCGGGGTGGCCATGCGGGAGCGGAAGCCGTGACGGCGCTTGCGCACGAGCTTCGAGGGCTGGTAGGTGCGTTTCATGTCTCTTCCCGCGGCAGGCGGGCCTCTTGTCGTGGGTGGCGCGGCCGGGAACCGCCGAAGGCCTCCGCAGCCGGCGCACGGGCCTTCGCGGAACGGAACGCAAGACGACGCCCGCGGCGCCTGCCACGGCCGAGTCTCAATCGAGGCGGCTTATACGGGAGAGGGGCGGGCCTCGTCAACGCGGCAGGCCGGCGCGCACTGCAGGCCGGCGCCGCACGTGAAGCGCGCCGGCGGATGCGCTATCCTTGCGCGCCGAGGGGGCACGGAGCGAGATGAGCGAGGGCGCGTCCGAGACGGCGGGCTCGGGCCGTAAGGCCGGGTCGGAGAGGCGCGGTCGCGCGCCCGCGATCGGGCTTTCCGCCAAGCTGCTCGTGCTCACGGGCCTGTTCGTGATGTTCGCCGAGGTCCTGATCTTCGTGCCCTCGGTGGCGAACTTCCAGCGCGGCTGGCTGGAGGACCGGCTGCGCACCGCCAATGTCGCGGCGCTCGCATTGATGAGCGACGACACGGAGGCACCGCAGGAGCTGCAGTCGGCGCTGCTCGCGCGCATGGAAGCCTCTGCGATCGTCGTGCGCGGGGGCGGCGTCAGCCGGCTCGTCGCCATGGCCGAGACGCCGCAGACGGTCACCCGCACGCTCGACCTGCGGCGGACCGGGTTCGCCGCCTCGATCCCGCCGGCGCTCGCGAGCCTGTTCGGCGGCGGGGAGGGCTCGGTCCGCGTCCTGGGCGATTTCGCGGGCGGGACGGAGCCGGCGACGATCGAACTCGTGGTGCCGGAGCGGGTGTTGCGCGCGGCGATCTTCGCCTATGCCGGCCGCATCGTGGTGTTGTCGCTGGTGATGTCGCTCATCACCGCGGGGCTCGTCTATGCCAGCCTGCAGCGCCTGTTCGTCGCGCCGATGAAGCGGCTCGTCGCCGCTGTCGAGCGCTTCGGCAGCGATCCCGAGGGGGCGTCCGCCGTGCCGCCCAGCCCGCGGCGCGACGAGTTCGGGGCCGCCGAGCGCCGGCTCGCGGCGGTCAACCGGCAGCTCTCCGACACACTGCGCCAGCAGCGCCGGCTGGCCGATCTCGGCCTCGCCGTGTCGAAGATCAACCACGACCTGCGCAATCTTCTCGCCTCGGCGCAGCTGTTCTCCGACCGCATCTCGCGCCTGCCCGACCCCACGGTGCAGCGCTTCGCCCCCAAGCTCGTCGCCGCGCTCGACCGAGCGGTCGATTACTGCCAGGCCGTGCTGAACTACGGCCGCACGCGGGAGGCCGCGCCGAAGCGACGCCTCGTAGCGCTGCGCCGGCTCGTCGACGACGTCGCGGAGATGGCGGGCCTCGACGGCAATCGCGCCATCGACTGGACGAATGCGGTGCCGGCCGATCTCGAGATCGACGCCGATGCCGACCAGTTCTATCGCGTGCTGACCAATCTGGTGCGCAACGCGGTGCAGGCGCTGGAGGCCCGGCCCGAGGACATGTTCGTGCGCCGCCTCACGGTGGAGGCGAGCCGGCACGGCGGCGTGGTCGACGTCCGCGTCAGCGATACCGGCCCCGGCGTGCCGCCCGAACGGCGCGAGGCGCTGTTCAGGCCCTTCGCCGCCTCGCAGAAGCCCGGCGGCACCGGGCTCGGGCTCGCCATCGCCGCCGAGATCGTCCGCGCCCATGGCGGCACCATCGCGCTGGTCGGCGAGGGGCCCGGCGCGACGTTCCGGATCGAGATTCCCGACCGCCCGATCGACATCGAGGCCGCGCGGCGGCGGCCGAAAGCGGGATGACGGATCAGGCGAGGAACACGTCGATGATTCGGCGGTAGATCGCGGTGAGCCGGACGAGTTCGGCCACCGGCACCCGCTCGTCGACCTGATGCATCGTGGTCCCGACGAGGCCGAATTCCACGACGGGGCAGTAGTCCTTGACGAAGCGCGCGTCGGAGGTGCCGCCGCCTGTGGACAGCGCCGGGGCGAGGCCCGTCTCGGTCCGGATCGCGCTCGCGACGATCTCGATCAGCGCGTCGGAACGCGTGAGGAACACGTCGGAGACCGGCTCCTCGAAGGCGAGCGCGTACGGCACCGGCATCGCTCCTGCGCGCTCGGCGGCGCCCGCGCAGCGGCGGGCGATCTCCGTCTTGAGGGTTGCCCCCGACCAGCAGTCGTTGAAGCGGGCGTTGAAGCGGATTTCGGCCGAGGGCGGGATCAGGTTGAAGGCCCGCGTCGGAGTCTCAACGCCCGTCACCTCGAGATTGCTGGGCTCGAAGACATCGGTGCCGCCGTCCAGCGGCGCCATGAGCGCCTCCAGGAACCGGGGGAGGGCGCGGGCCGGGTTCTCGGCGCGGTGCGGATAGGCGACGTGGCCCTGGCGGCCGCGGATCGTCAGCGTGCCGCTGAGCGAGCCGCGGCGTCCGATCTTGATCGTGTCGCCGAGGGTTTCGACGCTCGTGGGCTCGCCGACGACGCAGGCGTCGAACCGATGGCCGCGCGCGGCGGCGAAAGCCAGCAGCTTGGCCGTGCCGTTGACGGCCGGACCCTCCTCGTCGCCTGTGATCAGGAACGAGAGCCGGCCGCGCAGCCCAGACGCCCCGCCCTGGTCCGCGACATAGGCCGCCGCCGCGGCCGCGAAGGCGGCCACCCCCCCCTTCATGTCCACTGCGCCGCGGCCGTAGAGCGTGCCGCCCTCGACCTCGGCGGCGAAGGGCGGGTGCGTCCATGACGACACGGGGCCCGTGGGCACCACGTCGACATGCCCGGCGAAGGCGAGATGGCGGCCGCCGGTGCCGATGGTGGCGAACAGGTTCTCGACGTCCGGCGTGCC
>Ga0182738_1001618_pt1 | contig 27893 bp, 26 predicted proteins | sample eDN5th30CBELigMG_FD_128876 | JGI IMG/M metagenome (GOLD analysis project Ga0182738, IMG submission 128876) | Enriched Miracle-Growth compost microbial communities from Emeryville, California, USA - eDNA 5th pass 30_C BE-Lig MG (version 2)... ...
GGATCACCGACCACTCGAAATCCGTCAGATCGAAACGTGCCATGACCACCTCCTGCCTCATGCAGGAAGGGAATCACAACCGCCTCATATTGGGAATCCCGTTTATGGGTATGTGACCTAGAGCCAGCGCCGACAGCGGCGTGTTCTCGGAGGGCTTGAAGACCATCGCGTTGCCCATGGCGAGCGCCGGAGCGGACTTCCAGCCGGCGATCTGGATCGGATAGTTCCAGGCGCCGATCCCGACGCAGACGCCCAGCGCCTCGCGCCGCGTGTAGGCGAAGGGTCCGCCAAGATCGACGAACTCGCCGTTGAAGGCGGCGACCGCGCCGCCGAGATATTCCAGGCAGTCGGCGGCGGAGGGCGCGTCTGCCACAAGCGTCTCCTGCATCGGCTTGCCCGTGTCAAGCGTCTCCAGCCGCGCCAGATCCTCGTTGCGGACGCGCAATATGTCTGCGGCGCGGCGCAGGATGCGGCCGCGCTCCACCGGCTTCAGTCGTGCCCATGCCGGCTGCGCCGCGCGCGCCGCCTCGATCGCCAGTTCAACGATGTTCGGCGTCGCCGAATGCAGCGTGGCGATCACTTCGCCGGTGGCCGGGTAGATGACTGGTAGCGCCATGCCCTGTTCGTCATCGACATAGCGGCCGTTAATGTAGTGCGAGGCCGTGGGCTGGGCACGCATGGGTTTTCTCCCGATTTGTCGGCGCCGCCGGGCGGTCCGCGAATGATGATCTATCTGTCGCTCTCGCGCCACCGCGGATTGATCCACGGTTCCTGGTTCGACGGCGCGAGCGGCGTGCGACCGAGGATATGGTCGGCGGCCTTCTCACCGGTCATGATCGACGGCGCGTTGAGGTTGCCGTTGGTGATGCGCGGTAAGATCGAGGAATCCGCCAGGCGCAGGCCCTCCACCCCGATGACCCGGCATTCGGGATCGACCACGCTCGTCCTGTCGTCTGCCCGACCCATGCGGCAGGTGCCGCAGGGATGCAGCGCGCTTTCGGCATGGTCGCGGATGAAGGCATCGAGGTCCTCGTCGCTCTGCACATGGCTGCCGGGCGAAATCTCCCTGCCGCGATAGGCATCGAAGGCGGCCTGGCCGAAGATTTCGCGGGTGAGGCGGATGCAGTGGCGGAACTCGGTCCAGTCGTCGGGATGCTCCATGTAGTTGAAGCGGATGACGGGCTTGGCCCATGCATCCGGAGACCGCAGCGTGACGCTGCCGCGCGACTTGGATCGCATCGGCCCGACATGCGCCTGGAAGCCGTGCGTCTTGGCGACGGCTTTGCCGTCGTAGCGCACTGCCGCCGGGATGAAATGGTACTGGATGTCGGGATAGTCGACGCCGGCGGCCGAGCGCACGAAGGCGGCGGCCTCGAAATGATTGGTGGCGCCGAGCCCGTTCTTGAAGAGCAGCCAGCGCGCGCCGATCAGCGCCTTGGAAAAGGGATTCAGGACCGAGTTCAGCGTGATCGGCTGGCTCGATTCCTGCTGGATGTAGAGTTCGAGATGGTCTTGCAGGTTGGCGCCGACGCCCGGCCTGTCGGCGATCACCTCGATGCCGTTTTCCCGCAAATGCGCGGCCGGTCCGATGCCCGACAGCATCAGTATCTTCGGCGAGTTGATGGACGAGGCGGCGACGACGACTTCGCGTCTTGCCTTAACGAGTTGAATCTTTTTGTGAGCCTCGATCTCGACGCCGACGGCGCGCTGATTCTCGATCACCACGCGCCGGGCGAAGCCCTTGACCAGACTCACGTTCTGGCGTTTGAGCGCCGGCCGAAGATAGGCGTTGGCGGTGGACCAGCGGCGACCGTTGTGGATGGTCTGCTCCATCGGCCCAAAGCCTTCCTGCTTGGCGCCGTTGTAGTCGTCGGTCAGTTCGAAACCTGCCTGCCTTCCGGCTTCGATGAAGGCGGCGTAGAGGGGGTTGCGGCGCTGGCCACGCTGGACGTGCAGCGGGCCGTCTGTGCCGCGCCAGCCGTCTTCGCCGCCGTGCGAATGCTCCATGCGCTTGAAGTAGGGCAGCACGTCGGCATAGCTCCAGCCGGTCGCGCCCTGCTCGGCCCAATGGTCGAAGTCGTGCGCATGGCCGCGCACATAGACCATGCCGTTGATGGAGGAGGAGCCGCCCAGCACCTTGCCGCGCGGCGTCGCCAGCACCCGGCCGCCGAGATGCGGTTCCGGCTCGCTGGCAAAACCCCAGTCGTAGAGCGGCATGTTGAGCGGGATCGAGAGCGCCGAAGGCATCTGGATCAGCGGCCCGGCATCGGTGCCGCCATATTCGATGACGATGACTGAATGCTTGCCGTCTTCGGACAGCCGATAGGCCATGGCTGAGCCGGCCGAGCCCGAGCCGATGATGACGAAATCCGCTTCCACGAGAACGTTCATGTTATTCGCCCCGCGGAAAGCGCTTCTCGCCCTCGAGCGTGTCGAGGTTCATGTGGTTGCGCATGTAGCGTTCGGACGCCTTTTGCAGCGGCTGGAATTCCCACGGGAAGTAGGCGCCGTTGCGCAGCGCCGGATAGACCACCCAGCGGCGCGCCTGGCTGGCGCGCACGGCGGCGTCGAAGCCGGCCATGTCCCAGCGCGCCCGCACCTTCTCCATGAACGCTCCGACCAGCGCCGCATGGGCCGGATCGGCGGCAAGATTGGTCAGTTCGTGCGGATCGGCTTCGAGGTCGAAAAGCTGCGGCGGATCGAGTTCGCAATGGACGAATTTGTATTTACCCTCGCGGATGCCGACCAGCGGCGCATAAGAGCCTTCCGCCGCGTACTCCATCAGCACCGGTGCCTCGCGCGTCCCGCCCTCGAGCAGCGGCTTCAGCGACTGGCCGTCCGTCCATGGCATGATGGCTTCGATATCGATGCCGGCGAGGTCGCACAGCGTCGGCGTCACGTCGAGGTTCGATACCGGTGCGTCGATCCTTCCGGCCGGAATGCCCTTACCGGCGATCATCAGCGGCACGCGCGCCGCGCCCTCGAAGAAGCACATCTTGAACCACAGGCCGCGCTCGCCCAGCATGTCGCCGTGGTCGGAGCAGAACAGGACGACGGTGTCATCCAGCATCCGCGTGCGTTCCAGCACCGAGATCAACTCGCCCACCTTGTCGTCGAGATAGGAGACGTTGGCGAAATAGCCGCGCCGTGCGCGCCGGACCTGCTCGGGCCTGATGTCGAAGCTGTCGTAGTCGCTGGCCTTGTAGAGACGCTGCGAGTGCGGGTCTTGTTCGCTGTACGGGATGAAGCCGACCTCAGGCTCCAGCGCCGGGCAATCCTCGTAAAGGTCCCAGTATTGGCGCCGCGCCACATAGGGGTCGTGCGGATGGGTGAAGGAGACGGTCAGGCACCACGGCCTGCGCGCTGCGTCGTCGGAGGCGCGCGACAGGTCGTAGAGTTTCTGCACCGCGTGGAAGGCGACCTCGTCGTCATACTCCATCTGGTTGGTGATTTCGGCGACGCCCGCGCCGGTGACGGAACCCAGGTTGTGATACCACCAGTCGATGCGCTCGCCGGGCTTGCGGTAGTCCGGCGTCCAGCCGAAATCGGCAGGATAGATGTCGGTGGTCAACCGCTCCTCGAAACCGTGCAACTGGTCCGGCCCGACGAAGTGCATCTTGCCGGACAGGCAGGTGTGGTAGCCGGCGGCGCGCAGATGATGCGCGAAGGTCGGCACGGAGGAGGGGAACTCGGCGGCGTTGTCGTAGACGCCGGTGCGCAAGGGCAACTGCCCGCTCATGAAGGCGGCGCGGCCGGGCGCGCACAGCGGCGAGGCGGTGTAGTTGTTGGCAAAGCGGGCCGAACGCGCGGCCAGCGCCTTGAGGTGCGGCGCATGCAGGAAGTCGGCCGGCCCGTCCGGGAACAGCGTCCCGTTCAGCTGGTCGACCATGACGATGAGAATATTGGGTTTGCGGCTCATGTGCGGGGCGCTCGTTTCGCCAGCATGGCGTCGATATAGTCTTCGACCAGCGAAATCGCGCTGGCGGGGTTCGGCAGGCCGTCGCGCAGCGCGCGGCGGATGTAGAGGCCGTCGATCATCGCCGCTATGGCCTCGGCCATGCGTTCGGCCTCGCGGCGGGGAACGAGCGGGAGAAGGCCGCTCATCAGATTGGAATGCAGCCGCCGCGCGTAGACGCTGAGCAGACGGCGCAGCGGCAGCGAGTTCTGCGCCTCGACATAGAAGGCCAGCCACGCATGCACCGTTTCCTCGCGGAACTGGCCGGCGTTGAAGTTGACGGCGGCGATGGCCGACAGCCGCTGGCGCGGTGTCGCTGCCTTTCCGAGCGCCGCCACGCTGTCGCGGCCGAGATCGGCCAGCAACTGTCGCATCGTGGCGAGCAGCAGTTCTTCTTTCGGGCCGAAATAATGATGCGCCAATGCTGACGATACGCCGGCGCGTTCGGCGATTTCCGACACGGTGACGTTGAGCGAGCCGCGCTCGCCGATCGCCGAAATCGTCGCGTCGATCAGCGCCTTGCGGCGCACCGGTTCCATTCCGAGCTTTGGCATGGCGATCCTCCCGCTGTCAGTTTATTTTTTATTGACTGATCAATCAATAACCCATCGGCGATAGCTCAATCGATTCAATCGCCTTCGCATGTGCGAAATCGCTTTACGCGGCTGCGAAGGTGGTTCAGATTTGAACAAAGGCACGCCGCAGCCCTGCAAGACGCGGCGAAGGAGGCTCTCATGACCGCATGCATCGTCGGCTGGGCACATTCGCGCTTCGGCAAGCTGGAAGGCGAGACCCTGGAGGGTCTGATCACCAAGGTGGCGGCCGAAGCGCTGGAGCACGCTGGCATCGGCCCGGACGACGTGGACGAAATCGTGCTCGGCCATTTCAACGCCGGTTTTTCGCCTCAGGATTTCACCGCCAGTCTCGTGCTGCAAACCGATGATCGCCTGCGCTTCAAGCCGGCGACAAGGGTGGAGAACGCCTGCGCCACCGGCTCGGCGGCGGTGCGGCAGGGCATCCGCGCCATCGATGCCAATGCGGCGCGCGTCGTGCTGGTCGTCGGCGCCGAGCAGATGACGACGACGCCCGGCCCGGAGATCGGCAAGAACCTCCTGAAAGCTTCCTACCTGCCGGAAGACGGCGACACGCCGGCCGGTTTCGCCGGTGTCTTCGGCAAGATCGCGCAGGCCTATTTCCAGCGCTACGGCGACCAGTCGGACGCGCTGGCAATGATCGCGGCGAAGAACCACAGGAACGGCGTCGACAATCCCTATGCGCAGATGCGCAAGGATTTCGGCTATGATTTCTGCCGCCATGAGAGCGAGAAGAACCCCTTCGTCGCCGGGCCGCTGAAGCGTACGGATTGCTCGCTGGTGTCGGACGGCGCGGCGGCGCTGGTGCTGACCGATTCGACGACGGCGCTCGGCATGCGTCGCGCGGTCGCCTTCCGCGCCAGCGAGCATGTGCAGGATTTCCTGCCCATGTCGAAGCGCGACATCCTCCTGTTCGAAGGCTGCGAGGAGGCTTGGGGCAGGGCACTGAAGAAGGCCGGCGTGACGCTCGGCGACCTCTCCTTCGTCGAGACGCATGACTGCTTCACCATCGCCGAACTGATCGAATACGAGGCGATGGGGCTCGCAAAGCGCGGCGAAGGCGCAAAACTCGCCATGGAAGGTTACACCGCCAAGGACGGCAAGCTGCCCGTCAACCCCTCGGGCGGCCTGAAGTCGAAAGGCCATCCGATCGGCGCCACCGGCGTTTCCATGCATGTGCTGACCGCCATGCAGTTGACGGGCGAAGCCGGCGGCATTCAGGTGCCGGGCGCGAAGCTCGGCGGCATCTTCAACATGGGCGGCGCGGCGGTGGCCAACTACGTGTCCATCCTGGACCGGATCAGATAGGCCGCGATTGCCGTGCCGGACCATGGGGCCGGTTCCCTCGGAAGGGCCGAGACGGTTCTCCCGTTTTTCACGATCGGGCATTCGACGCGCACGATCCCGGAATTCGTCGACCTCCTGCGGGTCGCCGGCGTGGAAATGGTGGCCGATATTCGCACCGTGCCGCGCTCGCGCACCAATCCGCAATACAACAAGGACGTGCTGGGCGAAAACCTCGCTCCCTATCAGATCGGCTACGAGCATATTGCCGATCTCGGTGGGCTGCGCGGAAAGGCAGACGATGTTCCCGAGACGATGAACGCCTTCTGGGTCAACCGCAGCTTCCACAATTATGCGGACTATGCGCTAAGCGAGCGCTTCCACACCGGCCTGGAAGCCCTCGTCGCTCTCGGACGTCGGCGGCGCACGGCGATGATGTGCTCGGAGGCCGTCTGGTGGCGCTGCCATCGCCGCATCGTCGCGGACTATCTGCTGTGTGGCGGCGAGACGGTCTTTCATCTCATGGGCGACGACCGCATGGAGCCGGCCGCCCTGACGCCGGGCGCCCGTTGCCAGCCGCCGGACCGGCTTGTCTATCCAGCCGAACCGTTGCAGGAATAAGTCTCCGAATTCCATTCCCGGGCATCAACGATGACAAACCCTGTTCTGGTCGAAGTGACCCGCGGCAATGTGGTCGAGAGCGCCCATCGCGGCGCGGTGGCCGTCTATGACGCGGACGGCAAGCCGTTGCTGGAGATCGGCGACACCGCACGCCCTGTCTTCCCGCGCTCCGCCGTTAAGGCGATCCAGGCGCTGCCCTTCGTCGAAAGCGGCGCGGCGGACGCCTACGGTTTCGGCGAAAAGGAACTGGCGCTTTCCTGTGCTTCCCATTCCGGCGAACCGGAGCATGTCGAACTGGCGCGCTCCATGCTGGCGAAGGCCGGTCTGGACGAAACGGCGCTGGAATGCGGCGCCCACTGGCCGTCGAACCATGAAGCGACGATTGCGCTCGCCCACTCCGGCGGCTCGCCCGGCGCATTGCACAACAACTGCTCCGGCAAGCATTCTGGGTTCCTGTGCACCTGCCGGCATCTCGGCATCGACCATCGCGGCTATGTCGCGGCAGGCCACCCTGAGCAGGAGATGGTGCGCGAGGCGATGGAGAGCGTCACCGGCGCCGTCCACGATGCCGACCATCGCGGCATCGACGGCTGTTCCATCCCGACCTACGCCGTGCCGCTGCGCACCTACGCCCTTGGCTTCGCTCGCATGGCGACGGGAAAAGGCTTGCCGCCTGAGCGCGCGAAGGCGGCGCAACGGCTGCTCAAGGCTTGCATGGCCGAACCCTTTCTGGTCGCCGGCACCGGCCGCGCCGACGTCGCGCTGATGCAGGCCGCGCCAGGCCGTATCTTTGTCAAGACTGGTGCGGAGGGCGTCTACTGTGCCGCCGTGCCGGAACTGGGCGTGGGTATTTCACTGAAATGCGACGACGGTGCCGGCAGGGGTGCCGAGGTGATGATCGCGGCGGTGCTGAGCAAATTGCTCAAGACCGACGGGACACTGGCGGCGAAGCTGACGGAACTCGCCAATCCGGCCTTGGAGAATCGCAAGGGCCTGAAGGTCGGCGCGTTGCGCCCGACCGCCATGCTCGCTTGACGATCAGCTGACGTGGTTGTGCTCGACCGTGAGGTGCGCGTAGCCGGCGTTGCCCAGCGTCGCGAGGTCGCCGGTCACCGGGTCTGCCCAGCGCTGGCCGATGATGGCGCCATGCCGGGCGCCGTCGATGACGTTGTCTGAGATGACTGCCGAACCGGCACCCTCGACCACGCTGACCATGATGCCGGTGCCGGCCTTGCGGATGACGTTGCCTGTGGCGGTGACGTTGCGCAGGAACGGACCCCAGCCGAGTTGCAGGCCCGCCAGCGGCGCGTTCTCGACGACGTTGCCGGTGAGGGTGGTGTCCGCCTCGGCGCTGATGCCGGTGCCGAAGCCCCCGTTTTCGGCGGGATAGGGTCCGACGGTCGAAAGGTTGCGTACGATGTTGCCCGAACACACCGCCATGCGGCCGCCTTCGTTGAAATTGACGATCGAGATGCCGTTGGCCGCGCCGTCGACGATGTTGTTGCCGATCATCGCGCCCTCGAAGGAAAACTCCGAATAGAGGCCCGTTTCGCCGGAACGCAGGCAGGTATTGCCGTTGATCTGGATGTTGCTGGCGCTGTTGGCGCGGATCGCCGAGAAGGCGCAATCCGAGACGAGGTTGCCTGAAACGACGACGTTGGCGGCGCGGAAGGCGTTGATGCCGTTGCCGTTCTGCCCTGTGCCGCCATTGCGCGCGCCGATGCGCTCGACGCGGTTGCCGGTCACCATGGTCCCGTCTTCCGCCGCCTGCCAGCGATGCACGAGGATACCGCCATTGGCGCAATCCGAAACCTTGTTGCCGGCAATCGTCAGTCCGGCCGCCTCGACCGACCAGATGCCGGCGTCCGCCGCGCCGGAGATTGCCGAACGCTCGACGCGGCCGGCGGCCCGCTCCAATGCCAGCCCGTTCTTGGCGCTGCCGGTGACGCTGCAATTGTCGATGGCCAGATATGTGGTGCCGCGCAGGTCCAGCAGGCCCTCGGTATCGTCGGCTAGCCATTGATTGGCGCCATCCAGCACGAGGCCGGTGAATTCAAGATGCTCGAGTTTTTCTCCGCGCATGAAATGGCCGCCGCCGCCATAGACGATGCGCGTGGCGCCCGGCACGCCGGAAAGACGCACGCGACCGGGCAGCGAAAGATTGGACACGACATAGGTGCCGGCAGGCAGGAAGATCGGCTGGTCGCGCTTGGACGCTTCATGCAGCATGCGCAAAAACGCCTTGCTCTGGTCGTCGGACGTTCCGGGCCGCACACCGAGATCCGTCGCGCTGATCGAGCCGCGCAGCGAGGCGGTTTCGATGCCGGCGAGGCTCCTTGCCGCCGCTCGGGCAAGAGGAAAGCCGGTTGCCGCGAGGCCGGCGCAACCGGCAAGCAGGGCACGTCTGTTCAACATTGGCACAGTTTCCAGCGGTTTGCCTGCGCGGCGCAGGAACCGTGCCAGTTTCCGTCTTTCCCGGCATGGCTTGTGGCGGGTCGAGGTACGGCCTAAGCTCCTGACATGAGCAGAGCCTTCACCCGCGAAGAAGACAACGAGGCCATTGCCGACATTGGCGAACGACCGATCTCCCCGCACCGCAACCTGGTGACGGAACGAGGGTTGGCGCAGATCGAAGCCGAACTGGAAAGGCTACGCAAGGAGCTCGGCAAGGGCGAGCGGCAGGAGGATCGGGAACGCCTGGCCACGGCCTCGCGCGACCTGCGCTACTGGACGGCCCGTCGTGAAAGCGCCGAACTGTCCGTTCCCGAAGCCGACAGCGATGTCGTGCGCTTCGGCATGGGCGTCACGCTGGAAGGCGAGGACGGCGGCAAGGTACATTGGAAGATCGTCGGCGAGGACGAGGCCGATCCCGCCAAAGGCTCCATCTCACACGTCTCGCCGATGGCCCAGGCGCTGTTCGGCAAAGGCGTCGGTGACCTCGTCACCGTCAACGGCAAGGAGTGGGAAATCGTCAGGCTCACGACACGGGATTAGGTCGCTTCCAGCTTGGCATGGGTAGCGCTAGGGATTCGCCCCACGCAATTCGTTTATTAAAGCAGCCGCTCGATCAACCGTTCCGCCGCCTCCGGGATTGCCGTGCCGGGCGGGAAGATTTCGACGGCTCCGGCGGCGCGCACGGCGTCGAAATCCTGCGGCGGGATGACGCCGCCGGCGACGATCAGGATGTCTTCGCGACCGAGTTTCTTCAGCGCCGCCTTCAGTTCGGGAATGAGCGTCAGGTGGCCGGCGGCCAGCGAGGAGGCACCGACGACGTGCACGTCGTTTTCCGCCGCCAGGCGGGCGATCTCCTCCGGCGTCTGGAACATGGCGCCGACGGTGACATCGAAGCCGAGGTCGGCGAAGGCGGTGGCGATGACCTTCTGGCCGCGGTCGTGGCCGTCCTGTCCCATCTTGGCGACGAGGATGCGCGGCTTGCCGCCGGTCTTCTTCTCGAAGGCGGCGAGCTTTTCCTCGAACCGGTCCACGCTCTTGTTCTCGCCCAGCGCCTTGCGGTAGACGCCCGAAATCGTCTGCACGGTGGCGACATGGCGGCCAAAGGCCTTTTCGATCGCCATGGAAATTTCACCGACCGTCGCCTTGGCGCGCGCCGCGCGGATGGCGAACTCCAGCAAATTCTCATTGCCTTGCGCCGCGCGGGTCAAGGCGTCCAGCGCGCTTTCGACGGCGGCGACCTCGCGCGTGCCTTTCAGTTGTTGCAGCTTCGACAACTGCCGGGCACGGACCTCGGCATTGTCGATCTTGAGCACGTCGACCTCGATGTCCGTTTCCGGCTGGAAGGCGTTAACGCCCACCAGCGTCTGCTCGCCGGAATCGATGCGGGCCTGCGTGCGCGCCGCCGCTTCCTCGATGCGCAGTTTCGGAATGCCCTTTTCCAGCGCCGCCGCCATGCCGCCGAGTTTTTCAACTTCCTCGATATGGCGCATGGCAAGCTGCGCGAGGTCGTGCGTCAGCCGCTCGACATAGGCCGAGCCGCCCCACGGATCGATGATGCGCGTCGTGCCGGATTCTTTTTGTAGGATAATCTGCGTGTTGCGAGCGATGCGCGCCGAATGGTCGGTCGGCAGCGCCAGCGCTTCGTCGAACGAATTGGTGTGTAGCGATTGCGTGTGGCCTTGAGTCGCCGCCATCGCTTCGATCATGGTGCGCACGATGTTGTTGTAGGGATCCTGCGCCGTCAGCGACCAGCCGGAGGTCTGGCAATGGGTGCGCAGCGACAGCGAGCGCGGGTCCTTCGGCGCAAAATTCTTCGCCATCAGTTCCGACCACAAAAGGCGCGCGGCCCGCAGCTTGGCGACTTCCATGAAGAAGTTCATGCCGATCGCCCAGAAGAAGGAGAGGCGCGGCGCGAAGCGGTCGATGTCAAGCCCGGCGGCGACGCCGGCCCGAGTGTATTCGATGCCGTCGGCGATGGTGTAGGCGAGCTCAAGGTCTGCCGTCGCTCCGGCTTCCTGCATATGGTAGCCGGAAATCGAGATCGAGTTGAACTTCGGCATGTTGCGCGACGTGTAGGAGAAGATGTCCGACACGATCCGCATCGAAGGCTTCGGCGGATAGATGTAGGTGTTGCGCACCATGAACTCTTTCAGAATGTCGTTCTGAATGGTTCCGGCGAGATCCTTCTGCGCCACGCCCTGTTCTTCCGCCGCGACAATGTAGAGCGCCAGGATCGGCAGGACCGCGCCGTTCATGGTCATGGAAACGGTCATCTGGTCGAGCGGGATGCCGTCGAAAAGTTGGCGCATGTCGAGGATGGAATCGATCGCCACGCCCGCCATGCCGACGTCGCCGGCAACGCGCGGATGATCGCTGTCGTAGCCGCGATGGGTGGCGAGGTCGAAGGCGATGGACAGGCCCTTCTGGCCGGCGGCCAAGTTGCGCCGGTAGAAGGCGTTCGATTCCTCGGCCGTTGAGAAGCCGGCATATTGCCTGATCGTCCACGGCTGCTGGACGTACATGGTCGGGTAGGGGCCGCGAACGAAGGGCGGCAGGCCAGGCCATGTGTCGAGGTCCGGAAGGCCCTTGAGGTCGGATTCGCCGTAGAGAGGCTTTACCGGAATACCTTCCGGCGTCTGCCACCGCGCGCCGCTCGGCGCCTTGGCGGCGCGGTGCGACGCTTCCCATTTCATCTTGCTGAAATCGGGGATCATGGCGTCTCACTCATCTGCTGATCGAGACGCATGGGCACCATGGCCTCGCAGAACACCACGCCTTCGCTTGGCCAGGCGCGCCTGTCGGCGCCCAGCGTCTCGACCGGCCGTTCGTCGCGCAGAGGATGCAGGGTCGTGCCGACGATTGCGTGCTCGCCGGCTTGCACGGCCCGGGCGCGTTTTTCGCGGGCTGCCTTCACCCGCGCCTGGATGTGCCCGTCGCGCAGGCTGGCAAGAACGCCGCCCTCGGCGTCAATGCGCTGGAACTCCTCCCATGCGGCTTCGCACAGGCTCTCGGTCAGCGCCTCGATGCCGCCCGAGCCGGCGGCGGGATCGGCGACGAAGCCGATATGGCTCTCCCGTGCCATGACGAGCTGCGTGTTGCGGGCGACGCGGCGGGCAAAGCCGGCCGGCAAGCCGTGCGCGATCGTATGCGGCAGGATCGAAATCGAATCGGCACCGCCCGTGGCTGCGGCGAAGCAGGCGATCGTGTTGCGCAGGATGTTGGTTTCCGGGTCTTGCGCCGTCGTCATCCGATAGGACGTCTCGGCATGGACCTCGGCCGCGGATGCCGGAATGGAGCAGACCTCCTGGATGCGCGCCCACAGGCGCCGCAACGCCCTGATCTTGGCCATGGACAGGAACTGGTTCTGGTCCACCGACAGGGCGAAACCGATATGCGGCGCGGCATAGACGAGTGCCTGGCGTGCTTCCTCGAACAGCTTGAGGTGAGAGACAGCGGAGGCGAGCATGATGCCCAGTTCCTGCGCCTCGGTGGCGCCGGCATTGTGGAAGACGCGCCCGTCCGCCTCCAGCAGGATGCCTGGAACGCCGAGTGCGAAGAAATGCGCCAGCGATTGCGGCATCGATGCCTGCAATGCCTCGATCGACATGCGCAGCCGCCCGGTGCCGGCGAATATCGCCGCTGGATCGATACCGAAGGAGAGGCTGAGCTTGGAGGGATCGGCGCGCCGCTTCGTCAGCACCGCCACCAGTTCGTCCGCCATGGCGCGGCTGACGGGATGGACGTCGACCCTCAGGTGAACCTGATTGAGGGATACTTGGGCGAGTACGCGCTCGAGCGTCTGCGGTGTGCCGGGCAGGCCATAGCCGAAAGCGTTCGGCGCTCCCTCGAAGACGAGCGACAGGCCCGTTGCGCCCTGCGCAAGGTCCTCGCTCGCCTGTGCGATGGCGCGATCGACATCAGGGTCGTCGATTCGCTGGCTGACGATCCACGGTTGTGTCGGATTGTTGCGCAGGCAAGGCGCGGCATCGACCGCCCGGTCATAAAGCGGCTCGACGCGAATGCCGTCGTCGGTATGGGAAACCAGCCGATCCTCGAAGGAGGCGCCGGCCAGCGCTTTTTCGGCAAGCGCCAACCAGCGCTGCCGCTCCGAGTTCTGCCGGTCTATGTCGATCGAGGCCTCGGCGCTCATCCATTCTTCCTGTCTGCCGGCCGCACCAGCCTGGACGGCACCACTCTACGGTCCCTGTTACCATATCGCAATGCAACCAAGGCACCGAAGGTTGCACCACGACCTTTGATTTTCACATGGGCGCCATTATACCCTGCGGCAAATGGCCGGCCTCGAACGGCGGTTGTGCGGAAGGGCCGAGAGATGGCGCAAGACACGGGCATTTTCCTGGGCGCGAGCCGCAAGCCGGACGATAGCTACCAGAAGCCCGAGGAACTGCTGCTGCGCTACGGCAACCGGCACGGCCTCGTGACGGGCGCGACCGGAACCGGCAAGACCGTCACCTTGCAGATCATGGCGGAAGGTTTTTCCAATGCCGGCGTGCCGGTGTTCTGTACCGACGTGAAGGGCGACCTGTCCGGCATCGCCATGATGGGCACGGCGCAGGATTTCCTTCTCAAGCGCGCCGGCGAAATCAGGCTCGATCTCTATGAATTCCAGGAATTCCCGGTCATTTTCTGGGACCTGTTCGGTGAGCAGGGCCATCCCATCCGCGCCACCGTCTCGGAAATGGGGCCGCTGCTGCTGTCGCGGCTGATGAACCTCACCGAGGCGCAGGAAGGCGTCATGAACATCGCCTTCCGCATCGCCGACGAGGAAGGCCTGCTGCTCCTCGACATGAAGGACTTGCAGGCATTGCTGGCCAACATCGCCGGGCGTGCCGACGAGATTGGCGCACGCTACGGCAACGTCACCAAGCAGTCGGTCGGCGCCATCCAGCGCTCGTTGCTGATTCTGGAACAGCAGGGCGGGGCAAATTTCTTCGGCGAGCCGGCGCTGCGCATTTCCGATCTCATGCGCACCACGCGCGACGGCCGTGGTGCCATCAGCGTGCTGGCCGCCGACAAATTGATGATGAATCCGCGCCTCTACGCCACCTTCCTGCTGTGGCTGATGTCGGAACTGTTCGAGGTGCTGCCCGAGGTTGGTGATCCGGAAAAGCCGAGGTTGGTCTTCTTCTTCGACGAGGCGCACCTTCTGTTCGACGATGCGCCGAAGGCGCTGATCGACCGCGTCGAGCAGGTCGTGCGGCTGATTCGCTCGAAGGGTGTTGGCGTTTATTTCGTCACGCAGAATCCGCTCGACGTGCCGGAAACGGTTCTGGCGCAGCTCGGCAACCGGGTGCAGCACGCGCTGCGCGCCTACACGCCGCGCGAGCAGAAGGCGGTGCGCACTGCCGCCGACACGTTCCGGCCTAATCCCGATTTCGATTGCGCCACGGCCATCACCCAGCTCGGCACCGGCGAGGCGCTGGTTTCCACGCTTCAGGAAAAGGGCGCGCCCTCGATGGTGCAACGCACGCTGATCAGGCCGCCGTCCTCGCGGCTCGGGCCGATCACTCCGCAGGAGCGGCAAAAGGTGATCGCCGCCAGTCCCGTGGCCGGGCAATACGACGAGACGATCGATCGTGAATCGGCCTTCGAGATGCTGCAGAAGAAGGCTTCCGAATCGCAGGCGGCCGAACAGAAGGCGCGGGAGAGCGGCGGGTCGCGCTGGACCTTGCCGGATTTCGACGGTGGCGGTTCCGCGCCGGCTCCGTCCCGGCCTCGCCGCCCCGCGCCGCGTCCATCGAATCGCCAGACCGTCACCGAGGTCGCCATCAAGTCTGTGGTGCGCTCGGTCGGCTCCTCGCTCGGCCGCGCCATCGTACGCGGCATTCTGGGCAGCCTGTCGCGCGGCCGCTAACAGGGCTGAGGCGCCGGCGTGCCCGGCGCCGCCGTCAGGTCAATAAGCGGGGCCGAGCAGTTCGGCATCCTGCGGCACCCCGGCATCGATGGGAATGGCGCGTCTGGAAGACGTCGCCGCGATCGCCGATTCGGCGTTGGGCGTCACGATCACCGTCGCCTTGCCGGGCACCCGGCCGTAGAGATCGATGATGTCCTGGTTCATCAACCGCACGCAGCCGGAAGAGACGGACTTGCCGATGGACGTCCATTCGGGCGAGCCGTGCAGACGATAGAGCGTGTCCTGGCCGTTCTGGAACAGATAGAGCGCGCGCGCGCCCAGCGGATTTTTCAGCCCGCCCGGCATGCCGCCGTTGTCGGCGCTGTACTTCCTGAGTTCCGGCTGGCGGGCGATCATCTCCTCCGGCGGCGTCCACTTCGGCCATTTCTGCTTCCATTGCACCACGGCGTTGCCGGACCATTCGAAGCCGGCGCGGCCGAGCCCGACGCCGTAGCGAATCGCCTGGCCGCCCGGCCGCACCAGGTAGAGAAAGTGGCTCGTCGTATCGACCACGATCGTCCCCGGCTTCTGACCGGTCGGGTCGTCGACGATCTGTCGCAGAAACTGCGGGTCGATCTTCTGGTAGGGAACCGCCGGAATCTGGAACCCTTCGTCCTCGACAGGCCCGTACATGGTCGCATAGTCGGGCAGGTCCGGCTCGCGCGGCAGCTGGGGCTGCGGCGGCGGTTCCGACCCGACGGTCGTGCATCCCGCCATTGCTATCGAGGCGGCGCCGAGCACTGCCGTGCCAAGAAAGCCGCGGCGCGTCATCGCAGGCGGGGCAAAAATCGTCTTGAGCATGGTGGCCTTTCCGAATTCCGGGTCGAAGAGATTATGATCCGACCCCGCTCCTTCCTCATCACATGAGAGGCGGCGATAAGTCTTGCCGATTTTGGCCAGAAGGTGGGCAAGCCGGCGATCGAAGCTGTTTTGCGCCGCAAAGAGGCCGCGACTGTGGCCGATCCGCAACGCTCGCGCCGAGGCGAGGCATACAAAGGCCTCGTGCAGGCCGCCGCCGGCCGAAAGCTCGCGCCGCTTGTCCCAACGATTCCGCGACCTTGCCGGTTGACGCGGACGCGCAAGCGCCTTCCAATGCAGCCGAACGAACGGGATGAAGCGATGACCCTGGCAACAGCGGCGCAAACGACGACGTGGACTTATGTGGACGGCGATTGGCACGAAGGGAACGTGGCGATCATCGGGCCGCGCAGCCATGCCATGTGGCTGGGTTCGACCGTTTTCGACGGCGCCCGCTGGTTCGAGGGTGTCGCGCCGGACCTCGACCTTCACGCAAGGCGGGTGAACGCCTCGGCCGTTGCGCTCGGCCTGGCGCCAACCGTGTCGCCGGAGGAAATCGTCGGCCTGACCTGGGACGGGCTGAAAAAGTTCGACGGCAAGACGGCGGTCTACATCCGGCCGATGTACTGGGCCGAGCACGGCGGCTATATGGGCGTACCGGCCGACCCCGACTCGACGCGGTTCTGCCTGTGCCTCTATGAAGCGCCGATGATCGCGCCGAGCGGTTTTTCCGTGACCGTTTCGCCTTTCCGCCGGCCGACCATCGAGACGATGCCGACCAATGCGAAGGCCGGCTGCCTCTATCCCAACAACGGCCGCGCCATTATGGAGGCCAAGGGGCGCGGCTTCGACAATGCGCTGGTGCTGGACATGCTGGGCAACGTTGCCGAGACGGGATCGTCCAACATTTTCCTGGTCAAGGATGGCCATGTCCTGACGCCGGCCGCCAATGGCACCTTCCTGTCCGGCATCACCCGCGCCCGTACCATGGCGCTGCTCGGCGACTACGGCTTCCGCGCCATCGAAAAGACGCTCACGGTGCGCGATTTCCTTGAGGCCGACGAGATTTTCTCCACCGGCAACCATTCCAAGGTCGTGCCTATCACCCGCATAGAAAACCGCGACCTCCAGCCCGGCCCTGTCGCCAAGAAGGCGCGCGAGCTTTATTGGGAATGGGCGCATTCGACTTCCGCCGGATGACCGGATAAAACGCAATCGCGCACCGGCCCGGCGTTGTCCCCGGCCGTAGCCGACCTATCTTTCTCCGGTAGACACCGGATTTTTTTGAGGAGTAGCACCATGGCTTTTGAACTGCCCGCCCTTCCGTACGACTACGAGGCTTTGCAGCCGTATATGTCGAAGGAGACGCTGGAGTATCACCACGACAAGCACCACAAGGCCTATGTCGACAACGGCAACAAGCTGGCCGCTGAAGCCGGCATGGGTGACCTGTCGGTGGAGGAAGTCGTCAAGCAGTCGTTCGGCAAGAATGCCGGCCTGTTCAACAATGCTGCCCAGCACTACAACCACATCCACTTCTGGAAGTGGATGAAGAAGGGCGGCGGCGGCAACAAGCTGCCCGGCGCGCTGCAGAAGGCGGTCGATTCCGACCTCGGCGGCTACGACAAGTTCAAGGCCGATTTCATCGCCGCCGGCACCACGCAGTTCGGCTCCGGCTGGGCCTGGCTGTCGGTCAAGGATGGCAAGCTTGCCATCTCCAAGACGCCGAACGGCGAGAACCCGCTGGTTCACGGCGCGAGCCCGATTCTCGGCGTCGACGTATGGGAGCACTCCTATTACATCGACTATCGCAACGCCCGGCCGAAGTACCTCGAAGCCTTCGTGGACAATCTCATCAACTGGGATCACGTCCTCGAGCTCTACGAAAAGGCGCGTGGCTGATCGCACAGGAAAGCCCCGGCAAGTCCGGGGCTTTTTCTTTTCAGGCATCGGGAAGACGAAAATTCACGCTCGCGTGAAAGTGGCGGGAATTTCAGGGTACAGTCTTTCGTTGACATCTGGGGCCGGATACGGTCCTCAACCGTCAACTGTGGAGCCTCCTGAATGAGAAAGCTTGTCATCGCCATCTCCGTGCTCGCCTTCACCGGCGCCGCAGCGTCCGCCGATCCCATTGCGGACAGGCAGGCCCTGATGAAGGAACGCGGCAAGCTCGTCGGCACCTTGTCCAAGGTGGTGAAGGGCGAGCAGGCCTTCGACGCAGCCGCCGTCCTCGATGCGTTGAAGGGGCTGGAGGCGAACGCCGAGAAATTCGACACCGAGGCGCTGTTCCCTGTCGGCAGCGAGCAGGGCAGTGACACCACCGCCGCGCCGAAGATCTGGGAAGACAAGGCAGGGTTCAACGCCGCCGAGGACAAGTACCTGGCAGACGTGAAGGCAGCGGTTGCCACTCCTCCTGCTGATGTAGACGCCCTCAAGGGGCCGTTCGGCGCCATCGCCAAGGATTGCGGCGCCTGCCACCAGACCTATCGCATCAAGAAGGGCTGACCTTCCCTATGGGTCGGGCCGGCAAGCTTCTCGGCGCCGTCGTGATCCTCGGCGCCGCCGCCGCGGTCGTCGGCTGGTTCCTGTCGGCGCCCGTCAGACTGGACGCCGACACGATCGCCAAGCTGGGCGCAGGCGATGCGGCCAAGGGCAAGCGAATCTTCTTCGCCGGTGGTTGCGCCTCGTGCCACGCCGGAGCGAAAGCGGAAGGCGATGCCCGGTTCGAGCTTGCCGGCGGCGTTGAACTGAAAACGGCGTTCGGCACCTTCGTCGCTCCGAATATCTCGCAGGACACGAGGGACGGCATTGGCGCGTGGTCGATGGAGGATTTCGCCAATGCCATGCTGAAGGGCGTTTCGCCCTCCGGCGAGCATCTCTACCCGGCTTTCCCCTATGCATCCTATGCCCGTATGAAACCGTCGGACGTGGCCGATCTCTATGCCTTTATGAAGACGCTGCCTGCTGTTTCCGGCAAGGCACCCGGGCATCAATTGCCCTTTCCGTTCAACATCCGGCGCGGCATTGGCTTGTGGAAGCTCGCCTACCTCGATGACAGGCCGGTGATCGACCTGCCGGCCGACGCCCCTGAGGCGGTCGTCGCCGGGCGCTATCTGGTCGAGGGGCCGGGCCATTGCGGCGAATGCCACACGCCGCGCGATTTTGCCGGCGGGCCGAAGAAGACCGAATGGCTGGCCGGCGCTGTCGCCGCCGAGGGCGACGGGATTGTGCCCAACATTACTTCGGGCGAGGGCGGTATCGGCGACTGGTCGGCCGAAGACATCGCATCCTATCTGGAAAACGGCTTGACGCCGGATTTCGATTCGGTCGGCGGCGCGATGGTCGAGGTGCAGAAGAACATGGCCGAACTCCCGCCCGAGGATCGGGCGGCGATCGCCGCCTATCTGAAGGCCATCCCGCCGCACCCCAATGGCTATCCGCCGCGCAAGCCGCAACGCTGAAGAATCAGCCCAGCGGCTTGGCCTCCATGCGGCCCGTCACCTTGAGCGCGAAGGCGTAGGTGAAGGCGATTTCTTCCAGCCGCGAGAATCGGCCAGATGCGCCGGCATGGCCAGACTCCATGTTGATCTTGAACAGCACCGGATTGTCGCCCGTCTTGCGCTCGCGCAGCCGCGCCGCCCATTTCGCCGGCTCCCAATAGGTGACGCGCGGATCGGTCAGGCCGGCGACGGCCAGGATCGGCGGATAAGCGAGTGCAGCCACATTGTCATACGGCGAATAGCTGGCGATCAGGCGATAGTCGGCTTCCGACTGGATCGGATTGCCCCATTCGGGCCATTCCGGCGGCGTCAGCGGCAGCGTGGCGTCCAGCATCGTCGTCAACACGTCGACGAAGGGAACTTCCGCGATGATGCCGCCGAAGGCCTCCGGCGCCATGTTGGCAATGGCGCCCATGAGCATGCCGCCGGCTGAGCCGCCCTGCGCCACGATCCTGTCGTGTGCGGTGTAGCCGGCGGCGACGAGATGCCGGGCGGCGGCGATGAAGTCCGTAAAAGTGTTGGTTTTCCTGGATCGCTTGCCGTCTTCGTACCAGGCGTAGCCCTTGTCCTTGCCGCCGCGCACGTGGGCGATGGCATAGACGAAGCCGCGGTCGACCAGCGACAGGCAATTGGTGTTGAAGGCGGCCGGGATGGTAATGCCATAGGCGCCGTATCCGTAGAGCAGGCAGGGTGCCGAACCGTCGAGCGGCGTATCCTTGTGATAGATCAGCGAGACGGGGACCGTCTCGCCGTCCTCGGCCGGCGCCATCAGCCGGCGCGTGACGTAGCGATCCGGGTCGTGCCCGGAGGGCACTTCCTGCGTCTTGAGCAGGACGCGTTCGCGCGTGCGCATATTGTAGTCGAAGACTTGCGCCGGCGTCGTCATGGACGAATAGGTGAAGCGCATCACCTCGGTGTCGTATTCGTAGGAACCGGACAGGCCGAGCGAATAGGCTTCCTCGTCGAAGGCGATCATGTGCTCGGCGCCGCTCGCCCGGTCGCGCACGACGATGCGCGGCAGGCCGTCCTTGCGCTCCAGCCGCACCAGATGGTCCTTGAAACCGATGACGGACAGGATCAGCCGGCCCGGCTCGTGCGCCACCAGGTCGCGCCAGTTGGCGCGCGCCGGATCGTCGACCGGCGCAGTCATGATCTTGAAATCCTCCGCCCCGTCGGCATTGGTCAGGATGAAGAAGACGTCGCCGCCGTCCTCAAGGTCGTATTGCAGGCCGGTTTCGCGCCTCGCCACCAGCTTCGGCTCGGCGAACGGATCATCCGAGCGCAGCAGCCTGTATTCCGACGTCTCGTGATCGTTGATGGCGATCAGGATCCAGCGGTTGTCGCGCGTGCCGCCGACGTTCATGAAGAAGCCGGGGTCCGCTTCCTCATAGACGAGGTGATCGTCCCGCCCGTCGCTGCCCAGTTTGTGGAATAGCAGCTTCGACGGGCGGTGGTTGGCATCGAGCCGTGCATAGAAGAAACCGTCATTGTCCTTCGACCAGACGCCCGAACCGCCGCTGTCGGCGACGCTGTCCGCCAGGTCCTGTCCGCTGGCCAGGTCACGCACGCGAAGCGTGAAGAATTCCGAGCCCTTGTCGTCGTAGGCCCAAAGCAGCCTGGCATGGTCCGACGAATGGTCGATGCCGCCGAGGCGGAAATAAGGTTTGCCGGCGGCTTCCGCATCGCCGTCGAGGAGGATCTGTTCGGCACCGCCGTCGCGGGGCGTGCGGAAATAGCGCGGCTGCTCGCCGCCGAGCTTGAAGGAAGAGCCGTAGGCATAAGGTCCGTCCTTCATAGGTACGGATGAATCGTCTTCCTTGATGCGCCCCTTCATTTCGGAAAACAGCACCTTCTGAAGTTCGGCCGTGTCGGCCATCATGGCGGACTGATAGGCGTTCTCGGCTTCCAGATGCTTGCGGATTTCCGGATCGAGCAGGGAAGGATCGCGAAACACGTCCTGCCAGTTGTCCGCGCGCATCCAGGCATAGTCGTCCACCTGGTTGACGCCGTGGTGCGTCTGCGAAACCGGACGCTTCTGTGCTTGCGGAGCGGTTGCTTGCGGAAAAACGGACTTGCGGGACATGGCAATTCACTGTGCTGGTTCGGTTGAGCCTCGAATGAACACGCCTCGGCGCCTTGTTCAAGGCCCGGCTTCGAAGCCTTGGCGTGCATGATGGATTCCAAGCATTGCCGCTTGGCTGGATAGGAGGCGGTTGTATTTGGTAACCTGTGCTCTATCACGCTGGTTGAAACGAAGGCCAAGTCGAGGCGAGACGTTATATTAGGGAAACAAGAACGAATACGCTTGGAAATATTGGCTATACGAGCCTGTCTATAATTCTCTAGATCAATTGACTTGTCAGATCATCCGGTTCATGAAGGGGCCGTACTGTGGGTCGCAAGGTCTCCTTCCTGCGACATGAAAAAAGCCCGACGATGGACGAACGGGCAGAAAAACACACTCACGTTGGGACCCTATAGAGATGGATATCGTCGAAACACCTGCTCGAAACAGCGACATGCTGATCGAACTGACCGCCGACGTCGTGGCGGCCTATGTCAGCAACAATCCCGTTCCGGCGGCGGAACTGCCGAATCTGATCGCCGATGTTCATGCCGCTCTGGGGCGCGTCGGCACCACCAGCGAGCCGCCGGTCGCCGACAAGCAGAAGCCGGCCGTCAATCCGAAGCGATCGGTGCATGACGACTACATCGTCTGTCTCGAGGACGGGAAGAAGTTCAAGTCGCTCAAGCGGCACCTGATGACCCACTATGACATGACGCCCGACCAGTATCGCGAGAAGTGGGGTCTGGATCCGAGCTACCCGATGGTGGCGCCCAACTACGCCGCGGCCCGTTCGCAACTGGCCAAGAAGATGGGGCTGGGACGCAAGCGCAAAAGCAGATAGCCGCGCAGTTCCGCTCTGTCCGCTCGTCGCAGGGCCCTGTTATCGATCACGGCGCCTTCGGGCGCCGTTTTCGTTTGCCTGTCCATCTTCTGATCGCGCCATCCGCCCTGTTTCGGCACGAGGCGCCCCTGGCTGGGCGCCCGCACAGCCGATCGAGAACCTGCTTCAAGGCAATGTGCCGATTGAGGTCGTAACCCCAATGCCGACGCACCCCTTTCAGGCGTTCGCGCTCGATCAGGCGCTCTATGTGACGGATCAGCTTGGCCCGGCGTTCCGGTGAAACGGTGAAAGTATCGGCGATATCAATGCCGCACAGCAGGCTGAGCGCTACCCGTTGGCGCGCCTGATCCTCTTCTTCGGTTTTCGTCCTGCCGAAGGCTTTCGCCTCCTCTTCCAGTCGTCCCATGCCCACCATCCCGTTCAGCCAGGCGTCAACTATCGGAGCGGTAGCGGAAGCGGGGATATCGGCGAGGCCGGAATTCCGTGGGAAGAAATAAAGCTTATTTATAACAAAGGCTTAGTTCACACCATACCGAATAAATGTTCTGCCTATGTTCACATGAAGGCTGTCAGGAAATATAAAGGAACTTATTCCTAGTGGAGGAAGTTCCGTGCATTCGACGCCTTCGATCCTTCGTCAAGAGCCGCCGGTTGAAAGGCTTCCCGACCGCGCAGCCTCCGATGGGTTCCACCCGACGTCCAAACGGCGGGACGAAGTGGCGATCGAGATGTGCGAATGCCTTATCGACATCGCCGCGGCTTTCTTTTCGGTATCCAGCAAGGAGCTGCGCAGTGCCGGCCGCAATTCCATGACCGCATCGCGCGTTCGCCAAATTGCCATGTATGTCGCCCATGTGGTGCTCAGGTTGACGCAGGCCGAAGTCGGCCGCGGCTTCGGCCGTGACCGCACCACGGTCGCGCACGCCTGCCAGGTGATCGAGGACATGCGCGACGACCTGGAATTTGACCGCGTCGTGCTGACGCTGGAACGGATCGCGCACGCGGCTTTCCGCAGCCGGCTGGATATCTGAGCCTCGGGACCATCGATCATGCAGCATATGACTTCCACGCCGGACGCGGGCCGGCGCGTCTTGCGCTTTCTTTCGCCCGGGCCGGCATCGATGCGGCCGGCGGCGAGCGGGACGAAACTGTTGCTCGAGGCCGGCGAACGCGGCGTAATCGCCGTGGCCGGCGACCTCATCGATCTTCTGGCTTCTCGCGGTGTCGTTGTGCGGGCTTCGCACACCGTCGGCCTGTCGGATGAAGGGCATGCTTTGGCCAAGCGGTTGCTGGCCATGCGCTCCGCGGAGCGGCAGCGCGATATCGACGTCGTGGTTCTTCAAGGGGAGCCGGATGCGCCGGCTGTCCTTGCCAACCTGTCGGAATCCCCGCTGGGCCAGCTCGCCCGACGCCGCGCCAAGGACGGCACGCCATTCCTGACGCCGGAGGAATACCGGGCCGGCGAGCGGCTGCGTGTCGACTATACGCGCGGCCAGATCATGCCGAGACTGGGCGCCAACTGGATCGCCAGCGTCTCTTCGGGCAAGCGCGGCGGTGCAGGCGGCATGGCCGACCTGACGGACGCGGCCCTTGCCGCGCGGCAGCGGGTTGAGAAGGCCATAGCCGCGGTCGGACCTGAACTGTCAGGAGTGCTGATCGACGTCTGCTGCTTCCTGAAAGGGCTGGAACTGGTCGAAAGCGAACGTGGCTGGCCGGTCCGCTCTGCCAAGATCGTCCTCAAGACCGCGCTCGCCGCGCTCGGGCGCCACTATTGCCCGCCAAAGCAAACGAGCCGGCCGCAAACCTTGCACTGGGGCACCCCGGACTACCGGCCGACGATAGACTGACGGCGGTTCGCGCTCAGGCAGTCTGCCGGAGTGCTGCTTCCGCGTCGCGCCGGATGCGCTTGACCATGGAGCGCAGGCCGTTGGCGCGCTGCGGTGAAAGATGCTCGTCGAGCCCGAGCGCCTTCAGTGTCGCCTCGGCATCGGTGGACAGTATCTCGCTGGCCTTTCGTCCGGAAAACAGGGCCAGCATGATAGCGACGAGACCGCGCACGATATGGGCGTCGGAATCGCCCTGGAACGTCAGCGGCGGATTGTCGCCGGAGCCGGTCTCCGTCGTCAGCCAGACCTGGCTGACGCAGCCCGGTACCTTGTTGGCCGGTGTACGCTCGGCCTCGGGGAAGGGTGGCAGAGCCTCGCCGAGTTCGATCACATAGCGATAGCGGTCCTCCCATGCGTCGAGCAGGGAGAAATCGTCGTGGATCGTCTGGATCGTCGTGGCCATCGCCCGGATATAGTGAGACGGGCGCGCCGCGTCACGGAAAAAGAAAACGCCGCAGGCGCCGAGAGGGGAGGCGGCCTGCGACGGTGCTGCCCTGAAGCCAGGGCTGGCAGCGGAAATGGTCAGTTCTTTGCCGGCACGCTTCCAGTGACGGTCTTCGCGTCCAGCGTAGCCGCCTGTTGGGCGGTGTCGTCGTCCAGCATCTCGGCCGCGATCCGCGCCGTTTCCATGGCGCGAACGGTGATCGTGTGCATGGCGGACTTGCCTGTCGCGCAGACATCCGGCTTGCGCTCGCAGATTGCCGCGATGTCGCCGACGGCGTCGCGGGCGGCGACCAGCGCCTGCAGCGGCCCGACGCTCGGCTGGCCGGCTTCATCCGAGCCCGTGCCCAGCGGCAGCGCCAGAAGCACCAGTGAAAACCAGAATGCGGCCCTGATCAGAAAACCCATGTGACTGCCCTCTCGTTGTGACGGGACGCACGGCTGTCGGTGCGGCCTCTTGATTGGCCCCATGATGACATGGACACACGAAAAGGCGTTTGACCGGCGCGGGACAATTTTCTTCAAGTTTTATCGAACCGGGAAACCCCGCCTTTACCCCTTTCTCACCAATCTTCGCTCAAAGAGTATTTATTTACTCAAAAATAACCATATAAGATACTGATAATAATGAGAAAATTATAGATGGCGTGGTAGCGCTGTCGCATTGTCGTGGCGGCAACGGGCGAAGGGGCGGCTAACCTGCCATTTACTATGGCGGCAATCGGTCGGGCTTTTGCCGATCGCCGTGCCGATATTTGCCGGGATGGCCGGGCTCGGTGGCCCGGCCTTATCGTTTCTTTAAAGGCTGGATGCGAGTTTCGGATTAACCAAAAGCGATCTGCAAAGCAGACAGATGCGAGTGCGTTGCGTTGAGTTCCTTGCCGACCCGAATCGTTGACTTGTGCAACGCGATGGCCGCGGGTTGCGAGCGGCTCGTTCATCCTTGCGTCGCGGGCGAGCCGCAGCGCCGTACCCAGCGGCGCTTCATCGGCGTGACGATGGCCGCGCCTTTTCTTGCAGCGGGCGCGGCGGTGACGTTGAGCGCCGCACGCCTCGGCGCCGACATGGCGCTCCTTGCCATCTTCGCCACATTCGGCGCCTGCTGGTTCGTCGCTTTGCTGGTTTCGTCCAGCGGTAGCCTGACGCTGCCGTCGAAGCTGGCCGCGAGCGCAGCGAGCATCGGCCTGGCCTGCCTGATCGCCGTTGCCGGCGGTCTGGTTTCGCCGGTTGCCCTTCTGGCTCTGGCTCTGCCGGTGGAAGCGGCCTGGATGTTCGGCACGCGCCGCGCGGTGATCGGCGCGGCAGTGGCCGCCGCAATCGCTGTTGTCTTGCAATTCGCTCTCGCGCCGCTCCTGCCGGTGGCTGCGGCTTCTCCCGCTGCATGGCACTGGCTGATCCCGATTGCCTGGGGGCTGTCGCTGGCACCGCGCATGGCGCATTTCGACCTTGGCCGTGAGGCCGGGCATCCTGCCGAAACATCGCTGGAGGACGTCATCGACGCAGTGGTTCTGCGCTTTGCGCGTACGGGTGAGGTTCTGGAGGCATCGGCCAAGGCAGAGCCCATGCTGGGATTGTCGCCGGACCTGCTGGCGGGAAGCGGCCTGTTCGACAGGGTGCATATCGCCGACCGGGTGGCCTATCTCAGTGCGCTGGCGGACCTGCGCGAGGGCACGGACCTGCGCAGGCTGGAACTGCGCCTTCGCATGCCACGTGCCGCTACGGACGGGCATGGCGACCAGTATCGGCCCTTCGCACTGGACCTGATGCGGGCGGGAGATTCGGACACGTTCCTCGCCCTGTTGCGCGCCAATGGTGAGCTTGCAGGGCTCCGTGATGAACTGGCCGCTGCCCGCGAGGCTGCCGCCGGCGCTGACGTGGCGAAGGGCCGGTTCCTCGCCGCCGTCAGCCACGAGCTGCGCACGCCGCTCAACGCCATCCTCGGTTTTTCCGACATGCTGCTCCACGAAATGTTCGGTCCCTTCAAGGACGAGCGCCAGAAGGAATATGTCGGGCTGGTGCGCGAATCGGGCCAGCATCTCCTCGATGTGGTGACCTCCATCCTCGACGTGTCGCGCATCGAGGCCGGCACCTATCGGGTTCAGCCGGAGCCGTTCCGTTTCGCCGATGCCGTGGAGATGTGCCAGTCGATGATGCGGCATCAGGCAGGCTCCAAGGACATCGCGTTGGATGCCAATCTTGCGGCGGACCTGGGCGAGATCAACGCCGACCGCCGCGCCGTCCAGCAGATCCTCATCAACCTCGTTTCCAACGCGGTGAAGTTTACGCCCGCCGGCGGCAGCGTCACCGTCGATGCCCGACGCGTCGGCTCGCGCCTGCATTTTGCGGTCAGCGATACCGGCATCGGCATCGCCGAGCACGATCTTGCCAGCCTCGGCAAGCCCTTCATGCAGATACAGAACGACTATACGCGCCGCTTCGAGGGCACCGGCCTCGGCCTGTCGCTGGTGAAAGGTCTCGTCGCGCTGCACGAGGGCACGATGTCGATCGAGAGTGCGCCGGGGGAGGGCACTAAGGTTTCGATCAGCCTGCCGCTGGACGGGCCGAGGCAGGCAGCCGACGAGCCTGTCGTCCTGTCGATGCCGGCAAGGACGGAAAAGAGGGACGATTCTCATGGCACGCTCCGCAAGACCGCCTAAGCGGGCTCCCCGCAGGCGGCGCAGCGCCTTCGGCAGCAGTGCCGTCGCGTTGGGTAGCCTTGTGGCGGCCAATCCCGTTCTGGTTGGCGGCTCGACCGCCTTCCTGGTGACACTGTTCTACGTTTCGGCCAACGCCCTTTGGTATCAGCCGTTTCCGCATACGGGTGCCTTCTTCGCCACCCGCAGCATCGGCAGTTTCCCGAGCATGGTGCCGGACGAGCCGGAAACGACGATCAACATCGTGCGGCCGGCCCAGGCGCCAGTACCCGCTCCCAAGAGCGATCCGGTGGTCGAGCAGGTCCAGGGCATATTGAAGACCCTCGGCTTCTATGGTGGGACGGTCGACGGGCTCCAGGGGCCGAACACGCAAAAGGCGATCGATGCCTATCGCCAGAAGGTCGGGCTCGCCGGCGGCGGGATCGACGATGCACTCCTGGAACAGCTCGGCGCGGCGCCCACCACGGCTTCCGTGCCGCACCCGACGCCGCGCGACCCGGCAGCTTCGGCGCTGCCCGCGCCGGCTGCAACGGCAGCACCTGCATCCCAGGGCGATGCGCGCATCATCAAGATACAGGCGGGGCTGAAGGCCTTCGGCAACGACAATATCAAGCTGGACGGCATGGTCGGCGCCCAGACGAAAGCCGCCATCAAGGAATTCCAGGCGCTGTTCGGTCTGCCCGAGACGGGGCAGCCCGACGAAGTCGTCTACACCAAGATGCGCGAGATCGGCCTGACCAACTGACGGTGCCTTTCCACTCGCGGGCTGCTTGTGATGCGGCTATGAAAAGCCGCGCAGCCGGAGTCTCATTATGCGGGTGACCACCGATCTTTGGGTATCGGCGCTGATACGCCGGGTTTTCGGCGGCGGCGGCTTTGCCGCC
>Ga0182738_1001621_pt1 | contig 27883 bp, 20 predicted proteins | sample eDN5th30CBELigMG_FD_128876 | JGI IMG/M metagenome (GOLD analysis project Ga0182738, IMG submission 128876) | Enriched Miracle-Growth compost microbial communities from Emeryville, California, USA - eDNA 5th pass 30_C BE-Lig MG (version 2)... ...
GGGCAAAAATGTGCCTTTTTTCTGGGGCTCCTCGATTTTTAAAAATCTGGTCCGAAAATTCCTATGTCAAAAGAAGGAAGAGCCAAAAAAAGAAATTAACCTCTTTTTCGATTAAAAATGACCCCATTTTTCGAAAGGAATTCTTCATACATTGCCCAGATTCTTTTGTTGGGATTTGACCCTGAAAATCTAGGATCCCAGATATTTTTGGCATTTTTTCCACCTCCTGCAGAGAAGATCTTTGACACATGAAAAACAATCTTCAAGAATTTTCTTGAAACTTTGAAATTTTTTTGTGATAAATTTTGTAATTCTTTTTTTGTTTCATTCTTTTTTTAAATCACTTTTTCTTTGAGCTCTTTGCAAATTTCTCACTTTTGTTCAAATTGATTTTTCAGGTTTTCGAGCCAACGAGGAAAAGCTCAAACTTCTAAAATTAGCTATTTTGATTTATAAATAATATATCTCAAAAAAACAATTTGAACGAATTTCTGTTTTATTAAATCTTCTTACAATAATTCTTACAAATATTATTCAACATAACAAAAAAACATGGATGACTTTATTCTTGCAATCAGTCGTTATCGTCGTAGAAGATTCGATCAGACCATCGATTTATGCAACAAAATGCTCGACTCCCACCCCAACGATCAAGTAAATTTCCCTTTTTGGAATACCTTTATCATTTAAATCAGGCTGCTTGGCTTTTGAAATGTCAATGCCTAGTTAAGAAGAACTACCTTGATGATATTGAAATGGATGAAGAAGGCGCTGGTGATATTCTTCTTGATGAAAATGCCACCACAAGTGTCGCAAGACCAGGTACTTCAATTATGAGACCTGGAACAAGCGCTCAAAATAGCGGTGGTATTAATCCAGTACAACCAAAACATGTTACTATAATAAAATTCAGCTAGTGAGACCTATGAGTAAATCTGGACGTCCTTTATCAGGTTTTGTTCGACCTGGAACAAATAACAGACCAGCAACTGGTGCTAATGTTAGAGTTGAAACCGCATTACAGGGAAATAGGCCCGGTACGACTCGTCCTATGACCTCAGGAGGAAGGTATTGATAATGAAAAATAAGAGGAAAATGACTGTATTCTTTAGGTACATTCGCTTGGGAACTGCTTCCTTGGAGAAAGCAGGAGGTCAATTCATCATGGTAGATAAGCTGAATTTAAAGAACATTGCCAAGAAGAATTCGATATCAAGAGCTTTGTGTGATTACTTGTTGTACGTGGAGCATAATCCTAAGAAGGCATTGGAGTTGGCAGCTGAAGCGACTGTTTTGGCGAATTTTGATGATTGGTGGTGGAAAGAAAGACTCGGAAAATGTTATTACCAAGTAGATATTTTTGAATTTTGAGAATATGTGTTGAATGAAATTTCTAGTTGGGACTGTACAGAGAAGCAGAGAAGCAGCTCAAGAGCTCTTTAAAAAATGAAGATATCGTGAGAACAAACTTACAATTGGCCAAAGTCTTTATAAAACTGGATCAACCGAACACCGCTATTGAGATTTTGAATGCTGCTTTGCAGAAATATCCTTATGAAATCAATTATACATTGGGGCTTGCCAGAGTTTATGACATGTTGAATGACTCAGCAAAGGCCGTAGATTTTTACAAAAGAGTGCTTTCTGTTGAAAGTTCGAACTTAGAAGCCGTGGCATCCATTGCCAGTTATCATTTCTACACTGACCAACCTGAAATTGCCTTGAGGTTTTATAAACGTTTGGTGCAATTAGGAGTTCATTCAGCAGAAATTTGGAATAATTTGGCCTTGTGTTGTTTCTATGACGCCCAATATGATTTGTTCTACACTTGTTTTGAAAAGGCTCTGGAGTACGCTGATGATAGCAATATCGCTGATATCTGGTATAATATGAGTCAAGTAAATGGGATTTGTGAGATGGAGATTTAGAATGAATGAATAGGTTGCAATTGCTGTGGGAGATTTGAATTCTGCCTATCAAGCTTTGAAAGTTTCTGTTGCTAAAGACTCTCACCACGCTGAATCCCTCAATAATCTAGGAGTAAATCTTGATGATATTTACTATTCTTATCGTGTCCTATAGGTATTGGAAGTGAAGAAGGGAAATCCAGATAATGCGAGATATAATTTCCAGATAGCGTTGAAAGAGGCAGATTATCTGTTTGAGCCAGCATACAATATGGCACTCTGGGCATATAAACAAAATGACTATCAAGAAGCCCTTAAGATGGTCAATAAAGCTCTGGAAATCTATCCAGATCACTTTGAATCAAAAGAACTCAAAAGAACTATTAATGCTAACTTGTCTATTTTTTAAACATGTACTGAAAAATAAATAACTTTTATATAAAATTGATCTGACTGACTGAGTTATTGATATGAAAAAGAACACTTATTCTCTTTAAACAAGAAGGGTTTTTTGAATATTGATTAATGATACAAAAATGTTATACCAAATCTAATTTTATACAAGGATCATGATGATGAATTTTTATTTTTCAAGATGACAGAATAAAATGAATCCATTGAGTTGCTTTGAGGTAATGTTTGGAAAGCCTTTCCTCCTTCAATTTCCAAATTATACTCCTTACAGAATCTCAACACTTGATGAGAGTTTTCCTATGGAGAGGTTTAAATAAATTGAACCAAAGAAAATTTTCTCTACTTGAGGCAACAGACTGCAGGTCATGTATGCAATTCTTCCGTCTTTCTTCAAATATTTCAAGGCATTATCAAATATACTTCTTTGCAAATCAACCTATTCATGTTAAAGAAGATTATTCTCCTATTCATTCTTACATAATATTGGAGTCTTTCAGTGTTGAATTTAAGCTTGACATCAGGATTTCTTCTCAATGTTCCTGTTCCTGAGCATGGAACATCAAGAACCAACCAATCAACCTGTCCTTCGAGATGTTTAAGCTTTTCTTCTCCTTCGTGGAATTGTGCATTGTAAATTCCTGCTCTCTTGAATCTCTTCTTGGCTTCTTGAAGGATACTAGCTCTCACATCATGTAAATAGATTTGACCAGTTCCCTGGAGAGAGGATGAGTGGGTGGTTCAAAAGAAATATGATTATACTTTCATGTAGGGTGCAAAGGCCAGACTTTTACCACCGGATCCGGAACAAAAATCAAGAACTTTGTCTCCTGGCTAAAATTTTTTCAATTTAGAGTTTACGAGAATACTGACCTTGGCTTCAACACGAAGAGCGCAGAGTTGAGAGCCTTCATCCTGAATTTCAAATAAACCATCTTCAAAATCTTTCAGTTCAAAAAGATTTGTCTAAAAATTTAGTAAAAAAATTGTCAATAGAATTACTTTGCTTCCATCGACGAAAGAAATACCAAGAGGTGAATATTCAGTTTTACGAATGTTAAACTTGTACTTCAATCTCCATTTGTCAAAAAGCTAATTATGCTATTAGGCAAAACTGTTCGAAAGACATGAGTTTACTTCGCCTCTTGTGGTTTTCAAGGGATTTACTCTGACAGTCAATGGGGCTTTTTCATTCATAATCTTCATGTAATCGAAAGCTTTTCCTTCTCCGAATTCCTCTGCAACAAGTTGGAATAATTCCTTGGGACAAGAGCATCTTGTGCTTCTGTAAATGGATAAATGGAATTATCATAAACGAGATATTACAAGAGAAATGAGGGGTTTTTTTGTTGGTTGAAGAATATATCTGAATATAAAGCTGCTATTCTCGATTCCCAAGTGACAGGTTTTTGAGCGATAACATCAAGAAGAACTTTGTGTCTAATTGCAGCATAGATATAGTCAGTGATAACAGCTCGATCAGAAGAGCCGAGTTTTTTGTTTTCTTTCATAAAGTTTTTGACATAGATGTCCAAAGGAGTGGACCTGGTAGGTTTACTGAGCTCTGCTTCGAAGCCTTGAAGAGCCTTGACAATATGGACTGCGAGAAATTTTTTAAGATTTGCCATAGTTTGATCAATCACAAATAAAATTTTATTGCTCAGATTCACATATTGATGTCTTGAAATCTTTTTTGCTTTTTCCTGGACAACCACTGCTCACATTCTTCTTTGTTTGAGGATGGTCAAATAAAATGGACAGGAATCTAAAATATTGAAGGCTTTTTTTGGTCAAAAATTATTCCAATTTTCTTGGTTGGTTGTCCTTCTTAAAAAAGGAAAATGTTATGAAACACAAAATTAGGGAATAAGTCCTATTTGCATTAATATTTTTCTGACTTCTGACTTGATTTTTTCCTCGCTTGGGCTCGCCTTATCTCTCGTCTCAAGCGATCGAGATATTTCTGACCTTTCTGTTAATTAATAAAAGATTTTCCAGAAATATTTTTAAAGTTTGTCAATTATGGATTCAGACAATCACCACGAAATCATGATCCTTTACGCTTCCCAAACAGGCCGCGCTCAATATGTCAGTGAAGAAATCTCTCGTGAACTTTTAAAGAGAGATTTCTCCACTGAAGTCCTCGCAATGGACGACTATGATGTGACTAACTTACCAAATGAAAAATTTGTCATATTTGTTGCTTCTACCACAGGTAAACAAAGAACCTATTTTCAAGGAGATTCTCAGTATTTTAAATAGGACAAGGTGATCCTCCTGATAATATGAAGAACTTTTGGAGATTTTTGTTAATTAAAGAGCTTCCTTCAGATTCATTGGCAGGAATAAATTTCACCGTTTTTGGCATGGGAGATTCAGGCTATGTGAAATTCAATGCTGTAGCACGTAGATTATACCAAAGGGTTCTGCAATTAGGTGCTAAAGAGTTCCATGAAAGAGGGCTAGGTGATGATCAACATGAATTTGGATATGATACAGAGTTTATTCCTTGGTTGGAAAAGCTTTATGAGTCTTTGAAAGCTCATTTTCCTTCAAAGAAGTACACAATAGTCGAAACTGATCAGCCTCCTGTTCCGAAATTTAACATTGATGTTGTTGAAATTCCAAATGGAAAAACTAATAACACAGATGCCCAACAAGAAATCGAATCATTGAAATATATGAAGAGAAACTATTGTTACAATAAAGACGTGATCCTGTCAAAGATCTCTACAAATAAAACATTGACAAGCGAAGACGCAGTCAAAGAAGTGCGATATATCGAGCTTGAACTCCCAGAAAATATGAATTTAAAATATCTCCCAGGTGATGTCGCAGTGTTAATGCCCAGAAATGATCCTGAAGTTTGTAAGAAGCTTGCTGAAAGACTTGGGTATAAATATGACCAATATGTAAAAATCAGCATAAACCCCAACCAAAAATCAAAGAAAAATCCTTTCCCAAAAGAGCCAATTCAGATAAGAGAATTATTGGAATATTGGCTGAACCTTATCGAGCCTCCAACCCGTTATTTCTTCAGAGTGCTGGCTTATTTCACTGAGGATAAACTTCATAAGGGGAAGCTGAGAGAATTTGGTGACAATTCTAGTGACGGAAAGATCGAGTATAATAATTACTGTTACAGAGAAAAGAGAAATGTTTATGAGGTCTTGTTTGATTTTGACACTGTCAATATTCCTTTGAACTATCTCCTTGAAGGCATTTCCTTACAAAAACCAAGAGAATATTCTATCTGCACATCTCAGCTCCAACATCCCCAACATGTAATATATTATGAGAGAAATTTATTTACCTGAGTTAGATTGGATTGACAGTTGCTATTACTCAATATTTCACTCCATTTAAAAGAGAAATTACTGGCGTTTGCAGTCGCTGGCTTTTTAATGCTCCTGTTGGAGAAATCGCTCCTTTGTGGGTTCATAGAGGAACCTTGCCTTACCCTAACAATTTTGCTATTCCTGTTATCTGCGTTGGCCCTGGTATTATTTGATAACTAGTGAGTGAGAAATTAATCATCTATCTAGGTACTGGAGTTGCGCCACATTTATCATTTTTGGAAGAAAGAGTATTGGCATTGAAAGAACAAACTGGAAGTCCTGTGAATACTTATTTGATATTTGGTAACAGGAATGTCGATAAAGATTTTATTCATAAAGATATGATGGAAACTTGGGATAAAGATCAAAAGTATTTGACAACTTTTGAAAAGGCTCGCTAAATTTTCTTTTAGGATAAGATTATTGACAGCATTTTCAAGGGATCAAGAACAGAAGATTTATGTGTATCATAAGATAAAGGAGCATAAGAAGGAGTTGGCTGGTTTGATATTGAATAATAAAGATATTGTGAGAATATTTGTTTGTGGTAATTCTAAAAACATGCCAAAATGGGTTGAAGAGACCTTTGTTGAGATTTTGGCTGAGGAGATTGGAGTTGAACAAGCTAAGGCTTTCATTCAAAGAATGAATAACGAAAAAAGATATATGGTAGAAGCTTGGTAGGAACTTGATTAAGTATGTTTATTTATGGAAGTATTCCTTTCTTCTTCTTCAAGTATTTATTTGAAAAAGAGGTCATCCATAATGGAGTTAATGTGTATGCTTGGCTTGTTTTAAACAAGCCTTACATAATGGTAATTAAGATAAAAACCAGCTTGATTGAGTCTTTATGGGATGAATGAAATTTTTGGGCGGGAAGGAAATTTGAGAAGTAAAGTTATCCAGAAAGTTCCTGACAAACTTTCATATTAACATAGTTTTTACGGTATAATTGATGAACTTTGTAATCATAGAATACAAAGTTGAAGTATGTCATATGTAAGAAAGCATCTCATAAAAATAACATCGAAAAATTTATACACATTTGATTTTATGCACTTTTCAATTTAACAAAGAGATCTTGACATCATGACATGGCGTGTTTTTCCGTTGATATGCCTTTCATTCTGTAGGGTTATTTGCATATTTGCCCTGCAGAAGTCATTGGGTGGCTGTCAACTTCAAAACACAATTACATGGATTTACCTCATCCACCTCCGAAGCAATTGCTTATATCTCCCATTCCTTTACTTTGAGTTCGAAAACCATGGACGTTTGCCGGACGGCCCCCTCGATCTCCTTGGCCATCTAAACCGAATTTTATTATATGTATTAGGTCGATTATTACTGCCTCCTTGAGCTCGATCAGCCTGCTCAGCGGTACCGAACAAGGTTGAGAAGAACATTAAGATAATGCCGTAAAGGTCCAAGAAGAACCTTATAATTCTTTGGGTAAAACCCATGTTTTGCTTGACAAGCACCATGTTGTCAGCTGGTGTTAGATAAAAGTTTATTGTTTTTTATTAATTATTGAGGCAATTCTCGAATTTTCTATGCCATTTTTCACCCTCACTGATGAGATAAAGTTTTTGAATTATCTGAGGTTTTTTTCGAAGTATTTATGAAATTGGGAAGAACAAATGTGTTATTTTGTGTGGAGTCGAAAAGAGATTTTGAATGGATCTTTTGGAATCGAACCAAGAAAATAAAGAAAAAAAAGTTGAGCTTGATTATTTGGTAATTGTAAGATTAGAACCTAAAATTAAAAATGGAACCATCCAATGATTTCAAGAGTTGGATGTCATATTTTGATAAGAGTGACGATAACTCCTCTTTGACTTCAATTGAAGAAATTTTTTTCGAACCGTTCAACGCAGAAAAAGTTTTATTCTTCAGATTTTCCAATTCTGGATTCTGAGAAGATGGAAAGTCAAGCTCAAAGAAATATCAGGTTTGAATATGTTATTATACAGGACTTGATTTCATTGATTTTTTCACTTGTTTCTCTCAGATCTCCAACACAAGAAAAGAAATACTCTTATATGATATTTTTAGGAAACTAAAGCAAATAATTCCAAATCAATCCAAATTAAACACTTGTCAAATACCTAGAACTCAACAATTTACTTGCTCTCACGAAGCATGACTTTCAAATCAACTTCAATAGCAATTTTTACTTTGCTCCTTCTTTGCTATTTCTCAAAATTCTCAAGTTGTACAACACTACAAACTATTGAAGAAATCTCTGAAAATGATCTTATGAATCTGGCCATATCTGAAAAACCTTCAGTTGTCTTGTTCTATTCGCCTTATCCAGAGTCAGAACCTCCTGCAGTCCTCTTAGAATACGAAAAGCTTCCTCAGTTAATCTCATCTTCACCTTTAGAAATCAACATTGTCAAACATCAAATCAATACTTTCAACACACTTCCGCAAGGCTTTGTAATCAACTCGCTTCCTTCAATTAAACTGATTATCGACGGTGCTTCTTTTGAATATGGTGGTCCAAAGACCGCAGTTGCACTTTTAAGACACATCAAAGAACGTTTTATGAAGGGTTTATTGACAGTTTCTTCAAAGCAAAAACTTGACATTTTGTTACAAAGTGAAAAGACCGTGCTTGTCTATTTTACTCAGAGTGCATTTTGTGGCGTAGATTTTGCTGGAAATTCAAGGCTTGTTCGAATAAAAAGAAGTTTGGGAATATTAGCAAACCGATGGGGCTCGATGGTGAGATTTGTTCTCGCTAAAGATGTGAATGAAATTTCGTTTATTGAAGGATTTCAAGCACCTACTGAAGGGCTAGTTTTATTTAGAAAACGTCATCCATTTTATGTGTCGTATCCTCATGAAGAACTTGAGCCAGAAATGATTGACGACTTCCTTTTGGAGAATGCTTTTTCGAGAGTGAATGTATTAAATAGGACATTTTATGAGTTTTTCAAGAAAGAGAAACTTGCGATGATGTTGTTGATTGCCAATAAAGAAGGTAATGAAAAGAAGATTGTCTAGAGAATAATGGAGAATAGATTTTAGTTTAGCAGAGACTCTTGTTAATTTTGAGCAAGAGGTTATTGAGCATGATATTGTATTGAGCGTATATTGGAATGAAAAAGAAGATAAGGACGGCACAAGAAAAATGCTTCAAAATCTTGTTGGATCTGCACGTCCTTTCGAACAAAGTCAAGTAATTAGATTCACAGGGGAAACATCTTAATGACTCATTTTCTAGCTATTTATATTGGATTATAGTACAGGAAGCTTGAAGTTTTACAGATTGGATACTGCAATTAATGGAGAATCAATCAAGAATTTTTATCTATACTGGAGAGGTGGAATGCTCAAACCTTTATTAAGATCAGAATTTGTCCCTCTTGCTACTGAATTACAAGTCCAAGTACCTATTTTGAGATCCTTAAGGGGAGAAATAACATATGTATATTAGAAAATTGTGGGAAGAAATTACTTACCAAAAGTAATGGATTTACAATATGATGTTTTTGTGTTGTTTTATTTTGATGGCTGTGGAGAAACTTGCGTCAAGGTAATGAAGATAGTGATAAAGTAGTCTGACCTTTTAGATCCTTGAGATGATAGAGTCATTGGCAAAAAAGTTAGAGCCATTGAGAGTGTTGAAATTTTACAGAATAAATTTGAGTTTGAATGATGTTCCAACATTGCAGTTACAATATTTACCAGCCTTTGGCGGGTATCCAAGAAGTGATAAAACGCTGAAATTGTTTGATGATGAGCAAATTTCGTATCAGAAGGTGCTTCAGTTTATTTATGATACGACAGATTTCATGACAACTGAACAGTTTACTCAAGTAAAGGATGAAATAAATGCAATGTATTTTGATTCGATTCTGGTAATTCTTTTGAAAGAGATTTGAAATTCTGATTTTCTTGTAGGAGGATTCAAAAAGAAAAGCAAGCAAAATGTCAATGATCTCTGACTTCGATCTCTAAGGGGAAAATACGAGAAAATTTTGAGAGTTGAATAAAAAATACTTTAAGGCTTTATAAAAATCTTTACAGCGTAAATCTTACAAAAATAAAATTTTTATTATAAGTAATGCTTTATTCCTTTATAAAACTCACTTTCTTTGCTAAAACATCGAGCCAGCTATTCTTGAAAACTTCCAAATGACAGCAATATTGGGAGGGAAAGAAGAAAACTTCTCTTTTTTATCTCGTCACAGACCATGAAAATTCATGTGAATCTCCAAGTGTACCACCATCTGAATGATATGAGCGTTGCTCTCTTCTTCTGACCTCCTCTTTCTCTGCCTGTTCTATTCTACAGTTTCTTTGGTAATCTAGATCATTGGGATTAGTTTGCTTCAACAATCAAACTCCTTTTACCTTCTTTCCTTAATGCTTGTCCATATTCTTGGCCTGTGTCATCAGATATATTGAAAATTGAATCAAAGAAAGTCATGAAAATGTTGATCATGACCTTGATAAGCCTGATGAGCTTCTCGATTCCATTTTCTTTGACTTGCACCATCTTCAAGTCAACTTCAGATTAAATCAGTTTAAATAAAATCTTCTTTTTATCGTGGTTTATTAAAGACAGTTTTTCAAATATCGATAGGTAGATAGAGATCATCATACCTTTCATAAAATCCCACATAACAAGTTATTATGATCGGGGAGGATTTCTTTTTCAAGAACACATACAAGATAATGAAATTTATTTTTAATATAAATGAATACGAGTTAAAATTTGTTTGTTTGTTTGGACTCGAAATTTTTAAGCTTCAGCACTGCTCTTTTGTGACATTGCCAACAAGAGAGTTTGTGCCTTTTCAAGCACAGTCAACAACGATCCACTATCAAATGCTTTCTTTAACTATATTCGCAAAGTTAGCTCAAATTTTATAGTCAAAATAGAGTACCTCTAAGATTTCAGCTTCATTTTCTTTGGTTAAAGCATTTATATCTTCTTGGCTAATTTCACCTGCAACACTAGTTTCTTCTTCCAAAATTCTCACCTTAACTTTATATTCATCCAATTCTGCCTTCAATTTATTATTCTCAATTCTCAGTGTTTCAAGCTCATCGCCTTCAGTTTCCATTACATCCTATGATAATTTCATTAATACAGAGACAAAACATCTCACAGTACCTCTCCTCCTTCTTCTTCGATTCTTCCTTTTTCTTTAATCTTTTCTTCCAAGGTTCTCTTGAGAGCCAAGTTATCACTTCTCAAGCTTTCAATTTGTAACAACAAATCTTGATGTCTAGCATCTTCAGCAGGCTCTCCTTCTTCTCTTTCTCTTTGAGCTTCAACCTTAGCAAGAAGATCATTTAATTGAGCAGTTCTTTCACGGTCATATTCTCTATTTTCTTCAATTTGAATCATGTATTGTTTCCTTTGTTCAGCCCAGCTTGTTTCTCTCAGAGTAAACATTCTGCACAAATGAGCCTTTTCTTTTTCCAAATCAGCAATCTTTCTTGCAAATCCAGCCTTTTCTTCTTCAATCTTTCTATTTCTTTCTCTCACATTCTCGAGCTCGCTTTCCAACTTCAGTTTATTCTCCTTCTCATAATTCAATTCAGCTCTCAAGTTCTCGATTTCGGCGTGCAAATCTCCTTCATCTTCTCCTCCAAGCTCTTCTTCAACTTGCTCTTCTCCAAGTTCTTCTTCCATTTCAGTCTTTTCTTCTTCAGCAGTTCCAGTAGCAGCAGCAGGCTTGGCAACTTTAGCACCAGCAGCAGCCTTTTTGAGAAGTTGTTTCTCCTTTTCTTCAAGTTCTCTGATCTTGGTTTCGTATTTAGTGATGGTATCAAGGTTTTCTCTTTTAAGTTTTTCAAGTTGTTCAGCATAGGTTTTCTTGTCGTTAGCATATTGTTCTTCAAGAGCAAGATATCTTTGGCCAAGAGTATTAATGGTAGTTTCAAGATATTTGACAGATTCTTCATATTGACTTCTTTGTTGAGTCAAGAGCTCTTTGATAGCATCAAAGTTCTTGTAATCTTCAACAGTCAATCTGGATTTATTTAAAATATTGCTGAGCTCAGAAAGCTGAGGAATGTTCTTGTTGTAGTCATTTTGACTAGCTTCAATATACTCATTGAGTTTTTGGTCGAGTTCCTTGATGATATTTTCAGATTGCTCGATCTTCTTGACGAAGTTTGTGATGATAATGTTTTGGTTTTCAAGCTTCAATCTGTTGGCAAAAGTGTCATCATGGTACTTTTGTAAAGTGGCAATTCTTTCATTGTTAGCAGAGACGAATTGTTGTCTGATTTCCTCCCTTTCTCTCAAGACTTTTTCAAGCTCAGCCTTGTGTTTTCTTTCGATAAGAGCAAGCTCGTTCTTTTGGTTCAAAATTGTCTTGAGATAAAGCTCCTTTTCTTCGATAATATCGAAATTGATTTTGCCCATACGTTCAGTGTATTCTTCGTAATATCTCACTCTTTCAACAAATCTTTCTCTTTCTTCTTCCAATTCGTTGATTCTATTGGCTAATTGTTCTCTTTCGTCACGAAGTCTATTTTGTTCCAAGCTGATTTCGTTCAAATGTCTTTCTCTGTTGGCAATAGTATCGTTCTTGATCTGCTTTTCCTTCTCCAAAATAGCGATTTTATTGCCGATTTCAGCGTTTTGTTTCTCCAAGGTAGCCACTCTGAGAGTCAAGTCAGCAAACTTTCTGGAAATTTCTCTATTCTCTTTAGTAAGGACAGCATTTTCTTCATCAAGTCTTTTCTTGGTATTCTCAAATTCAAATCTCTTTTGGACCAATTCATTAACTTGTCTTTGTAAATCGTGATCATGTTCCATTTCGATATTGCCAACTTTTTCTTGGATTCTTTCAGCAATAATAGGAGCAGAAACCATATTGTTAATAGCACTAGCTTCTCTCAAGATTCTCAATTGATTATTCAAGCTTTCAATAATTTCAGTCTTTATTCTAAGTTCTTCGCCTTGAGCTTCAAAGTTCGATTTAAGCTCATTCAATTTTTGTGAGTCAACGGTATTTCTTGATTTCTCGTCCAATTCTCTCTTGATGCTTCTCACTTGTTCCTTAAGAGATCTGATCTCCTCATCCTTGACGCTGTCAACTTGTTCCTTGGTGAGGATTTCGAGGTTAAGGCCGGGATCGTAGGTATTCAACTTGATCTTGAGCTTATTTGTGTCGATTCTGTAGGTTCTGATTTGGCTGAAGCACTTTTCGATTTCTTCTTGAAGAAGAACGACTTCCTTACTCTTGCTTTCTAATTGGGCCTTGTAGTTTGTGATTTCATCACTCATAGCCTTGTTACGAGTGATTGCGAGTTGGAGCTTGCCTAAAAGTAATGAGAAATCTCCCTTGGTTTCGTCTTGTTGTGATCTTGTGATCTCATTCAATCTGTATGTTGTCTCACTATGGGATTGTTGGGATGAGTTCTCAATTGAAATTTTAAATATTACCTTTTGATTCTCATCATTTCGGAGTTTAATCTCTTATTTTCTTCCATAGCTTTGTGATATTTCTTTTGATATTCCATGAACTTGTTGTTAAGTTCTTCTAATCTTTCTTGGTGGAACATGGGGATCTTGTAATTTTCAATAGAGGCTCTGATACTCTTTTCATTTTCAAGTTCGAACTGAATCTTTTTATTCTCTAAATGAGATTCTCTCAAAGTGTTATTCAAATCGTCAACGTTCTTTCTCAAGACAGCAATAATTTGCTCATATTCGTCAGTTCTTCTCAATGCTCTTTGCTCTTCTGATCTTGCCAATTCTCTCACTCTTTCAAGTTCACTGTTCTATATGAGAGGATAAATAAGGGATAATTTTCTGAAGAAAAAATTACTGTGGTAGCGAGTCTTTCTTGAACTTCTTGTTGAACATTTTCAAGTCTTCTGATTTCGCTTCTTGCTTCTTCAAGAGCATCATTACTTCCTAATTCTCGAATACGGTTGTCTTTTAATTGTAATTCTTCTCTGAGAGTGTTGATAGTATTGGTATATTCTTCAACTCTGAAACCCAAAATAGTAACTTCTTCACTCTTTTGGTTGATTTCAGCAATATGGTTTCTCTTGATTTCGTTCAATTGGTTGGTAAGCTTAAGGTTTTCTTGTTCTAAAACACTAATGTTCTTCTTAGAAAGGAGCTGGTGTTTTTCTTGTGCTTCGTAAAGGTTTCTATTGAGAAAAGAGTTTAGAAGGAATATTCCTATTTCACAGTACTTGTAATGGTTGATTTTGGAGGTGAGATCACGGACATTTTCTTCAAGAGTGGTACGAGAAGTGTAGAGGTCAAGATTTTCTTTTTCCAAAGCTTGGTTTCTATTCAAAGTTTGCCCAATCTTTTGAGACTCTTGTGCCAAGATAGCATTAATCTTTTCTTCAAGTTTCTGGTTCTTGCTTTTCAAGAGCTCAATTTCATGGTCTTTATGACTAGAAGTTCTGCGAAGCTCACTTGCTTGAGCCTCTCTGGCTTCTAAATCTTTCACTACGGAAGCGTTAGAGTATTATGCACGAAGACAGCTTACCTTTCTTGGAAAGTTCGCCCATATGGTGGTCGTATTCTTTTTTAATTTTGGTTAATGTAGATTGAAGGACAGCAATTTCATTTTCATCTCTTGTATGGATGGATTCTATGAGGGAACAGGTTAGGTAAAGAGCAAGGAGGTAATCTGGATACCGAGTTGTGCGATTCTTTCACGATCGGAGAGCATGTGATACTATTGAAATTCTTAGAGGATCTGGAAATCTGGAATAGATTTGATTTTTTTTATCTTTAAGGTGTTAAAATTCTCAAATTAAAGTACGCTCCTGGATTTGTTTGTTCCCATTAGTTTGAAGTCCAAATTTATTAATTAATTAATTTCTTCAAGAATATCTTCGGCTTTGCTGTGAGAAATTTCAGAGGAGAACAAGGGACAAAAGATCAGAAAGAAACTTTTGAGGAAAAAAGAATTTTTTTTTGTCAAGGAAAATTTTCCCGTCTTGAACCAAAAATTATTCAATGTGAAATTTTTGAAAAATGTAAGGAGTAGAGGGATGACTATAAAAAGAGGATAACTATAAAGAAATGGTTAAATTTTACATTAAAAAAAAACTTATAATCTTATAAAGCTTTTAAAAAATTGATAGCCGATTGTAAATCAAAGCTGCTTTCACTCTCATAATTTTGACTAGGCTGTTCAACTTTTGTTTCTCTCTTAAGGCTGTCTAACAATGATTGAACCTTCAAAGTGCTTGCGGTTAATGTTGAAGTTTCTGCTTTGAATGTTCTTGGGGTTGGCTTATCAAATCTATCGAGTTTCTTTGTGCTCTTGAGCTCAGAAGTCAAACTTGTTCTCTTGATGAGATTAAAGGAGCTTTTTAAGCGATTGTTGTAGACAGTTTCCAAAGCTTCAATCATGAATTTATATTTGGGATGGGCGACTTGAATCCTTTTGGGAGCATCATTCGTTCTATCAAAGCTTGGAATTTGGTGAGCTAAATTATCGAAATGAAATTTTACAGAGGAGTCTTATGGGTGAAATTTTCTTTGTTATTTTCTTTGCATGGGCTTGTAAAGTGATCCTCCATCGACTTATTTGATTTTTTACCCTTTTAAGAAACTGTTATTATTATTCCTAAGGATTATATGTTACGCTGGTGCTGCAGTAGTCTTCATATTTCTGGTTAATTCTCTGGCAATTTTGGAGGATATTTGCAAATTGAGCAGTCTTTTTATTCAAGTTCTTAACCCTCATGAGATCTTCTTTATATTTAGCCGTTTCTTTTTCAACAATGGCAAGGCCTTTGAATGTATTGAAGGCCTCGCTCTTGAGTCTGAGGGAGATTTTTTGTAAAGGCTGATTCAAAGCTAAGGCTCTGTAATGTTGTGTGATCTTGTAGATCTTTTCTTTTTCTTCCAAATCTCTCTTATGTTTCCTATGATTGATGATAAGTTTAGCTTTTCAAAAGGAATAGAAATACATTTCAGCTTGTAAAGCTTTGAAAGATAAGAAGTAATTTTGTTCAAGTTTCTTTTCAGCGAGATTTTCCATGATTTCTGCAAATCTTTTGCTCAGGATTCTCTTGTATCTTTCTTGACTGTATTCTTGAATATTTTTAAAAGCATCTCCTAAAGTGAAGTTCACATCTTTTTTGAGTATAATGCACATAAATTGCAAACGAATTTTTCTCTCATTAAGTGACACTTCGAAAGAGTTTTGGTTCATATCTGAAATAATCGATTTTTGTCTAACATGATCTGTTGTTGGACGATGACTTGGGCTGATAGTTCTGTAAGAATATTCTAAAGAATCATAAGCAGCTTCAATAACCAAGTCTTTGGTTTTGTCTTTAGAAACTTTTCTCCAATGTTCAAGGGTGATTCTTTGCACTCCTTTTTGGTATTTCTCAAAAATGCTTTCTAAAAGCTCGAGTTTTCGAGATTCTCTCCATTCTGTTTCTTCTTCAACTTCTTCTGCGTGAACTTTTATTTCCATCAAAGCAATCTCTAAACTTCGTTTCACTGCAGTCTCCAAACTCTTTTTCATCAATAAACTGAACAATTTCGAGTTTTTCTCCTCTATTCCAGAATCAGCTAATTTTCACAAACAAATTTTTACTTAGTTTTTTAACTTGTTCTTGGTCTGACGCTTTGGTAATTTCGGTACTCAGTGCCTCATTTCCGTCCATAAATATTGCAGGTCTACCCTCCATCTCCATCAATTTATTCTTTGCGCGTTGCAATAAACTGTTGTTATGTCTTCCCATTGTGACAATAAACTCATCTTCACCCGTCAATCCTTCATAAATATACTCTTCTCCAAACTGTTGTTCTGATTCAGCATTTGTAACTAACCGCTTGTTTGGATCAGTTTCAACGGTCGAAACCCTCAAGTAACTCTCATTTTTGCCTTCATGAACCACTATTCAAATAAGTCTAAGTCTCATTATAGAAGAATTACTGCTTGTATCGTTTTGGACTTCGCTGAGAATATACGAATAACTGATACTCTTTCCATCAGGACGAGTATTACTGGCGTAATTTTTTGAGCTAACTGTATTTCTTGGGCCTCCAAAATCACTTATCAAATTCGTATAGTCCATGGACAAGCTACGAGAACGTATTATAATAAGCCAAAATTGATAGATATACTCGTGATTCTCATGATCATCATGCTCATGATGATGTCCACCGAAATAATCTTCCTCTCTTTCGTATGTTTTGGTGTAGTATGAGGTGCTACTTTGGTGGTATGTGCTGGTTTGTTGACGTAAATAAGGATCATTGCACTTTGAGTTTGTGGAATTGTAATGCTGAATTCTTTTAATGACAGTGCTCCATAATGATTTTCTCGCGAATTTTTGGAGAGCACAGAAGAAAAATTTAGCCTTTTGAGGCGTCACACCAGTATCTAATAAAGGTTGTTTGACAAAGTCTTTCAATAAGAACATACCTTCAAAATTTCTATTCTCATAATGACTAATATTCAATCCAGCAAAATTTCCTTGGGAGTCTTGCTCTTCTATCTCATAACCAGGAAGATATTTCCTCTCCTTTTTCACGCTATCTGAGGGATAGAAACACGCTGAATTATTCTGCTGATGCAAATAGGATCTCTATAATTCAGTAAGTTAGAAGGCAGAAATAAGAGATTGGGGATTACGTTAAGAGAGCTCATATTGTTGGGATTATAGTCCTGACTGATGCTCATTTGGGATTCAAAGGCAGATCGAGTAAAGTCGTCATGAGAGTGGTGAGGAGTGTGGTAGTTTGACTTCATGCTCTGCCTCTTTAAGACAGCTTTGCGAATGGCGAGGTATTGGTCCATAAAAATTTTGAGAGTTAACAGCTAAATAATAAGTATTTAGAGATCAGTTAAAATATTTAACAATGATAAATTCTTAACAAGTTTTCGTGTCTTTTTTAATTTTAATTGATATCAAACAGATATCCGACTGATTGATTGATTTAGAGATTGGAGAGTTCATTTGGGCTTGTTGTAACTTGAAAATTTTTTTGAGTGGGTTATGAAAAAATTCAATGTCAAGGCTTCTTTCTCAAGTTCGCAAATTTGTTAGCTCGCAGTTGGCTTTTGAAATACTTGTAAAACTTGTTCAAAAGAAATCCCTTAGTCTTTGAGTTCCTTAGTTCACAATTTTTCCAAGAAAAGATTGAAGAAAACTACCTCTTATAAACCACCACTTGATAAGGAACTGATCTTTTTCGTGTCCTTGGGAGATGAGAAAATCTGTTAGGTCAGGTTTTTGTAAAGATGAATAGAATTTTTTTTGCATTTTGATCCTTGCCAGAAATTTGAACAAAAATTTGACAAATAATTTTTTTGAGCAAAGTTTGAATTGTTCCCTCCTTCCATGAAAAATCTGGAGGTCAATTTCTGTCTCAGCCAATTCTGTCATGGAAATAGAATTTTCAATTCTTACATTTAAAAAAAGATTTCGTCTTGATTCAACTATTATTAATCTTGACATAACATCCTTCTTGAAAGAAGAAGATTTAAATCATAGATAACAATAACCTATGTAAACTGCTGTGATTGGCAGGTTGGTTGTTCTTTTGAAGAAAGAAAGGCTTAAAAAGTCCTTCTTTAGGTTTCTGTAGAAACCGTAAATTGAGGGAAAATGAGGAATTACTTTGACTATTCCAAATACAACCTTATTACTAATTTTAGTGTCAATTAAAAAAACTTCCTCTTGAGATTATTGTATGCGATAAATCCAAAGAAAGATTTCAAGCTTTTTCCACAAGAAGATGAAGGTCTTCTGGTTTTACGCTTAGAAGAAGCTCCAAGTCACGTTTTTTTTTTTAAGTCGGTTAGCAAGAATATAACATAGAATTTTTACCATCAACTTATCTGATATTAAAGTCAAGGTTTGGTCTGAAGTTTGTCTCTTTTCCATTGAGACAGATCGGAAAAGATTTAGAATGATTGTAGGATTTCTGAAATGCGCTAATTATTATAAGAAGGAGAGAGATTTTCCCTAAATTAATTGTACTGATCAATTCAGTTCTGAAGCCGTTTATTTTTTTCTGAAAAAAACCTTCTACTGAGCTCTCTCAAAATAACTCCATAAAACATTTTTCTTGAACAACACAGGCTCCATAAAAGAGGATTAATTCGAAGGACTAAAGAAAAGCGGGTATTTAAAACACCCGAAACTCCTTACCGTTAAGTTAATTCGGAGTCTTTTTTATTTGTTTTATTTCGCATTTTGTGTTGCTGTTTTATTACTAAAAAAATTTAGTATTAATTAACTGTTCTCTTCTTGATTTGAAATAATTAATATCAAACTTACGTGAATGACGGACACCAGTTTAACAGACATCATTACTGTCAATGTAAATCCCGAAGATATTTTCGAACTTCTCGAGCTTCTAGGTACTTTTCTTTCTCCCCTCATAGTTTATTTCCTTAGGCGAAGGATCCTACGGCTCAGTGTATAAAGCGCGCAACAAACAATTAGGAACAATTTTCGCTATAAAAATCATTCCTGCAAGCGGCGACCTCAATAACCTGAAAAGAGAAATCATGATATTGAAGGAAAGCAAGAGCCCATATATCGTCAGCTATTATGGATCTTATCTTAAAGACAGCAAATTATGGTTGATTATGGAATATTGCGGGGCAGGCTCCGCGGCAGACCTTTTAAAAGTTAGAAAGGCACCTCTTTCTGAAACTCAGATTTCAGCGATTTTGGCCGCAGCATTGAATGGCTTAGAATATCTCCACTCAACAAAGAAAGTTCATCGAGATATCAAGGCAGGAAATATTCTGTTGGATATCTCTGGAAATGCCAAGCTTGCAGATTTTGGTGTTTCTGCAGAATCATTGGGTACCGAAACTGGATTTTATAGCGTGATAGGAACACCTTTTTGGATGTCTCCTGAAGTGATAGCCAAGAGTAAATATAATAAAAAGACTGATATCTGGTCTTTGGGTATCACAGCTATTGAATTGGCTGAAGGTGAGCCTCCTTATTCTCATCTTCACCCTTTCAGAGCAATGTTTGCGATAAAGAATAACCCACCCCAAGGATTGAGTGATCCAAGCAAGTTTTCTCCAGAATTTGCTGATTTTGTGCAAAAATGCTTAACTATTGATCCTAATGAAAGACCATCCGCTTTGGATTTGATCAATCATCCTTTTATCCTGAAGAATAGGGGAAGAGCTGTAATAACAGAATTAGTAGCTGACTCCATGGAGCTGATTGAGAGACATAGAACTCAACAAGATACCAAAAGTAAGAAGAAATCTGAGAGTTCTGAAGCCAAAAATGCCGCAAATGTGAACGTTCAATATGAACAAATCGGAGAAAATGTATATGAAACAAACGAAAGTGGCACAATGATCAGACAAAAGACTCTTCCAAAATACGATGAATCAGGATCTAGTGATCACGATAACGAAGATGGCTATGACCAAGGGACCGTAGTTGTGCATAATACAATCATCGAAGACAATAATAAATACGGCACAACAGTTTTCCATGGAGATGAAGGAAACGATGATGGTTATGTTAAAGGAGATACCAGTTTTGAAAAGCCCGCTGCAACAACGACAAATTTTGCTTCTTATGATGATAGAACAACAGTTATTCATAGTGAGGATCATGATGGTGGCATTGATTTTGGTGAAGAAGGCATTGACTTTAGTAAATATGACAGCCAAATGGAAAATCTGAATAAAAAGCAAGCAGAGAACAATTTTATTATAAAGAAGAAGGAGGACAAGCCATTCCCTCAGCCAGTTTCGCATAATCCGACTTCCAGTAACCCTGCTGTTCATAATGAAAATGTGAGAAAGCAGATTAGACAAGCTGAAAAAGAAATGGAAGTCGAGATCGCCAGGATTAAAAATAAATATGCCTTGCAAATTCAAAAATTAAAAGATTCAATGCTTCCTGAACCTGTTGCTCAACAACAACAGCCAACCTCTCAAAAGTCAAGCCGTGACAATGGTACTAATGGCCCTCGTACTCAGACACCGACTTATGATGCATATCAAGCCCAATTGCAACAAAGATTTGCTCCTCAAATCCACAACGTCAATGTTGAACCTGAAAAGAAACCTTCCTATGAGAAGCCCTCAAGCTCAAGTTCAAATGCTTCAAATGATAAGAAATATGATGCTAATGATTATCATTTCAAGAAACCTGACCAAACCAATAAAATCATCGGCCTTGCTAGCAAGTTCAATTATGAAAGTTCTGATAAATCCTCAGATCACAGAGTTTCTCCTAAACCTCAAGCTCAACCACAACAATTCCACAGAGACGCTCCTGGCTCAAACTTACCCAAAGCTCCAGTCGACAATAAGCATATTTCCAAGAACCCCGAGTTCATCAAGGCTGTTTACAACACTCCCAGTGATGTGACTCCTCATTACGGCGCTAGCTCTGCTATCACAAAAGAATATAGCAGCCACAATTTCAACTTTGCTCCTCACCAGAATCCCCCACCAAAAACTCAATATTCTAGCGCTGTTCCTACCTCCAACAGCAATGCCAGCAAGTCTCCTATCTCTAAAACAGGCATTCAGCCTACACAAAGTCGCCCTGCGACATCCCAGCAATCTCCTCGTGGCCAGCATTATGACACAAAACCCTCAACAAAAACCAATAATCTCACAAATCTTTTGTCAAATTATCGTCCTAACGGGCCTTCTAAAATGACGTCCCAAGGCCATATGGCTGATGGCGGGCATAGCTCTCATGGAAATGCCTCATATGAAGGTGGAAGAAAGTCTCCAATCGGTGGTTCGCAGCCTCATAGCGGTACAAACTTGAATGTTTATGGGAACTATTATCAAGGCCGTGAAAACACCGATTCTTCTTCCTCTTCTTCGAACAATTCAAAGCCAAGCACTCCCAACCAATATCTTAGCAAATATGGCATAAATACAAATCCCACTTTGAGTGAAAGCGTCTTAAAGGGAAATCAATTGAATATTCCCGCGGACAATTATAAGGGAATGGCTGAAACTTCAACAGCAAGAGGAGTTCCAACAAAATTGAGCAATACTACTTCATCAGGAAAAGTTTTGAAGACTGATCCTGGACATGATAGTGACAGGTATATGTATGGAGCAGGAGGATATGGATCGAATAAAGGGTATCAAGCTCCTGCGGGGTTGAGAAGTACATCACCAATTGGTGGAGATAGTAGTAAACAAAAATACAACTACTACAATTACCCATCAGATTTAAAGAAAAGATAATTTGGAAATAGGAAGTGTATAGAAAGGAAGAAGATTTGGAATCAAAGTTTCTTAGACAATAATTTGTTTGTCCGTTTGTTTGTTGTTTGTTTAATTGTTTTTGTATTCGATTTTGATTTTTATTGAGAAACACGTATCTTGCATAACAAGTCTATTTAAGAAAATTAATTCTTGAAGTTTGAGAAATTTCAAAAATAAAAATTTTATCAAAACAGCAGAGATTCTTTGAAATAGAATAGTGTCACAAATCTTGAGATTTCTCAATGAACTCTGGGACTACATTTTTATTTAAGGATTTTTGAAAAATGAATGAACCCGAAAGGAGCACCAAAAGATTATGCTAATTTTAATCATTGAAGGGTCGTGGAGCTGAGAAAATAAGAACAATACATTGATCAATTAACCAATCTAAGCTTTTTATCAGATAATTGGCTGATGTGCAATTTTCCATATCCATATAATTGACCAATTAAGAAGTCACTCGATTTTTCTAGAAAAATTAGATTATTTAGAAGACAAAAATTCACCTTTCTTCGTTTATTTGTGAAAATCAATCTTTGGAACTCTCTTGAAAAAGGAGCATCAAGAAGATATGAAGCCTCGATCTGGAGCAGTGAAAAACATCGAAGAACAAATGAAGCAAACACAACAAGCAACAGGAGAAATGGGCACTGAGATTTTGGTTGAAAATGAACTCGATGATTTCCTGCCGCTAAATAAAGAGGGTTGCCATGAAAGAGCTTCTGATTATATTGACGATCTAAGGGAAAAACTCTCAGAGGAAGAACTTGACAGAATGTATGAAAGAACAGGTCAGCTCGATGAACATCTGTTCGCTAGCGCCGAGGAACGTGGTGCTTTTTCACCGACTTTTGTGGACAGAGCTCGATTGACTCTTTCAGTGGAATATACGAAAATGGCGGATGATGATATAGAAGGGTTTATAATGATCTCATTTTTGGAAGCTCTCTATATAATGTATGGTCAACTGAATGATAAAGCTTCTACAAATGAACTTTTTCAGGAAATACTTCCAGAAGCTTTCCGTGTTATGAAGAATCCACAAATTCTTGAAACACTTTACAGCTTTCCCAGTCGATTTCAAGTCTCAAGAAAATAAGATCTGAGCCATTACAAGTTATGATTAAAAAGATTTTAGCGATACTTTCTTAGGCATGCTTTCTTAGTTTGTTTGGAACTTGAATGAAAATTTATCAAACATTCTGAATTGTTATTGTTTGAAAATAAATAATTTTTTCTTTTCGCAGAAATCTTCATTCGGAGAATAAATTAGCATGACTTTTTGCGTGCCTTGGCCCCTCCCACTTTGATGAGTGTCTAGACGCTGGTGTTCTGGAAAATGATTTTTCAATTGGTATGCGTATGAAAGATAGAGTTTTTGGGTTGATGATGACATAGAAAGATTTATCATTGTTTCATATTTGAAGGTGTTTTGTGTAATGAATGGCTGAGTGTGTAGTAAAGCTTCTACGGATGATTTTTTCGGGAAATACTTTCTCAAGCGTCGAGTGTTATAAAAGGTCCATAATTACTAAAGAGACTTTAAAAACTTTAATGGAAAACACTTGAATCCCTAAAAGGATTTCCAAATGCATCAAGATTATGGAAGAAACTGATCATATAATAATCGATGAATAATTCTATAAAATATATAAGAATAGTGTTGATAATATCAATTTTCGTTCTCTACGTTTCCTTCGACAACGACCTGCGCACCAGTCAATCCCAAATAATAAGCTTCAGCAGCGCTAATACTGTTAATCTCAGTGTCTAGGACATAAACATCATTCGAAACAGACGTAAATAAAATGCCCACAACAGCAGGTACAGCTTCTACAGGCAAGCCACTCTCAGAAGCAACAGCATAAGTTAAATCCTCTCTGTAGCCATCATCCCCCACAACAACCAAGTGACCATTATCATCAGTAAGTGAGAAGACCTCTCCATTCAAAGTTTCCCATTCGTAAATCCACTCTCCTGCTGCATTATTGACTTGAGTTCTTTCTAAGTTCAGGGTGAGGTCTTGCCATCCTTCTCCAAATTCTCCTTGCGGGGTGACGGTTAATACTTGAGGGCCAGACCCAAGGGTAAAGGTATCACCATCAGCAAGTCTGTCAAGGGTGTAGTTGATAAAGAAAGGAGCTGGGTTCTGTTGTAATGAGAGTTGAATAAAGAGAACTGAAAGTATAAAGAGAGAAATATATTTCATGAAATGAGATTCAAAAATGTTTAATTTTTATTACAATTGCAGATTGGAGACCTGCTATTTAAATAGAAAGACAGCCAATGGATTGGGAGTTGTGTAGGGAAAAGTAAAATTTGTCTGTTAATTTCAAATTATTCAAAAATTATGAAACTTCGAGAGTTGGGAGTTGAGAAGGATGATGTTATTATTTCAGTACTAAAGTTGTTGATTTGAAAAAGATAGATCTAGGGATGTTGATGATGAAAGTTGCTGTTCAAGGATGTTTGAAATTCCTTGTTCCTTGAAAGCAGAATATCCTTTGTCTTTTCTTTTTTTTTGTTGATATAAATTAATAAATTTAATTCGATGTCGATAGGTGGTTTTTTTATTTTCAAAGACATAAAATAAGGGATTCAGAATAGCCTGATATGAATATTTGTTGAAGTTTGCTAAGAGATTGAACAAGGAATAGGCAAGTTTCTTCTGATGAGACCTTTTTCAGAGTCCAAAAGATTTCTGAAGAGTCAAAACTAAGTTTTTATCCTGTAAATTCATAGATTTTTCGGTGGTTATTTCAAATTTAAAAGAAGGAAAATTTTGCCTGAGAATTTTCTTCTTCTGTCAATTTAAGAAACAAAATTTTTCTGTTACTCTCAAATATTTCAATCAAAAATTTTTTTTAGTAATTTTTTGAGAAAAATTTTTCATTAAGCATTAATTTGCTTCCAGTTACTTACATATGTAATTTATTCAAATTATGTATATTGTGATTTTGAAGAGTTAGTTACTTCATAGTTGGAAGGTTGGAAGAACTTTTTGTAACTGAGACAATGAAACTTTCACGAATGAATTCTTTCAGTAAAATACTTTCACGAGCCTCACATGTTGTGAAAGATATAAAACTTCTCAAAAGACTTTAAAACTTTAAGTGCAAATGCTAGAACCCACAGAAAGGCAGGAAAATTCAAGACTTGTCAAGAGAATAAGAAGAAATTGGGGATATTATTTTTTAATAATGTGTGAATAATTCTATTTAATGTATTGGAATATTGCTTAGAACATTAATTTTCACTCTACAAAATTACTTCAGCAGAGTTCTATGCACCAGTAGATCCCAGATAGTAAGCTTCAGTAGCACTAATGCTGTCAATAGTGGTATTCCTGACATACACATCATTCATAACAGATTCAAATAAAATTTCTATAACATCAGGGAGAGCTTCTATCGACACTCCACTTTCAGAAGCAACGAAGTAAGTTAAATCCTCCCTGTAACCATCTCCTACAATAACCAAATGACCGTTATCATCAATAGCTACAAAGGATTCTCCATTCAGAGTTTCCCATTCATAAGTCCATTCACCTTCTGCATTATTTAGTGGTGTTCTTTCTAAATTCAATATGAGATTTTCCCACCCTTCTCCAAACTCTCCTTGAGGAGTAACAATTAATCCCTGCGGACCAGATCCAATGAGAAAAGTGTCTCCATCAGCAAGTCTGTCAAGAGTGTAGTTGACAAAGAGAGGGCCTGGGTTTTGCTGTAGTGAAAGTTGAATAAAGAGAGCTGAAAGAATGAGGAGATAAAGAAAGTTCATGAAATGGGATTTAAATTTTGTATTTTTCAGATTGCAATTTGAGATTGAGAGTCTGCTATTTAAATAGGCTCGCATCCAATGGCTTGATTGCTGTGTGGGAGAAAAATATTATTTGCCTGAAAATTTGATTCTGGAGAGATTATGAAACGTCTCAAGTTTTTTCTGTTTCGAAAAACATTCAATTTTAAGCTGATGTTGGAGTTCTTATTGAAAAGGTAAAGAAAGGAGAAGGAGAGGTTGGAAAGTCAGCAGACAAAGGGTGAAGGAAATTCTTGTCCAAATATGTTTGAAATTCCATTTTTATATCAGAAGATTCTTTTTTTTTGTTGTTGTTGATATAAATTTATTAATTTCATTCAACCCATACAGGATAATTGTTGGAGTTTAAACTCCAGAGAAGAAGGCGTTAAGAATTTTATAGCATGAGGATTTGGAGGTTAAAATCTGCTGGAAGGTTAGACAAGGAAAAGGACACTTTCTCTTGACAAGATCTTTTTGCGAACACTAAAGTACACAAAAATCTCTCAGGAACCAAAACTAAATGTTTATCCTATATAGATTCAAAGATTTCTGTGTTTACTTAGAGTGTGAGAATATTGCTAAAAATTTTTTCTGACTGTTTTCTTTTGTTAATTTCAGAAACAAAGTTTGCCTCCGACTATAAATATTTCAATAAAAAATTTTCTTGTCAGAAAAATGAACCAAAAAGAGACATTATTTTTATTGTTTTTAAAAAGTAAAGATTCAGCATTTTACTTGTTTTTATAATAAATATTTTGAATTCCTATTTTCAAAAATTGAACAACCAAAATATCAGAAACAATGGATATTCAAGAAGTACCTGGAAAGGAAGTGAAAGAACAATCTACACAAACAGAAGAAACCAAAGCTCGGAGCTTGAAGAAGAGGAAGAGGAAGAGTAATTCGAGTCGAGTTCAAGATAAATCACAGGATTGTCTGAAGTTAAATAAACTAGGACACCACCACATTGCTTATGATTATATTTATAGCTTACGAGCAAAATATTCCGAAGAAGATCTCGATCAAGTCAATAAAAGAGTTGGACAGCTTCGTGAGTATCTATTTGCTCTGGTATATGAAAAGGATTTTTCAATGGATTATGAGGACAGAGCTCGAGCAAGTATCGAAAAGATTTATCCCGAAATAGCGAATGAGGATAGAGATGGACTTATACTTCTTACATACTTGGAAATATTTTATAGAAGATATTGCATACAAGCCGGTGAGGTCTGCGCAAATGAGTTTTTTCAAGAACTGCTTTTGCTAGGGTCTCGTGTTATGAAAGATCCACGATTATTAAAGAGGCTTTACGGCTTTAATAGCAAACGTTAGAACTCATAAAAAAGAAGAAAAAGCTCAAATTTATCTTTGTAACGAACTTGATTGATAATGAGGGAAAACTGAGATTATATTTTCAAGAAGATATTGTATAATAAGTTACCATACAAGATTTATGAAAAATTATTATATTACATTTCAGTCTCTAAACTTTCTTCGATAGAATTCTTCGTCCTTCAGACCCTAAAATATATGTTTCAGTTGCGCTGATGCTTTGAATGGTGTAGTTCTTAACATAAACGTCATTCATAATATTTGCAAACAAACCATCCATGGCATCAGGTGCAGCTTGTACTGGCAAGCCAGTTTCAGAAGCAACATACACACTGAACTCTTCTCTTTAGTCATCCCCCACAGCAATCAAATGACCATTATCATCTACAATTTCAAAGATTTCCCCATTCGAAGCTTCCCGCCCATAAATCCATTCTCATTCTGCATTTGATAATGGCGTCCTTGCGAGATTAAAAATGAAATTTTCCTATCCTAATCCTTGAGAACCAGACCCAAGGGTAAAGTTATCACACCAACAAGCCGATCTAGTGTAAAGTTAACAAAAAAAAAAAGGCAGATTTTGTTGGAAAGATTATTGAATAAAGAATAGGGAAATTAGTGAGAGAGAAAAAAAGTTCATGAAAATGTTATTCAAAATTGTTCAAGATTTTCTTTGAGAGCTGATGATTTCAAGAGACTTCCCAGTCACTGAAGTGAGAGCAAACATAATTTGTCTGCTTATTGATTTGAAATTATGATAATCAAAAAGAAATAGACCTCAAATTTTTCTGTTTTGAATAAAATTTCGAAATTGAAGTTGACGTTGGAATTCTTGTTGAGAAGATAAAGAAAAGAGAAGAAATTCAAAAAAAAGCCTAAAGAAATTCTTGCCAAA
>Ga0182738_1001622_pt1 | contig 27865 bp, 26 predicted proteins | sample eDN5th30CBELigMG_FD_128876 | JGI IMG/M metagenome (GOLD analysis project Ga0182738, IMG submission 128876) | Enriched Miracle-Growth compost microbial communities from Emeryville, California, USA - eDNA 5th pass 30_C BE-Lig MG (version 2)... ...
ATGGCGTCGGGCAAGTTCATCGTCGTGCAGAACTCGCTCTCCTTCGATACGCCGAAGGTGAATGTGGTGATCGACCGCAACCGGGCCGCGGCACTCGGCGTCTCGGTTGCCGAGATCGGCAACACGCTGACCCTGCTGGTGGGTGAGAACGGCATCTCGAAATTCGATCGGGAAGCCCGCGCCTATGACATCATCACCCAGGTCCCCGAGAGGTACCGTCTGAATCCGGAAAGCCTGGGGACCTTCTTCGTCCGCTCGCAGGCCGGCGACATGGTCCCGCTTTCCTCGGTGGTTTCGATCAACACGGAAGGTTCGGCGCCGGCGATCGAGCAGTTCAACCAGCTCAATTCGGCGACGCTGGCGGCGCTGCCGCGGCCGACGGTGACGTCGGGCGATGGCCTCGCCACGCTGCAGCAGATCGCGACCGAGGTGCTGCCCTCCGGCTACTTCATCGAATACGCCGGACAGTCGCGTACGGAACTCGAGACCGGCAACTCGCTGCTGATCGTGTTCGGACTGGCCATCGTCGTCATCTATCTGGTGCTGGCGGCGCAGTTCGAGAGCTTCCGCGATCCGCTGATCATCATGATGTCGGTGCCGCTTTCGATCTTCGGCGCGCTGATCCCGCTCAATCTGGGCGCGGCGTCGCTGAACATCTACTCGCAGGTGGGCCTGATTACCCTTGTCGGGTTGATCACGAAACACGGCATCCTGATGGTGGAGTTTGCCAACCAGCAGCGCGAGGAACGCGGGCTCAACCGGCATGATGCGATCGTCGAGGCCGCGCGCGTGCGTCTCCGGCCGATCCTGATGACGACGGCCGCCATGGTGTTCGGCGTGCTGCCGCTGCTGTTCGCGGAAGGCGCCGGCGCCAAGGCCCGCTTCTCGATGGGCCTGGTCATCGCGACCGGCATGTCGATCGGCACGGTGTTCACGCTGTTCGTGGTGCCGATGTTCTACACCTACCTCTCCAGCGCGCATGCGAAGCGCGACGAGGACGAGGAGCAGCCGGCGGTTCCGGCGCCGGCAGCGACCCCTGCTCCGGCGCATTGATGCCGGCGAGATGAAGTCTGGAAAGCGGCGCCTTCGGGCGCCGTTTTCTTGTGGGTGTCATGGAGGGGTGCCATCCTGCCCGGATGACCCGCTCCGCGATCGATCCGCCTGATCCCCCCGGACCCAAGGGGACTCCGACGGTCGCGTGGGTCTTCCGCGAGTTCCTGCGCCTCGGCCTGACCTCGTTTGGCGGCCCGGTCGCGCATATCGGCTATTTCCGCGATCGCTTCGTCAAGCGGCTCGGCTGGCTGGACGAGGCTGACTTCGCCGACCTGGTGGCGCTCTGCCAGTTTCTGCCCGGGCCCGCCTCCAGCCAGGTCGGCATGGCGATCGGCCTGGAGAAGGCCGGTCTGGCCGGCGCGCTGGCGGCCTTTGTCGGTTTCACCCTGCCGTCCGCCGTCCTCATGGCGCTGATCGCCTTTGGCCTCGGCGCCAGCGGGGGGCTGATCGATGCCGGCGTGCTGTCGGGGCTGGCGATCGTGGCGGTCGCGGTGGTGGCCGAGGCGGTCCGGGGGATGGCGCTGTCCCTTGCCTCCGGAAGGCTGCTCGGCGGCGTGGCGCTGGCCGCGACCGCGCTGGCGCTCCTCGTGCCGGGGAGCTTCGCCCAGATCGCCATCCTGCTCGGCGGCGGCCTCGTGGGCTATTGCTTCAGCCGGCCGGCTATCCGTGTGCCCGATCTGCGCCCCGGCGCGACGATATCCCGGCGCATCGGCATCGCGGCGCTCGGCCTCTTCGTCATGCTGCTGGTCGGCCTCCCCATCCTGGCAGCGACGACCCATTCGCAGACGGCTGTTCTGGCCAGCGGGCTTTACCGGGCCGGGGCGCTCGTCTTTGGCGGCGGGCATGTCGTGCTGCCGCTGCTGAGGGATTCCGTCGTCGCCACCGGGCTGGTGCCGGAGCCGATCTTCGTGGCGGGCTATGGCGCGGCCCAGGCGATGCCGGGGCCGCTGTTCAGCCTGTCGGCCTATCTCGGCGTCGCGGCTGGAGCGCCGACGCCGACGGTCGGCGGCGCCGTTGCCGTCCTGGCCATCTTCGCGCCGGCCCTGCTGCTGGTGGTCGGCGTCCTGCCGTTCTGGCGGCGGTTGCGGCGGGTCGAGGCCGTTCGCCGCGCGCTCACCGGCGTCAACGCAGCGGTTGTCGGGCTCCTGGCGGCTGCGCTGTACGACCCGGTCTTCGTCACCGCGATCCACGGCGCGCGCGATCTCGCCTTTGCCGTGCTTGGCTACGCGCTGCTGGTTTTTCTGCGTCTGCCGGCCTGGCTGGTGGTGCTGCTGGCGGCCGGCGCGGGCTGGATCCTCGGCGGCTGAACGGCTTGCGGATCGATGCCGAAAGCATCGATAGTGGGGCGGCAGGCCGTTATGTGGGGGCCTCTTGGGGCCAGGGACGGCGCTGATTTGAGATCGTTGACGACGACGTCGTGCTTCCAGGGGATATCTGATGCTGAGAAAATGGCTGCTTGCCTCCGTCATGCTGGCTGCGATCGTCGCGCCGGCGGCGGCCGATAACGTGACCGCGAAGATGCGCGATGCCTCCAGGGTCGCGCTCGCCCGGCCGGCCGGCGAGACGACGGAAAGCACGGTACGGATCGCGCGCGGCGACGAGACCATCGTCGGCACGCTGGCGCTGCCGAAGGGCGTCGAGAAGCCACCCGTCGTGCTGCTGCTGCACGGCTTCACGGGCAAGCGGGACGAACTCGAGGTCGCCGGCACCCAGGAGGGCGTCTATTCGCGAACCGCGCGCCTGCTGGCCGAGCGCGGCCTGGCCAGCCTGCGGATCGATTTCGTCGGTTCGGGCGACAGTTCGGGCAAGTGGGAGGATACGACCACCTTCAGCCAGATCGCCGATGCCGTGGCGGCCTTTGACTGGCTGAAGAAGCAGGACGATATCGATCCCGCCAGGATCCACGTCGTCGGTTGGAGTCTCGGCGGACTGGTGGCGTCGCATCTTGCTTCCGTGCGCCCGGTCGATAGCGCCACGCTCTGGGCGCCGGTCGCCAATCCGGCCTTCAGCTTCGGCGTCGTGCTGGGGCAGGAGACCGTCAACAAGGCGATGGCGGCCACGGATCCGAACGAGGTGATCGAGGGCACCTTGCCGTGGGGCGCGAAGACGTCGCTCAAGGTGCCGTTCTTCCGGTCGCTGTTCGCGACCGATCCTGTCGCCGCGATCGCGCAGTATGGCGGTCCGCTGCTGGTCATCGTCGGGACCAAGGACACCGTCGTGACGCCGCAGCCGGCCGCTGGCCAGCTCTTCCTGGACTATCACACGGGTGAGGAAGGGCTGATGGTGCTCGATACCGACCATGGCTTCGACGCCTTCACCGGCCCGGCAACGCTGGACGAGATGGTCGGCGCGACGCTGAGCTTTATCGAAGCGCACTGAAAGACGGGCGCGCTGGCGGACGGGTTCCGCCGGCGCGCTGCCTCATTCGAGCGCGACGTGCTGGGCCGGACCCTTCTGCGGTTTGTAGCGCATGAAGGCCAGCAGCGGGATCGTCGCCAGCGTCACGAACATCATCAGCTTGAAATCGTCGATATAGGCGATGAAGGCGGCGTCGCGGGTGATGACGCCGTTGATCCGCGCCAGCGCCTCGAGATTGCCGGCGGCGGCGTCGGCCGGCATGGCGGGGTTGAACGGCGTCACATGGCCGGCCAGCACCTCGTGGCCGATCTGCGTGTTCTGCGACAGCAACGTCGCCACCAGCGAGACGCCGATCGACGAGCCGAGATTGCGCACGAGGCTGAACAGGCTGGCGGCGTCGGTGCGCCAACGCGCCGGCAGGGTCGCGAAGGCGATCGTCGAGAGCGGCACGAAGACGAAGCCGAGGCCGAACCCCTGCACGATGCCGGTGGTCATGAAAGGCCAGGAGTCCATTTCCGGAGCCCAGGTGGTCATTTCGTAGAGCGACCAGGTGGTGGCGCCCAGCCCGACGAGGATCAGGATGCGCGGGTCGACCTTGCCCATCAGCCGGCCGACCACCAGCATCGCCACCATGGTGCCGACGCCGCGCGGCGCCAGGATCATGCCCGTGGTGATGACGGGATAGCCATAGAGGTTCTGCAGCATGGGCGGCAGCAGCGCCATCGTCGCCAGCAGGATGATGCCGATGATGAAGATGAAGATGAGGCCGGTGACGAAGTTCCGGTCCTTGAAGATGTGCGGATCGATGAAGGTGTTCTTGGCCGTCGCCATGTGAATGGTGAAGATCCAGAAGCCGATCGCCATCAGCGCCATTTCGATCAGGATTTCGGGCGAGGAGAACCAGTCGAGCTGTTCGCCGCGATCGAGCATCATCTGCAGCGCGCCGATCCCGAGGCTGAGAAAGGCGAAGCCGAAAAAGTCGAACCTGCGGGCGCGCAGCGGCCCTTCCGGCAGGAAGGCGCCGATGCCGAGAAAGGCGATGATGCCGACCGGCAGGTTGATGAAGAACACCCAGCGCCAGTTGAAGGCGTCGGTCAGCCAGCCTCCCAGCGTCGGGCCGATGATCGGGCCGACCATGATGCCGGCGCCCCACATCGCCATGGCCTGGCCGTGCTTCTCCTTCGGATTGATGTTGAGCAGCACGGATTGCGACAGCGGCACCAGCGCGGCGCCGAACAGGCCCTGCAGGATGCGGAACCCGACCATCTGCGTCAGGCTGCCGGCGAGGCCGCACAGCATCGAGGCGAGGGTGAAGCCGGCGACGCAGGTCATGAACAGGCGCTTGATGCCGATCTGGTCGGCGAGCCAGCCGGTGATCGGCGTGGCGATGGCGGCGGCGACGATATAGGAGGTCAGGACCCAGGTGATGGTATCCTGCGCCGCGCCCAGCGAACCCTGCATCGAGGGCAGGGCGACATTGGCGATCGTCGTGTCGAGCACCTGCATGATCGTGGCAAGCATGATCGATACGGTGATGAAGCCACGATGCTGAACCGCTGGCGCGCTCATTCTGGCGACTTTCCGGTGCGCGGCGTCCTAGTTGGCTGCCGCGGCTTCCGCTGGAGGCGTGGAATTGGCGGCGATCGCATGGCTGAAGCCTGGGAGGGTCCGCTTGTATTCGGTATCGACTTCCACCGAGGCGCTGAGGCCGGTGCGCAGGGTCGAGAAGTCGACCTCGCCATCCAGGCGCAGCCGGACCGGCACGCGCTGCACGACCTTGACCCAGTTGCCGGAGGCGTTCTGCGCCGGCAGCAGCGAGAAGGCCGAACCGGTTCCGGCGTCGATCGATTCCACATGCGCCGTGAATGGCCGGTCGGGATAGGTGTCGAAGGTAACCCGCGCCGTCTGTCCCACCTTCATGTGGGTCAGGTCGGTTTCCTTGAAATTGGCCTCGACATAGGTGGTGGCCGTCTCGACCAGGCTGAGCAGCGCCGTCGGCGCCATGGCCGGATTGGTCACATACTGGCCCACGCGGAGGCGGTCGGTCTGCGAAACGACGCCGTCGCTCGGTGCAAACACGGTGGTCTGCTTCAGCGCCAGGGCGGCTGCTTCCTGCGCGGCCTGCGCCTGCATCACGGTCGGATGCTGGTCGGTCGGAACGTTGGGATCGCCACCCAGCGCGGTCAGGGCGCCGGACACCTTCTCGCGCGCCTGGGCGACGATCTGCTCGGCGATGCGAACGTTGTTCTGGGCGGTGTCGAAATCGGCGTTTGACGTCACGCCGCGCGCCAGAAGGTCCTGCTGGCGCTGAAATGTCTTCTGCCGGTAGGCGAGGCTGTCCTCGCCGGATTGCTGCTCGGACAGGGCCTGCTGGTAGCTGGAGCGCAACTGCTCGACCTGCAGCCTCGCGACGGCGACCGCCGCCTCCGCCTGGCGCAGCGCCAGCTGATAGGGCTCGGGATCGATGCGGAAGAGCAGGGCGCCCTTCTTGACGCGATCGTTCTCGTGCACCGCGACCTCGACGATCCGGCCGGACTGATCGGCCGTGATGGTCACGCGGTTCTGTTCGAGATAGGCGTTGTCGGTCGAGGCATAGCGCCCGCCCGTCAGCCACAGATAGCCGCCGCCGACGGCCAGCAGCACCGGCAGCGCCAGCATGAGGAAAAAGCGTCCGCGGCGCGACTTGCGCGGCGCGGCCTCGCTTGCCGGCGGCTGGGCCTCGGGTGTCCCGCGGTCTCCGGCTTCGGCGCTCATGTCAAAACTTTCTCTGGCTGTTTCGCCGCGGCATCCTTCACGGACTCGTCGCAGCACGATTCGACGCCCCGGGTGGTCATGTTGCTGCGAATCCGGCTCAGCAGATCGATCAGAATCTCGGACTCTTGTTCGGAGATGCCTTCAAGCGCCGTGGCGATCACCTCGTTGCCGATGATCTTCATCTGGTCGAGCAGCGGGCGCACGCTTTCGGTCAGGTGCAGGCGGCGCGCCCGGCGGTCCGACGGATCGGGAACGCGCGCGACGTAGCCCATCGCCTCCAGCCGGTCGATGTGACGCGACAGGGTGATCGGCTCGACATCCAGCGCGTCGGCGACGGAGGCCTGGTTCGATCCCTCATTGTGGAACAGATAGGCCATCACCTGCCACTGGGCGCGGGTCAGGTTGCAGCTTTGCCCCTTCTGATCGAAGGCACGGCGAACCAGACGCGCGACGTCGTTGATCAGAAAGCCGAGATGCTTTTCAGAAGGCAGCGTATTCATAGGTCAATATATAATAAGCTCGCGTATATTACGCAATGTGAGTCTGTGGCCGGGAGCGGCTGTAAAATAGGAGGTATACTGGATTTTGGCGGCGAACGAGGGTAAATCGTTCCAACCTGCCATACTCCTCGCCAAGCGACGCCCATGTTCACCGAATTCACATTTTACGCGGCTGCGATCCCGGCCGTGGCCGTCGCAGGCTTGTCCAAGGGCGGATTTGGCGGCGCGATGGGCATGCTCGCGGTTCCCATCCTGGCCCTGGTGATCTCGCCGGTTCAGGCGGCCGGCATCATGCTGCCGATCCTGCTCGTGATGGATGCGATCAGCCTCTACTTCTACCGGCGCATCTTCGATCGGCCGACGCTTGCCGTCATGCTGCCGGCGTCGATCGCGGGCATCGCGGTCGGCTGGGCGACGGCGGCCTATGTGAAGGAGGATTTCGTCCGCCTCCTGGTGGGCCTGATCTCGATCCTGTTCGCCCTGAACTACTGGTTCGGCGACCGGCTGCGGGCGCTGCCGGCGCAGCCCAACGGCGCCAAGGGCTCGTTCTGGGGACTGCTCGCCGGCTTCACCTCCTTCGTCAGCCATGCCGGGGCGCCGCCGTTCCAGATGTATGCGCTGCCGCTCCGGCTCGACAAGCAGGTGTTCGTCGGGACCTCGGTGATCTTCTTCGCCGTCACCAATGCGGTGAAGCTCATTCCCTATTTCTTCCTCGGCCAGTTCGACACCGCCAATCTGGAGACGGCGGCGGTGCTGTTCCCGCTCGCCGCGCTGACGACGGTTCTCGGCATCTGGATCGTGCGGGTGATCGACCAGACGGTTTTCTACGGCCTTTCCTATCTGTTCGTGCTGCTGATCGGGCTCAAACTGACCTGGGACGGAACGCTGTCTCTTCTGGCGTCTTGAATCCGGCATCGATTGCCGCAAGCTTGCCTTGTTCGCCCGCTAGGCGAAGCCGATACTTGTCCGTTTCTGTAAATTGAGGCCTCCCGGTGCATCGATCGTTGTCGATTTCCATGCCGCGTGACTATCGGATCGATTTTTTCCGGGGTTTGGCGCTCATCTCGATTTTCGTGAACCACATCCCGGGCAACTTATATTCGAACTTCACGCATCGGAACTTCGGCCTCTCGGACGCGGCCGAGATTTTCGTGCTGCTCGCCGGCATCTCGGCCGCGCTCGCCTATTATCCGCGCTTCGTCTCGGGCCAGGCGGGGCAGGCGGTCGGCCGCATCAGCAAGCGCATCGGCACGCTCTATGTCGCGCATCTCGCCTCGATCGCCTGCGGTTTCGCGATCTATGCCGGCGCCTCGCTCTGGCTGGAGCAGCCCGGCCTGATGATCCCGGATGAGCGGCACTGGATCGTCGAGCAGCCGGTGCGGGCCCTGGCCGGCATCGGCATGCTCACCTACCAGACCGGCAATTTCAACATCCTGCCGATGTACATGGTCATGATGGCGATGCTGCCGGCGATCATGCTTCTGGCGCGCATTCGCCTGTCCTTGGCGCTGGCGGCGAGCGTGGCGCTCTGGGCGATCGCCAATATCTGGCGCCTCACCTTGCCGAGCTTTCCCGGTGGAGGCGGCTGGTATTTCAACCCGTTCACCTGGCAGTTGCTGTTCGTGCTCGGCTTCGTCGGCGGCGTCATGCTGCGGCGGGGCGACAGGCTGCGGCTGTCACGGCCGCTCTACGGGCTGTCGATCGCCTATCTCGTGGCCTCGGCCATCCTGGTCTTCGCCCATCTCTGGGATTATTTCCCGACCCTGCCGGAATGGGTCTGGCTCTCCGGCTTTAACAAGAGCTGGGTCGGATTTTTCCGCGTGCTGCATGTGCTGGCGATCGCCTATGTCGTGCTCTACAGCCCGCTGCCGGCCATGCTAGCGCGCTGGCTCGACCAGGGCAACTGGATCGTTCGGCTCGGGCGCCACACCCTGCCGGTGTTCTGGACCGGGACCATCCTCAGCGTGACCGGCCACATCATCCGCGAGAGCGTTTTCGGCCTGCCCAACGACCCGACCTTCACCGCCACGGGCATGGTGCTCGACACGGTGCTGATCGGCGTCGGGCTGAGCGTGCTGTTCGCGCTCGCCTGGTATCTGGACTGGACCGGGACCCCGCCGAAGCCGCGCCAGCGGCTGGAGACCGAGGCGCCGATCGGGTCGCCGCCGCGCGCGGTTCCGGCCGAATAGATTCCCCCAAAGCAAAAGCACCGCGTTGGACGCGGCGCTTCGCATGACCCTTTCGTCATCAATCAGTGAACGGTGTTCTCTACCTTCAGTCGGGCGATCTCGTCCTTCAGCTGCAGCTTGCGCCTCTTCATGGCCGCCAACTCGAGCGTATCGGCGCTCGGATGGTTGGTGACCTGGTCGATCTCCCTGGAGAGCGCCTCGTGGCGACGCTCCAGCTCGGCAAGATGCGATTCGATGGACATTAAAACTGCCTCCCTTCGTTGATCGATGACGGCACGCGGATCGTGCCATAGACGGGGGTTGCTGTGAACCGGGATCTGTCACGAGCCGGTCATCTCCGGTTCGCTTGTAAACCGGCTCACTTTGGATCTGTGCCTTGGGGGCGTCCGGTTCAAGAGGGGACGGCGAGATACAGTGCTCGCGCCGGCCCGGCGGAGCATGTATCGTCGCGCTTCGGCGCCGTCAGGGGCCGGGCGGAACTCGGCGAGGTTGGGGCGTATGACCGAGGAAGAAGAGCGGGAAATCCGGTTCGAGCTGGCGCGGTTGCGGCAGGAGCACAGCGATCTCGACGCGGCCATTTCCGTCATGTCGGAAACCGGCAAGATCGATCCGTTGCGGATCCAGCGCCTCAAGAAGCGCAAGCTGGCCCTGAAGGACCGGATCGTCGCGCTGGAGGATCAGCTCTTGCCGGACATCATCGCCTGATCGCAGGCCATCGCCTCGAGCAGAAGCCGGTCGGCCGTTGCGATCACCTGGTCGGCGGTCGCGCCCGGCTCGATCATCACCACCGCCGAGCGCGTGGCCAGGCTGGCCTGCCCGTCGAGAACGTCTGCCAGGCCGGCGATGGCGCGCTGCAGGCCGAGCACGCGATGGCCGCAATCCGCCGTGGTAGAGTTCCACAGCACGACCGCGAACTGCTCGTTGCCGGTCCGGGCCGTCACGTCGCAGGAGCGGATGCCGGCGCGCAGCGTTTCGCCGATCAGGCGCAGCGCGCGGTTCAGGCCGCTCTGCCCCTGGGCGTCGCGGATCGCGTCCATGCCGTCGACATCGATCAACCCGATGCCGCAGGTCATCGGATAGCGCGTCTGGAAAGCGATCGCCCGCTCGATCTCGCGGATGAAGGCGCGGCGGTTGAACAGTCCGGAAATCGGCTCTTCGGCGGCTTCCACCTCCAGCGCGGCGATGCGGTGCTGGCTGGCGTCGAGCGCGCGGCGCAGCGCCGCCACTTCTTCCGAAAGCCGCATGACCAGCGACCGCTGCTCGACCGGGAGGTCCGCGGATCCACTCGCATCCTCGGTCTCGCGACGACGGGCGGCCGGCCTCGGATCATATCCGGGGACGACGAGGTTTTGCGGCTTGAGGGCGGGTGCGCTGGACATGGGGCGATTTTGCCCGCGCTTGGTTCAATTCTGGTTAACGACGGGTAAGGCTGTTTCCGCGCCTTGCGGCGAGGGCATCCCTCTCTATAATCCGCGCCTTCCCGCAATGTCGGAGACGAGAGCTTGGCAGAGACTACGGCGCCAATCGCCATCATCATGGGCAGCCAATCCGATTGGCAGACGATGCGGCACGCGGCCGAGACGCTGGATGCGCTCGGCGTCGCGCACCAGGACCGGATCATCTCGGCGCACCGCACGCCGGACCGGCTGATCGAATTCTCCAAGACGGCGCGCGACAAGGGCTTCAAGGTGGTGATCGCCGGCGCCGGCGGCGCGGCGCATCTGCCGGGCATGTGCGCGGCGATGACGCCGCTGCCGGTGCTGGGGGTGCCCGTCGAATCCAAGGCGCTTTCCGGCCAGGACAGCCTGCTCTCGATCGTGCAGATGCCGGGCGGGATTCCCGTCGGCACGCTGGCGATCGGCAAGGCCGGCGCGATCAACGCGGCGCTGCTCGCCGTCGCGATCCTCGCCCTCAACGACGCGGCGCTTGCGGCGCGTCTCGATGATTGGCGCGCAGCCCAGGCCGCGCGGGTTGCGGAGAGCCCTTCGGATGACGTCTAGCAAGATGCTGCCGCCCGGCTCGACCATCGGCATTCTCGGGGGTGGGCAACTGGGCCGGATGCTGGCCACCGCCGCGGCCGAGCTCGGCTTCCGCTGCCATGTCTATTGCCCGGACGGCGAAAGCCCGGCTTTCGACGTCGTCGCGGCGCGGACCACGGCTGCCTACGAGAACCAGGCGGCGCTCGCGGCCTTCGCCGGCTCGGTCGACGTCGTCACCTATGAGTTCGAGAACGTACCGGCCGATACCGCATCCTTCCTGGCCGAACAGGTCGATGTCCTGCCGAGCCCGCATGCGCTGGCGGTGTCGCAGGACCGCCTCTCCGAAAAGGAGCTGATGCAGAGCCTCGGCATTCCGGTGGCGCCCTTCGCGCAGGTCGAGGACCTCGCATCCCTTGAAGCGGCCCTGGAGGCGCTCGGCCGTCCCTCGATCCTGAAGACGCGCCGCTTCGGCTATGACGGCAAGGGCCAGGTGGCGATCCGCGCCGGCGACGACGCGGCGGCGGCCTGGGAGTCGATCGGTGGCCGGCCGGCGGTCCTGGAAGGCTTCGTCACCTTCGTCCGCGAGGTCTCGGCGCTGGTCGTGCGCGGCCGCAACGGCGAGACGTCGGTCTACGACATCGTCGAGAACGTTCACCGCAACCACATTCTCGCGACCTCGACGGTTCCCGCGCAGCTTTCGGCCGCAACCACCGAGGCCGCTCGGGAAATCGCGGCCAGGGTGGCGGGCGCGCTTGATTATGTCGGCCTGCTGGCGGTCGAGATGTTCGTCGTCGAGGAGGGAGGCAGCGAGCGGCTGCTCGTCAACGAGATCGCGCCGCGCGTGCACAATTCCGGCCACTGGACGCAGGATGGCTGCATCGTCTCGCAGTTCGAGAACCACATCCGCGCCATTGCCGGCTGGCCGCTGGGCTCGACCGAGCGTCACTCCAACGCGGTGATGACCAATCTGATCGGCGCCGAGGCCGACGACTGGGCGGCCCTCGCCGCCGAGCCGGGCGCCCGGCTGCATCTCTATGGCAAGGCCGAGAGCCGGCCGGGCCGCAAGATGGGGCACGTCAACCGGATCTATTCCAAGGCCGGTTAGCGGCACGCCAGGCCGTCAGGATCCGTCGTCCTTTCCGCCGTCAGCCGGTGGGGCCTCGCACCCGCGAAGCCTCAAGGGATGATCGAGCCGACTGGGAGGATCCGCATCCCGGCATGCAGGCCGGGCATCAGGATCGGCCACGGCCCGCAACACCGCCCCGATCCCAGTTCAGGCCGGCGATGCGGGGATCGGCGACAAAGGTATCGGGCGGGAACTCCAGCGCCTGGCGCGGAAACTCGCAGAGCGCCTGCACGCCGCTGGCGCTCAGCCGGATGCGCCAGGTCTGGCGGTCGCCGGGAAGGGGGCGCGCAAAGGCGCGGCACATCAGGACCGCCAGATTGGCGCCGCCCGCGGGATCGCGCACCGATCGGTAGCGGATCATCTCGGCGTCGGCCGCGCGGGCGGCCTCGGCGAAGGCCTGGCAGCCCGCATAGTCGGTGCGGTCGGTCCAGATCTCCGCGTCGTCGGACAGCGGCGGCGCGGTGAGGTCCAGCAAGCGCCCGGTCGCCACCTCGGCGGAAAAGGCCGTGTATTCGGCCGCATCCTTCGGCCAGGGGGTGGCCGGCGACTCCGCGAAGAACAGCAGCCGGTAGAACGCCATTTCCGCCACCGCCGTTTTCGGATCCTCGGCGGCGTAATAGACGCCCAGCGTCCGCCCCGCGCGGCGAAAGCGCGAGCCATAGGGATAGATCGAGCCGTAGCGGAACGGCGTCGCCAGCAGGAAATCGAGATGGCGGCACTCCGGCGGGATCGCCGGCTTGGCCGCCTCGATCAGGTCCTCCAGCAGGGCCTGTTCGGCCAGCGTATCGGTCAGCTTGAGCGTCGAGATCCGATGCTGCGCCTCGACCAGGCGCCAGCACGGTCCGGCGAAGCTGCGGAACTCAGACGAGAGCGCGACGCGCGTCCAGATAGGCGATGACATCGACCAGCCCGCTCACGGTTTGCAGCTTCTCGATCGGCCGGGCGTCGAGGACGAGATTGGGATTGTCCAGCCAGGCCCTGGCGACGGCGCCATCGCCGCCGACGATCGCGTCGAGCGAGCGGAACAGGCGGATGAACAGGACGGCGAGTTCGAACGGCTTGGTGCCGGGTTCGAGCCGGAACTCGTCACGCCGCATTCGCGATACCGTCGCCTCGCTGACGCCGATCGTCGCCGCCAGCACCCGCGCGGTCAGGCGCAACTGGTCGGCGGCGCGGAGCGCCGCCTTGGAGATGACCGGACCGGCCTCGGGCCGGGCGGCAGGTTGAAGCTTCAGCATCGCCGTTTCCTTTCCAAAGGAAATATAGGGTGTATTTCTTTCCATGGAAAGAACCGATCGCCTCGATCTCGCATGCGTCCTCGCGCCGATTGACCCGGCGCAGGACGGCGTCTATCGCATTCGGACACCGGCTGAGCCGCCGTCCCCGCGATTTCGGAGCGTTTCCTTGCCCTCTATCGAAGAAAGCTGGTTCGCAGCGGCCGCCATATCCTCCGCGCGGGTGACGCCGTTCCCGCAAGGTCCGTTCCGCTTCTTCGCGCTTGATGTCGAAACCGCCAACAATCACCGAGGCAGCATCTGCCAGATCGGCGTGGCCTGCGTCCGCCCGGACAACAGCATCGAGACCTGGGTGACCCTGGTCAATCCGCAGACCCGAATCTGGCTCTGGAGTGGCCTGCACGGCATCACGGCCGAGAGGGTCGAAGGCGCGCCAACCTTCGCGGATGTGCTGCCGGTGCTGGAGGGGGCGCTGCGGGGCCACACGGTCTACCAGCATTCCGGCTTCGACCGCAGCGCCGTCGCCGCCGCCTGCGCCGACATCGATCTCGTCGCTCCTGCCTGGCTATGGCATAACAGCGTCCAGGTGGCGCGCGCCGCCTGGCCCGAACTGAAGGGCAATGGCGGGCATGGCCTTGCCAGCCTCAAGGCGCATCTGGGGCTTCGATTCAATCATCACGACGCTGGCGAGGACGCGCGCGCGGCGGCGGAAGTCGTGCTGCACGCCCAAGGCGTCCGGCCGGTCTCCTGCGGGAAACCCTGGCAAGTCGACGACGAGGCCTTCTAGCCGAACCGCCTGCGACAATTGACCCGGCGCATGACAGCCTCTATCGCATGCGGCAATGCACAATCCGCAAAGCAGGGGCGCCGAACGGGCCATGATCGTGCTGGAAGGCGTCAGCCATGATTTCGACGACAGGCCTGTCCTGGTCGAGATCGACCTCGCCCTGTGCGAGCGACGCATCGGCATCGTCGGCGCCAATGGTTCCGGCAAGAGCACCTTCGCGCGCCTGCTGAACGGCCTGGTCCTGCCGAGGACCGGCCGCGTGCTGGTCGACGGCGTCGATACGCGGAAGGACGTCAAGGCGATCCGCCGCAAGGTCGGCTTCGTGTTCCAGAACCCCGACCACCAGATCGTCATGCCGATCGTCGGCGAGGACCTCGCCTTCGGCCTCAAGGCGCGGAAAGTGCCGAAGGCCGAGATCGCGGGCCGGATCGACGCGGCGCTCGCCTGCTACAATCTCGGCCATCTGCGCGAACGGCCGGTGCATCTTCTTTCGGGTGGCGAAAAGCAGCTGGTGGCGCTCTCGGCCGTGCTGGTCACCGACCCCGAAATCGTCGTGTTCGACGAGCCCACGACCCTGCTCGATCTCCGCAACCGCAACCGGGTGGCGGCGGCCATCGACGCGCTGCCGCATCCGGCCCTGGTGGTCAGCCACGATCTCGACCTGATTGCCGGTTTCGAGCGCGTGCTGATGATCGAGGATGGCCGCGTCGCCGCCGACGGCCTGCCCTCCGAGGTGCTGCCCTTCTATCGCGAGCGGATGCGATGACCATTGGGCTCTATCACCCCGGCCATTCACCGCTGCACCGGCTTTCCGCCGGCACCAAGGTCACGGGCCTGCTGGTCGCCTCGCTGGCGCTGTTCCTCACGCCTTCGGTCTGGTTCGCGTTCTGGAGCGTGCCGGTCGCCTTCGCGGTCTATCTCTCGACCGGCGCGCCGTTCCGCCGGCTGATGGCGCAATTGCGCGGCCCTGCGATCCTGCTCGGGCTCGTCCTCGCCTTCCATCTGCTGTTCGGTTCCGTCGCGGACGGTCTGCTGGCCGTGGCCCGCTTCGCGACGCTGATCCTGCTCGCCAGCGCCGTGACGCTGTCGACGCGGATCTCGGAAATGGCGGAACTGGTCGAATGGGGGCTCCAGCCGCTGAGGCCGGTCGGCGTCAATCCGGAGAAGGTCGGGCTCGCCATCGCGCTCGCCATCCGCTTCGTGCCGCTGATCGCGGAGGAATTTCGCCATATCCGCGAGGCGCAGGCCGCGCGGGGGCTCGCCGCCAATCCGCTGGCGCTGATCGTGCCGCTCGTGATCCGAACGCTGAAATCCGCCGACGAACTCGCCGACGCCATCGAGGCGCGCGGCTATGAGAGATAAAAGCCATTCAATCGGGATAGGGGACCCAATCCGATGACCAAGGACGTATCGACCCGCGACATCGTCTATATCGCGCTGTTCGCGGCCCTGATGGCGGCGATCAATCTGGTGCCGGCGATCCAGATCGGTTTCCTGCCGGTGCCGATCACGGCGCAGACGCTCGGCGTCATGCTGGCGGGCAGCTTGATTGGCGCCAAGCGCGGCGGCCTCGCCATCCTGCTGTTCGTGTTGTTGGTCGCGCTCGGCCTGCCGCTGCTCGCCGGCGGCAATGGCGGCCTGTCGGTGTTCTTCGGCCCGACGGCCGGCTTCATCCTGTCCTGGCCGATCGCCGCCTTCGTCACCGGCTGGCTGACCGAGGTGAACTGGCGCCGGATGAACGCGGTCTGGTTTTTCGTGTTTTCCGTGATCGGCGGCGTGGTGGTCGTCTACCTGATCGGTATCCCGTGGCTCGCCATGGTGGCCAAGCTGTCGCTCTGGGACGCGACCAAGGGCTCGATGATCTTCGTGCCGGGCGACCTGATCAAGGCCGGCGTTGCTGCCGTGATCGCCGAGACGGTGCGCCGCTCCTACCCGCTGATGCAGACGGTGCGGTAACGCATCGTTACCGGATCGCTAACACGATCGGCGCTGTTAACCGGCGCCGATCCCCCAGGTCTCGGCGATCAGTTCGACCGAGCGCAGCCGCGCCGAATGCTCGTAGACATCCGAAACCAGGATCAGTTCGTCGGCGCCCGTCTCCTTGACCAGCGCGTCGAGGCCGGCGCGGACCGTCGACGGTGATCCGACGATCGAGCGGGCCAGCATCTGCTTCGCCTGCGCCCGTTCCATCGGCCCCCAATAGGTCTCGATGTCGTCGATCGGCGGCTTGGAAAGCCCGCGCGCACCCTTGAAGATATCCGCGAACGACATCTGCTGCGTCGTCGCCAGCCGGGTCGCCTCGGCATCCGTCTCCGCCGCGATCACATTGACGCCGACCATGGCATAGGGCCGGTCGAGCTGTTCCGACGGCTTGAAGCGGCTCTTGTAGATCTCCAGCGCCGGCAGCAGCAAGTCGGGTGCGAAATGCGAGGCGAAGGCATAGGGAAGGCCGAGTTCGGCCGCCAGCATCGCGCCGAAATTGCTGGATCCGAGGATCCAGAGCGGCACCTCGGTGCCCGCCGCCGGCACGGCGACAATGCGCTGGTCCGGTCCGGCCGGCGCCAGAAACGCCTGCAATTCCAACACATCCTGCGGAAAGTTCTCGGCATTGCCAGGCGAACGCCGAAGCGCGCGCAGCGTCATCTGGTCGGTGCCGGGCGCCCGGCCGAGGCCCAGATCGATGCGGCCGGGAAAGAGCCTGGCCAGCGTGCCGAACTGCTCGGCGATGATGTAGGGCGCATGGTTCGGCAGCATGATGCCGCCGGCGCCGACGCGGATCGTCTGGGTGCCGGCCGCGATATGGGCGAGTACGATCGAGGTTGCCGCACTGGCGATGCCCGCCATGTTGTGATGCTCGGCCACCCAGATGCGGTTATAGCCCCAGCGCTCGGCATGAGCGGCGAGGTCGCGGGCATTGTCGAGCGCGCCCCTCGCATCCGTCTCTTCCGTCACGCGTACGAGTTCGAGAATGGACAAGGGCGTCATGGCAATCCCCAATCATGCGGCAAAGGGCCGGAAAAGACTTCGCCCGGCCGAGGTCGGCCGGGCGATAACATTCGTTAGATCCGCAGCTTAGCGAGCGACGCGGACGCCGATCGCGATCGGCTGCTCCAGAAGGCTCGTCTCCGAGACGAAGCCTTCCGGCTGGTCGTCGGTCGGGCGCAGCGTCTCGGCCAGCGTTTCTGCCCGGATCGTCTCGGCATGGTCGACGAGCACGTCGCCGAGGCCGTTGGCGATCTTCACCTCGATATGGATGCGGTCGGCGATCTGGAAGCCGGCTTCCTTGCGCGCCACCTGCACCAGGCGGATGAAGTCGCGTGCGATGCCCTCGCGCTCCAGCGCCTCGTCGACATGCGTATCCAGCACGACGACGCCGGCCGAGCCGTCGAACGGCGCCGCATCGACGCCGTCATTGGCCTGGAACTTGAGGAAGTACTCGCCCTTGGCCAGAACCACGCCGCCAACCTCGACAGCCTCGTCGGCGCCAAGCTTCCACTCGCCGGCCTTCGCGGCCGCAATGACATTGCGCAGCGCCGCGCCCAGCCGCTTGCCGACAACCGGCAGGTTCGGCGTCAGGATCGGATGACCATAATCCGACGGAGTCGTCGAGAACACGACGTTCTTGACGTTCGCCTCGTCCTTGAGCAGGTCCTGGACCTTGATCAACTGGTCGACGTCCGTCGGGTGGGCGACGGTCAGCGTGGTGAGTGGCTGGCGCGTGCGCAGGTTCTTGACGGTGCGGATCGAGGCCGCGGCAGAAGCCACGGCGCGCGCCAGATCCATCCGCTCGACCAAGGCCGCGTCATAGTCGAACGCCGCAGCATCCGGCCAATCGGCGAGGTGCACGCTCTCGCCGTTGACCAGCGCGCGGTGGATGTGCTCGGTCAGGAACGGCAGGAACGGCGCCAGCGCACGCGTCATCGTGACGAGCACGGTGTAGAGCGTGTCGTAGGCCGCCTGCTTGTCGGCATCCTTCTCACCCTTCCAGAAGCGCTCGCGCGACCGGCGGATGAACCAGTTGTTGAGCGCCTCGATAAAGGGCGGGAACGCGCTGGTGGCGCCGGCGAGATCGAGCTTCTCCATCGCCGCGTCGATGCCGCGGATCAGATCCGCAGTCTTCGCAAGCATATAGCTGTCGAGCTCGGCCTCGGCGGTCGTGACCATCCGGCCCTTGATGCCGTCGATATTGGCGTAGAGCGTGAAGAACGAATAGGCGTTCCAGATCGGCAGGAGGACCTGGCGCACGGTCTCGGCGATCGTGCGGCCGTCCTTCGGCATGGCGAGATCGCCGCCGGAAAGCAGCGGAGACGACACCAGATACCAGCGCAGCGCGTCGGCGCCGTAGGTGTTGAACACCTCGATCGGGTCCGGATAGTTCTTCAGCCGCTTCGACAGCTTCTGCTTGTTCTCGTCGAGCACGACGCCATGGCAGATCACCGAGCGGAACGGCGCCTTGTCGAACAGGGCCGTCGACATCACCATCAGCGTGTAGAACCAGCCGCGCGTCTGCGCGACATATTCCACGATAAAATCGCCCGGGAAGTGGCTCTCGAACCAGTCCTTGTTCTCGAACGGGTAATGCACCTGCGCGAACGGCATCGAACCGGATTCGAACCAGCAATCCAGCACGTCCTCGACACGGCGCATCACCGACTTGCCGGTCGGATCGTCCGGGTTCGGGCGGGTCAGGTCGTCGATATAGGGGCGATGCAGGTCATGCGGACGCACGCCGAAATCGCGCTCGATCTCGTCGATCGAACCATAGACGTCGAGGCGCGGATAATTCGGATCGTCCGACTTCCAGACCGGGATCGGCGAACCCCAGAAGCGGTTGCGGCCAATGTTCCAGTCGCGCGCATTCTCCAGCCACTTGCCGAACAGGCCGTCCTTGATGTGGCCCGGCACCCAGTCGATGCCCTGGTTGAGCTCGACCATGCGGTCCTTGAAGGCCGAGACCTTCACATACCAGGAGCGCAGCGCCTTGTAGATCAGCGGCTGGTCGGTGCGCCAGCAATGCGGATAGTTGTGGTCATAGGTCTCGTGGCGCAGCACCGCGCCCTGGGCCTTGACGTCGCGGATGATGTCCTTGTTCGCCTCGAAGACGTTCATCCCCCGGTAGGGCGGCGTCAGCTCGGTGAAATTGCCGGCGAAGTCGACCGGATCGACGACCGGGATGCCGTTCGACTGCGACAGCGCCATGTCGTCCTCGCCGAAGGCGGGGGCGATGTGGACGACGCCGGTGCCGTCGGTCATCTCGATGAAGGCGGCGGCATGCACGCGGAAGGCGCCCGCTTCGCGCTCGCCGGCGAAGAAGGGGAACAGCGGCTGATAGGTGCGTCCGACGAGATCGGCGCCGGAAACGGTTCCGACTTCGGTGTAATCGGCCAGCTCATGGGCGTAGTTGGCAACCAGCGGCGCGCCGAGGATGACGCGCTGGCCATCCTTTTCCAGCACGGCGTAGTCGGCATCGGCCTTGATCGCGAGCGCCATGTTGGACGGCAGGGTCCAGGGCGTGGTCGTCCAGGCGAGCAGGCGCGTCGGCACGCTCTCGCCGGCGACCGGATCGAGCAGGAAGCCGACCGTCAGCGCCGGGTCCTGGCGCATGCGGTAGGAATTGTCGAGCCGGGTCTCGAAGTTCGACAGCGGCGTCTGCGCGGCCCAGCTGTAGGGCACGACGCGATAGCCTTCATAGATCAGGCCCTTGTCGTGCAACTGCTTGAACGCCCACATGGTGCTCTCCATGAAGGAGAGATCCATCGTCTTGTAATCGTTCTTGAAATCGACCCAGCGCGCCGAACGGGTGACGTAATATTCCCAGTCCGACGTGAACTGCTGCACCGAGGTGCGACAATGCTCGTTGAAGCGAGCCATGCCGTATTTCAGGATCTCCAGACGTCCGGAGACGCCGAGTTCCTTTTCCGACTGCAGCTCGGCCGGCAGGCCATGGCAATCCCAGCCGAAACGACGATCGACGACCTTGCCGCGCATCGTCTGATAGCGCGGCACCAGGTCCTTCACGAAGCCGGTGACGAGATGGCCGTAATGGGGAAGGCCGTTGGCGAAGGGGGGGCCGTCATAGAAGACGAATTCCGTCGCACCCTGTTCGCGGCGCTGCTCGATCGAGCGTTCGAAAATCGTGTTCTCCTTCCACCAGGCGCCGATCGCTTCCTCGATCTTCGGAAAGGACGGCGACGGCTCGGCGGCGGGATAGACGGTCTTCGGCTCTGTCATGGCGGGTGTCTTTATTCTGGCGGAAAACGGCAGCGAATTCCGGGACGGAAATTGGCGCCTTCGATAGCGCCTTTGCGGCAAGCGCGCCACCCCCAGGGGGCAGCGCAGATATGGGAGACGACGACCAAAGTTGTAAGGGCCGGCAACGACCCGCGCTGTGCAAGCCCGTCCCGTCCTTGGCCGATCGAGTTTTGCGGGCGCCCGAGCGACTGTCCTGCTTCGATCGAACGAGCGTTGGAAACCGGGTCCTCCCGTGGCGTCGCCCCCAGGGCACCTCGGTCTTTCCGCTGCCACCGCCTTTTCAAGCATGGGCCGGATGGATTCAACCGACAGGGGGTGCGGCGAGGGGCTTCAGGCAGGCTGAACCTGACGGCGTGGCAGTGGCGGGAAGGCGAGAGCGATCGCCACTGCGCCCAGGCCTACGATCGACGAGCCGATGAACAGCCACGCATAATTCTGGAAGGTGTCGAAGATCCAGCCGCCGATCCAGGGTCCGAGCGCCATGCCGACGCTCGACAGCAGCGTCGCGGCCCCGAGCACCGCGCCAAGGTTCTTCTGGCCGAAATAATCATGCGCCAGCACGGCATAGAGCGGCATCACGCCGCCATAGGCCGCGCCGAAGATCATCGCGAGCAGGTAGAACTGCTCCAGTTGGCCGACGATACTGTAGGCGGCGATGACGATCGCCTGCACCAGCAAGCCCGTCACCAGAACCGGCTTGACGCCGAGCCGGTCGGCGCCAACGCCGAGCAGGATGCGTCCGCCGAGCCCGGCCAGCCCCTCGACGCTGTAGATGCTGACGGCGGCCATCGGCGAGACGCCGCAGACGATGGCATAGCTCACCATGTGGAAGATCGGACCGGAATGGGCCGCGCAGCAGGCGAAGAAGGTGAGACCGAGGATCCAGAACTGCGGCGAGCGCAGCACGTCGCGCATCTGCATGCCGCCGGGTTCGCCGGCCGGCGCGCCGGCCTGGGCCGGGGCCAGCGCTGCCGGAGGCCGCCGCAACAGCAGCGTCGCGGGCAGCAGCACCACCCAGGTGCCGATGCCGATGGCGAGCATGGCGAAGCGCCAGTCATAGGCGGTGATCAGCCAGCGGGCGAAGGGCGAGATGGTCATCGGCGCCATGCCCATGCCGGCCGAGACCAGTGAGACGGCAAGGCTGCGATGGGTGGTGAACCAGCCGGTCACCGCCGCGGTGACGGGCGCGAAGAAGGCGCTGGCGGCGAGGCCGACCAGAATGCCGTAGGTCAGCTGGAAGGCGAGCAGCGAGGTCGCCCGGCTCGCCAGCACCAGCGCCAGTCCGAGCAGCAGCGACCCGATCAGCACGACGATGCCAGGTCCGAAGCGATCGCTGGCCGTGCCCCAGGCAATGCCGGCGACGCCCATGACCAGGAAGTTGAGCGTCATGGCGCTGGAAATGCCAGCTCGTGACCAGCCGGTGTCGAGCGACATCGGATCGAGAAAGACGGCGAGCGAGAACATCGTGCCGATGGCGACACAGCCCATCAGCGCGCCTGCGAAGACGACGAGCCAGCGGTTGAACCTGCTCATGCTGCGAATCCCTCCAGAGCGTCGCGGGCGGGCGCGATGCCTGCTTTCCGCCGCCGATGAAGCCCCGACGAACGAGGAGGCGCGGTTTCGACAAGGTGGTGCGGATTTTATGCTAGAATTTGCGGGAGGGCCTTTTCTTCGGTGTCCGAATGGGAAAGCGCGCGATGGCTCTTCCGCTCCGCCGACCCATTGGCTAGAAACACACTCATGACCCAGAACCTCACCGCTCTCCTCCCGATCGTGAAAGCCGCGCCGGTTGTTCCGGTGCTGATCATCGATGACGTCAAGACCGCCGTTCCGCTCGCGCGGGCGCTGGTCGCCGGCGGTCTGACGGCGCTCGAAGTGACGCTGCGCACGCCGGCCGCCCTCGATTGCATCCGCGCGATCAAGGCCGAGGTCGAAGGCGCCAATGTCGGCGCCGGCACGATCCTCAACCCGAAGCAGTTCGACGAGGCCGTCGCGGCCGGATCGACTTTCCTCGTCAGCCCCGGCGCCAGCCCGAAGCTGATCGCGCATGCGGCGGGTTCGCCGGTGCCGCTGCTGCCGGGCGTCGCCACGGCCGGCGAAGCGATGTTCCTGCTGGAGGAAGGCTATGGCGCGGCCAAGTTCTTCCCTGCCGAGCAGGCCGGTGGCGCACCCTACCTGAAGGCGCTGTCGTCGCCGCTGCCGGGCCTGATGTTCTGCCCGACCGGTGGCGTCAGCCTGAAGAATGCGCTGAGCTATCTGTCGCTGCCCAACGTCATGTGCGTCGGCGGCTCGTGGGTCGCGCCGGCAAGCGCGATCGCGGCCGGCGACTGGGCTGGTATCACCACCCTGGCGCGCGAAGCCTTCGAACTGCGCGCCGCCTGAGCTCGCGAGCCGGCGCTTCCCTCTGTCGCTTGCGCGGAGGGCGTTTCGAAGTCTTCGCCGGCAAAGAAGATTGTTTCGCAGCAATCACAATAGGTTCGCAAGGCCGCGTCTGCGCAGAGCAGGGGCGGCCTTTCCTTTTCCGCGATCGATTTCATGACGATGATTTTGCCCGCCGAGGCGGGATCTTGCCTTGTCGTGGCAACCGGTGCTCACTACTTCCCTCGAAGCGCATTGGCGCGGCTTTTTGGATAGGGAAGAGTGAGATGATCGACGGCAAGAGCATTCTCGACCAGCTACTCGGCGCGACGACCGGGCAAGGCGGCGGCCAGGGACAGGGCGGCCTCGGTGATCTCAGCCGGATGAGCGGTTCGCTCGGCAGCGGGGGCGGACAGCCGGCCTCGCCCGGCGCAGGGTCCGGTGGCCTGGGTGACCTTCTGGGCGGCATGCTCGGTGGCGCGGCCGGTGGAGCCGGCGCTGGCGGTCTCGGCGACCTGCTCGGCGGCATCATGGGCGGCAATGGCGGCGGCTCGGCCCCCGGCGGGTCGCGCGGCGGTCTCGGCGACGTGGTCGGCAAGGTCACGGAATATGCCAAGCAGAATCCCGGTCTTTCGACGGCGGCGGCCGGCGGCCTCGCCGCGGTGCTGTTCGGCGGCAAGGGCCCGAAGCTCAAGGCCGACGCGCTGACGCTGGGCGGCCTCGCCGCGATCGGCACGCTCGCCTACAAGGCGTTCCAGCAATACAAGATCAACAATCCCGGCACGACCGCTTCGGCGCCGCCGGTCGGCACCCCGGCTGCCCTGCCGCCGGCGGATTCGGCCTTCCATCCGGCCAATGCGCCAGGCGGCGCGGATGCGGTGGCGCTCTCGATCGTCAGCGCGATGATCGCCGCCGCCAAGGCGGATGGCACGATCGACGCGCAAGAGCGGCAGAAGATCCTTGGCAAGCTCAGTGAGGGCGGGCTGACGGCGGAGGAGCGCGACTTTCTGGATCGCGAGATGAACGGCCCGCTCGACATCAACAAGGTGGTCGATTCGGCGACCGGTCCGGAGCATGCCATCCAGCTCTACGCCGCGTCGCTGCTGGCGATCGATCCCGACCATCCGGCCGAGCGTGGCTATCTCGACATGCTCGCCGCCCGCCTGGGCCTCGATGCCGGCCTCAAGGCCTCGATCGAACAGGCCGTCGCCGGCGCAGCGGCGTAAGGGTCGGAGCCTCATAAAGACCCTCTCCCGCATGGCACGCGGGAGAGGGCGTCTAGCTTCACACCTCCCTCAGGGAGAGGTGAAGGGAAGGGGCCTGTCGCCCCATCCCCCGCCCGCTTATGCGGCCTTGATGTTCGCCTGCAGGAATTTGTCGATGCGGGCGATCGCCTTGCGGATATTCTCCGTCGAATTGGCGTAGGAGAGGCGGATATAGCCTTCGCCATGGATGCCGAAATCCGGGCCGCCGATCGTGGCGACACCGGCCTGCTCCAGCAGCGCGGAGGCCAGCGGCTTGGCCTTCCAGCCGGTCGCCTTGATGTTCGGGAACGCGTAGAACGCGCCCTTCGGCGTGGCGCAGGTGATGCCCGAGATCTTGTTCATCTCCTCGACCACGACGGCGCGGCGACGGTCGAACTCGGCGACCATCGCATGCACCGCGTCCTGGGGACCGGTCAGCGCGGCGAGGCCGGCGAACTGCGCCGGGGCATTGACACAGGACCAGCAATTGACCGCGAGCTTGCGCACCTTGTCGACCAGCGCCGTCGGCCACACCGAATAGCCCATGCGCCAGCCGGTCATGGCATAGGTCTTGGACCAGCCGTCGAGCAGGATGACGCGGTCGCGGATCTCGGGATAGGAGAGCAGCGAGGTGTGCTCCAGCCCGTTATAGATCATCTGGCCGTAGATCTCGTCCGACAGGATGGCGACATTGGGCCACTTGGCGAGCCCGGCGACGAGCTTGTCGATCTCGGACTTCGGCGTGACGCCGCCGGTCGGGTTGGCGGGCGAATTCAGGATGATCAGGCGGGTCTGCGGCGTGATCAGCGCCAGCGTCTCCTCGGCCGAGAAGGCGAAGCCGTTCTCCTCGCGGATCGGCACGGCGACCGGGTTGGCGCCGGTAAACTCGATCATCGAGCGATAGATCGGGAAGCCGGGATCGGGATAGAGGATATCGGCGCCGGGCTCGCCGAACATCAGGATCGCCGCGAACATCGTCACCTTGCCGCCCGGCACCACCACGACATTGTCGGGCGAGATGGGCGCACCGGTGCGCTTCGACACATCGGCGGCCACCGCTTCGCGCAAGGGCAGGATGCCGGTCGCCGGCGTATAGCCGTGCTCGCCGTCGCGCAGCGCCTTCACCGCCGCTTCGACGATATGCTCCGGCGTTTTGAAGTCGGGCTGGCCGATACCGAGATTGATGATGTCGCGGCCCTGCCGGGCGAGATCGGTGGCGCGGGCGAGCACCGCGAAGGCGTTCTCCTCGCCGATGCGATCGAAATTGGCGACTGTCTGGAACATATGTAGCCTCCCTGGGTATGTCCTTGCGGCGGCTGATTTTGTTGCGCGCCGGGATCAGACGATCCTTGATTTCGTATGATGTTTCAGCGCATCCTCACGCCAAAATCAAACTCGATTTTCCGGGAGCCTCTTACCATGTCGTCCAACACGCCGCTCAAGCTTCGTTCGCAGTCCTGGTTCGATAATCCGGATAATCCCGGCATGACCGCGCTCTACATGGAGCGCTATCTGAACTATGGCCTGACGCGCAAGGAACTGCAGTCCGGCAAGCCGATCATCGGCATCGCCCAGACCGGTTCGGACCTGTCGCCGTGCAACCGCCACCACCTGGTGCTGGCCGAGCGCGTTCGCGAAGGCGTGCGCGAGGCGGGCGGCATCGTCATGGAATTCCCCGTCCATCCGATCCAGGAAACCGGCAAGCGCCCGGGTGCGGCACTCGACCGCAACCTCGCCTATCTCGGCCTGGTCGAGCTGCTCTACGGCTACCCGCTCGACGGCGTCGTGCTGACGATCGGCTGCGACAAGACCACCCCGGCCTGCCTGATGGCGGCTGCCACCGTCAACATCCCGGCGATCGCGCTTTCGGTCGGCCCGATGCTGAACGGCTGGTACAAGGGCGAGCGCACCGGCTCGGGCACCGTCGTCTGGAAGCAGCGCGAGCGGCTCGCCGCCGGCGAGATCAACTATGAAGAGTTCATGGAGATCGTCGCCTCGTCCGCGCCCTCGACCGGCTATTGCAACACGATGGGCACGGCCTCGACGATGAATTCGCTGGCCGAGGCGCTCGGCATGCAGCTCCCGGGATCGGCCGCCATTCCGGCGCCGTATCGCGAGCGCCAGCAGATCGCCTATGAGACCGGCAAGCGCGCCGTCGAGATGGTCTGGGAAGACCTGAAGCCTTCCGACATCATCACCCGCGAAGCGATCGAGAACGCCATCGTCGTCAATTCGGCGATCGGTGGCTCGACCAATGCGCCGATCCACATCAACGCCATCGCCCGCCATATCGGCGTCGAGGTCTCGGTCGATGACTGGCAGACCGTCGGCCACAAGGTGCCGCTGCTGGTCAACCTGCAGCCGGCCGGCAAGTATCTCGGCGAGGACTTCCAGCATGCCGGCGGCGTTCCCGCCGTCGTCTCCGAGCTGATGAAGCACGGCCTCATCCATGAGAATGCGATGACCGTCAACGGCAAGACGATGGGCGACAACTGCCGCAAGGCCGAGATCGAGCTGCCCGACGTCATCCGCACCTTCGACACGGCGCTGGTGCACGATGCCGGCTTCATCGTGCTGCGCGGCAACCTGTTCGACAGCGCCATCATGAAGACCAGCGTGATCTCAAAGGAATTCCGCGATCGCTACCTGTCGAACCCGAGCGATCCCGACGCTTTCGAAGGCCGCGCGATCGTGTTCGAGGGGCCGGAGGACTACCACCACCGCCTCGACGATCCGGCGCTGGAGATCGACGAGCACTGCATCCTGTTCATCCGCGGCACCGGCCCGATCGGCTATCCGGGTGCAGCCGAGGTCGTGAACATGCAGCCGCCGGCAGCGCTCATCAAGCGCGGCATCCTCTCGCTGCCCTGCGTCGGCGACGGTCGCCAGTCCGGCACGTCGGGTTCGCCGTCGATCCTCAACGCCTCGCCGGAAGCCGCCGCCGGCGGCGGTCTGGCGCTGCTCAAGATGAACGACCGCGTCCGCATCGACCTCAACAAGGGTTCGGCCAACATCCTGATCTCGGATGAGGAACTGGCCGAACGCCGTGCCGCGCTCAACGCCCAGGGTGGCTTCCATGTGCCGCCGAGCCAGACGCCGTGGCAGGAAATCCAGCGCGCCATGACCGACCAGCTTGCCGACGGCATGGTCCTGAAGCCCGCCGTCAAGTACCAGAAGGTCCACCAGACCTACGGTATCCCGCGCGACAACCACTAAGCCTTCTTGGGAAGCCACGGCTTCCGGATGGCTTTGATAGATGCTCATGACCGGCCCCGTGGCCGGTCATGTTGTTTCGGGGTGCGTCTCTCACCTCTCCCTCTGGGGAGGTTGAAGCGAAGCTCCGGGTCAGGGTTTAGGGAACCATCCGGATCGATCGCCAGTCAGGAGAGCTAGTTGCGGTGAGGCCGTAAACCCTCACCCGCCGGCGTGCGGCCGTCGACCTCTCCCTCAGGGAGAGGTGAAGGACTTCCGCGCAGAGTCGCCCCGCCGCCGGGCGACGGCGGAGTAAGGGACCCTCACCCCAGCCCTCTCCCGCGGGCGGGAGAGGGGGCGGTTCCAGCCTTTCCCATGCATCTCCGCGTCGATGGCGCGCGCTGGCGGAAAGCCCTCGCCCGCTTGCGGGAGAGGGTGGGGTGAGGGGCTTGATTGGACTTCGCTGGCGATGTTGCAACTCCCGCGACGCTTTCACCGCGGGTGGTTCTGGGCCTAGGCCTTCGCCGGGGCGACGACGGCGTTTGGCCCCATTTGTGCACCAGCCCAGCCGACCCAATTCCATCCCGGTCGATCTTCGCTTAAATAGCGCTTCCCCATGCAAGCGGAGGCTGCCTTGCCGCAACTCAGGATTTCGCCGGAAGGCATCGCCGAGCACTTCTGGCTCGTGCCGGACAACAAGCCCGCCTTCGCCATCGAACCGGACGATCTGGACCTCTCCGACGATCTGCTCGACCGGATCGAGGCCTGGGGCGACGCGTTCGACGCTGTCTTCGATCCGGCCAATCCTCCGGCGACGCGCTTCGCCTCGCCGGAGGCC
>Ga0182738_1001623_pt1 | contig 27859 bp, 21 predicted proteins | sample eDN5th30CBELigMG_FD_128876 | JGI IMG/M metagenome (GOLD analysis project Ga0182738, IMG submission 128876) | Enriched Miracle-Growth compost microbial communities from Emeryville, California, USA - eDNA 5th pass 30_C BE-Lig MG (version 2)... ...
AAGAAGGAAAAGAAGGAAAAGGACGAAGAAGAAGACGAAGAACCTAAGGAAAAGAAGGAAAAGAACCCCCTCGACTCTCTTCCCCCCTCTCCTTTCAACCTCTTCGACTTCAAGACCCTCTTCGTCAACCACCCCGACAAGAAGGAAGCCCTCAAGATCTTCTGGGATCAACTCGATGATCAAGGCTACTCCGTCTGGAGAATGGAATACGAAAAGGCTGAAGGTGAAGGTAGAGTTACTTTCTTGACCTCCAACTTGATGAACGGTTTCCTCCAAAGACTCGAAACCTTCAGAAAGTACGCCCTCGGTATTGTCGGTGTTTACGGTGATGAACCCAACCTCGAAATCAGAGGCTGCTGGGTCTGGAGAGGTTCCGAAATTCCTTTCGAAATTAAGGACCATCCTTCTGGTGAATGGTACAAATTCAGAAAGTTGGACGTTAAGAACAACGAAGAAGACAGAAAGATCCAAGAAGAATACTGGACCAAGTGGAACGAAGATGAAGACAAAGTCGAAGGCCTCACCGTCAGAGACGTCAAATACTTTAAGTAAACATTTATTGCGAGTGAATATATATTCAAATTCATATCTCTTTTTATATACACATATTTAAGCAATTCCATCCATACATGTATTGCCTTAAAAAGAGAACTCAACTACCCCTTGTGTAGTTAAAAAACGATCTCTCATATCCTAATTATTTTTTTTTTGGGCTCAAATATAAGAAGAGATAAATTTATTAAATCTTTTCGAATATTAATAAATTTCTTTGAGCTTCTTTTGCAATGTTAAGAGCTTTTAAAAATCTTACCAAACTCTCACAACCTCATCATCCTTTGCGGTCAATTTCATCAATTTACCAACAGTCCAAATCTCCTTTTTCATCCCTCTTCCATGTTTCGAAACCAACCCAAACAACTTCATCATCATCTTTTCTGACAAGTGTACTGTCAGCAAGTTTTCTGGTCGTCTTTTCTTTGTCGAATTCTGATAAGATCAATGCTGAAGACCAAGCCCAAAAACCTTCTAAAACTCTCCCACAAAGGCCCTCCGGGCCTTTAAAGTTCTCTGCCAACGTTTTGATTATTGGAGATTCTCAAAGCGGAAAATCCACTTTTATCAAGAAACTCTATGAACTCGCAGAGAAAGAAGCTCCTTCTAGCCTCAAAATTGGCTCAGGGGGCGAAGCCACAACTTCAAATACTCATGTCTACAGTATTCCCTTGAAACTCAGAGAATTGTCATTATTCAATCAATATGGTAGAGAGCTGGATTGGTCAAAGGCATTCAGTAATTATGAGGAATTCGATGAATTATCAGATGAAAGAAGCCTGGAATTAAGAAAAGGAAAAGTTATTGCTGAGGTTGACTTGAATCTTATTGATACACCCGGATTGAAGGGCACTGATAAAAATGATGAAGGCAATATGTTTGAACTCATTCAAACTTTGACTGACATTGGTTCGGTTAATTGCGTCTTGCTACTGAATAAAGGAACAAATTATGGGCCAAATTTTGAAGAGACTTTGATGTATTATCATGATATGCTGGGCCGAACAATTCCTGTCCATATGCTTCACACAAAGTACACAAGTGATGATATCTTAAGAGATATTCAAGCAAATGTGAATACGGAGAAAAACAGCGCAAGAATCAGAGAATTCAAGAAATTATTCCCAACTATTTCGGGTGAACATTGGCTCATCGATTCTCTCCCGAAACAAAATCGACCCTTTAGAGAGTTTCTCACTCAACATACTGTCAATAAATGGCTCGCAAGTATTGCAAGTGAAAGAGAAATAAGCACAAAAAATCTCACTTTCACAAAAACTGCAAAGATGAAAAGAATTGATAGAATGGTCCAAGCAAGAAATCAAGCATTATCAGAAGGCCATGGTGAAGGACTTGCTGATAAAAATGTGAAACTCCGAACAATTCTTCATAAAATTACAAGCCTTTCAAGAACAGTTGATGAACAAAAAAATGAAATGGACGGTCTTCAAAAAGAACTTGATGAGAAAAATTCAAAAATTCCTGAATTCATGAAAACTAAAAATGTCTCTCATACATGGACTCTCTGGCCTATTTATCAAGAACATGAGATTGAAATTCACACTGGAGATCCTATCATGGAAGTTGAAAAAGTCATTTTTAATGAGCCTGCTTCTTATTGGGTGCCAAATAGTGAAAGCAAATATGGAGAAGAAGCAATGTCGAAAGAGTATAGAGTAAGAATTGAGTCAAAAGTATGGAGAGGTTGTTATGCTTCAATTTCATTATACACTTACAAGAAATATAAATTTGCTGAGCAAATTCCTTTTATCAAAGATAAACTGAATACTTTGATGTCAGCTTATTGGAAAAATCAAAAGGAACTTAATGATTATAAAGTTGAGCATCTCGAGTTCCAAAAGACCATTTCAGAGCTCGAAAGAGAAATTTCGATTTATAATGATACCAACCCTAAAATTGTGGAAGACAAGATTCCATTCAGCCTTTATAAAGAAACTGAAAAAATTTACAAGTCTCAACACTGGGATTCTTCTTCAGGAAATGAACTTCATGAACTTGCTCGAGAATTAACTCAAGCTTATCAAAAGTATTACTTTAAAGAAGATGCTTCTTCTTCCTCCTCTTCTGCGTAAAATTTTAATGTGAACTTTTTTATTGTGACTAATATCTTGAGAAAATTCATAGTATGCTTAATGCTTGTATTTTCGTCAAGATAGATCTAAATTACAGACAGGAATATTAAATTTTTAAGAGTTTGGAACTTTCCTCGGTATTTTGGAGAATAAAGATATTAATCTGAGAGTTTCATGATTGGTAATGATTAAAGACTTAATGGAGAGGTCTTCCTTTGAGAAACTCCAACTACAATTTTTTTGGAATTTTTTATGTTTTTAAACTTTTTTTTTCTGACCAAAGAAGAAAAAAAGAATTTTCAAAATTTTTCAGAGGGGGAAAAAAAATCCGAAAAATCGGGAAAGACAGACAAAATCTCGACATTTCCAAATCCTGAATTTCCTTCCAAACACTGAGACAAATATTTTCAAATTATAATCGATTGATTGGTTTCTTTTATTTTTTTATTCAAAAATGAATTTATGTAGTACTTACAATTTTACTTAAAAAGTCACTCAATCAAGTGTATTAAATATGGATAACACTTTTTCAAATCAAAAAGAGATCCAAAACCATTTTATATATCAACATAGTATAAACCACTATTCCGACTCTACTTCTTTTGTCTTTGAGCATCCAAAGTTCTTTGAGCAATAAGAAACTCTTTTTTCAATTGAACAAGATACTCAGCATCACAATTTGGGCAAGCTTGAAGAGCATCAATCTGATTCTTTAAAGCCTTTGCTAACAATTCACACAATTCCAATATACTCTTTTTCTTGAAATTTGCATAAGAAGGGCATGTATCTTGTGGTCTCAAATCAATTGTCTCTCCCTGTGAGAATTATTTAGGAAAGATTTTTTTTTCAAAAACTATACCTTTGATGTTCTAAAGACTCCAGGAAAAGAGGGAACTTCATAAACCTTTCTACATCCTAAGAATTATATTAAATCACACGCTGAAAATCCTAAAGACTCACCTGTAGCATCGATTTCAGGTTCGACTCTCCAATACCTTTGTTCGACTTTTCTCAATTGTTTTTCGGCAAGGGCTTGGCTATAATTCATTCCTGCTGGAGGCCAGTCGGGCATGCAATACCACCATCTTTTCAATACTTCATAAACCAAAACATCCTTTGACTTCACAACCTTTTTAACTTGAGGTTTTCCGGCGCTTTTTGGCAAAACCTCTTGTTTAGCTTTAACTGCAGACTTTTCTATTTGAAAAGGTTACCAAAATTCTCATTACAAAAAATCATCATACTCTTTGGCTTAACTTCTTCTTCGTCGGTATCTTCAGCTTCTTCTTCCTCGTCACTATCTTCTCCTTCACTTTCGTCATCCTCTGAATCAGTTTCTTCTGCTGATTCTTCTTCCTCAGAATCCACCAAATCCTTCTTCTTTACAAGTCTTGATTGAGGTTTAGGTGACACAGTATCTTCATTTTGGAATCTTTTAGCAACATTACTGGTTCTTTCAACGGTTTTTCTTTCTTCAACAACAAGGGCTGAACTGCTTGGTTTACATGAAGATGCGCTATGAATTGCTGCATTCATTTTGGATTTTGCAGCAGAAGATATATTGGAAAGTCTATTCAAATCTCTGTTGGTGAGTGGTGCATCAGGATCTTTTTTCTCAAAGAAATCTTTTGCGCTGATGGGCTTTTCAGGGTTCATCTTATTCTCAGGTCGGTCTTTTGAAACATTTCCTTTTTCGGCGATTCTTATGGGATTATCTCTACTCTTTTCATCAGAGCCGATAGCCATTCTGACTTTTTTGGGCTTCTAGTTTAAGAAATAAGCTCTAGGTATTCTAAGGGAGACTTACAAAGGTAAAGGAGTCGTCAAGGGATTCCATCTGGAGAGATCTGTCAGCAAAAAATTTGTTTATATTTAATTATCGGAGACTGCAGTTTAAAATTTGAATGTCGGCACCAAAATTTAATTAAAACGAGCGTGACCGCTTACTTTGAAATTCTCTTGAAATCTTTGAAATTTATCTCACTTCTCAGAGAATTTCGTTTTTGATTTTATTTAACTTGAAAAAAATCGAGTCCAAAAAATTCATTGTTAACTCATTTTTTCTCAATTTCACAAAATGAGACTGACACCCTGATGAGCTATTTTTCGCTGAAGGTATGTTGGGCAGGCTCGAACTTTATTCGAGGAGAGATTTTACCTATGAAAATCCAAACAAAGCTTTCCAACAGATAAATTTCATTTTCGAATTTTTTCTCTTGAAAGTTTTTGTTTGATTTTCAAACAAACCAATTCAACCCCAACAGTTTTTCTCTTCTTCCAAGCGATGAAACGAGATTTTTTTAAAAAGGAAATATAAAAGTAATTTTTAACAACAAACTGAATCAGAAATCCAGGAATTCAAAGGCGAACTCCTCTCTATGATACAAACTCAAGAAAAGAATCAAGGAGCTTTTTTCAGAGCTCTTAAACCTTGACCAACTTCCCTCATCTGAAGTTTCATAATGCTAAAGATAATCTCTTTGGTCGGCTTACTATTATTATATTTTGTTGAAACGCATGCACCTAAAATTACAATTCACTTTTAATTCAAGCATATCAACAAAGAGGATATTAGATTTTATAATACATTTGATTTCGATTTTTTTATCTGTATAATTTTTCGGTTGAAAAAATTTCAAGATCTATTTTTCAACAAAAAATTTTATAAATTAATTTTCAATTCAACCTTTCTTTTTCCTTTAAAAAAAATTGTTCAACAAATTTTCTTCTCAGAAAAAGTTCTGAAGAAAATCCAAAGCCGTCATCAAATTCCTGTCTCCTTCTGGATCTAAAAACCACTTCTATTCCATTTAATTCCTCAAAAAAAAAGTTTCGTTGAAAGATTTTTAAGCATTTAAACCTGATTGACTGACCGTCTTTGATGAGGTCTTTCAGACTTTGGAAAGAATTTCAAGCCTTTCAGATCTCAAATTCTTACTTATTAATTCGATCAACTTCACCTTCAAAAAACTTCTATTTAAAGCAACAAAGAGAAGTGATTTAAAAAAAGCAGGATTCCATGCGAATCAGACTAGGAAATTAATCATTTAAAAAAGGCGACAATCTGCTCCCCTCTGTTGTTTGAATTTCCCTCATACAGTATTCTTCATCAGTGATTGGCTTTTTCCCATCTCGAACAAAGGTAAAAATTTTATGATACGTGTCAAAAGCCTCCTCTCTTGAAAATTTTCCAGAATGATTAATAAAGAACTTTGATTAGTTTAGTCAACGACTGATTAAATAAAAAACTAATTTCTGATTCAAAATAAATAGATACATTCCAACAAAACTCCTGTATAAACACAAATATTGTATTATTTATCAACCTTTTTTCTACAAATAAAAATTTAATTAATCTTAACAGATCTTATTCTTCCGACAATATGTCATTTCCTCAAAAAACCACCCCTGTTGACCTTCCAGCCAATCTTAAATTCGAAAACACCTCTTTTGCTGCTCAAGCCAAAATGAACACATACAACAAGCCTGCCATCTTTGTCCAAAGTAATATTTTCCCTTTTGAGAACCCTTGCATTAAACTCCCTTTCTAGATAACAATAATAATCAACCCGTACAAAAATCCAGACCTAGAGGAGGTACTCATTTGGGGCTTCTTGAATCTAATTCTCTTTAGGATGGGACGATGGAGAAGACGAGCCAACTTTGAATGTGAATACTAACTCAAAGCCAATCAGCCAACAGAATTCCTTCAATCAAATGAAGAGCAGTCCTGTCTCAGCAGGAACCAATGACTCAACCCCAACAATAGACGAGTTCGTGTCAACCAAGAAAAGTGAAATAAAAGAATGCGACGAAGAGTTCTTCAATAAAAAGTAAGAGAATATCTGATTCAAAGATAATTATCATATTTTAGTGAATATGAAAGCAAAATCGTCATGGAGCTCATCCAACCTGGCGGTGCTAGACTCAAGCCAACTGATGCCGTTCTCAACGAGTTTTGCAGAGCCTGTGAAACCTTGCAGATTCAAGTCATTGGCAGTCTTCTTTTCTATAATCTAGAAGCTTCCATCGCTTGGCAATCAAAAATCGTAAGTTCTTCAGTGATCATAAGAATTCTCACCCCCTATAGAAAACTTTGTATGCAATTGAGGCATTAGTGAAGAAGGTCAAGAAATATAATGAATACTTTAAAGCTAATGTTCTTGTTTTGAAAGCAAAACAATTCCCCAATGACGGAGCCAACAGTGCTCAGCTTAAAAAGGTCCTTGGTGATGTCACTAACGTTATCGATGGAATCTCCAACGCCCCTCAAGTCAAAACTCCAGTAAACTTCCTGTCTTTGTTTCATATCATTTACCTTTCTTTTTGCAGCAAAGTAATGGCATAGTCGCTTCCCCTAAATTCATTCAAGAAATTGATCCTCTTGATGAGACTCAAGGCTGGCAAAACCCCATCAAAAACGAATCAAGCCCTGCTAAAAATACCTCCCTTAAAGTCACCACTACTCCTTCTTGGGGAAATCCTACTGCAACCATAAATCACGTTCAACCCGTGAAACAAGAAGTTAAATCTGCTCAACAACCTCAAGCTAAATTCAATCCTTTTGGCATTACACCTTCTACCAATACTACCAGCTCAGCCACCACCACAAAACCATCATCTGGGCTTCCTGGTGCCTTCAAAAATAAAACTTTGAATGCCAACCCTTCTCCTTCTGCCACAAAAAGCACTTCTAGTATATCAAGCCAGGATGAAACTAAAATGAACAAGCAGCCCTCCATTACATCAAGCACCTTGCCCCAACCCACTTCAGGATCTCAAAGCATTACAGATCAAAGCCTTATAAACTCTTTATCTGGCCTTGATTTTGGTGGCGAACAAGCAACAACTCCCACAAATAAATTAAACGACTTGTATTCCATGTATCCCCAACCACAACCCAATTTCAACAACAATTTCGGCGGTCCTATGCCTTACCCTCAACCTTTCCATGATCCAAATATGATGGGTCCTGGACCTTTCCCTCAGCCTTATTATCCTGGCCCTCAATTCAACCCTATGTATAATGGCCCTGGACCTTATAATAACGGCTTCCCACAATTCCCTCCTCAACAATTCAATGGATATCCCAATTATCCTGCTCCTCAAATGTAAACTTTGAATATTTTGAAGCGTTTATTTATGAGTTTTTGTAGGCAACAAGGATTCCCAGGTTATCAAGGACATCCAGGACAAATGATGTATCCTCCTCAAGATGGATTCCAGAACCAAAATCAACAACAACAGACACAACAGAATGGTGAAGAAGAGGAGTTGTCAAAGCCAACTCAAGCTGAAATTGCAAGCAGACAAGAACAGGAAAGAAAGAAGCAAGAAGAGTTGGTTCAAATGAAAAAACAACAAGAGATTGAAAGCAAATTTGATAGCTTGAAATTTTTAATCTAATGATTAGACCGTAAATGATGAATAGTTTATTTTGTAAGTGTAAGAAATTAGCGTAGTGAGTTCATTTTGAATATGCCCGATCCAAAAGTTCTATAAATATAAATCCCTAAAGTATGTTTTTATTTCGTAAAAAATTTATTTTATTCCCTTTTTATTCTCTCTCTCTAAAACCTTCCTTCTTCTTCCCCTCAATTTAAAAAAAATGCCAACCAATATAGAATAAATTTATAAGTTTAGAGTGGCGCATAAAAAATAATAAAGCCAATTTATGAATTCAATACCTATGGAAATGGATAGCTCAGTACAATTTTGCCGTCATTCCTTTACAAATACAAGCCACATTTGTTTAGCACAAGATTGTGATGAAAGATTTCTTTGCGAAAGATGCTCGATACAGCATAATCGCTTTCATTCAGTCTCAATTACTCCATTTCTATCCATTCTTGAAAACAATCCAAAAACTCAAATCGATAGCCTGGTAGAATTACTCAATGATTTTGAAAGTCGTAAACAAGCTGTTTATACTCATTATTTCAACGCTCTGGATAAAATAAGAGAAGAAATCAATAATAGGATCTTGGAGATTCGGGCGCATATTGAGAAGGATTTTCAAGCGAATAGCCTGAAACAGACAAAGTTGCCCAATCTAGCGGTAGTTGCCAAAGAATTAGCTGCTTTCAATACAAAATGCCTGCAAAATCCAAGAGTCTGTTTACAAAACAACAAGAAAACTGTTATTGAAGGACACATTCTAAAGTATATTCAATTTCAGCAAGATATTGAGAAAATCAATGATGCAGCAGATTTTAGCTCAATCAAGTCTTTATCTTATAAAGGGCTTCAGAAACAAATTGATATCCTCCTCCATGCAACTAATGAAACTTTAAAAAACTTCACAAAAACATACTTCGAAGGCGGAGATAGTAAGAAGAATTATAGTTTTATTTCATCACATCAAAACAACAAAGAGCTTGCTAAACCAATTCAACCAACAAATATCATTCAAAGTGCCACTTTCGAAATTCCTAAAGAAAACATCCCACCTCCGCAAAACTTTGATATCAGAAAACTTCATAAAGAATTTACTCTCAAATTACCAGCCAATCCATCATGGAATTCCATTGAATACATTCCCGATCACAACCTTACAGTTATTGGAGATGAGCTTGGTAACCTAGAGTTCTGGGCGGCCATAACTTGGGAATGTCTCTTTGTCGAAAGACATCATTTGGAAAAAATCAACACAGTCAAATACTCTAAAAAATTCAATTCAATCATTACTGCCTCTAATGATTCTACCATCAAAGTCTTTCACACAAGAAATCCTCCTTCTATTGACAATATTACCTTACTTACAGAACATAAAGATAAAGTCTGGAGTTTGTTGGTCCTTGAAAATCATAACAGTTTTTACAGTTCAGGAAAAGAACCTTGCATTATTGGCTGGGATCTGAATACCCTCCAAGTCAAGCATAAAATTGACACAAGAGGAAGAGACACAACAGGCACTGAAATGACTTTTATTGAAAGGCTAAAGTTGCTTGTTGTGAGTTTTAAAGAAGGGACTATCAGTTTTTACAATATCGAAACTCCTTCAGAAATTCGCTCGATTAATGTCTATCAAAAATGGCTGCATTGTCTCAAATATATTGAAGAAAGAGATCAACTTATTGTTGGCGTTGACGTGGGAACATTAAAAGTTTGGAAGATTGGCAATTATGATTTTCAGCCTGTAAAGGGATATAAAATTCCTGGAAAGCTCCCTCTTTCCTTAACAAGTCTTTCAAAAGGGAAAGAGATCTTGGTTGCTACAGAATATTCGAAGCTCGTTTTGTTAAACCTTGAGACAGGGGATTCTCTTAAATCTCATAATTTTGAATTCCAAGGGGTAAAGGCATTTAAATACATCCCTCAAACTCAAAATATTTTGGTGGTTTCTGGTGAAGCTGAAATCTCTGTTTTGAAATATTAATTTAATGATACTTGAATACAGCGTAATAATGTATAAAATTTTACATATTTTTCTACGTACTTTATTGACTTTCTTAGCCTAAAAAATAAATACACACAGGAATGTGATACAATAAAAAAACACAATTCATATATATTACTGGCTAAAACTTTTTATAATAAGCAGGTTTATCCAATGTCCTTTTAGCCAAAATATCATAAACTTCTTTATTTTTAAATGTGTGCCATTTTTGAGCTTGCTTGATCTCACTTGGAATATTATATTCATCAAACTCTTTCGTGCTCCTTAATCCAGTCAAAAGGATTTGCTATATTAAAATATTTAGAACGATCAAAATCTTCCACTAAAGAATTTACTGCTAAAAAGTCTGGAATGTATTTGAAATTGTCCTTATGTAATTCAAACACTTCAACAACAGCTGAATCTGCAACCTAATCAGGTTATTAAGAAGACCCAGAACCATCTCCCTTACAATTGAAACTTGAGCAGGTTTTGAAATCATTGATAATTTTTTATATGCATCTTTATAAATATTGATATCTTCGGAGCTCAATAACGCTCTTCCAGAAAAATAGTCTCCCCTTGTTAAAACCTTCAATGTATCCTATTCATCTATTAGTGACTCTTCCAGAGTTAAAATTTACATGATCTCTATATATTTCTGCATCTCCTTCGGTTCCAAGCTTTTCTTGATCAAAAGATTTGGTTGAAGGGTGATTCAAAACCGTTTTGTTTTTCTTGTCTTTTGAAACAAATCTTTGCTCTCTCGTCGCTGTCTCTTTACATGTATAATCAACTAAAGATACTTGAGAGAACGCCTTCATAAAATCTCATTACCTTGACCAACTGTAAACATTCTATGAGCAGCAGGTGTGCCGCGAGTAAATACGGTAGTTTTGGTTTCAACTTTTCTGCTCAATTCCAAAAGTGCCTTGCAACGACCTTGAGAGACGATTTGGAATCTATCCAAGTGTTGTCCATGATTCACAATGACATCTCCAAGTTTATAGATCTTTTGTGTTAAATTATTTGCAATTGGAATCAAAGTATATGCGTCCATTTTCTACAATAATGAGATAAGAATCTTTCAATCAATTCTCTTTTGTTACTGAAAAGAAAGGCAAGCATAGTAAGACTTGAATTTTAGCATCAAGGTCCTTTTGAAGGAATTTCAAAAAGATTTTCTGGAAGTGGCTTCTTGGAATACACAACAAATCACAGGATTCAACAACTTGAATCGTTGCTGCTCTTTTTGATCTCTCTTTATAATTTGTTGGATTTTGTGAATTTGGGTTCTTTTCTGCTTGGTTAGGACTTGCTTCTGGTTCCATTTCTCTCAAACCAGAATGTGCTTGATTTTCTTCTGCCAACGCCTTGAGCCCTTTTCGAGTTCCAATCAAGTTATTTTCACCTGTCTCTACATTGATCAAATTTGCTCCAATATCTAATCTTTTCTATATAAAATTCTCAATAAATTCACCCCTCACAATCCTTACGTTGTTTTTGAATTCATTACGTTTATTTTGCTGAGAGGTTCCCATCATAGAATATTCACCAAAATGAGCTCCATCGTACAAAACGGCGAGAATAACATCCTCTATTGTTCCAAATATCGTAGGCTTCATTATTCTGACATTCACAGCTCCTTTTAAAATCACATACATCAAATCTCCGTAATCTCCTTGCTTGAAAATTGTCGAGCCTGCAGAGAAATGCTTCAGCGTACCATTCTGAAGGAGATCCAGTCTCATAATCTTGTCGAGCTGTGAAAAGAATTTTAACCCATTCACAAGTGCATCCACTCTTTCATAATTGCATTTTCCTAGGCCATTCTCCTTCTTATCATACTCTTCTGTTATTATCTTTATATCATAATCATTCAATATTTTTCTTTTATCTATGTGTGAATGATTAGAAAAATATAATATAAATTTGTCTCATTACTTTTGATGCCATTTTCGTCAACGTCAGCGTCATCCAATCGATTTTCTTCATCTTCAATGAGAATATCAGGTTTGCTACTGTGGATATTTTTTCCAGCTTGCAATTTCAAACTAATATTGTCCAAAATGTTCTGCACTTCATCTTGAATTTGTTCCGTTTCTACTGCCATAAAATCTGTCACTCTTTGATTATATTTCGTTGATCCTAATTTTGAAAATTAATTCCCCGGCATTCTGCTTTCCCGTTTACTATTCATTAGGCTGATTTGATCAATTGATTTAGGACTCAATCTTTTTCTAATCTCCAGGTTCTTCACTAAATCCAACATTTTCAGGTGTTTCGTAACTGCAGCTTTCGCTTTTTTTGCCGGGCTCAACACAGAACTTTCTTCTGTTGGATTCTTTGTGGGACTTGCTTGTTCACTTTCTCCTGGAACCTTTGATTTTCTCTGGCTCTTTTGGCTTCTCTGGCTCCTATGACTATCTATACAAAAGATTATCTCCCACATTTAACATCACTCTTTTTACCTAAAGTCTCTTGTTGAATAACATTTAAATTGGGGCTTGTACCACGACTACGATGGCTCAAAATCTTCCCTTCAACGGTTTTATCCTGCTCTCGAGAGTCATCATCAATCTTCAAAAATGGTGAAATCGATGTTGTTTGCAATCTTTGGTGTAAATGATTGTGACGACCGAGATGTAAAGCTGTATTTGGCCTTTTATGCTTATTTAGACTAATTTCTGCAATGGTATCTACACCACCTTCAGTCTTTGTTGCAGGGAATTTTGAGTTTCTTGATCTTCTATTCACAGCTGTTCCTGGCCTTGAAGGAAATGAAATTCCTTGAACTTGACTACTATCATTCATTGATGAATTGAAGAATTTAGAGTTTTGTGGGAAAAGGCCGTAAGAGTTCATGAATGTGGAAGTAGATTTCGTTGAGGTTGGCTTCATCTTGGCAAAATGAAAAGCAGTATCTTTGTTCCGACTATACACTTTTACTTGTCTTGGAGATGCAGTGCCATCCAAAGAACCCTCCTTGTCAGCTGTTTGGTTCAAAAATCGCCTGTAATCATCCTCATCAAGACTTAATTTTAAATCCTTCTGAGCCTGCTGCTGAGACATATTTGCTGCTTTATAACTCACTCCGCCTGATTTATTATTCGTTCTTGACATAACTTCTTTTTTGACTTTGGTTGAAGAGAGATTTAATGTTAAAAATCTTCTTGCTAAATCAGCTTGTGAAACAGATTTATTAACTGCTTCAAGTGGACTTGCTTCAACACTCACATCATAATCTTCACTACCCAGACTCTCACCCTCCCGAATAGTTTCTGTCTCCAATTGAAAATACGATGAAATCGTGTTGTTTCTATTCAATTGTACTATTTTTGCTCCTGATGTTTTCGGTCTGATTTCCTTCTTTAATTTAGCTGATTCTGGCTCCTTCTTTGATGACCTCAGTGTATGAGCTCGAGTTGACTTGGAATTCGCTGTTGTTGCGGTTCTAATCTCGCTCTGCTTGTGTTGAGCAGATGGATTCTCATTATCAGAGTTAAAAGTGTCAAATCTTGGATAGTGTGTGTCTACTTTGAGATGTCCACTGTAAGAGTGCGTTGGGTAATGCTTGAAAGGCAGGGTGGAGGTTTTTCCGGCCTTCCTGATAAAAATGCTTTGAAAACCAGCAAAATCTGAAGAATGCTGGGGATTTTGAGGAGTAAAGAGACCGTAGTGGTCGGTTGGAGGAGTAGGCTGAGAAGAAAAGATGTCGATAAGTTGTTTCCACTTTGGGTCGATGCTGTTGGCTTTTTTAGAGCGGTTTGAGTTCATGGCGAGAATTTCTAGGGGACTTTGGGTTAAATTTTCACGCTGCTATATTATTAAAGGGTTTTTTCGTTTTAATTTGGATTAAATTCCAGCTTGAAACTCATGAATGCGTTGATTCAAATCAAAATTGCGATCATTGTGAAGAGTTTATTTAGAGGGAGGTTTGAAATTACAAAGAATACTTGAAAATTAATCTCATATGATAATCTTCCCTTTTGTTATCTCTTGATGGAATAAAAATGGTTTGTTTAGACTTGTTGTGGAGAATTAAATTAGAAAGCACGGTTTTTCGAAGAAATAATGTTTAAATAAATTCAAAATCTTCTTTCACTCCTTTCAGAAGTTCATCAAACGCAGAAAAATAACTTGATAATGCCTAAACGCAGTCTCTCATCTTGAAAAATATGCTTCTTGAACTTTCACATAGTTCCTACAGAAAGGACCCTTTAAATTTTACAATATTTGGCAGACAGGCTTTATTCGTCCTTGAATTTTTATAATTAAGCCTTGACTGGTCCTCTGACTGTTCTAATAATTTTTGGAATCATGACCTTCGCTGCCATTTTTTTCTCTTGATGTTCTTATCTCAAATGCAATTGTTAAGAGACATCATATATCAGAATCTGCAATATGTCATACTACTTTATTATACAAACTCTTTTCTGGAATGCTGAATCTCCGAATTAATAAAAATTTCGAAAATGTTCCAAAAAAATTCAAGAGTGAAGGCCCCATTCGAAACATGATAATGAGTCTTTCCAAAAAGAAATAAAACAAGAGGGATGCCTTTTCAAAAAATTTTCAAGCATTTCAATTCTTAATAAATTAGGCAATAAAATTGCTTCCTGATCAATTTTATCAAAAGAATTTTTTTGGGGTCGTGCTCAGCCCAGAAGATAAACTTTACAACTTTCATAGCAAAATAACGTCACCATCTATGCTATAACCACCTTGAAATTGCAAAGGTCTATGATAGTCACATGAAACTCATAGATATTAGATATCAAGAAAATGAATATATTTTATTTTCAATTTTGAAGCACCTTAAGGCTTCTTTTTCCCAACTAGGTGCCTCCACTTCTTATGATTGGTTTTTTAGCCTGTTTAAGGCTTTCTGAGAAGCAATAAGAAATAGATTGAAAATTTATCATCTGAATGTAACACTTACAAGATTAAGAAGACCTATTGAGAGGATTCATCTCCAAAAGGTTTCGCAGAATTATTCATATATGGTTTTCCCTCTGTTTGTAAGCCTAAAAAAATTGTCAAGATCATTATGAACATCTCATATCTTGATTTTAAAAAAATCTCTGAGTATCCTCTCTTCAAAATCACTTCGAAAATCAAGGGCTCTTGAAGCATAATCTGAGAAGAGAACATGCGAGATTTCTAGGACCTAATTTCTATTGATTTTGATAAGCTAATGCTCTTTTAAAAGTTTTTTACAAAGCTTTCAACGAAAAATTTCAGACACTTTTCTTCTTCAGTGATATGGCGCAAGAGCTTTGCCGTTAGAATTACTCTAAAGGCTCCTTCAAAATAATCATATACGCCACAAAACGCTTTTTTCGTTGACCGCGAGGCCAGTTGATTTCATCATGTGTTATTCGTTTTGATAATTTTAGTTGATTAATCCTTTGCGTTCAATATTAACCAGAATCTGCTCTGTCTTGACCGTTTTCATGTTTATTGCTTTTCCTTAATGAAGCAACATTTATTTGTCTCCACGTCATCATCAAAATAAAAATTGACTCTTCTCTCTAACCTTGAAATAGGCGAAGCGAAGGCTTGCCTGTTTTTGTGTGCCCGTCAGTCTCGAATTTAGCTTCTGCTTTATAAAATTCATAAACATTTTTTTTTGTTCAAAAGAAATGAAAGCAGAAGTGAATTGAATCAGAATGAAAGCTGAAGAAATTCAACTGTGCTGAAAGATCTTTTCTCAGGGGCCAAATCCCTTCTATAACTGAAAGACTGAGGAAATCTCTCCCTTTCTATAGATAAAATGGGACTCTAACTGGCTTCAACCAGAAACGAATCAGAGAAAAATTCTGGATATTGAAAATGGAGCACATAAATGATACGTTCCCCAAGAAAACTTTCGAGAGCATTTTTTGAGTTCAAAGAAAGAGAAAAAGAACATCTCTCTTTGTTTTCCTTTGGTTTTCGACTCAAGCCTTCTTCATAGAGACAAAAGAAAAACTCTATACAACGATGAAATGGATGAATCTGGTGTATCCTTGAGGATGTAATTTTGGTTTGTATAATTGTATCTCCAAAATAAAGAGGCAATAATGAATCATAGTTTGCATCATGCAAGAATAATCAACTAAAGTAAAGTTTTTTTTTTTGAAAAGAGAAAAATTCAATGATTGATTAATTTTTACTTTTTCAACCTTTTGTAAAATTAGAAACACGAAGTTTGCGATCTTATTATTAAAATACAAATCTTAAAATTTAGTTTAATTCTCTTTTTAATTTTGCTTGTTCTAATTTTCTTTTCTTTTTCAATTTTCATCTCAAAATTTCATTTTTCTATTTCTTTATCAAATAAACTTTTCTCTTCTTCTCCAAAAGCTGGCTCTCCATCCTCTCCTGAATCACCGTGTATAGGTTTTAAGTCAGCTTTTTCTATAGTTTTTTCTTTATTCCAAAAAATCTATCAAAAATCTTTACATTATATTGCTTCTTTTCATATTTTTCACCTCACCTATATTGTAGGGGATTCTTTGCTTCATATGATGGATATTCACATCGAGAAGAACCTGTCAATGGGTCATAAGAGTTTAGTCCCCTTCAGTCTCATTGAAATAATGCAACTTTTGGACATAATTTTCTTAGATTTCAGCCCTTTAAGCCGATTTCTTCTCGTATATTTCTCTATAGGCCTCCTCACCTTACTATTTAGACTCTCTCGACCCTAAACATACTAGATATGAGGATTTAGACAACTATTTCTTCAAGAGAGTTCGAAAAAGATCAAATATATCTGAATCATGTTTTCAGTTTTTTTACTTATACAAAGAATTCTTTTCCGATAACTTCTCATAAACTCGGATTGTTCTCATTCAAGTGGCATACACACAAGTTCACAACCTATCAACCAAGGATTCAAGAACAAAAAGCTGAGTTTTTTCAGAAGTTAAAAAATCATTTATTGCTTGTTTAGTTACAAATTAACAACTTTCGAATCTTTCGAATAATCGTTTCAAACAAAAAGATTTTGGCAATCCACCAGGCGCGGTTTTCTAATCAATAAAATCACTATTTTTTCATCAGTTTATAGAAATTTTTCGAGGCAAATTTTATTGACCGATAAAAAGTAACAAATGGTTTTCTTTGCGGTAACTAATGATACGAATAGATTTTAAAGTCCAAGGTTTAAACTAATATATCTTTGGTCTTATGAATTTTGGCTAGAGTGAAACTCTAGGCTTCATTTTTGGTCTTTAAATAACCAATCGCCGCCCGAATTTTTATTTCTGGGTTTAATTTACAAAACTTTGGCTCCAAAAATTAGTTTCTTAAAAAAAACCTCAATATTTTACTTCTCATACCGATGAATCTATGCTCTAATTATGACCCTCCTACTTAAACTTGACCCTTCAGAATGACGATAGGGATACCTCACTCGATTCCTGTGAAGATACAGGTGGTTATTTATCAAAAGTGTCGCAAGAGACAGTTGAGTTTAAAACTTTATTGAGATTGATTATAACTCTCCTATTAATAAGGCAACGTGTTTGATAAACAGCCAGAATTATAAATCTCTCTTTGGTTTCTGTCCAAACCGAGAAGCACTTGGTGAAGCCAGTCACCTGAAGCTCCTATCCTACCACACTTTAGTGGAGAAATAACATCTTTAGATAGGCTCAAGTCATGTACACATTAACGCAGAAGATCGAATTTATAAGATTTTACTAAATTTAGTTTTAATCTTGTCTTGTTTGAAATAAAACCTCAACTTCTTTTTTTCGTCAAAAAAGTCCAATTATTGAAGTACACTTTTGCCTATTTAAGCTCGACATTTCTCTTCAATTTATAATCAATAAAACAACAACTCAAAAACAACTTCACTACAACTATATAAAAAATGGAAGGCTCTGGTATTCAAGCTATCTTCAAGTCCTTCGCTGGTGGTGCTGCTGAAATGGACGGCAGACAATTCGCTAAGCTCTCCAAGGATTGCAACATCCTTGACAAGAAGCTCACCAACACTGATATTGATCTTATCTTCGCTAAGGTCAAGGATAAGACTGCCAGAAAGATCAACTACACTCAATTCACCAATGCCCTTGAACACTGCGCCACCAAGAAGGGTATCTCCAAGGCTGACTTGATCTCTGCCATTGAAACTGCTGGTGGCCCCAAGTTCTCTGGTACCAAGGCTGAAGCCGTCAGATTCCACGACGATAAGAGCCTTTACACTGGTGTCCATGCTAACGGTGGACCTAGCACTGTCGATGCTGGTAACGGAATTATCTCTGATATCTCCCAAATCTGCGACAGAACTGGTGCCGATGTTAGAGGTATCAAGAAATAAACTTGCTTATGAACACATTGTCAGGAAAAACTTGACAGGCTTTTCTATGCGAATTCATGCATTCTGAAATGAATAAATTCATAATTCAATATGCTTACTTAAAACCATTACCTATATAAATAATGCGTTTTTTATGACTTTAACAAAATCCTTTAAAAAAAGTGTCTCTTTCCTAACCTACGAACCAAATATGAGGAAGACTCCTCTTAATTTGCATTGCTTAACGGCAATAGATCATAGCTCCCTTGAATGGGAGATTCAACTCTAATCAACTCTGGCTCCAAACTGAGTTTTTGGGTTGAGGAGCTCCCAAAAGCTCTGCTCCCTCATCATCTCTGAAAGGAACAGAGTTGCTGTTGGTTCAAGTTCCATAAATGTCAAGACTATACATCATGATCGAGAATAAGAAAGGTTTGATAAGGCTCGAAGGGAAATATTGTCAGTTCCATTTGAGCTCTTTCAATTTTGCTGTGCATTAAGGCAAGTTAATTTCAAATAAAATTTATTATAATCCTGAAATTAAACCCAAAACCCAGAAAAATAAGCAGTTGAAGACTTTTTGAGACTCTTTCAATCGTCTTGATCAAAACAAAGTTCTTCTGAAAACAGTGATATCTCCTAATCGCATAAAAATTCTCATAGATTCATCAAAGAACATTTTTTGACGAGTTTTTAATGACACCAAATAATAAACTGAATGTTCCTCAGTCGAATCCTTCTGTGAACTCAACTCAGCCCATTGAGTTCGTTGGAGCATTAATCAGGTCCAATTCCAACGAGATCAAAGGAATTAGAAAGAATAATGCGCAAAATTGTCAGATTTGTTTTAATAAATATAAATTTAGAATTTTAGATTTTAGATTATTCATGAAAGAAGTTTCTTGTTAGAGAATCCAAACTTCGCAGCAGCTTATTTGCCTCTATTTAAAAAGAATTCTCCATTATATACCAATACTTCAAAGCAAACTCATCTGAATTGTTTCGAGAGTCTTCTCTTCATTTGGTCAAAAGACATTTTTCGTTACAATTAAATATATAAAATCAAACAATGATTGAAACTGCAGTAGAAAGTAGTTAGAGAATCCAGAAATAGAAACAGATTTTTTTGCAAGAGTTTCACAAACTAGAAACTAGTATGATTTTCAGATTGATAAAGAGGGGAAGGGGAAAAAGTAAACTTTTTCGGAGTCTCAAAACATTAAAATAATGTTGACTCACATCAGAAAAGAAGATGATTCTTCATTTCAAAAGGAATTGAAAGGTAAAACAATTTATTTAGATAAAATTTTTATGTTCTATTTTGGAAAAGTTTCGAAAATCAAAATTGTGCAGAATTCATTTTTTTTCTTTGCTCTCTAAAAATTCACTTCAAAAAGATTTGGAGCTGCAAATCATTCTGAGAACTCAAAAAAAAAACTCTGTCTATTTTCTTCAAACATCGAGGATTGTTCAAGAATCTGATCCTTAGAAATTAATTGATTTCAGGATTCACTGAAAATCAACTTTTGACGAAATTTAAAATTTAATCAACGTCAATCATCGAACAACCTCTTTCTTGTATCTTTTCCATGTACGAGTAACATTTCAAGTTGTCAATTAAAATTCAGATCAATTCTGGGATCTCAATAACTCGCCTAAAATTTGTTTCATAAAAAAAAAAAAATCTGATCATTTTTAAATGTTGGTTTATCAAAGGTCCCAAGAATGAAGCCGATAACCCTGACCAACAACTTTCCTATCATCATACATTCACTCATTTGTCTGAGAAGTGAGCTTTAGCAAGTGAAAGAAACAGAAGATTTAAGATTGTAAATATTTAATCAAAATAAGCAAAAATTTTATGGTTAAATAATTCCTCACAAAAGATCACTTTACCATCACATAATCTCTTTTCCCTTATTCTTTCAATAATCAAACTCATTCAATCATCTTAAACAATCAATTTTCAACTTCAGTTTCTCCTTGACTTTCACTTCTTTCCAATTGGGAAGTAGCTATTTTTTGTAGACGATTTTTATTCAAATTTCCCCACGTCATACAAATATTTTTATTGGTTATTTAGTTATTTGGTTTCATATATTATCAGGCAAATTCATTATTTAAGCTGAGCATCTCATAAATCTTTCATAATTTATATTTTAAAAATCTAAAAAGTCAATTCTGATATGAACAGTACAAACTCATCCTCACCAAAACTCCTTCTCGGTTATTGGGGCGTCAGAGGCCGTACACAACCTATCCGCTACTTGCTTGAGTATCTCCAGCTTCCCTATGAAGAAAAAAGATACGGTGAAAACTGGGAAGAATGGTTTGCTCAAGACAAAGTCAACTTGCCTGCTCCTTTCCCAAATCTTCCTTACATCAAAGATGGAGATAGAGTTGTTACTCAAAGTGAAGCAGTTTATCTCTACATTGCCCAGAAGGCCGGTAGATCTGATCTTTTTGGTAAAACTGATGACGACCAAGTCACAGTTTCTTCAACCAGATGGACTATAGCTGATCTCGTTCAGAGCGTTGGAGACCTTGCATATAACCCAGAATTTGAAAAAATTCGTGATGAGACCTTGAATGAAAAAGTGGTTCCTTTATTAGAAGCTTTGTCTACATTCCTTGGTCAAAGGGAGTTTTTGCATGGATATATCACTTATGTTGATTTTATTTTCTATGAAATTTTGGAATTGCTCTCAGTAATGAAAAAGGAAATTTTAGAGCCTTTTGTGAATTTGGGAGAATATCAACAAAGATTCACTAAACAACAATTTATGGTTGATTATATAAATTCTGATAAGTTCATTAAAAGACCATTTTTCGGTCCTGCTGTCTGGAATCCTATGGAATAAACCCTATATTCATCTTAACTGTCATACTTTGATCTGATTTTTTAAAATCCAAACCTGAGCTGAAATTTCTTTCTATGAGAAAATTGAAAATAATTTTCTATTTTTTTTTTTCACATTTCCAAAAAGAGACTTTTGAGAAAATCTTGAAGGAGATGAGAAATTTTTTCAAGCAAGCAAGCATTAATCGAATCAATGAATTAATCAATCTAAAATCACAATTGATGCAAAAATAGAACAACCATATTCATCATCATAATAATAGATACAATAATACTTCATGATATTTATGCACTTTTTCACAATCCCTTCACCTCCCTTAGTCAGCTTTTAATAAGCCCATGAAGGTATCTTTTGAGACTTCGACTTTACCGATTGTTCTCAAGAACTTCTTACCTTCTTTTTGTCTTTCAATCAACTTCTTCTTTCTACTGTAATCACCACCATAACACTTTGCAGTGACGTTCTTTTTGACCATTGGGACTTCTTCTCTTGCCACAATTCTTGATCCCAACTTTGCTTGAATAACAACAGTAAACAACTGTCTTGGAATATGCTCTTTCAATTTCTTGCACAAGCTCTTTCCGAATTCTTGAGCACGACTTTCATGAACCATAAAGGAAAGAGCATCGACTGGGTCACCCATAAGCATCAAAACGAGCTTCTTAATATCAGCTTTTTGGAACTTTTTGAACTCGAAATCAAAACTGCCGTAACCCTTTGTCACACTCTTGAGCTTATCAAAGAAATCTGAAATAATCTCACTCATGGGGAAATGATACTTAAGCATATACTTCTGTCCGTCCAACACCTTCAAATCAATCTGTTCTCCTCTTCTTTCAACGCACACATTGGTCATATCAGCGTAGCAATCCTTGGGAATAATCAAAGTAGCTTCAGCAATGGGCTCTTCATAATAGGCGACATCAGCTGGGTCAGGAGCATAAAGGGCATTTTCAATTTCTTTAATTTCACCATTTTTCAACTTGCATCTATAAGCGACGTTAGGCAAGGTCAAAATTGCGCTGATGTTGTATTCATCATCCAATCTTTGCTTGAAAACATCCATATGCAAAAGCCCCAAAAATCCACAACGGAAACCATTACCAAGAGCAGCAGAACTTTCTCTTGAAATCGAAACAGCAGGATCGGTCAAAGCCAATTTTTGGATAGCTCTTTCCAAGTCACCATATTCATTAGGATCTTCAGGATAGATACCTGAGTAAATCATTTGCTTTGCAGGCTTGAAACCATCAATAGGTTGAATTTCTGCGCCTTCTTTATAGAATGTGTCTCCGACTCTTGATTCGCCTGCATTTTTCATGTTCATAAAGATATACCCAATCTGGCCGGCTGTCAAATACTCTTGAGGCTTCATTTCGGGATGAAGAATACCGACTTCAAAGATATCATAACGTTGCTTAAAAGCACTGGAAACAATCTTTTCACCTTTTGCAACAAAACCGTCAACAACTTGGACGAGAGTGATGACTCCCTTGTCCTTAAGGAACCAGGAATCGATAACAAAGCCTCTGAAATCCTTGTTAATATCACCTTCTGGAGGAGGGATCTTTTCAACAATATCTGGTAATAAAGCCTCCACGCCCATACCAGTTTTTGCAGACACCATATGCATTTCTGCTTGCTGCATATCGAATTGATCTGCAATCTCTTTTACTGTAGATTCAACGTTCGCTGTCTTCATATCAACCTTGTTAATAACTGGAAGAATTTTCAGATCAGCTTCAAAGGCCAAATCAAAGTTGGAAATTGTCTGGGCTTGGATTCCTTGTGTACAATCAACCAGTAAAAGAGCACCTTTGCAAGAACGCATTGATCTTGAAACCTCATAGGTAAAGTCAACGTGACCCGGGGTATCGACCAAGTTTAATAAATACTGCTGTCCTTTATGATTATAGTACATAGAAGCAGTTTGGGCTTTGACTGTGATACCACGATCCTTTTCAACCTTGAGTTTATCGAGATATTGGTTGGCATTTTGATCAGTGATTTTTGGGATTGTGCCTGTAATTTCTAACAGTCTGTCAGCCAAAGTAGATTTTCCATGATCAATATGAGCGATAATACAAAAATTTCTGATATTGTCAATTGGGACTTTGGGCTTTATTTTGCCAGGAGCTGAAGAGAAACTGTAGGCAAAAGATGGAGCAGCTCTGGTTCTTTTGAGGAAGGAAAATAACATAGATTCAGCCTCTTCGTGTTTAAATTTATTTTGAGGTCAAGTTTAAATAAATTAAAAATCACTTGGAAAAATTGCTCAGGCAAAATATCTGACTTTTTCAATATGCTTCAGTTATTCATAAATATGAAAAATTTGATTATTTTTGGAAGAGAAATGAGAAAAAACAAAGAGAATTCAAAACAACAAATTGAAGTTTTTCTGTAAGGTGGTGATTGAGGCAGAACACTGATTTAAAGGGCTTGTAGATTTTTTTCCCCCGAAATAATAATTTTGAATCAATCAATCATAAAAATATTCAGAGGTTAGTATATATGATATGATTTTTTGAACTTTGATAGTTGAATATGAAAGAGCATATTTTGAACGAACTTTTTAATGTGAGTGAGTAGATATGAAAACTAAATTTCTATGTCTTTCAATAAACTATAACAATCATCTCATCAAAATTATTTCTTGGCACCAGAGAGCAACTTTTCGAGTTCGTCCTTGAACTTTTGGTTGGTCTTCTTCAAGAATTCGACATCTTCTTTATGGGATTTCTCTTCGGTTTCTTGTCTCTTTAATTCGTTGCTTTCAATTTGTTCAATTTGAACTTCCAAGTTATCCACATTTCTAGTCAACTCTTGAACTTCTCTTTCCAATTGTTGTATTCTATTGTTCATTTCATTCTTCTTTTGTTCAGATTGCAAAGCCTTTCTCATACCAAAAGCAATGGAACTTTCATACAAAGTTTGGTAAGCTTGGATAGTCATTCTGATTTCATCTCTGACTCTAACCAACAATAAACCTCTTTCAGAGCAGTTGATGGTAATTTGTCTGATCAATTCATCGAAGCATTGAGCATACAATTCTTCTCTAATTGGGCATATACCAGTTTCTCTTGCTTGCTTTTGTTGCAAAAGAGTCTCCAAATCTTCTTGTAATTTCAAAACGTCAGCCTTTGTGGCAGGAGTACTCAAGACAGATTGAATCATGAGTTGTTGCTTATCAAGAGTATATTCTCTGGGAGGAAGGATAGAGTTCAAAATATCTTCAGTATGAGCATTGGTTTTTTCTAAATCTTGAAGATTTTTAAGACCCTTCTTGTCCTTAAGGTTCTTGTTCTTGTCCTTGGTGGAAGTACTGACGAGAACTGGGGGAGCGTACTTGACGAGACCTTCGTTTTGAGGAATAACAGAGGACATGATGATAAATAAGTTTCAAATTAAAATTGATTATATTTTATTATTTTCAAAAAATTCAAAGGAAAATGTTTAATTCATTCACTGTTATACTTCTCCCTTTGTGAATGCAAAGGCTCATGATTTTTTGAGTTTTCTGAGTACTTTGAAGGAACTCTTCAAAGTTTGAATTCCATCACAATGAAAAGTCTGAAGAATAGAAGGGGCATTGATTTGATGGTGTTGAATTGAGGATGAAGAAGGAAAAGGGCTTCAAAAATTCTAGATTGCTCGCATTTTTTGCCTTTCTAAGGGGAAATTTATTTTTTATCCAAGATTGGTTGGTCCGAAAAAATAAAGAAAGATAAAATGATCTTGATTGGCCAACTTCAAAGTCTTTCTGGAGTTGAGCAAAATGATCTTCTGATTTCTTCAACATAAATTTTTCAAAAAATTCCACAAAATATTTTTCAACAACAAATTGTCCTTTGAGAATTAATGAAGGAGAAGAATTTTTTTCTTCTTCCAAAAAGTGATTTGGGAATTTTTTTCATTGATATGATTGAAGATAAAAAATGTTTCTGAGAATTTTTGGAAAATGCAACCCTGAAAAATTTTTGAAATTTCTTCAAAGTTTTTCCTTAATGACTTCAAAAAAATTTCCAAATCTATATCTGGAGCATAAAAAAGTTTTTTTTCAAATTTTTCAAAGGTGAAATTTAGCACTTTCAGCAAAAAAAAACCATAATTTATTTTTTGAGATTGTTTATGAACAATGAAATTTTTTTGTAGATCTTCGATGATATTTGACTGGAATCAATCTTAACTTTAAAGAAGGTTTCCTCTTTTGATGCACTTTCAATCTTTATTTCAACCATAGGTTTCTTGGGAAAGATTTACTTGGGACGCAAATTCAAAATTTTGCAATTTTTCCTCAAAATATTTCTCTCTGACAATTTTCCCAGAAAAATTTTCCGAGATTTATGAAAGCATGGATACTCTTGGTTCTTCAAAACAATTAAATGGCGAAACATGGTGATCCTTTCATCGATACTCTTTATACTCTGAGAAAGGATTTTGATGACTTTTCATCTTCGAGATAAATGCCTTCTGTTTTCTTTTGAAAAAACCTGTTTCGTTTCTTCTCTAAATTATTTTATTTTGAAATCCCCAAAACATCAGGGAAAAAAATTTCTTGAAAAATTGTCGAAAAATTTTTTCATTAAAAATCTTTTTTTGGTGTTTTGTGAATTTCAACATCTCTTCAATTTTTCTCGATAAGCTTGAATGAAAAACTGCTCCTTTAAAGATCAAGTCCCTTGAGTGCTTCATAAGAAATTCATTTTGACTTCAAATGAAGAAAGCAATCTATCGTATTGAGTCTTCACTCAAATTCAAAAAAATCTAACATTCTCTGACATTCTGTAACAGGACGATTGAATCTCTGGCTTCAACAAGTCCTGGTTCAAAAAATATCGTTTTGTTGCTTTCATATGGCTCATTTCCCTTTCCAAAAATTTTTTAAAAGAATTATCATTTCAGTCAAAATGAGAAAAGCTCAAATTTTTCCTCTTTGATAGATTCAATCTCAAAATTTCCAACATACAGAAAAAGTCCATTTCGGGTCTCAATTTCCTTTGGATTCAAGAAAAACCTTTTGCATGATAAATTGAAGTCTGAAAAAAGTTCATTTCTAGTGGTTTCATACTCTTCATAAATTATTCCTAACATTTTCCTAAATATTTTCCAGTCAAAATGCTGAACTAAGTATCACTATCATCCAGGCCTTTAAAAACTTTGACTCTGAAATCGATGGCGATTTTCCTGAGGTCGCTTTTTAATTGTGAATAATCAAAACATCCTGTAGGCTAATTTCATCAAGGTTGAACGCCTCATCTAAAAAAGGCATTTGCTGTGAAAAAATAGAAACACTACCTTAGAGCGCCGAAAGGGTTTGAAATATCAGCAGTTCGAAACGTATCCAGAGTCTTTTTCCAAATCAAACGCCAAGTAAAAAATTTCAACCTCTCCTTCTGTATGTTCGCATTGCTCTTAATTAAAAATAAAAAATAGAATCCTTCGAAAAAGAGCTGTAAATTCATTTTAATAAATTAATTCAGGCTACAATCCAAAACCCAGTTTTATATCAAATGATGTGGCTTCAATGCCTATATGTTGCTTCCTCCCTTTGTCATCTTGGCCATTCCAATTTGGTTCGACTAGTTTACTTGAGAACCTCTGTTTCTTTAATGAGAAACTCATTTTAAAGATCGCCTATATCGTTCCGGTCAAGAATGCTGATTCCAATTCCCACGCGCATAATCAATACAGGCCTTGCGCAAAGCGGCCTTCAAAAATTAAACCGCTCATTATATGCATGGGATTTTCAATCATATGTTGTCACAGATAAATTCTGAAAGACTTCTGTTTATCTTCAGAGACTAGCAGAACAATTAGTAAGGAGCTGATGATTGAGATCACTTTTTTCATCCCAAGAGTTTCAAGAGAGCCATTTTTAAAAAGGACTTTTTTGGGCCTAATAATAAAACCAATTCTTCATTTTTTTAGAATCAGACCTTCGAAAATATTTTGGGCTACTTTCTCAAACTAAATCTATTCAAGTTATTGAGTTCTCTCGAATCACCTTAACTCTTACATGAAAAGGGGTGAAGAACTGTTTATATCAACAAAATTTGCTATTCAATTAATAGTTACGTTTTGATTTAAATCTTAATAACTTCATCTAAGGCTAGCAGCCCATCAATAATCTATGGTTTAAGGCAAATACTTGCTTAAAAATAAACCTTGAATCGTGGATTTTAATTGAACTCTCAGCCACAAAACCTGCATCTTCATTCATCATCCTCATTCTTCACACTTAGAGAAGGCACTCCATCATTGATTCAAATTATTTACAGTATGCCAGGTTTTAATAAGCACAGTTTAATGATCAACTCCCTTCGGGTTTGCTTTGTTTTGCTCCAAACTATTCACTCTGGAGATTTCTAAGTAGAAAGGGAAGATGAGAGAGATGTCGTGTCTCTCTTTGATCCTCGCCAGAACCGTAGATCTTCATATATTCAATTTGATATGTTCATCTCTTCGAAACTCCAAGTCAAAAAGAAAAATGGCACCTTCCCCTCCCATTTCAGAAGGTCTGGAGGCTTTGTGAACGAATTCTCATCAAAAAAAGCCTTGCTTGATTTATTGTTTATTCTTTCTTCGACAAGATATGAACCAAAAAGAATCCTAGTTCATTCAAAAATTCAACCTTTGAGATCCTCTCGAGGTTTTTTTATATGGAAATATGGACCATATCAAA